>Ga0080064_1002236_pt1 | contig 33853 bp, 26 predicted proteins | sample Subgrocontami54m_FD_69260 | JGI IMG/M metagenome (GOLD analysis project Ga0080064, IMG submission 69260) | Subsurface groundwater microbial communities from S. Glens Falls, New York, USA - GMW46 contaminated, 5.4 m (SPADES assembly) (version 2) ...
CCGACACGGCGACGAGCACACCGACGCCGACCGACACCGCCACCAACACGCCGACGCCAACCGACACGGCCACACACACGCCGACGCCAACCGACACGGCCACACACACGCCGACGCCGACCGACACGGCGACGAGCACGCCGACGCCGACCGACACGGCGACGAGCACTGCGACGCCGACCGACACGGCTACCCACACGCCGACACCGACGGACACGGCCACGCACACGCCGACACCGACCGACACGGCGACGCACACGCCGACGCCGACCGACACGGCGACGCACACGCCAACGCCGACCGACACGGCGACGAGCACGCCGACGCCGACGGACACCGCCACCAGCACGCCGACACCGACGGACACGGCGACGAGTACGCCGACACCGACGGACACGGCGACGAGCACGCCGACGCCGACCGACACGGCTACCCACACGCCGACGCCGACCGACACCGCCACGCACACGCCGACGAGCACAGCGACACCAACCGACACGGCGACACCGACTGCCTCGAACACGCCGACGCGCCGCCGCACCGCGACGCCGTCTGCCACGAGCGTGCCGCCGACCGCATCGCCGACGCTCGTCAGCATCGCGCTGCCACTGGTGGCGACGCCGCGGCCGGTGCAGGTGATCCTGCCGAACACCGGGTCCGGACTGACGGACGGCGGCAGCGGCTGGGTCGCCGCGGCGACCGCGCTCGCCGGCGCCACAGCGCTCCTGATCCTCACCGGCGTGCGGCTCCGCAGACGCCGCTAACCGCGCCACTCAGCTGAACGAACGAGAGGGAGCCTCGGCGAGGCTCCCTCGTCCTGTTCAGCGCCGGGCGGGGCCCTGTTCTCTGCTGTCTGTTGTCTGTTCTCGGGCGCCGGGGGCGCCCGCGCCCTTGCGGGTGCGCGAGCGCTGTCGTATCATCTCGCTGCTGGCACTCTCATCTGACGAGTGCTAAGCCCCGAACCCGGACCCAATATCCATCACACCAGACAACAGGAGGAAAGCAGTGGCCAAGGCTGCAGTAAAACCCGCGTCGAAGAAGAAGGCCGCGAAGGCATCGAAGCCGGCCGCCAGGGCGGCGAAGCCGTCCAAGGCGTCGAAATCCGCCAAGCCGGCCGTGAAGGCCGCCGCACCGCGCGCGAAGTCGGCATCGAGCAAGCTGATCCCGCTGCACGACCGCATCGTCATCCGCCCGGTCGTCCAAGAGGAAGTGCTCGCCAGCGGCATCGTCATCCCCGACACGGCGAAAGAGAAGCCGCAACAGGGCGAGGTGATCGCCGTCGGCCCGGGCCGGCTCGATGACAACGGCAAGCGCATCGCCATGGACGTCCACGTCGGCGACCGCGTGCTCTACGCGAAGTACACCGGCCAGGAAGTGAAGATCGACCAGGAAGAGCTGATCGTCCTCTCCGAGAAGGACATCCTCGCGAAAGTCAATTAACCGGCCGTCTGGTCGCTGGTCGCTGGTTACTGGTCGCTGGTTGGCACCGGTCTCCGGGACGAGCTTCGCGCCGCCGGTCCACAACGACACGAGTAAAAGGGGAAGACATTGGCAAAACAACTGGTATTCGATGAGGAGGCGCGGCGTTCGCTGAAGGCCGGCGTCGACCAGCTCGCCGACGCGCTCAAGGTGACGCTCGGCCCGCGCGGCCGCAACGTGGTGCTCGACAAGAAGTTCGGTCCGCCGGCCGTCGTCAACGACGGCGTATCGATCGCCAAGGAGATCGAGCTGAAGGACCCGTTCGAGAACATGGGCGCGCAGCTCGCCAAGGAGATCGCGACCAAGACGAACGACGTCGCCGGCGACGGCACGACGACCGCCACGGTGCTGGGCCAGGCGATGGTGCGCGAGGGCATGAAGAACGTCGCGGCCGGCGCCAACCCGATGGCCCTCAAGAAGGGGCTGGAGGTCGCGCTGGCAGCGGTGCTCAAGTCGCTGCGCGACCTGGCATCGCCGGTCTCCGGCCGCAACCAGATCGCCCAGGTGGCGACGATCTCGGCCGGCGACGAAGAGGTCGGCACGATGATCGCGGAGGTGATGGAGAAGGTCGGCAAGGACGGCGTCATCACCGTCGAGGAGTCGAAGGGCCTGCGCTTCGAGACGGAGTTCGTCGAGGGCATGTCGATCGACCGCGGCTACGTCTCGCCGTACTTCGTGACGAACGCCGAGCGCATGGAGGCCTCGCTCGACGAGCCGTACATCCTGATCACCGACAAGAAGATCTCCGCCGTCGCCGACGTGCTGCCGGTGCTGGAGAAGGTGCTGCAGGTCACGAAGAACTTCGTCATCATCTGCGACGACGCCGATGGCGAGGCGCTCGCGACACTGGTGGTGAACAAGCTGCGCGGCACGATCAACGCGCTCGTCGTCAAGGCGCCGGGCTTCGGCGACCGCCGCAAGGCTATGCTCGAGGACATCGCGATCCTCACGGGCGGCACGTTCATCACCGAGGACATGGGCCTGAAGCTCGACGCCACGCAGATCGGCGACCTGGGCCGCGCCCGCCGCGTCACGTCCACCAAGGACGAGACGACGATCATTGAGGGCTACGGCACCGACAAGGCGATCCAGGACCGCATCCGCCAGATCAAGGCGCAGACGGAGGAAGCGACCTCCGAGTTCGACCGCGAGAAGCTGCAGGAGCGGCTCGCGAAGCTCGCGGGCGGCGTCGCGGTGATCAAGGTCGGCGCGGCGACCGAGGTGGAGCTGAAGGAGAAGAAGCTCCGCGTCGAGGACGCGCTCTCGGCGACCCGCGCGGCCGTCGAAGAGGGCATCGTCCCCGGCGGCGGCGTCGCGCTGCTGCGCGCCATCCCGGCGGTGATCGCCGCGAAGGCGAAGCTGGAGGGCGACGAGCGCACCGGCGCGGCGATCATGGAGCGCGCGCTCGAGGAGCCCGCCCGGATCATCGCCGAGAACGCCGGCCAGGAGGGCTCGGTCGTGATCGAGAACCTGCGCGGCAGCAAGGTGAAGATGTACGGGTACGACGCCCGCAACGACGTCTACACCGACCTGCTGAAGGCGGGCATCATCGACCCGGCGAAGGTGACGCGCTCCGCGCTGGAGAACGCCACAAGCATCGCCGCGATGGTGCTGACGACCGAGACGCTGGTCACCGAGATCCCGGAGGCGCCGTCGGCCGCCCCGGCGCCGCCGCCGATGGACTACTAGGGGCCAGGTTCTAGGGACTAGGGATTAGGGAGGGACGTGCGCCGTACGGCGCACGTCCCTCTGCTTTCTACCCTCTGACTTCCATCCCCTAGTCCCTAGTCCCTATCCCCTATAACCTGCTCCACGATGAAGTCGGTGGACCTGATCATTCCCTGTTACAACGAGGAGCGGGTGCTCGCGGAGAGCGTCGGGAAGCTGTGCGCGTGGGCGGCGGAGCATCTGCCGTATCGCTGGCGGGTGGTCGTCGCGGACAATGCCTCGACCGATGGCACGCTGGCGGTCGCGCAGCGGCTGGCGGCGGCGGACCCGGACGGCGTCGGCTACATCCACCTGGACCGGAAGGGGCGGGGGCGGGCGCTCAAGAAGGCGTGGCTGGAGAGCCCGGCCGACGCGATGTGCTACATGGACGTCGACCTCTCGACCGACCTGGAGATGATCAAGCCACTGCTCGCTGGCGTGCTGGAGGAGGGGTGCGACGTCGCGTACGGGTCGCGGCTCTCGCGCGCGTCCGACATCGAGCGCTCGCTGAAGCGCGAGATCAACTCGCGCGGCTACATCACGCTGATCAAGCTGCTGTTCTGGACGAAGTTCGCCGACGCGCAGTGCGGCTTCAAGGCGATCACGCGCGAGGCGGCGCAGCGGCTGCTGCCGCACGTCGAGGACGGCGAGTGGTTCTTCGACACGGAGCTGCTGATCCTGGCCGAGAAGTCGGGCTGCCGGCTGAAGGAAGTGCCGGTGCGCTGGGTCGAGGATCCGGACTCGCGCGTGAAGTTCCCGCGGGACATCATCAAGATGGCGAGTCAGCTGTTGAGGCTGCGGTTCCGGCGGCTGGACGTCAGGTTCCAGGTTCTAGGTTCTAGGTTCTAGGTTCTAGGTTCTAGGAGCCTAAGGGCAGGGTCCGAAGCCACTACAAACTACTCACTACGCACTACCCACTTCACACTTCCACGTAGACGTCATCGCCTTCGACGCGGGTGCGGTAGGAGGGTTCGCTGCGCTTGAGGAAGGCGGGGAAGGTGGCGTCCATCAGCAGCTTGTACCACGGCGGGCGCGTCACCCAGTTGCAGAGGCCGCCGTCGGCGATGTCGTACTTCGCGCCGTGCCACGCGCACTCGACGACGGTGCCCTCGAGTTTGCCCTTGCTCAGGCGGCCGCGCATGTGCGTGCAGCGGTTGCCGATGGCGTAGGCCCGGCCATCGATGTTGGCGAGCAGGACGGACCTGCCCTTCGCCTTGACGGCCGTCATGGTCCCGGACGGAATATCGGACAGGCGGGCGACGCGCACGAATTCGGCCACGGACTCCTCCTCACGCTCGATCGGCCGCGATTGTACCGATGTTAGGGGACAGGGACTAGGGACTGGGGAGCTAGAGGTTGGAAGTTGGAAGCTGGGGGTTAGAGGCCGGAGGGCTGTTGGTCCCTGAGCCTCCTGCGGGACAGTTGGCTGGCCGTTAATCGATATACGCGGACTTATTACACGCGACTTGCGTTTCTTGACGGAGCCGGACGCATGCGTGCGATACAATCACCATGCCGGACAGCCCTCGCTTTCCCGCGCCGCGGTGGGGCTGCGGCGGGCTCGTCGCCCTACGCGGCGGCGAAACGTGGCGGCGTCTCTGGCGTTATGTTCAGGGACGAGCACGGGCAGCGCCCCGCGACCGTCGCTGTCTGTCTCGGGGGGTGGCCGTGACATCGATGCACCTGCGCCTGGCTCTGGTGGCCGTGCTCGCCGCTGCCGTGGCGCTGATCTCCGCGCCAAGTTTCGATGCGCCCCCGGCCTCGGCCACGCCCGGCGCGGGCTTCTGGAATGGCGAGTACTACAACACCACCGACCTCACCGGCCCGATCGTCTACACGCGCAATGACGGCTCCGGCCCGTCTCCCTCGGCGACGCCGAGCCTGGACAAGTTCTGGGACCTTGCGCCCGCCCCGGGTGTAAACACGGAGTTCAGCGTGCGCTGGGAGCGCACCGACACCTACGCCGCGGCCACCTATCGCTTCACGATCCGGACCGACGACGGCATGCGGGTGTTCGTGGACGGCACGCTGATCCTCGATGCCTGGTGGGACCAGGGGCCGACGACGTTCCTCGTCGATAAGGCGCTGACGGCGGGCCCGCACACGGTCAAGGTCGAGTATTACGACGCGTTCGGCGGCGCGACCGCGCGCGTCACGATCCAGGACCTGGCGACGCTGCCGCCCGGCTGGAACGCGCAGTACTACACCAACAAGACGCTCACCGGCTCGCCCGCGCTGACCCGCAACGACGGCGACGCCATCGACTTCGACTGGCAAGACGGCACGCCCGCGCTCGGCGTGATCCCGGTCGACAACTTCAGCGTCCGCTGGACGCGGTCGATCGATTTCCTCGACGGCGTGTACGAGTTCAAGACGAAGAGCGACGACGGCGTGCGTGTGAAGGTCGATGGCCAGTTGATCCTGGACCACTGGGTGGACCAGGGGCCGACGACGTACACCGCCGACAAGCAGATGATCGCCGGTACGCACACGGTCGTCGTGGAGTACTACGAGGCCGGCGGCGGCGCGATGGCGCAGTTCGGCTACGCGAAGCGGCCCGACCTCGACGGCTTCGTGACGGAGGTGAAGGCGAGCGGATTCGGCCTGGCGACCGTCTTCGCCTTCTTGCCCGACGGGCGCATCCTGATCGGCGAGAAGAGCGGCGTGATCAGGGTCTTCAAGAACGGCGCGCTGCTGGCGACGCCGTTTTACACCGTGCCGCTGGTCAACGACTTCCAGGACCGCGGACTGCTCGGCCTAACGATCGACCCGAACTTCGCCAGCAACGGCTACGTCTACGTGGCGTACACCTACGAGAACAGGCCGGCGGAGCCGCTAGGCCTCTACAAGACGGCGCAGGTGATCCGGCTCACGGCCAGCGGCGACACGGCGGTGCCGGGCAGCCAGATCGTGCTGCTCGGCAGCTTCACCGGCGAAACCTGGGCGCCTTCGTGCGAGAGCTGGCCGACGACGTACGACTGCATCCCGACGGACCACCTGAGCCACAGCATGGGCAACCTGGTGTTCGGGCCGGACGGCATGCTGTACGTGGCCACGGGCGACGGCGCGGACTACAGCAGCGCGGGCGACCCGCGCGCGCTGCGTTCGCAGCGCCTCGACCGCCTCGCGGGCAAGATCCTGCGCGTCAATCCGGCCAACGGACAGGGGCTGCTCGACAACCCGTTTGCCACCAGCGACCTCAGCGCAACGCGCTCGAAGGTGTGGGCCTACGGCGTGCGCAACGCCTTCCGCTTCAACTTCAAGCCGGGCACGAATGTCATCTTCAACGGCGACGTGGGCTGGGACACGTGGGAGGAGATCAACGTCGTCCCCGAAGGGGCGAACCTGGGCTGGCCGTGCTATGAGGGCGCGCACGTGCAGTACGGCTACGCCGCGTACGCCGAGTGCGTGGCGCTCGCGCCCGGCAGCGTGACGCCGCCGCTGACCGAGTGGGACCACGCGACCGGCAGCGGTGCGGCCGTGGGCGGCGCGTTCACGGGCGCGAACTCGTACAGCGCGCTGTACCAGAACAGCTACTTCTTCGGCGACTACTCCAACAACTGGATCAGCGTCCTGAAGGTCGATGGCGCCAACAACCTGGTGCCGGGCAGCCTCCACGTCTTCAGCACCGCGGCAACCGGGCCCGTCCAGTTCGAGACCGGACCCGACGGCGACATCTACTACCTGTCGATCAACACCAGCGAACTGCGCCACATCAAGTTCGTCGGCGAGAACCAGCCGCCCGTGGCCGCCGCAGCCGCCGTGCCAACGTCCGGGCTGCTGCCGCTGAACGTCGATTTCTCGAGCGCGGGCTCGTCCGACCCCGACGCGGGGCAGGCGATCACCTACGACTGGGACTTCGGCGACGGCAGCGCGCACTCCGCGCTCGCGAATCCGTCGCACCTCTACACGACGGGCGGCACGTACACGGCGACGCTGACCGTAACGGACCCGCTCTTCCGCACGGCGACGGCGACGGTGGAGCTCCGGCCGGGCAGCACGCCGACGCCGACGCCCACGAACACGGCGACGCCGACGCCAACGAGCACCGCCACGGCGACCGCGACCGCCACGTACACGCCGACGGTGACGCCGACCGCCACGGCGACGGCGACCGCGACGCCGACCAGCACGCCGACGGCGACGCCCACCGACACGCCGGTGCCGACCGCCACCGACACCCCGGCGCCGACCGCGACCGGCACGGCGCCGCCGACGGCCACCGATACGGCGACCGCCTCGGCGACTTCGACACCGACCGAGACCGCCACGCCGACCGCAACGGCGACGGCGACCAACACGGCAGCCCCCACCTTCACGCCAACGCCCACGGCCACGCATACGCCTGGCCCGGATGCGGACGGCGACGGCGTGAGCGATGCCGCCGACAACTGCCCGAGCGTCTGGAACGCGGACCAGGCCAACACCGACCGCAACTTCATCGACCTGCACGTCTTCGGTAAGCTGTTCGACGACATCACCGTCGTGTACTCGGACAACCAGGGCGATGCCTGTGACGCCGACATGGACAACGACGGCCTGTCGAACGCCGTCGAGGCGGAGGTGGGGCCCGCAGGCAGCGCGCACGCGCAATGCACCGGCGCTACCGGACCAACGAACCCGCTGCTCAACGACACCGACGACGACATGGTGCTCGACGGCGCCGAGTGCGCCATGGGCACCGACCCGCTCGACGCGGCATCGAAGCCACCGTCGGCGCCGCCGGGCGATACCGACCACGACGGGCTGACCGACGCGTTCGAGGCGACCATCGGCACGAATCCCGCGCTGGTCGACACGGACGGCGACCGGCTGCTCGACAGCGTCGACTTCAAGGGCTACATGTCGAACCCCCTGGCGCTGGACACGGACGGCGACGTGTGCTCGGACGGCCGGGAGGCGGCCTCCGTCAATGCCGATGTGAAGGTGAACTCGCTGGACATGGTGGCGGTGGCGTCGCACTTCGGCCCGCGCACGAGCGGCAAGTACATCAAGGACTTCGACGTCAACAAGGACGGCAACATCAACTCGACCGACATGCTGATCCAGGCGAAGCTGTTCACGAGCCTCCCCTGCTGATCTGGTCGCCTGGTCGCTGGTCGCTGGTCGCTGGTGACTGGTTGCTGGTGACTGGTCACTGGTGGTTGGCCGCTGCCACCCTACGCGCGCTGCGAAAAGTGCAGCGGCGCTTGACGGTGCCGCCCCGCGGCGCGAGGCTATGCTGGTGCGCTGGTGACTGGTCACTGGTTGCTGGTCTCTGGTGACTGGTGGTTGGTCGCTACCGGCGGCTGCCACTCCTAACGCGCGCTGCGAAAAGTGCAGCGGCGCTTGACGGCGCCGCCCCGCGGCGCGAGGCTATGCTGGCGGCGAAGGAGGCGCGCCATGAGCGACGAGCACGACGAGTTCGAGGGCATCGACATCAGCGGTCCCTGGGGCGGCCTCCGCATCGGCTCGGGGCGCATCCGCAACGGCGGCGCGTTCGACACCGACCCGGAGTACCGGCGCATCAGGCGCCGCGTCCGGCGGCGGCTGGATTTCTACCGCCACGTCATGACGTACGTCCTCATCACCGGCGGCCTGGCGCTGCTCGACTGGCTGACGGGCGGCGGCTGGTGGGTGCAGTGGCTGGCCGGCATCTGGGGAGCGGTACTCGTCCTGCAGCTCTTCTCGACCTTCATCTCGCCCTCGCTCTGGGGCCGCGACGTCGAGGAGCGCATGGTGCGCCGCGAGCTCGAACGGCGGCGCGGGCGCATCAGCGTCACGCGCGACGCCGGCGGAGGGGACGAGGAGGAGACAGGGACTAGGGACTAGGGTTAGGGGTTAGGGGTTAGGGGTTAGGGGTTAGGGGTTAGCGGCAGGGACACCGATTGACGGCGTACGGGGGCATTGCTACCGTCAGGCCGCGACAGGGACGCGCGTTTCGCGCATTGAAGCAGGAGGCTCACACCGCATGAAGTACGACATCAAGTACGGCCCTTCGTACGCGCTCGGCATCGTCTCGCTGGAGACGGGCGAGAAGCTGCAGACAGAGTCGGGCGCGATGGTCAGCATGTCCGACGCCATCAAGATGGAGACGGGCGTGCGCGGCGGCATCATGTCCGGCCTCAAGCGCTCCGTCCTCGGCGGCGAGAGCTTTTTCATCAACACGTTCACGGCGGAGCAGCCGGGCGAGGTCACGATCGCGCCGGCGCTGCCGGGCGACATCGTCGCGCTGGAGCTGACGGGCGGCACGCTGATGGTGCAGTCGGGGTCGTTCCTTGCGGCGACGCCCGACGTCAACGTGGACACGAAGTGGGGCGGCGGCAAGACGTTCTTCTCGCGGGAGGGGCTCTTCCTGCTGAAGTGCACCGGCACCGGCACGATCTTTGTTTCGAGCTACGGCGCGATCCACCTGGTCGACCTGCAGGCGGGGCAGCGCTACAACGTCGATACCGGCCACATGGTCGCGTTCGACGAGTCAGTGACGTACGAGGTGGGCCGCGCGGGCGGCTGGAAGACGACGCTGCTCGGCGGCGAAGGGCTGGTCTGCAAGCTCAACGGCCCGGGGCGCTTCTACCTGCAGACGCGCAGCCCCGACAGCTTCCTCTCGTGGCTGATGCCGAAGCTTCCGGGGAAGCGGGAGTAGGGCGCGCGGGCGCGCAGAACAGAGAACAGACAACAGACAACAGACAACAGAGAGGGAGGGTCCGCTAGAGCGGACCCTCCCTCGTTCGTGATCGCTTGCGCGCGACTAGCCTGTTACGCGGCGGCGGCGCAGGACCCATCCGGCGCACGCCAACGCACCGGCGCCGCCGAAGATGGCGGCCAACCAGATGGCGCCGGGCAGGCGCGCCGCGCTCGAGGACGCCGCTGCCGCGGCCGGGAGTTCGGGGCTGACGGCGACGCCGCCGACGGCAGCGTCGGCGAGGTTGCCCCGGCCGTCGCCGTCCCTGTCGAAGTCGCAGGCGTCGTCGATCGTGTCGCCGTCCATGTCGCCGATCGCGGGTCCTGCGCAGATGTCGATGGCGTCGAGATTGTCGTCGATCCCGGCGCCGGAGCGGAAGGTGCTCAGCCCGAACATTTCGGCGTCGTAGAGCGGCGCGGCGCCACCGAGCCCTACGGGTCCCGCCACCATCCAAATGTCGGCGGCGGTTCCCATGCCGGGGCCGTAGCAGACCGGCGTCAGCGGCGCCGCCGCGGCGCCGCCACTGGACGGGGCGAGCGACGGCGATCCGGGCGCCAGCGAGAAGATGATCGTGCTGCCGGGCATGAAGCCCGCGGGCAGCAGCGGCGCGCCGCTCCACGTCACGGACAGCGCGTCGATGTCGTCCCCCGGCATCAAGCCGAGGGCGCCGGCAAAGGCCCAGATGACGATCGTGCCGGACGCCGGGTCGAATGCGAGCACATCTGACGGACCCGGCAGCGCCGGCCCGCCCGGGCTCATCAGCAGCGCCGGGGGAGGCCATGCGGCCGCGGTCGCCGCGCTGATCGTGAAGAACACGGGCCGTTCCGGCGTGCCTATGGGCGCCAGGATGTCGACGAAGGTGTTGTCGCTACGCTCGTACGCATCGAGGTTTGTGACCGGTTCAGCCAGGTTGAGGCCGAGGCGCGGCGGACCGAACGGCGCGCCGGGAGCGCCGTTGCCGTCGAGCACCAGCGCGTTTGTGCCGATGGCGAAGCACGGCATCGGCCCGCCGACTGGACCCGGCCAGGTGATGTAGACGTCCGCGGCGGTGGCGCCATCGCCGAACGGTCCGGGCGCAATCAGGCCGGCCTCCATGCGCACGTTGAAGCGTGGTGCGGCCGGTGCCGCGGATCCCGGATGGCCGGTGGTGGCACCGGCGAAGCCGGGCGCGGTCGAGAACTCGAACCAGAGCGCCGCGGCCAGCACATCGTTTCCGTAGGAGATGTCGTCGACGTCGCCGACGCCGGGGGCGAACGGGACAGGCGGGAAGCTGGCGAGCAGGTCCGGGATCACTATTGTGGGCGGCGGCGCCGTCGGCCCGGTGATGGGCGCACCCGGCACGGGCTCGTAGACGGCGCCGGTGTTCAGCCCGGCGCCCGGATCGGCGCCGATGCCAGGATCGGCCGCGGCGGGCGCGACGCCGGCAAGGTACGCCGCGCCGAGCGCGAGGCCGCAGAGCAGACACTTGAGGAAGACCTGGTAGCTGCGTTGCATGGTGGGCCAACCTTTCTCGCGGGGGCGAATGAAGATCCTGACGGCCGAAGCCGCCGGGCGAGTACCTGTGACGTGCGGTTGTCCGGGGCGGAGGGCGCCTGCGAGGCGCCCTGGCGTGAACCTGCTATTCGCGGCTCGCTTGTCTCGAGAGGGCCGGGCGGCACCCCTCCCTCGCGTGTGCAAACTCGACGAACGAGGACCCTGCGCAATGGTGGCAGGGGTCTATGTTACACCCGCTTGTCAAGGGGGTGGGGGCGGCGAACAGAGAGCAGGGAGCAGCGAGCAGAGAGCAGCAACAGACGACAGGCGACAGACGCGGGCCAATAGGTCCCGCGCAAGTGCGGACAGTGGCGCAGCGGCGGGGGCGGCCGCGGCGGGCCGGGGGTCAGCAGGGGAGGCTGGTGAAGAGCTTCGCCTGGATCAGCATGTCGGTCGAGTTGATGTTGCCGTCCCTGTTGACGTCGAAGTCCTTGATGTACCTGCCGCTCGTCCGCGGGCCGAAGTGCGACGCCACCGTCACCATGTCCAGCGAGTTCACCTTCACATCGGCGTTGACCGAGGCCGCCTCCCGGCCGTCCGAACACACGTCGCCGTCCGTATCGAGCACGAGCGGGTTTGCGTTGTAGCCCTTGTACTCGACGCTGTCGAGCAGCCGGTCACCGTCTGTGTCCACCAGGGCGGGATTCGTGCCGATGATCGCCTCGAACGCGTCCGTCAGCCCGTCGTGGTCGGCGTCGCCGGCCGGTGCGGCGGGCGGCTTCGAGGCCGCGTCGACGGGGTCGGTGCCCATGGCGCACTCGGCCGCGTCGAGCACCAGGTCGTCGTCGGTGTCGCTCAGCAGCGGGTCCGTGGGGCCGGTGGCGGCAAGGCACTGCGCGTGCGCGCTGCCCGCGGGCCCGGCCTCCGCCTCTACGGCATTCGACAGGCCGTCGTTGTCGATGTCGGCGTCGCAGGCGTTGCCCTGGCTGTCGGAGTACACGACGGTGATGTCGTCGAACAGCTTGCCGAAGACGTGCAGGTCGATGAAGTTGGCGTCAGTGTTCGTCTGGTCCGCGTTGGCCACCACCGGGCAGTTGTCTTCGTTGACGTCCGTATTGACGAGCAGGCCCGATGTCGAGGGCTTGTCCTTGAACCCGTCGCCGTCCGTCGTGTTGCCAAATTCGAGCAGGCTGGTGACGGCGTCGGCATCGGGATCGCCGGTCGAGTCCGAAACCTGCGCGTTGAGACACGCGTGCGCCGCTTCGAAGACGTTGGGCAGGCCGTCTCCGTCGGTATCGAACCCCATGCACGAGATCAGGATCGACGCCTGGACGTCGCCCGATGTCACGATCACGGGCACGCCGATGGTGAAGCTCGACAAACCCCGGAAGGTCGTCGACGCGACTCCCGCCGTCGTCGCGGCGTTGATTGGGTTGACGATGCCGACCAGGACGACGGTGAAGTTCACCGGCACACCGCTCGCTACGAGGTCGCCATTCGCGTCGCGCAGCGTCGCGGTGATCGTGCTGGTCTCCACGGCGTTGCACAGGACCTGCGCGGGCGACGCCGTCAGGACCATGGACGCAGGGGCGCCGACAACGGTGACGGTCTGGGACGCAATGTAGGTGCCCCCTCCGTGAGGGTCAATCGTGGCCGAGATCAGAGACGTGCCGGTGGCCATGCCACCGCAGATCACGAAGAACTGGGCGACACCGTCCGCACCGGCAGACACCGTTTGGCCCGTGTTGCCAACGATGCCGGTGAAGGCGTCGCCGGTCGCGATGACGGCGGCGGCGGTCGTGCCGGACGTGATGTTCACCGAGGCGCGGGTCAGCTGCCTGCCATCGATATCGGTCACGGTGGCCACACCGAGCGTGGTCGTGGGCTGCGCGATCGAGCTCGGTGCCGCGACGTCGTTCGATGTCATGCAAGCCGCCGCTGCCGCCGGATAGCCGTTGGTCTGGATGACGGTCTCGGTGAGCGCGAGCGAGACATCGTACGGAGCGCCGACCACGTACACGTCGAACGATTGCACGACCGCTTCCTGCTCGACGAAGACCGTCTTTACGTCGCCAGGCGACGACGTGTCATTGTCAAGGTCGAACGTGACGACGCCGTCGCCATCGTTCGGCGTGCTGTCGTCGCAGTCCAGATCCTCGGCGTTCGTGTCGCAAACCCAGTCGAGGGCGCCGCTCTGGTCGGTCACGAGGCCGGCAGGCAGATCGATGGTGACCGGGGCGTCGTCGTCCACGAAGACGAAGCCGACGATCGTACACAGCACACCCATGGCCGCGCAGGTCACGCTGACCTGGTTGCCGTCGCGCGCGTCGAGATAGTCCAGATCGCTCTTCTCGAGCACGCCGTCTGCGTCGCCGAGCGCGTCTGCGAGAAGGGTGACCTCGACCGGCAAAATGCTGTTACAGGCGGCGACGTAGTCCGAAATGGCCACCGTGTCCGTAGTGTCGCCGTCGATCGCGGACGCGAGGAATTCGCAGCCGACGGACGAGACGCCTGTGGTTTCGGCGTAGGCCGCGGGGACTGACGCGCGACTGCCATAGGCAAGGAGTAAGGCCGTCATGACGATGAGCGCGAGCGATCGCGCCCGTCGACGTCCTGCGAGGAGACACATGATGGGCGCGCCCGTGCGCTTGAAGACGGCAGGGACCGCAAGCAATCGCGCGAACATAGGTCCTCCTCGATCCGGGTGACGATCGTCGAAACGCGGGGGCGCGGGCGGGGTCTGAAGCGAGTGTGTGGTTCCGGAGCGAGCAAGTCAAGAGTCCTTCGTCAATCCGTTTGCTACATAAGACTGAGCGGCCGGGATGTGGAAGCTTCGTTCTCGTACGGCGTACGCGTGCTTGCCCGGCGCGGGCGCTGCCGCCTACACTCGCGGCGTGAAGCATGGCGTACGACGGCCGCAGGATGCGGGGCTCTGGCGCGACCTCGCGGCGCTCCGGCGGTACTTCTGGCTCCCAATTGCGACGGTCGCCGCGGCCGTCGCCGTGGCGCTCGTCATCGGCGCCGTCCGGCCCGGTTCGGGCGAGGCGCGCTTTCGCGAGAACGTCGTCGTCGATGCGCTGCCGCCGCTCTTCGGGCCCGCGGTGGCGCCGTCGCCGTTCGACTACGCCCGCCTGGCGACGAGCGATGCCGTCGTGCAGCAGGTCGCTGAGCAGCACAACATTGCGGCCGAAGAGCTGCGCCCGCGCCTGAAAGCCGAGGCGCGCTTCAACCGGCCGGAGGTCGATTTCACGGTCAGCGGCGACGGCGCGCTCGCGATCGCGCGCACGTGGCGGCAGGCGTTCGCCGATGAGGCTGCGCGCTCGACGCCGGACCTGCTGCGGCTGCTGGTGCAGCCGTACGCGCGGCAGCTCGATGAGGCGCGCGCCCTGCTGCAGCAGCGCGCCGCCGACGCGAAGGCGAGCCCGGACGACCCGGTCATCAAGCAGCAGCTCACGGCCGCGGAGGAGAACTTTGAGACCGCGTCGAGGCTGTCGCAGTCGTACGACGTCGTCGCGAGAACGATGCGCGCATCGTCGTTCGGCGTCGTTGCGCCGCACGAGCGCAGCGCCGGCGTCGGCTCGACGGCGGGGCGGCTGGCGGCGGCAGTGGCGATCGGGCTGCTGGCCGGCGTCATCGGCGCGCTGGCGCTGGACCGTTTGAAGTTCACAGTTGACAGTTCACGGTTCACAGTTGGTAGTTCGTAGTTAGTAGTTCACGGTGAACAGTTGACAGTTTGCAGTTCTTTGGGCCCAGCGGGCCGCTTCACCTGAACCAGTCACCAGTCACCAGCAACCAGTAACCAGGCGACCAGATGAGAATCCTGATGATCACCGCGCTCGACGTCTGGTCGCTCGACCAGGGGAAGGGGGCGCCCACGCTCGAACGCACGCTGCGAGCGTACGCGGCGGCCGGCCACAGCGTCGACGTCGTGCTGCCGGACATCGGCGCCAACCACTTCTATCGCGGCCGCGCCGCGCGCGGCGAGGCGCCGGAGTCGCGGCCGGACGTGCAGGGCGTGCGCCTCCACACGTTCCACATGCCGAGCCTGCGCGACCTGCCGGTGCCGGGCTTCCCTGCGGTGCTGGAGAAGTTCGACCAGAAGCTGCGCTTCGCACTCGCCTTCCCGTGGCTGGCGGCGAAGCACGCGGAGGCGCTGCTCCGCAACAGCGACGCGCCATTCGACATCGTCTACGCGTACGAGGTGCACGGCGCGCTCACGGCGCGGCTGCTGCGCCGCCGCGGCTTCCGGCTGCCGCTCGTCACGCGTTTCCAGGGCACGGTCATGTATCCGGCGCTCAAGGACACGATGATGTACTACCGCCGGTACGAAGAGGCGCTGGCGCTGAAGACGCGCGCCGACCTCTGCATCATGACCGACGACGGCACGCGCGGGGACAAGGTGCTGGCGCGCCTCAACCCGGCGTCGAAGGGGCGCGTGAAGTTCTGGCGCAACGGCCTCGACCTCGACCGGCTGCGGCCGCCGTCGGACGAGGAGCGCGCGGCCGCGCGCCGCGAGCTCGGCCTTGCGGACGACGCGTTCGTGATGCTCACGGCGTCGCGTCTGGCGACGTGGAAGCGCGTGGACCGGGCGATCCGCGCCATGCCGCGCGTAAAGTCGTGGGTGCCGGGCGCGCTGCTGCTCGTGGTGGGTGACGGCGAGGAGCGGGCGCGGCTCGAAGTGCTCGCGCGCGACCTGGGCGTGGAAGCGTGCGTGCGCTTCGCCGGCGCGGTGGCGCAGAACGAGGTGGTGCGCTACATGCACGCCGCCGACGTGTTCCTCGCGGTGGCGGATCTCTCGAACGTGGGCAACCCGCTGCTCGAAGCGATGGCGTGCGGCACGTGCGTCGTCGCCGTCGACGCGGGCGACACGCGCGACCTGATCCGCGACGGCCAGACGGGGCGACTCGTCGACAACTCGCAGCGCTCGGGCTTCGTCAAGGCGCTGGAGGAGCGGCTGGCCGACCTGCTGGTGGCGCTGGCGGGCGACGCTCCACAGCGGCGGAGGCTGGCAGCCGGCGCGGCCGCGCACGCCGACGCCAACTTCTGGACGTGGGAGCAGCGCATGGCGGCCGAGGTGGAAGCCGTCGCGCAGCTCGCCGCCGCCCACCGCTGATCCCGCAGCCGATACAATCCCTGCGATGCAGGACGAAGCCGCGGCGCCCGGTCCACGGGGATCATTTCTCGCTCACGTGAACGTGGTGATGGCCACGTACGCCATCGACGGCGCGCTGGCGTTCACTTCGGGCGTGCTGGTGGCGCGCGCGCTCGGGCCGGAAGGGCGCGGCGCGTTCGGGCTTTTCGCCGTCTCCACCGCCTTCGGCCAGATGCTGCTGGGGCTGGGCTTCGGCAGCGCGGCGATCTATTACGTCAACAAGCGCGAACTGACGCCCCGCGACATCGTGAGCGCGCTGCACGTCGTGACGCTCGGCGCGCTCGCCATCACGGCCGCCGCCGTCGCGCTGGTCGTGCCCTGGACGGGCGATGACGTGCTGGGTAAGGGCGTTTCGCCGTGGCTGCTGATCGCCGCCGTGCCCGTGCTGGTCTACGGCGGCACGCTGCGCCTCGTGCTGCAAGCCGAGAGCCGCTTCGTGGCGATGGGGGCGGCGACGACGGCGCAGCCGGTCGTGATGCTGACGCTCATGGCCGTCGCTTATGCGGTCAGCGATCCGACGCCGTCGCAGGTCGTGGGGTTCTGGATCATCTCGTACGGCGCGATGGCCGCCTTGTCGCTCGCCTGCCTGGGCCGCGACAGCATCGACGTCGCGCGGATCGTGCGGCCGGCGTGGCCGACGATCCGCATGCTGGCGCGATTCGGCCTGCGAGGGGAGAGCGGCAACGTCCTGCAGCTGATGAACTACCGCCTGGACCAGTACATCGTGCGCGGGTTCGTCGGGCTTGCGGGCGTCGGCATCTACGCCGTGGGCGTGTCGATGACGGAGGCGGTCTGGCTGCTGGCCAACTCCATCGCCATCGTGCTGCTGCCGCGGCTGACGTCGGCCGATCCGGAGGACGCGCGCACGATAACGCCGGTGGCCTGCCGTAACACGATCCTCGTGGCGACGGCGGGAGCGCTGATGCTCGCCGTCGCCGCGCCGATCATCATCCCGCCGTTCTTCGGCCACCGGTTCGATGATTCGGTGCAGGCGTTGTGGCTGCTGCTGCCCGGCACCGTCGCGCTCACGGGATCGAAGGTGCTGACCAGCTACATCTTCAGCCAGGGCCGGCCGATGGTAAACACGCTGATCACCTGCGTCTCGCTGGCAGTGACGGTCGTCGCGCTGCTGGCGCTCGTGCCTCGCTACGGCGTCAACGGGGCGGCCGCCGCGTCGTCGCTGGCATATGGCGCGCACCTCTGCGCGGCGCTCTACGCGTATCGCCGCATCTCCGGTCAGCCGGCGCTGGCGGCGGTGCTGCCGCACCCCTCGGACGCGCGCCTCTATATCGATGGCGCGCGCGGCGTGCTGGCGCGCATCGCGGGGCGCGCGGCGTCCGATGCACCGGCGCCGCGACAGGCGGGCGGTTAGCGTTGGCCGTCGAGCGGGTCTCCGACGCCGCGCGCCTGCGCATCGCCGTGCTCGGCGACTTCGACGGCGTGCACACGCGCGCGTGGCTGCGCTGGTTCATCGAGCGCGGCCACGACGTGCACGCGATCTCGTACTACGCGCCCGCCGCGCCGCTCGACGGCGTCACCCTGCACGTGCTGAAACCGGGACGGCGCGGCGCGGCCGCGGCTGCAACATCGGGCGCAGCCAGCGCGGGCAGCAGGGTGCCGCGCGGACTGATGCGCCTGGTGCACGGCGCGCGCTATCGCATGGCGGGGCTGCCGCGCGTGCTGCGGGCGATCCAGCCGGACGTGTTCCACGCGCACTTTCTCGTCGAGCACGGCTTCTACGGCGCGTTGGCCGGATTCCATCCGTACGTCGTGACCGCGTGGGGCTCCGACGTGCTCGTCGAGCCGCGCCGCGACCCGCTGTCGAAACAGATCGCGCGCTGGACGATGCGCCGCGCCGACCTGCTGACCTCGAACAACGAATACATGGCGGAGCGCATGGCCGCGCTCGGCGCGCCGCGCTCGAAGATCGAGGTGGTGACGCTGGGCGCGGACCGCTACTTCCTCGACGTGCACGAGCAGTCGGTGAACGTGCGGGGACGCACGCCCGGAGAGCCGCGCTGCGTCCTCAGCACGCGCGCCCACGAGCCGCTCTACAACATCCACGACATCATCGATGCGTACGCGCGCGTCGCGCGCTCGCAGCCGGACGTGCGGCTGGCGGTCGCGCACGGCGGCACGCTGACGGCGGGCCTGCAGCGGCGCTCGCAAGACGCCGCCGGCCGCGTTGAGTTCCTCGGGTTCCTCGACCGCGCCGCACTGCGCGACGCGATGACGGAGGCCGAGGTGTTCCTCTCGGTGCCGTCATCGGACGGCACGTCGGTCGCGCTGCTGCAGGCGATGGCGGCGGGCTGCTTCCCCATCGTTTCGGACCTGCCGACGCAGCGCGAGCTTGTCGAGGACGGCGTCAACGGCTTCCGCGTGCCATTGCACCGGTCCGAGCTGCTCGCCGAGCGCATCGCCCGCGCGCTGGCGGACCCTGCGCTGCGCCGCCGCGCCGCCGCCGCCAACCGCGCGCTCGTGGAGCGCCGCGGCCTCAACGAGACGGAGATGGCGCGGATGGAGGCGGCGTATCGGCGGCTGGCCGCCGCCGCTGCGCGGCGAACAGAGAGCAGAGAGCAGAGAGCAGAGCGATGAGGGCAGGCGTTGGAGGCTGGAAGTTGGAAGTTGGACGTTAGAGGTCAGAGGACGCGGCGGCCGGACTGGATGACTGTCGAGACGTAGGCGAGGTCGGCGACGTCCTTCGCCGGGTCGCCCGATACGACGATGAGGTCGGCGACCCTGCCCGGCTCCACCGTCCCTACATCGGCCAGCCGGCACACCGCCGCCGCGTTGCGGGTCGCCGCGACAAGCACCTCGGCCGGGGTCAGTCCCGCTTCCTGCATCAGGCGCAGCTCGTCCAGCGGCAGGCCCGCGTGCACCTGAAACGGATAGTCGGAGCCCATGGCGACGATGCCGCCCGCGGCGGCGAGGCGGCGCACGTTCTCCATGGCCACCGGCGGCTTCGCGCCCCAGATGTTCAGCGTGGAGGTCATCGGGATGGCGCCGGCGACCATGCGCTGGAGCAACTCCGCCGGGATGCGGTCGAGCGGCGTGTGGGCGATCGCATCGACGCCGCCGTCGAGCGCGCGGCGCAGCTCCCACTCGTTCGTGACGTGCGCGCTGACGGTGACGCCGCGGGCGTGCGCGGCGCCGGTGATCGCGCTCACCTGCTCCAGGCTGAGCGTCGGCTCGCCATACTCCTCCAGCAGGTGGCCGCCCGGCCGTCCGGTCTCGACGGCGATCTTGATGAACTGCGCGCCGTCATCGATCGTCTGGTTGACGCCGCGGACGGCGTCGTCCGGCGTCGCCACCGGCAGCGAGCCGGCGATGCCGGTCGGCCCGCGGCTGGTCGGATAGCCGTTGGGCACCGTCATGATTCCGCCCGTCGCGACGATGCGCGGCGCGGGCCCGAGCTGCTCGGCCAGCGATCGGAGCAGCGCCGGCCCCTGCCAGATGGTGCCGGTGTCCCGCAGCGTCGTGAGCCCCGCGCGCAGCCATCCCGGCAGGAGCGGCTCGCGCCGGATGAGGGTCTCCGTGACGTGCACGTGTGTATCGATGATCCCCGGCATCACGAACGCCCCGGCGCAGTCGATGACCTCGGTGTCGCGGCCGAGCACCAGGTCGCGGTCATCGCCGGTCACGATGATCCGATCGCCCCTGATCGCGATCGTCTGGCCGTCGGCCGGCGGCGCGCCCGTGCCGTCGAACAGGCGGGCGTTGCGCAACGCCAGCGTCGCGATCGTCGCGCACTTCGATGCGCCGAGCACGGCGATCCCGAGCGCGCCGGCGCCCAAGGCGAGCAAACGGCGGCGGCTGATGCGGCTACGGAGCAGGAGGTCCATATCGCGATGATACGACCGGCGGCGCCGGTTGAACAGACGGCCGCGGCTGGCGGCAGAACAGACAACAGAGGACAGACCGCTGAGAGCAGAGGGCAGAGACCTTCTGCCCGCAGGCGTCAGGGCAGGCCTGCTCCTGGCACCGCGACCTCGACTACCTGGATATGGCCGTTGGGCGCCGCCGACGCCGCGCCCGCGTCCGAGCTGGGGGCCGTGACGAGGAACAGGTGGCGTCGCTCCGGCCCACCGAGCATGCACGCGAAGCACGGCTGGTCGGTCTCGACGACATCGATCACGCGGCCGCCCTCGGCGACGAGAAACGCCTCCGCCGCAAGAGGGTTGGCCACCCACACGTTGCCGGCCGCGTCGAGGCAGATCCCGTCGGGCAGGCGCGGGGCCAGTTCGGCCCAGACCCGCCGGTTCGACAGGGCGCCGCCGGCGCCGATATCGAAGGCGGTGAGCCGGAGCCCGACCGTCTCGGCGACGATCAGCGTCCGGCCGTCGGGCGTGATCACGGAGCCGTTCGGGAACTTGAGGTCGTCCGCCGCCACGTGCACCGACCCATCGGGGTCGACCCGTGCGAGCGTTGCCCGGGGCGGACCTGGCTCCGCCATCGCTGCCGCCGCTCCGTGCTGGACCAGGTACGTGTCGAGATCGAATCCGAAGTTGCCGACGTAGGCGCGGCCCTGCGCGTCGACCACCATGTCGTTGCAGTGGAACGTGGCGATGCCGGAAAGGTCGGCGTGCTCGACGAGGCGCCCATCGCGCTCGAGGCGCAGGAGGCGCCGGTCGCGCATCGACACCACGAGCATGCGGCCGTCGGGCAGCCAGCCCAGCCCGCTTGGCTGGTTGGGGACCTCGACGACCGTCTCCACGACGCCGGCGAGGTTGACCCGTTTCACCGCGTGGGCGTAGAAGTCCGAGAAGTAGAGCCACCCGTCGCGCCAGCGCGGACATTCGCCGAAGTAGAGGCCGTCGATCAGCAGCGTCGCCTGGGCCATACGATCCTCCTTCATGATTGCCGCGTCGATCTTACGCCGGGAGACGACGGGAAACCACAGATTTCACCGATTTCACAGATGAGATTTGCGGTCTATGGAACAGCGTCGCTGAAGACGCGCCGGTATCGCGGCACGATTTGTTTCGGTCCGCAGGAGCCGGGCCGGACCTCCGTTGTCTGTTGTCTGTTGTCTGTTCTCTGCCCTCTGTTCTGTCCGCCGAAGGCGGACGGTATGCTTGCCGCATGCTTTCCGACTTCATGCGGCGTGCGCTTGCGCTCGCTGACGGCGCGCTCGGTTCGACGAGCCCGAACCCGGCGGTCGGCTGCGTCATCGTGCACGAGGGGCGCATCGTGGGCGAGGGCTCCACGCAGCCGCCGGGGCAGGCGCACGCGGAGGTGATGGCGCTCCGCGCCGCCGGCGGGGCCTCCGCCGTGGCGGGCGCGGTCGCCTACGTAACGCTCGAGCCCTGCTCGCACTTCGGCCGGACGCCGCCCTGCGCAGACGCGCTGATCGAGGCCGGCGTCAGCGCCGTGCACGTCGCGCTGATCGACCCGTCACCGCAGGTCTCGGGGCGTGGCATCGAGAAGATGCGCGCCGCCGGCATCGATGTGGCAGTGGGCGACGGCGAGGCTGAGTCGCGGCGGTTGCTCGAGGGGTATCTCAAGCATCGCGCCACCGGCCTGCCGTTCGTCATCGCCAAGTTCGCGGCCACGCTCGACGGCAAGATCGCGGCTGCGAGCGGCGACTCGCGCTGGGTGGCGGGCGAGGAAGCACGCGCGTGGGCGCACGACCACCGCACGCACATCGACGCGATCATGTGCGGCGTCAACAACGTGCTGCTCGACGACCCGCAACTCACCGCGCGCCCCGGCGGCGTCACCGCCGAGCGGCAGCCGCTGCGCGTCGTCGCCGACTCCCGCGGCCGGACGCCGATCGGCGCGAAGGTGCTCGGGCCCGGCGGCAGGACGCTGATCGCCACCACGGCCGCATCGCCGGAGGACTGGCGCCGAGGTGTCGAGGCGGCGGGCGGCGAGGCGTGTGTGTTGCCGGCCGATGCGAGCGGCCGCGTCGACCTGCGCGCGCTGATGGCGCTGCTGGGAGAGCGCGGCGTGCTGACGCTGCTGGTCGAAGGCGGGGGGGTGCTGCACGGCAGCCTGTTCGAGGCGGCGCTGGTGGATAAGGTGCACGCGATCATCGCGCCGAAGATCGTCGGCGGCACGGCGTATCCCGCCGTGGCGGGCAGCGGCGCCGCGCGGATGGCCGACGCCGTGACGCTGCGCGACGTCGAGACGCAGCGCCTGGGCGACGACGTGGCGATCGTTGGATACGTGCGCGTCAATTCCCCCTGATCCGGCCGCCCGTTGGGGCCGGTACAATGTGCCACCGCGGCATCGGGCGGGCGTTTAGGCCTTCACGGCGCTGGTTTGTGAATTCCGCCGCGAATGCGCCGTGCTGCTGCTGTTTTCGCAGCCGGCGGGGCGCGGATTGATCGGCTCGCTACTTAGCGTTAGCATGACACTAACTCCGGAGGCGGCATGTTCACTGGCATCATCGAAGAGCTCGGCACCGTCCGCGGCAACGAGAACGGGGAGCTGGCTATCAACGCCAAGCTGGTGCTGTGGGGCACCAACCTCGGCGACAGCATCTCCGTCAACGGCGTCGACCTCACGGCCGCTCACTTCGACGAGGACGGCGTGCGCTTCAACGTCATGCCGGAGACGCTCCGCTGCAGCAACCTCGGCGAGCTGAAGGCCGGCGACCTGGTGAACCTCGAACGGTCGCTGACGCTTGCCGGGCGGCTCAGCGGCCACATGGTGCGCGGCGTCGTCGAGGGCACCGCCACGCTCGATTCGTTCACGCCGGAGGGCGAGGCGATCATCGGCCGCTTCAACGCGCCGCCGGAGATCCTGCGCTACATCATCATGAAGGGGCCGGTGGCGATCGACGGCATCAGCCTCACCGTGATGGCGAAGGACGACCGGTCGTTCTCGGTGTCGCTGGTGCAGTACACGCAGGAGCACACGAACCTGCACACGCGCAAGCCGGGGGACCGCATCAACATCGAGACGGACATCATCGCCCGCTACGTGGAAGCGATGCTTGAAGGGCGCGAGACGCCGGTCGGGACCTAACCCCCAGCCCCTTCCCTGCGAGGGAAGGGGAGTAAACGAGGGCGCGCGCGCGTGCCGGGACCCCGCAGAGATCGTGAGGAACGTCGTTGCAAGAGGAACTGCCGCAGATCTCAGAGAAGGAAGTCCGCCGCTCCAAGGGGCTCTCCAGCGTCGAAGAGGCGATCGAGGAGTTCCGCAACGGCCGCTTCGTCATCATCATCGATGACGAGGACCGCGAGAACGAGGGCGACCTGACGATCCCGGCGCAGTTCGCGACGCCCGAGGCGATCAACTTCATGGCGCGGTACGGCCGCGGCCTGATCTGCGTGCCGATGACGGCGGAGCGCCTGGAGCAGCTCCGCGTGCCGATGATGGTCAACCACAACGATTCGCACTTCGGCACGCCGTTTTCGGTATCGGTCGAAGCGCGCTCCGGCGTCACGACCGGCATCTCGGCTGCCGACCGCGCGCGCACGACGCAGGTGCTGATCGACCCGACCACCCGCCCCAAGGACCTGGTGATGCCCGGCCACGTCTTCCCGCTGCGCGCCCGCGAGGGCGGCGTGCTGGTCCGCGCCGGCCAGACCGAGGCCACGGTGGACCTGTGCAAGATGGCCGGGCTGTACCCGGCGGGCGTTCTCTGCGAGGTGATGAACGCCGACGGCACGATGTCGCGGCTGCCGCAGCTCAAGCGCTTCGCAAAGCGGCACGCCCTCAAGATCATCAGCGTCACGCAGCTCATCGAGTACCGCATGCACAAGGAGAAGCTGGTGCGGTGCGTGGCGGAGACGAAGCTGCCGACGGAGTTCGGCGAATGGCGCTGCCTGGCATACAAGGCGATCACCGATCCGGACGAGCACATCGCGCTGGTGTACGGCGACGTCGCCGGCGATGAGCCGGTGCTGGTGCGCGTGCACAGCCAGTGCGTCACGGGCGACGTCTTCGGCTCGCAGCGCTGCGACTGCGGCGAGCAACTCCGCATCGCCATGCAGATGATCACGGAGGCGGGCAGGGGCGTCATCGTCTACATGCGCCAGGAGGGCCGCGGCATCGGCCTGCACAACAAGATCAAGGCGTACAAGCTGCAGGACGGCGGCATGGACACCGTCGAGGCGAACGAGGCGCTGGGCTTCCCCGCCGACCGCCGCGACTACGGCATCGGCATGCAGATCCTCGTCGACCTGGGGCTGCGCAACCTGCGGCTGGTGACGAACAACCCGGCCAAGCGGGCGGGCCTCGAAGGCTTCGGCCTGCACATCGTCGAGCGCATCCCAGTGCTGGCGATCCCCAACAAGCACAACGTGCGCTACCTCGAAACCAAGCGCACGAAGATGGGCCACCTGCTGGGGTAACGGGCCGGGCGAGCGTGCATCCGACGCCGCCGCATCTTGCGCCCGGCGCATCGGGGTGCAGCCGCCGACCAACAACTTCTAACCCGACGGTCGCAGGACGAAGTCTCGCCACGGCGAGTTCGAGTGCTGCCGCGTGTGCCAGACCGCTGACGAATTCTCAGGCCAAGGACGTTGTTCTCGCGAGCAGTCGGTCTAGGCCGCGCGCCGTGCCGGCTGCCTCGTCATGATTCGCGTCAGGGCCTCCACCGCGCGTGCGTCGAACAGCGTTCCCGCACCGGCAGACAACTCGGCGAGGGCGTCCTCTGCCGTGCGCGCAGGCCGCCACGGTTGCACACGAGTTAGGGACTCGAAGACATCGGCGACTCGTACGATGCCGGCCGTGAACGGTATCTGGCCGTTTGTGAGTCCCAATGGGTAGCCGTTGCCGTCGGGTTGTTCGTGATGGTGCGCAACGCAGTCAATGATCGGTCGCGGCAACGTGCGCCCCAGGATCGTTCGCCCGATGTCGGGATGAGTGCGCATGAACTGAAGCTCACTCGCTTCGAGCCGCCCGGGTTTGAGCAACACGCTGTCGGCCACGCCTATCTTCCCCACGTCGTGGAGTAGCCCTCCCAAGCGGACCGTCTCCGTCTCGGCCGGACTCATCTCAAGCTCTTCAGCGATGAGCGCGGCAAGGTCACTCACGCCCTCGCAGTGCCGCAGGACTTGTTCGCTCCTTGCGCCGATAGCCGCCGTAACGGCGATGATCGTTCGTTGAACGGCGTCCTCGCGTTCCCGTAGGACGCTCAGCGCCTGCGCCGGAACGTCTTCGCCAGCGACAAGTACCATGTCCTTGCCACGGCTCTTGGCTTCGTACATCGTCGTATCTGCGACGGCGAGAACGTGGTCCTTGTCGGCGCCGTCGTCGGGATAGCCCGCGATTCCAACCGAGATCGTCTGCCGTCGGTGCTGTCCGAACCGCATTTCCGCCACGGTGAGCCGCGCGGTCTCCATCAGATCCCGCGCCACATCTTTCGGCGTGTCCTCGAAGATCACGGCGAGTTCGTCGCCACCAATCCTGTAGAGTTGTCCCGCGTCTCCGACGGCGGCTATCAAGGCGCGAGCGATGTCTTCCAGCAGCCGGTCACCGCTCACGTGCCCGAACAGATCGTTGACGAGCTTGAAGTCGTCGATGTCGAGGATACTGATCGACACCGTCCCGCGCTGACGCTCCGCAGCTGCGACGGCGCTCTCTGCATCCTCGTGAAAGGCCCGGTGGTTTCTCAGTCCCGTCAGATGATCGTGCGATGCGGCATCGCGATAGTGGTCCGCCTCGCCTTCGAGCGCATTCGCGCGTTCTACCTGTGCGGCATAGAGATGCTGCAAGTCGTCCAGGAGCGCGCGAGTGATTTCAGGCTGCAGCACGGCATGGCCCTCACGTGCGGCCCGCAACGCTTCGAGCAGACGATCGCCACCGCCGCCCTTGAGCACGTATCCGCGGGCGCCCGCCGCGATCATGTCACGAACCAGGCTAACGTCCTGGTAGGCGCTGTGCGCGATGACGAGTGCATCGGGGCAGACGCCCTGGAGCGCGCGCGTAGCCTCAATCCCATCCATCTGCGGCATCCGGATGTCCATCACAACCAGATCCGGGACCGTCTCCACCGCCAGCTTTACGGCGTCGCGGCCGTTGGCAGCCTCGGCTGCTACCACGAACTCGCCCGATGCCTCAAGCAATTCCGCGACGGACACGCGTACATCGGCTACATCATCCACGATCAGGACCCGAGGTATCATGCGGCTGCGCGCCTCTCTCCCACGACGGGAATGCGGGCGACGAACTCCGTTCCGCCTGGCTCCCGGCGACGCCACACGCATTGGCCTCGCAGCAGTTCGGCGCGTTCGATCATCCCAAGGAGTCCGTATTGCCCCGCCGCTGCCAGCTCCGGCGTAGATTTGATCTCGAAGCCGCAGCCATCGTCACATACGCGGAGCACTACGTGGTCCGATTCGACACCAAGCGTTAACTGCACGGCAGAAGCGCGAGCGTGTTTTCGGACGTTTGTCAGAGCCTCCTGGACGAGCCGGTAGATGATCGACTCCGTAGCGTTGTCCGCCCGCTGGCCGACAGAACCACTGACGTCGATGCGCATTCCGGATTGCCGCCCAACGTCCGCAGCGAGGTCGCGGAGCGCCGAGTCAAGGCCACGTTCATCCAGGGAGGGTGGCCGCATGTTCATCATCAACTCCCGTACCCCCTGCACCTCCTTGGCGATGGCGGTTTCGACGTCGCTGAGGATGGTCATCGAGCGCTCTGCTTCCCCACGCTGAAGAAATTTCTTGGCCGAACTCAAGCGCGTTGCGAGGAAGCTCAGCGATTGTAGAGGTCCATCGTGGAGGTCAAGCGCGATGCGATGCCGCTCTTCTTCCTGCGCCGTAACAACGCGGTTCAGCAACGCACGCCGCGCTGCGCTCTCGCGCTCGAGCTCGCTGAAAAGCACGAGGTTCTCGCGAAGCGTCATGAACTGTCTGGCGACGATGAGGATACCCACCGCGACTGCGCTCACTGCGAGGATGTTCGATCGCGTACCGGCGAGCTCGTTGGCGATAGCGAGTGCCACCAAGGGAGTCGCGAAGAGATATGGGAGCAGGACGCCGACGAGCGACTGGCGTTGCGGCGCCGCGTCATAGGGCTTCTCGCGTGGCAACACGAAACAGATGCCCATGAGCACGTACAAAGCGATCCACAACGGGTCCAGCGGATTGCCGATGTTTTCGTATCCGACCGTGCTTATGAGATAGGTGTAGCCGCCGTCCGCGACGACGAGGAGCGCGGCAGAGGCCATCAGCATCACAGAGCGCAGCTGCAATCGGCCACCGGACGCGTAAAGCGCGAAAACGAGCGTCGCCAGAACAACGAAGTCCAGCAGCGGATACCCCATCGCGATCGCGGCGTGTCGCGGGCTGTACCCGCCGGTGTCGAGGATCGGCTGGAGCAGGTACACCCAGCTCGACGCGCCCGCTACGATCATGACCATCACCGCGTCGAGCATCCAGCGGCGGTCAGCGACCCTCTTGCGTGGAAAGACGAGCAAGGCGATCGCGGCGATGAAGCCAACGTAGCCTGAGTAGTAGAGAAGGTCGCCGAGTCCGGGAAACGGCGGTTCTGAGGCGTACCGGACATCGTAGTACGTGTACGTCCAATCACCCAGGTCCCACGTCAGCAAGACAAAGGCAAGCGAGATCCAGCCAAGTCGCTCGCGACCGGAACTTCGCGCAATCGGGATCACGGACAGGAGTAACGCCGTGATCGGCGCGACGTGGTACAGCCAGTCACTCTGGAAACGCAAATAGGCATCACTCGGTCGCACCACGAGGCCGGCGCTGTAAAAGGCGATCAGGGCCAACCCGCCAGCAGCGAGAGCCCATGGGCCGCGGTGCGCTACTTGCCACGAGGCGGGGCGAGGCAGAGAACTCATGTTGCGGCTCCTTACGTCACGCGAGTATCGGCGCGCCATGCGAGCATCTGAAGGAGAAACGCGGTCGGGAACCCTTAGGTGAATCCCTTAAAATGCGGCGTCGCACGCCAGATGTTTTGAAGGAGAGACGCGCAAGCCGTGCTGGAATCCCGCGGGGTTCGCCGATCGAAGGTGTGTTGCCGCTCGGAGCCCGCCGCTGCGCGTCGTACGCGTCCGCCGCGAACCACCAACCACGAACTACGAACCGCCAACTCCAAATGAGCCATTCGCACCACGACGGCTGCACATAATTAGTCGATGATCCGACTAACTAATCCGTTATCCTGAACCAGACGGAGGGGTCGTGGCGAAGGGCGGGCTCAGCTTCGAAGGTGGCCTCGACGCGGCCGGCATGCGGCTTGCCATCGTCGTGGCGCGCTTCAACGCGCACGTCACGGGGCCGCTGTTCGACGGCTGCCGCGAGGAGCTGGAAGGGCACGGCCTCGACCTGGACACGCTGACGTCGATCGAGGTGCCGGGGTGCTTCGAACTGCCGCTGGTCGCGAAGCAGCTCGCCGCGAGCAGGCGATTTGATGCTATCATTTGCATCGGCGCCGTCATTCGCGGCGACACGCCGCACTTCGACTACGTGTCATCAGGGACGGCCAGCGGCATCCAGCGCGCCGCGCTCGACACCGGCGTGCCGGTGATCTTCGGCGTACTGACCACCGACAACGAAGAGCAGGCCATCGACCGCATCGGCGGCAGCGCCGGCCACAAGGGCCGCGAAGCCGCGCTGACCGCCATCGAGATGGTCCACACGATGAAGACCGTACGCGCCCTGCCCCGCTAAGCGGGCGAGGCGGCATTTCCAGGAGGGGCTTCCTCCCCCCGCCCACGGCGGGGTTCCGCACAGGAGGCGGGCATCATGGCAGTCAAAGCAGACGAAGTCCGGCACCCCGACCAGATGGAAGACGACGATTTCGATTGGTCGGCGGTCCCTGAAGGCGAGGCCGTCGATGCGGAGACGCACAGGACGCTGACGCTGGCGCATCGCGCCCTCGCGAAGTTCCCGGAGCTGAAGGGCAAGTACAAGGCGTACGCCGGCGCGGCAGCGATCGTATCGAGCGTGGCGACGCTGATGGCCGGCGTGGCGATCGCGCGCAAGATGCGGCACGGCATGCCGGCCGACAAGGCGCTGGCATCGATCACGGCCGCCGATATCGAGGCCGCCATGCACGTCGCGGGGCGCGACCAGCGCTACAAGCGCCTGTTGCGCAAGATCAGCCGCCGCAGCCGCAAGAGCGACACCCCAGACGCCGGCTAGGCGCGCTCGTTGCGACGCCAGGGCGGCATGTTCTACTGGGAGTGGCGCGGCCCGGAGCCACGGGAGTTCGACCTGTTCTCGCTCGCCGTCCGCTTCGTCGTCAACGTGGCCGCACTCTGGTTCGCCCAGTTCATCATCCGCGGCGTTGACATCGAAAGCGCGCCCGCGCTGCTCTTCGGGGCGGCCATCTTCGGCGCCGTCAACGCCTTCATCCGCCCGGTCGTGGCGATGTTCTCGTGCCTGCTGACGTGCGTGACGCTGGGCCTGTTCACGCTGATCATCAACACGGCCATGCTGGGTCTGACGGCGTGGATCGCCGGCCTGTTCGACCTGGCGTTCCGCGTCGACGGCTTCATCGCGGCGTTCCTGGGCGCGGTCGTCATCTCGATCGTCAGCACGCTGCTGAGCCGCTGGGCCGACGCGAACCTGGCGGGGCGCGGCGACGACGTGTAGGCAAGATTTCGCGCACATAACGATTGCCGATTCGACCGTTCTGTGATATGGTTTGAGCCCCGCGAGTTCCCTTTGGGACGCCTGGGACGATCGACGAACAAACCGCCGCTGACGCGGTGACGGGCAGTCGCCCGCGCGCGGCCCCTGCCGCAGGAGGATCGCCGGAGTGCACGTGACCCCCGATGCCCGCGAGGCGCTGAGCAAGCTGCTGTCACGGCGGAACAACCCCGATCGCTGCCTCCGGCTCACCACTGTCCAGGGCAACTACCGGTTCGTGCTGGACGAGCCCATCGAGCAGGACATCACCTATCATCACGAGGAGCGCATCGTCCTGGTCGTGTCGGATTCGGTCTCGCGCGACCTCTGGGGCATCACGATCGACTGCACGCCGGAGGAAGGCAAGAAGAAGCTGATCTTCCGCAAGGCGAAGCAGGGCGAGCCCTTCGACGGCGTCAAGGACCAGGACGGCGCGGTGCCGCCGCAGTGGCGGGCCACCGAGCACGAGCGGCTGCTCGGGGAGATCGCCGAGATCGGGCGCCAGATCGCGACGCTGCGCGGCGGCTCGAAGAGCGCGCTGCGCGAGCAGCTACAGGTGCTCGAAGCGAAGAAACAGGAGAAATGGGACGCCATCCGCGCCCTCTGGGCCGGAGACGGCGGCTGGCACAAGCTCAACGGCGCCGCGGTCCCGGCAAGGGCCGCCGACTAACCAGCGATGACGCGCCCGCCGGAGCGGGCGGAAATGGAGCGTACGTGGCCACTGTAGACCTTCGAGACGGCGAATCCCCCGAGCACTTGATCACGCGCTTCCGGCAGGCCGTCCAGCGCGACGGCATCCTGCGGGAGATCAAGCAGCGGCGGCACTTCATCCCCAAGAGCGAGCGCCGGCGGATCGCCCGCGCCAAGGCCGCGCGCCGCCGCCGTCGCGCAAAGCGCACCCCCACCGCCGCGTAGCAGCCCCGGGCCGTGGCCTCAGCGCTGCGGCCTCTTGCTTCCCCTCCCCGGCTCACGAGGAGTAGGCCGCATCGTCGCTTCATTCATCGTTATGTCGAGTCGCTCGGGCGAGGCAGCCGCGGAGACGCCAGCCCGGCGGCGTTTTTCGAAGCTAACTTCGGGAAAGATGACGAAAAGGGGTTGCATTATGTGCTACCGATTCGTTAGCATCCGCTGGTTGACACCCGAACGACCCATTTGTATACTCACCCAAGGCTAGACAGAACCCCCTTGCCTTTTGGATCCCCATTTGCACGCCCCTGCGGGGGGCTATTCCTGTCATCAGGAGACCACGGTTCGTAACGCATTGTTAGGAGCGCGCCAGGCATGACTGTCTCTACGGACATCGTCAGCACCCGATCATCGGTCCCGGCAAGCAAGAAATCGTATGCGAAGATCGCTCACGTGCTGGACATCCCGCACTTGATCAGCATGCAGATCACGTCGTTTGAATGGTTCAAGAACGAGGGTCTGCGGGAGCTGTTCGACGAGATCTCGCCCATCGAAGACTTCACGGGGACGCGCATGAAGCTCCGCTTCGGCGACTACAGCTTCGGCGAGCCGAAGTACCCGGAGCTGGAGTGCCGCGAACGCGACATGACCTACTCCGCGCCGCTGCGGGTCAACGTGCAGCTCGAAGTGAAGGAGACGGGCGAGGTCAAGGAGCAGGAGCTCTTCATGGGCGACTTCCCGCTCATGACCCCGAACGGCACCTTCGTCATCAACGGCGCCGAGCGCGTGGTGGTTTCGCAGCTGGTCCGCTCGCCGGGCGTGTACTTCACGCTGGAGACGGACCCGACGACGGGGCGCGAGCTGTGCTACGGAAAGCTCATCCCGAACCGTGGCGCCTGGCTGGAGTTCGAGACCAGCAACAAGAACGTCCTCTCGGTGAAGGTCGACCGCAAGCGCAAGATCCCCGTGACCACGCTGCTGCGGGCGATCGACGAGGAAGAGGGCGTGCCGGAGGCGAAGCTCGGCACGAACGAGCGCATCCTGGCGAAGTTCGCCGACATCGATGTGAACGCGGACCACCCGTACATCCAGACGACGCTCGAAAAGGAGACGGCGACCAACAAGACCGAGGCGCTGCTGGACTTCTACCGGCGGCTGCGCCCGGGCGACCCGCCGACACTCGAGAACGCGCGCGGGCTGCTGACGTCGCTGTTCTTCAACGGCCGCCGCTACGACCTGGGGCGCGTCGGCCGTTACAAGCTCAGCCGGCGGCTGGAGCTGGATGCGGAGGAGAAGACCCGGGTGCTGCGTCCGGTCGACCTCGAAACGATTATCAAGACGCAGGTCAAGCTCAACAACGGCACCGGCCGGCCTGACGACATCGACCACCTGGGTAACCGGCGCGTACGCGCGGTGGGCGAGCTGATCCAGAACCAGTTCCGCATCGGCCTGCTGCGCATGGAGCGCGTGGTGCGCGAGCGCATGACGATCATCGACCCGGACCAGGCGACGCCGAGCGCGCTGATCAACATCCGCCCGGTGGTGGCATCGATGAAGGAGTTCTTCGGCGGCTCGCAGCTCTCGCAGTTCATGGACCAGACGAACCCGCTGGCGGAGCTGACGCACAAGCGGCGCCTTTCGGCGCTGGGGCCGGGCGGCCTCTCGCGCGACCGCGCGGGCTTCGACGTGCGTGACGTGCACCACAGCCACTACGGCCGCATCTGCCCCATCGAGACGCCGGAAGGCCCGAACATCGGCCTCATCGGATCGCTGGCGACGTACGGCGTGATCAACAGCTACGGCTTCATCGAGACGCCGTACCGCCGCGTGATCAAGGAGCTGGAGGCGGACTCCGAGGACTGGGTCGGCCGCCGCCTTCGCGAGGATGTCGACGGCGTGGGTGACGCCCGGACCGAGATCACCGACGCGCTGCAGAAGAAACTCGCACGCAAGGGCAGCCGGATGATCAAGTGCCAGCCCTTCGTCAGCAAGCAGATCGAGTACCTGGCGGCGGACACCGAAGACAAGTACGTCATCGCGCAGGCGAACGCGCTGCTGACGGCGGACAACCACTTCATCGAGGAGCGCATCGAAGCGCGCGCCGGTGAGCGGTTCATGATGGAGCCGCCGCACCTGGTGGACTGGATGGACGTGTCGCCGAAGCAGATCCTGAGCGTCGCGACGTCGCTCATCCCGTTCCTGGAGCACAACGACGCGCCGCGCGCGCTGATGGGCTCGAACATGCAGCGGCAGGCGGTGCCATTGGTGCGGCCGGAGACGCCGATCGTGATGACGGGCGTCGAGGGGCAGGCGGCGCAGGACTCCGGCCAGGTGATCCTGGCGGAGGACGACGGCGAGGTGATCGTTGCCGACGCGCGGCTGATCACGATCAAGTACGACAGCGGCGAACAACGCGAGTACCCGCTGCTGAAGTTCGTCCGCTCGAACCAGGGGACCTGCATCAACCAGCGGCCGACGGTGCGCAGCGGCGACCGGGTGCGCAAGGGTGACGCGCTGGCCGACAGCTCTTCGACCAGTAAGGGCGAGCTGGCGCTGGGGCAGAGCGTGCTCGTCGCGTTCATGAGCTGGCAGGGCTACAACTTCGAAGACGCGATCATCCTCTCGGAATCGCTGGTGCGCGACGACAAGTTCACCTCGATCCACATCGAGAAGCACGAGGTGGAGTCGCGCGACACGAAGCTGGGGCCGGAGGAGATCACGCGCGACATCCCGAACGTGGGTGAGGAGTCGCTGCGCGACCTGGACGAGAACGGCATCATCCGCATCGGCGCCGAGGTGAACTCGGGCGACATCCTGGTCGGCAAGATCACGCCGAAGGGCGAGACGGAGCTGACGGCGGAGGAGAAGCTGCTGCGCGCGATCTTCGGCGAGAAGGCGCGCGAGGTGAAGGACACG
>Ga0080064_1002237_pt1 | contig 33849 bp, 31 predicted proteins | sample Subgrocontami54m_FD_69260 | JGI IMG/M metagenome (GOLD analysis project Ga0080064, IMG submission 69260) | Subsurface groundwater microbial communities from S. Glens Falls, New York, USA - GMW46 contaminated, 5.4 m (SPADES assembly) (version 2) ...
ATACAACCCAAAGCGAAACCCGCATAAACGGCAGAGGCGATTCAAAGAGCATGAGCGAGCCGAGGGTAAGCGCAATGATACCCGCAACTGTCAGAAGGCCATAGCTCATTACCTTTATCTCTGCTATAAAGAAAAGCACGGCAAGACCGATTAAAAGCAACCCCGCATAATTTACTGAAAGCGTTTGAAACGCATAAAATGCAAGGACAAGGCATATTGCGCCCACAACACCAGGCAGGATTAGCCCCGGGTTTGAAAGCTCAAAGTAAAGACCGATAAGGCCGATCATCATCAGGATATATGCCACATTTGGATTTGTTATGGCGTTTAGTATCCTGTGCCTCAGTCCCATCTCTATATCTTTAACCTCTGCCTTTGCTGTTTTTAAAACCCTTTCTCCTGAAATAATTTCTATCTTTTTCCCATCTATTGCCTCAAGCAGGGCTTTTTTATCAGGCGCAATCAAATCAATGACATTCAGCTTAAGCGCCTCTTCAGCAGGCACATTGACGCTCTGCCGCACTGCCTTTTCAGCCCAGTCTGCGTTTCTGTGCCTTTTTGCCGCGATACCTTTCAAATAAGCAACTGCGTCGTTTTCAACCTTCTTCATCATTGTCTCATCCATCTTTTCGCCGCCCATTGCAACAGGATGGGCAGAGCCTATGTTTGTCCCTGGCGCCATTGCCGCTATGTGCGCCGCATATGTGATAAACACCCCTGCAGACGCAGCCCTTGAGCCGGCAGGCGCAACATAAACTATAATAGGGACATCAGCAGAAAGAATGGCCTTCACAATATCCCTCATGGACAAATCAAGACCGCCGGGCGTGTCAAGCTGAATCACTACCGCCTCTGCATTCTCCTTTACGGCATCCTGTATGCCCTTTGTAATGAATTCTGACATTACAGGATTTACAATACCGTCAACAGTAAGATAGTGGATATTACCGGCAAATACAGGAGACGAAATAGAGATGAAAAATAATAATAAAATTAGATGTTTTTTCATACGGTTGTATTTATATCAGGGATTTTTTTATTTTGCAACCTTCCTTATCACAACTTTGTGTCGTGCTTGATGAATGTTCCTTTGCGGTATTCTTCAAATGCAATCTTTAGTTCCTCCTGCGTATTCATTACTATTGGTCCATACCATGCAATAGGTTCGCCAATCGGCTTACCTGATATTAGGAGGAACCTAACAGGTTCATCTTCAGTTGAGGCAGCAATTTGATCACCATCGTCAAATAGAACGAGACTCTCCTGACTCACAAATGGTTCCCTTTGCATATCGAAGTAATTCGCCCCTTCTACTTCATACGTAAAAGGATTTTTCTCTTTGCAGAAATATCCTTTCCCTGCAATTACGTAAGCAAAAACAGTGTGACCCCGTTTCACTGGATGGATAAATTCCGTTCTGGGTGGAATCATGACATCCAGATATTCCGGATCAATAATGATGTCCTTTACAGTTCCTTGTTTCCCACTGACTTTGCCGCAAATAATCTTGATTTTTACACCATTTTCTAAAGTGACCTCCGGAATCTGCCCGCTCTTTATGTCACGGTAACGAGGATTCATCATCTTGTGTGACGCTGGAAGATTTGCCCAGAGCTGAAAACCCCACATTAAACCAGACTCTTCACCCTTTGGCATTTCATTGTGAATGACGCCGCTGCCAGCAGTCATCCATTGTACATCTCCGGAATGGATCACCCCTTTATTACCCATGCTGTCGCCATGCTCAACATTGCCGTGGAGAACATAGGTTATAGTTTCAATACCGCGATGCGGGTGCCATGGAAAGCCCTTGAGATAATACTCAGGTTTGTTTGAGTGGAAATCATCAAGAAGCAAAAATGGGTCGAAAATGGAAACTTCGCTGAAGCCAAATGCCCTTTTGAGGTGTACGCCCGCTCCTTCAATTGTGGGTTTGCTCTTTAGAACCTTGCGGATTTTTCTGGATTTACTCATAGTACCGCTCCATTATATTCCTAACATTCTTTTTTAAAAAAATCGAGGGACGCTTCCCACATTTTTTATTATCATATCCATTCAACCTTATCCAGCAGCTTCTTGGAGTCATGAGGGCCAGGTCTTGTTTTTTATTTTGCAGCCTTCCTTGCCACAATAAACTTAAGATAATGTGTCTCAGGCATACTGATTAGAATTGGATGGTCTTTTGCCTGAGAGCGGTTTTCAATAAGCTGAAGCATACAGCCTGCATCCTGCGCCGCATCATTCAGTATATTCAGGAATGTCATGGGAGAGATATTCTGGGAGCATGAAGATGTAATGAGGTATCCATTGTCATTCAGGAGTTTCAGGCCAAGGAGGTTTATGTCCTTGTAGCCCTGCCATGCGCCGGCCGCAGCCTCCCTGTCCTTTGCAAAGGCAGGAGGGTCAAGCATTACACAGTCAAATCTTTCTCCTTTTTTATACCGGTCTCTCAGCCAGTCAAAGGCATCGCCTTTTTCAGCCCTTATTATATTTTCAAGACTGTTAAGCTGGATATTTTGCTGTAACATCTCCAATGCCTTACCGGAATCCTCCAGCGCCACAATCTCTTTTGCGCCGTATTTTGCGGAATACATGGCAAATGCGCCTGTATAGGCAAAGCAGTCAAGAAACCTTTTATCTTTTACATACGGCTCTATTATCTTTCTGTTTTCCTGCTGGTCAAGATAAAAGCCTGTCTTATGCCCCTCAAGAAGGTCTATCTCAAACTTTAGCCCGTCAAGAATGATGATAATTTTACTGTTTTCATCTCCATAGAGAAATCCTTTTCTTGGCTGAAGCCCTTCTTTTTTTCTGACATCCACATCGCTGCGCTCAACAATGGTTTTTGGGTTAAATATTTCTTTCAATATGTCAACAACATCTTCCTTCCATCTTTCCATGCCGAGGGTCAATATCTGGATGCACAGGGCATTTTCATATTTGTCCACTATCAAACCGGGAAGCAAATCACCTTCGCTGAATACAATCCTGAAAGAGCCATCCATCTGCCAGCCCAATGAAAGCCGGTAGCTTAAAGCATCTTCAATCCTTTTCCTGAAAAAGCCTTTATCTATCTCCTCATCCCTGAAACTCAAAAGCCTGATTATTATCTTTGAGTTGTCATTGATATATCCCTTGCCGATAAATCTTTTCTTTCCATCAGCAACATGGACAATATCTCCATTGGAATAATTGCCTTCGACTGCCTTTATCTCGTTATTAAAAACCCAGAGATGGCCTGACAAAAGCCTTTCTGCGCATTTTTTTGAAACAACAACCTGAACCAAGTTTCACCTCGTATCAAAATTTATCCTCCCTTGACGGGAGGGTGCGGCCTAATCTTACCATAATCAAAGGCTCAAAAATAGATGCTAATTTTTCTGTAAATTGATAAAATAACGCCGATGCTTGACCTTGATATTACAAGGCTTGCCGCTGATTTGCTGTCTCAGGCAGAGCATGAGACATTGCACGGGGAAAAAACAGGAAGGTGATGAGGACTGAGCTTTACTGAATTATTGATAGCGCAGTCCTGATAGGATTTTCCAATCCGGACAAGCCGGAACCAAATTCCCGCCATCCCCGAATGTTTCGCTAACTACCCCTGATTGAAACCTTCAGGGGCAGGCTCTGGGGGAATGACATAGCAGCGGTTAAAAATTCTTTCCATTTTGAAAAAAATTTGACTCGCAAAGTACTTCTCGCTTAATTACTCATACCTCGGTTCTGTCATTTCTCTCTGTTACCAGTTATACGCAATCGCAATCTTTCCCACATGGGCAATATAATCATGTATGCTTTCACTCAAGATGAACAATGCGTTTGGAACCGACGCTGTATTATTCAGGGTAATATCGTCCATTGCCCAGTCATCGGATTTAAACGACTCGTATATATATCCTGCCCGCACGGTCCAGTGATCCGTAAGCTTATACTTGCCTGACATATCCACGGTAGAGCGCCTCGTCCTGAGGTCCGGTATAGACTTCGCCGGGCTTAGATCTGCGCTGGAGCCATTAAAACTGCTGCCTGCAAAAGAATCATATGCAGTTTTTGATCTCTCATAAATAAAGTCAGGCGTAATAATCAACCGGTCATTGAGTAACGAGATGTTGAAGCCAACGCCGGCCGTATTGCTCGTATCTCTAATGTCCATCCTCCAGTCGAGTCCTGTATCATACCATGTTGTAGCAGTAGAGCTTATTTGTCTTCCGGCCTGCCGTGAATTATTTCTTTCATTGGTATAGTATGCATATACAGAGAGTGCGTCAAAGGGTGAATAGGTTGTATTTATGGTATAAATCTCGTTATTTCGTTTCTGCGCTCCCAGTAGTGTATTGTAAAAATCATCCTTGGTGTTGGAATAGTCAATGCCCACGGTTACGTTGTAATGAGGAAAGATATTAAGGAAGCCGTTGTATTGATACCGCGCCCTGTCTGATACATCAGCCTTTCGTACATCTGGGTGATTGAACCAGTTTCGGGCATTTGAAAGGGAAGTAACACCGCATCCTGCAGGCGAAGTGGTTGTTATGCACTGTTCATATTCCGGAGGATGCAATTCCAGGACTACCCTGCCGTTATAATTCAGGGCCTCCCGTTTTCCGTATAAACCGTTCACCCCGGCCTGGGCAAAGGACGTAAGGCCTGAACGCAATCCTATTTTGCCGGTATTTTCCGCGGTGTCTGATTCCCTGTGGTCCCGTTCAATCTTCTCAAACTCATATCCTGTGGAAAGTGTCGTATTCTGACTTGGCAGGACAAGATAGGTTGCGTCAAGCTTTGCCTGATTTTTCCTGATGTCATAGGGCAGATTATTTACTGACTGCGCCGAGCTCAGCCCCGGTACGGCGGTTGTTGGAGTGCCGTCAGCCGCTACATACCGGTAAAGCCCGGACGGTGTTTTATTGATTGTTTCGTAATGGATGAACTTTGCACTAAGGCCGAGGTTAGAAGATGGCCGCGAGGCAATATTTGCGTTGAGCGATATTACATCAATTTCTGCGTCAGGGGATTGTCTGGGCAGAGGATTGGTTGAACCATTCACAGTCGCTGAAGGAACCGCATGATAGGGTAACAATGCCTGATCCTGCAGCATGATGCCGTAGGAAGCGGCAAGAGAAAGACTGGTGTGCCACCATGGCAGTTTCATATTCTCTGACAGGCTGAAACGGTTATAGATGGTATCCGGAAGGGCGCTCCTAACCTGATGCGGATCTGTTGTAGAACCGCTATTATAAGGATTCTCCCATCTGAGGGAAACATCTTGATTGTTAAATTTTGAGAGATAATACTCAAACTCCGTATGCGTGCTTTCAGTGTCGTATCTCGCTGCTGCCCTGAGTGTATCCGTGATATAATTTACAGGTTGAGGCAAAATGACTATGTTGGCTGTGCCCCCATTCAGGGCGCCGATTGCCTTGACTCCTTCTTTTTGCTCGCGTTTATATGAAAAGTCAAAGGTAATATTGTCAAACGGGGTGAAGGAAAATCCTGCCTTGCCAACTTTTCTTTCTAATCTCAGATCAATATCTTTCAGATTCCCGGTCCCGCCGATGCCACTTGCGCCATTTAAGATAGTATCTACTGTGGTTTTAGCTACAACGTTTCTGTTATACCCTGACGGCAGGGTTAAATCAGAAGACCCGGGATTGGTAAATAACGTTCTGCTGTTGTTTGAAATGAATTGCTCAATCTGGTCATATTCAAGGAAGTATTTAAAGAGTCCATATTTCCCGCCTTTTAAGTATACGTTCCTTGTATCAAGGCCGAGGTTCTTGCCGGTAAAATCAAGGAAATAATGGCTTTCCGTGTCATAAGAACCGTTGAAGTTTGCTATGGGGAATGTGCCATCCTCATCTATGCCCCGATATTCCATGAACTTTGATGATTCGGGATGCTGATTTACAGTCACGGCGCCTGCTTCAATATAGACATCAGTGTCTGCCCCCATGGAGATTGTGCGCATGCCAAGTATAATTGAAAGCAGTGTTAGCGCTGTAAGTAATTTATTTTTAGATCTCATGGCAATCCTCCTCGTTTTGTAATGTATGCATCCTTACCTCTGGAACTTTGCCCCTGCCGGATGATTGGAGCCGTGTATTTGAGAATGACAGTTTGGACACCCTTTCTGGACCATGCGCTTGCCGCCAACACTGCCGCTAAAAAAGTTTGAACCGCCGGGCAGGTCATTGCCGTCGAAGAGGAACGTGCTGTGACCCTGAATGACGTTCACATGGCACTGCTGGCAAAGATGCGGCGGTTTTAATCTTAAGAGAAAGGTTAAATTTGAGCCGTGCGGCTCATGACAGGTCATGCAATTTTCCCTGACCACCGGATGCTCAAACAGGAACGGTCCCCGATACTCAGTATGACATTCATAACACTTCTCATTCACGGAGTTTGCTGAAACGAGTTTTTCTGTCATGGTCCCGTGCGGGTTGTGGCAGTCAGTGCAAAAGAGCTTCCCTTCCCGCAGGGGGTGATGAGAGGACTTTTGTATGATTGCACGGTATTTCGTATGGCACTTGATGCAAAGGTCGGTATTTGTCTGTTTTATAAGGTCCCGCGGCATTCCCTTCTGAATGTTGTGGCAGTCTGCGCATGCAACACTGACCCTTTCATGCTGACTTCCCATCCACATAGCTACCTTTCCTTTTTCATGGCACTGCAGGCAAACGGAATTTTTCTGCAGGGCCGTCAATCCGCGCTCCTTTTTAAAAGAGACCGTAAGTGGAGGACGCCTTTTGGGCGCATCAAGGTGCTTGCTCATGGGGCCGTGACATGATTCGCAGTCGTTTTGCTTCATGGTGTGGCTGGCCCGCGAATGGGCTGTCTTTTTGAAGACGTTCATGTATTCCTCGTGGCACTCCAGACATTTTGCGCTGCTCCCGACATAGGTCGCGTCAGCAAGCGCTGGATTGAGCGCTGCCCAGTCAACTTCTCCTCCGTATGCAAGAGGATTCCATAGCGCCAAAAAGAGCATGGCAAATAGGTATCTCTTCATAATCCACCTCCTAAGTTATCTTATTTTTGTTGCTGTTATTGTTCCCTTGGTCCCCAGCCCGATGCTTATCGGAAATGAAACATAGTGCGTCCTTTTTTGAGACCAGTCATCATGAATTGCAAGGCCAATATTGAACGAACTGCCGGCTTTAAGCTGAACGTCCTCTTGATCCAGGGTTACGAGCTTCCTCTTTATAATAACGGTATACTTTCCATTTTCCCATGTTCCGCTTGCTTCAATATCGTTGCGGGAATCATCCAGGCGGTCTGCGAATATGGATTCGTCCTTAACTTCCATATTTTTTCCCTTTATACTTACCGCCCAGAGGTCAATAAGTCCATCTTTTTTTTTAATTTCTGCAAGTTCTGCATCATCCTTTATATCTTCCCACCCGTTATTTCTGGTGTAGAATGCATAGAGACGTACGTCATTCCGTTTGAGCTTTGCGTAATACGGATGTTTAGCCACCTTATCTTTTGAGGGGCTGTCGGGCATGGTATTTTGATAGTTATGACATGATATGAAACAGCCGAACTTTTCAAATTCGGGCCGTCCGGCATTTATCTGTATGGCAACACCGTCAAGCCGTTCTGTGGCCGGATTGTTCCAGCTCTTGCCCGAGGAATCCCACTGCACCATGAAATAAATATATTCATCGTCATATGCCGCATGGATAGACGCTATCATGGAGGCAGGCTTGTCTTGCATAGGGCTCGGTTCGAACTGCCTTTCCGACTCCTTCATCTTGAGCGAGCCGCGAACGATTTCCTGATCCCTCAGATCAAAAGTAAGCCCCTTGCTTATATGGCAACCGGCGCAAGATTTTTTGTTGTTTATGACAGAATATCTTCCAATGCCGTGATCCTTGCTCGTAAGATATTCCCAGGACGAGACGCCGGGATAAAAGAGTCTTACCTTATACGGCGGAATGCTGTTCCAGTCAATGTCTGCTGCAAAAGCAGCAGAAGGAATTATGCAACAGAGGATGGATAGAATCAACATGAACAATTTTTTTTGCACGTCAGCCTCCGGAAAATGTATGGTTTGCTTCAAAAGGGCAAACGTGCCCGAGGCCTACCTGATAATCCTTTCAAAAAAGATCGCATGCCTTATTTTATCTTTGTTGCATTGATAAACCCTTTAGCGCCGAATCCTATAATCATGGGGAATGAGACATAGTGCTGTCTTAATTTTGCCTTATCGTCATGAATGGCGATGCCGATGGTTACCGTGCCTCCATCTTTGATCTGCACGTCTTTGTTATCTCCGGTATTCAGTTTTCTTTTAAAAATAACAGTGTACTTTCCGTCATTCCAATTCCCGCTTCCTTCAATATCTTTATGATCTTCCTTCCTGTCTTCCAGTATCCATTCATCCATGAATTCTGTCTTTTTTCCCTTAAAGCTCGCTGCCCAGAGGTCAATGAGGCCGTCGCCTTTGAGAAGTTCGTCAATGGCCTTGTCGTCCTTTAAGGATGACCATCCGTCATTCCTGCTGTAGAACGCATAGAGACGTACGTCATCCCGTTTGAGCTTTGCGTAATACGGATGTTTAGCCACCTTATCTTTTGAGGGGCTGTCGGGCATGGAGTTCTGATCATTGTGGCACGCAATAAAACAGCCGAATTTTGAAAATTCCTCTTGGCCAAGATTCATCTGGATGGCAACTCTATCCGGTTTATCATTTTTATCATCGTCTGGACTGTTCCAGCTTTTGCCCGCAGAATTCCACTGCATTCTCACATAGACATAGTCGGAGTCATACGCCACATGGAACATGGCATCAATCATCGCCGGCTTGTTTGGTATGGGATTTGGTTCAAATGAGTTTCTCGATGCCTTCATGACCAGCGAGCCGTTCGCGATTTCAGGGACTTGTATGTCAAAAGTACCCTCCTTGCTTATATGACATTCGCGGCATGTTTTCTTTTTCTTCACGACCGGAACCATGCCGACGCCGTGGTTCTTGCTCGTCAGAAATTCCCACGACGCAACGCCTGTATAGAAAAAGTTAACGGTGTTTGCCGGTACGGCATCCCAGTTAACGTCTGCCGCAATCACGAGAGAATATTGCAGGAACGAGAGCATGGCGAAGTATGCAAAAATCAAAAGAGTTTTTTTCATGGACGCCTCCTTAAAGTGAACCTCAGACCTTGAACTTATCCATACCTTCTTTCATATGAACTGCCTGTTCATTCAATTTTTCTACCGTCTTATCGAGCTCTGCCGCAAGATTGACATTGTCTTCGCCGACTCGTTTTACCAGTTCCACTGTCTTTGCAATGCGGCTTGCCGCAACTCTCTGTTCGTCAATTGCCTTTACGATCGCCTTTATCTTTTGCGCAACGTCGGAAACAATCTCTGAGGTGTATTTTGATTCTTTGGCCTGCTGTTGGGTGGAAGTCTTCACGGTTTTTGTAATGTCGCTCATGTTTTCCGCGGCCTTGAGGATCCCTTCAGTTCCGCGCCGTTGTTCGTCGGTTGACCTCTTCAGCTCTTCAATCATTTGCCCCATTTTCTGAATGGTCTCTGTGACAAGGTTCACTCCCTGTGCCTGCTCTCTGGTGGCAATCCCTACCTTTTTTGCCATCTCTGCGGTCTGGTCCGTGCTCTGGCCGATCGTTTCAAGGACGGTTAGCGCCTCTGAGGAGGCCGCAACCCCTTCCTCTACAGCGGTCGAGCTCCGCCCGATGGAATTTATTGCATCTGCTATATCACCGTGAAATGCCTCGATAATGCCGGCAATCTCTTTTGTTGATGTGGCTGTCTTATTCGCAAGGTTCTTTGTCTCATTGGCAACAACGGCAAATCCCTTGCCGTGCTCTCCTGCCTGGGCCGCAAGTATGGCTGCGTTGAGAGCGAGGAGAGATGTCGTTTCAGCGACATTATTGATTACGTTGAGCATGCTGCCGACAGTCTCGGACCGTTCACCTAACTTCTTTATGACTGCGGATGCCGAGGTGACGTCTTCCCGAATGCGGGTCATTCCGGTCATGGTCTTTTTCACCGAATCCATACCGACTGAAGTTGCATAGTTTTTAACATCTTCGGCAAGGCCCGTCTGCTCGTCGGTGTATTTCTCAATTTCTTTGATATTAGCATGAATCTGCGTTATGGAGGAGGCTATTTTTTCCGCAATGTCCGAGAGCATCTCGATAGAGTTTGCCACCTCTTTTACCGACGCGCTGATTTCCATGATTGATGACGTTGTTGTTTCGACAGAAAAAGACAATTTTTCCATATTACCGGATATCTCTTCGGAAGATGCAGACATCTCAATCACGGATGATGCAACGTTGTCCATTGAGGAGTGGATATGTTCGGCAGCGCCTGTAACAGACTTCATGGACGTTTCCAGCTCGTTGATTGCAGACGAGGTGTCATCTGTTGAGCGGAGCTGCTGTTCTGCGGACTGCCGCACCTTTTGGGAAGATGCGGATAAAAGTCCGGAAATGGACACAACCTTCCCAAAAGCCGTCTTGACTACTTTGACCGTTTCCTGCATCCCTTCAATGAATTTATTGAACCAGAGCGCAACCTTGCCGAGCTCATCCTCTGTTTTAACCGCAAGCCTTTTGGTCAGGTCTCCCTTTACCTCTGCGATATCCCCGAGCATGCGTACTGTCTGCTTAATGGGCCTGGTAACGCCTAATGTTATGGTGGTGCCGAGGATCAGGCTCACCACGGCGATGGTCCCAATTCCGAACCATGTCCAGTTGTTCCGGCTCTCCTTGAGCGCAGCATAGGTGTCTTCAAGGGATATTGAGATCATGAGAAAAGCCCGGAATCCCACTGTTTCCTTATGGCATGCGCTGCATTTCTGACGCCCTTTAATGAGCTCAAGATATGTAAAAAGTCTTTTATCCGCGCGCTCTTCTATAAAATGTATTGGCTCGATATTTTTCGGATTGTCTTTAAAAAACTGTAATGCTTCCTTGAATTTAGGGTAGTCTATTCCATCGGCGACATTTTTCCCGCCATGGGAGATGCGGGGGGTTTTCCATTCCGGCTTCAATTCTCCGTATTCCTCTTCAACTTCCTTGAGTGTCTTGTCGTCTGCAAACGCCGCCTCAACGCCGTTGTTTCTCACGATCTGCACCCGCTCCACCCCTTTGATCTTTTTTACGCTCTGCATGAGGTGATAGGCCATGTCCGCCCGTTCATCGAGCATGTCTTTGTAGATGGTATGGAGAATGGTCTGAGACATCATGGAGCTTGCCTTTGCCTTTTCTTGAATAAGCTTGGCTTCTTCATTTCTTATAACGTAGTAGATGAGAAGGCTGAAACTTGCGGCAAGGACGATAACCACAACGGCTATGACGAGGTATATTCTTTGCTGGAGGGTAACCTTGAACATTCTGGCGTTAATAATATATTTTTATGGGAATTTTTGTCAAGCCTTTTTTGGAACTATTATAGAACACTTTGCCTTTCTTGCCTTGCTTTTTGATTAGATTTGTAATACCTTTTTCATACCGGCTCTTTAAGGCAAAGGAGAAATCTATGGGAACGTTGTTAAGCTTTTTAAAGGAACGATGGGGGATTGTTCTGGGAACAACGGTTGTTACCCTTGTGATAACATTCGGGATTATTGGTGGAGAAATGTATATTAGCTCCACGGGTTTTTGTTTATCCTGTCATAGCATGAGTTACGTGCATGATGATTTAAAAAAGTCATCGCATTACGGGGCGCTTGGCGCCGATCCCGAATGTCAGGACTGTCATCTGCCGCCCCAGTTCTTAAAAAGGGTTGAATCGCATATTGTGGACGGCGTAAGGGGGTTCATCGGTGAATTTACCCACGATCACAGCACAAAGGAAAAGTTTGACGAGTACAGGGCAGAATATGCCCATAATGCCAGGATAAATATTAAGAAATGGGATAGCTCCCCCTGCCGCACATGCCACAAGGTACTAAGGCCATCCAGCGATGAGACGACAAGGGAACATAAGAAAATGGAGACAGAAAATAAGACCTGTATAGACTGCCATCAGAATCTTGCCCATGAAGAGGTTCCAAAGGAAGATATTGTTGCAGGGATGAAAGAAGGTAAAATCGTGGTAAAAAAGGAAGAAGAGGAGAAATACAAATAAGGAACAAAAAAAAGCAAAGTGGGTGGTGATTGCATTTTCTGGGTTAAGGAATTTTACATCTCAACCCTTGTAACCACCCCATGGAGCCTGTTGGGAGGCAATTTGTAGAATTGAAGAAAACTCGGGGTCAGCTTCTTGATAACGGCAAATATCTTCCAGATTATGTTGGTAGTTGCTATCTCCTCAACACCATAAAAAATTGTCTTATCCTGAATGCCTGACTTGTTCAGAATAGACTCTACATCTATGAACTCCATATAACCTGCTTGAATTTCAAAAATCCTTAAACCAAGCGATGGGCTTTCTCTAAAAAAATAATTTTCTCCAAATGGTTCGTCAGTTCTGACTATTGAAATTATTATATTATCTTCATAGATGATATTATTTTTAAACATGGTATGAACTATATAAGGCGCTATGTTCTTTGCATCTTTGGCAAAAAACAGGGCAGTGCCTTTAATTTTGGACAAACCTTTATATAACTGACTATAACTTGTGAGAAAGGTGTCCATATTTAATGGCCTAAGCGCCTTATAAAGTCTTTTTTGTCCTGCTGTATATATCATTATTGTGATTAGCGGAAAGAGAGCAATTACAATAGACCAGTAACCTCCATGCGGCAGTTTGAACATGTTTGAAAATAGAAAGGCAAGGTCTATAAAGATAAGTAAAAATGCAACTCCTGCCTTTATAAATTTTCTCTTGATATAAAATATCCATGTCATCATTGTTGCGGTAATAGTCATGGTTCCATTAACAGCAATACCGTATGCAACTGCAAGATTCTTGGATTCCTTAAATTCATACATAATAAATAATACAAAGATAAGCAGAAACCAGTTTGCAAATCCTATATATATCTGTCCTCTTATCTCTGCTGATGTGTAATCAACTTTAAAAATAGGCATAATATGCGTAGTAATTCCCTGATAGACCATAGAAAACATACCGGTTATCATTGCCTGTGATGCAATTACAGTCGCTACGATACTCAAAATTAAAAAAGGTATATACAGAAACTGAACCTGATGGAATATCATCTCAAAAAGTAAATTTTTTGCTTCAGGATGTTTGATAAGAAAGGCACCCTGCCCAAGATAATTTAAAAGGAGCGCTATAAAAACAAAATTCCATGCCTTGACAATAGGTTTGCGTCCCAAGTGTCCCATATCCGAATATAAAGCCTCTCCTCCTGTTGCACTGAGTATTACTTCGTTAAGTACAAGAAACCCGGCAAAACCGTTATTGGCAATAAAACTAAATCCATAGTATGGATTTAATGCCCAAAATACAGATGGAAAATAATAGATAGATGTTATTCCAGAAATTGCTAAAACAAAAAACCATACGAGCATTATTGGTCCAAATGCCCATGCAACCTTGTCAGTGCCTTTTTTTTGAAATGTAAAAAGGACTATTGCAATTAAGCCTGCTATAAAAATGAGTTTGCTCTGCCCTGTATTTTCAAAGCCGGGTATAAGCAGAATCCCTTCAACAGCGCTCAATATGCTTATTGCAGGTGTAATAACGCCATCACCAACAAATAGGGCTATAGCTATAAAGGAAAGAAGTGTAAAAAAAGCAATCTGCCTTGAGCTTTTGAGATAACGGATGAGAATCTCTTTAAGGACAATTGTGCCTCCTTCACCTTTTTTGCTGATACTTGTTGCAAGCCATGCGTACTCAACTGTAACATGGGTTATAATTGTCCATACTAATAGGGAAAGAATACCTATTACATTTGTCTCGGTAGGTTTTATAAAAAGGAAGATTATTGTTAAGGTGTATATAGGGCTTGTACCTATATCTCCAAATACGATGCCGAGGGATTTTATTATTCCTTTGATTGGATGGTGGGTATCTCTATTAGGCATGATGCTGTGTTTTATTATATTTTATCTGTAGGAACAAACCTTCACTTAGAAGCGTAACATACGGCATCTCTACAGCTTTATTTATAAACTTTTCCTATACCTTTGTCTGGCCTCTCTAATAATCCTGATGGCTGACTCACGGTCTTCCCATCCCTCCACGCCGGTCTTTTTCTCTTCCAGTTCTTTGTATACGGCGAAAAAGTGTCCTATCTCTTTCAGTAGATGAGGCGGAGCGTCTGCAAGCCGATTGATGTGATTCCAGAGCGGGTCCATGATCGGCACACAGAGGATCTTTTCATCAGGGCCTTTTTCATCCCACATCTTAAAGAGTCCCACTGGTTTTGCCTCAATGAGACAGCCCGGGAACGTTGGTTCCCAGACAAGCACAAGGGCATCAAGCGGGTCGCCATCCTGCGCAAGGGTTTTGGGTATAAAACCATAATCGCTCGGATAATGCATGGCTGAAAATAACATGCGGTCAAACTTGATAACCTTTCTTTTTTTGTCATACTCATATTTATTACGGCATCCCTTAGGGATTTCTATCATCACTGATATGGTAATAACAGGTTGAGTTTGTTTTTTTATAGGCATGATATGCTCCTGTAATATAAGTTGTGCTCACGATAACATTTCAAACATAAGGTGCTGCAAGCAGTCGGAGGTTTTTAGGAGGTTTTAAGCCTCTCTACAACCTTAGAGATAGAATCTTTTGCATCTCCAAAGAGCATCCGGGTATTTTGATACAAATACAATTCATTATCTATACCGGCAAACCCCGGCTTCATGCTTCTCTTGCACACAATTACCATTTTTGCCTTGTCAACATCTAAAATCGGCATACCGTAAATCGGGCTTTTCTGATCATGCCTTGCCGCCGGATTAGTAATGTCATTTGCGCCGATTACGATAGCTACATCAGCCTCAGGGAACTCAGGATTAATCTCTTCCATCTCAATCAAATCGGTATAGGGAACACCTGCCTCAGCAAGAAGCACATTCATATGCCCCGGCATCCTTCCTGCAACAGGGTGGATGGCGTATTTAATGGAAATATTTTTTTCTTTAAGTATTTCTGCGAATTTACCTACTGCATGCTGTGCCTGTGCCGCTGCCATGCCGTAACCCGGTACAACGATAACCTTTTTTGCATTTCTAAACAAGGCGGCGGCTTCATCAATGGAAACTTTCTTAACCGACGGACTTCCGCTTACAGCATCTTCTACAACCGGAACAGGCGCTGCTTTAAGGTTCGGATCCTTAAGCCCGCTTACTACTTTTGATATGGAGTCTTTAGCGTCTCCAAAAAGCATGCGGCAATTTTTATGCAGATATAGGTCATTATCTATCCCAGCAAATCCAGGCTTCATGCTTCTCTTGCATACGATGATATTCCGTGTTTTATCCACATCCAATATCGGCATGCCGTAGATAGGGCTTTTCTGGTCATGCCTTGCAGCCGGATTTGTGATGTCATTTGCCCCGATTACGAGGGCTACATCTGCATCGGGAAATTCCGGATTTATTTCATCCATCTCAATCAAATCTGTGTAGGGTATGCCTGCCTCAGCAAGAAGCACATTCATATGCCCCGGCATCCTTCCTGCAACAGGATGGATTGCGTATTTAATGGAGATATTTTTTTCTTTAAGTATTTCTGCGAATTCGCCCACCACATGCTGGGCCTGTGCCGCTGCCATGCCATAACCCGGCACCACAATAACCTTTTTAGCGTTCCTGAAAAGTAATGCAGCCTCCTCAGCGGAAATCTTCTTTATAGCGAGCTTCCCGTCTGCAACGACCGGAGCCGCAGTATGGGCAGAGACAAGAACCTGGCCAAATGCGCCGAAAAGGACGTTCTTTATGGAACGGTTCATGGCCTTGCACATGATGACGGCGAGGATAAAGCCAGAGGCCCCATCGAGCGAGCCGGTGATGATCTGGATCCTGTTATCAAGCATGAACCCCATGGCCGCATCCGTGATACCCGCGTAAGAGTTCAAAAGTGCGATGACCACCGGCATATCAGCCGCGCCTATCGGCAGGACCAGAAGCAGCCCGAAGACGAGGGCCAGCGCCAGCAGGAGGTAAAAGATTGCACTCATAGCCGGCACAAAGACTAGGGCGACTACCAATCCAATCATGACGGTAAAGAGACTGAGATTGAAGTAGTTTTGACCCTTAAATGTGATGGGATGCCCCGGCAAAAGCTCCTGCAGCTTGGCCGCGGCCATCAGACTCCCTGTGACCGTAAGGCCGCCGATAAGCACCTCGACGCCGACCATTGAGATCCTGATAGTACCGAGGTCAATCCCGTAGCGGTAGTATTCTGCAACGCCGATAAGTGTGGCGGCCAGCGCTCCACCGGCATGCGACAGGGCGGTTCTCTGCGGAACGGCGGTCATCGGGATCCAGAGCGACATTAAAGTTCCGATCGTGGCGCCGACCAGGAGGGCGGCAATTATCCATTTGTAAGAGACAATATCCCTATGCATGAGCGTCCCTGCGATGGCGACGAGCATGCCGAGCGCCGCGAGGTTCATGCCGCGCCTGGCGGTCTCCACAGAGCCCATGCTCTTTAGCCCAAGGATAAATAGGGCTGCGGACAGAAGATATGCTAACTGAAGATATATTGTCATCGCTCCTCCTAACCCTTCCTAAACATTTTCAATATGCGGTCGGTAATCAAAAACCCGCCCACCACGTTGATAGTGGAACAGACAACTGCGACGAACCCGAGCACGTTGCTTACGGTGCTATGATTTTCACCAAGGATAACCAAAGACCCGACGAGCGAGATGCCGGATATCGCATTGGTTGCCGACATGAGCGGTGTATGCAAAAGCGCCGGCACCTTCGATATCAACTGGTATCCGAGGAATGCCGCCAGCATAAATATATACAGCCCCACAATTAGTATTGGTGTTTCCATGTTGAGTTGCCTCCATTTTCGAATTTACGAATTATGATTTAAAATCTAAAATCGTAAATCATATTACCAGTGGCTCCTGGTATTAGATCCTTTGGGATAATTAGTATCACCCTTTTGGGCAGCATCTTTAACACCCTTATGCATAATCTCGCCGTTATGGGTAATAAGAGAACCTTGGATTATCTCGTCAGAGAGATTCAGATTGATGCTCTTTTTATCCGGTGCAAGGAGATGGTTTAAAAATGTAAGTATGTTATTTGCATAAAGTTTGCTTGCGTGTATTGGCAGTGTACTCGGAAGGTTCATGGCGCCGATGATGGTTATATGGTGCTTAACCACCTCTTTGCCCGGCTCAGACAAGGCACAATTGCCCCCCTGCTCAACAACAAGGTCTACGATGACTGAACCAGGTTTCATCTCTTTTATCATTTCTTCGGTTATCAGCGTGGGTGCAGGTTTTCCAGGCACAAGGGCTGTAGCAATGATTATATCTGCATCCTTTGAATGCTTCCTGATTATTTCCTGTTCTTGTTTGTAGAACTCTGGCGATAACTCCTTTGCATAACCACCGGCATCTTCTGCTTGTTCGTGGGCAACTTCAAGTGGAACAAATTCAGCCCCAAGACTTTTTATCTGCTCTCCTGCAGCCGGGCGGGTATCAAACGCCGTTACAGCAGCGCCCAGCCGTTTTACCGTTGCGATTGCCTGTAATCCTGCAACACCGGCGCCGATTACCAGAGCCTTTGCCGGATGAACGGTTCCTGCAGCAGTTGAGAGCATAGGAATAAATCTTTTAAGGCTATTAGCCGCCAACAGCGCAGCCTTGTATCCTGCTATGGTACTCATGGAACTCAGGGCGTCCATCATCTGCGCACGTGATATCCTCGGAATGGCGTCCATGGAAAAGGCGGTAATCTTTCTGTGCGCCAGCTTCAACACCACATCCAGATTGGTCATAGGCTGTAAAAACGCAATCAACACAGCCCCTTGTTTCATCATGTCAACTTCGTGTTTCTTGACTTTATCATTGAGAAAAGGTTTTTGCACCTTAAGGATTATATCTGACTCGCCAAAAAGTGTTTCTACATCAGATGCTATGTTTGCCCCTGCCTTTTTATATTCACTATCCTCTATATAGGATGCCAATCCGGCTTCTGCCTCGATAAACACCTGCAATCCTGCCTTTACCATTTTGGCTACGGTGTCTGGGACAGCTGCAACACGGCATTCGTTTGGAGCGGTTTCTTTAGGGATTCCAATGAGCATTTGTTTCCTCCTTGCTAAAGTTTAGTGTGCGAATAAAAAAAACCGTCTCGGCATTCAAAAAGAAGGATTTTAGCCCTTCCTTTTTTGCCCAGACGGTCGGCTTATTTTTTATCTTTCGCTCCCTTGTGGTTGCCCACCTTAATTCCGTCAGTCACGAAAGATTTATATCTTGTAAATGCTTACAATAAGTAAATTATTAAGTCAAGAATATTTTTTGTTGTGGTTCAGGTAGCAAGGTAATTATGTCTGGGACAAACAACATGCTTGTAATGTCCCGCAGGATTTAATATGATTTGCCCATGTCTGCTGAGTCGCTTTGTCTTTTGTGTCACTGCCGGATAAAAGAGAATACCCTCTTTTCCGACCTTACCGATGAGCAGCTTGATATCTTCAAGGATGCTGTTACGACATCATTTCATAATAAAAAAGATGTAATATTTATAGAGGGAGGTCCGTGCCCAGGTTTTTATGTTGTAAAGTTAGGAAGGGTAAAGCTCTTGAAAACTTCAAAAGACGGCAAAGAGCAGATTATAAAGATACTTCAGCCCGGGGAGCTTATTGGGATGGAGACATTTTATAACGGCAAGAGATATGCCAATACAGCCATGGCAATGGATGACTGCGAGTTGTGTTTTATAGAAAAGGGGGCGTTTTTCAGGATAATCGAGGGGCATCCTTCAATTGCAAAAAAAATAATTGTTGCCTTAAGCAAGGAACTTGACCATGCCTATTCAAAGATAGGAAGCATGGGTCTTATGAATGCGAGGGAGAAGATGGCCCATCTTCTTTATACCTTATCAAAGGAATATGGCATTGCAGAAAAGGGAAAGATAAAATTAAACCTTTCCCTGTCAAGGCTTGAAATAGCGGAGCTTCTGGGGATAACACAGGAAACAGCCATTCGTCTTTTAAAGAGCTTCAAAGACGAGGGTATAATTGAAATAAAGAGGAAAGAGATTATTATAAAAGTCCCTGCAAAGCTTGAGGCGCTGGGTGAGTAAAACTGGCGCGCCTGAGAGGATTTGAACCTCTGGCCCTCAGCTCCGGAGGCTGATGCTCTATCCACTGAGCTACAGGCGCAAAACGCGCGCCCGGCAGGAGTCGAACCTGCGACCTTCGGATTCGAAGTCCGTCGCTCTATCCAACTGAGCTACGGGCGCAATTTTCAATTATGATATTGGGGTGGACGAGGGGATTTGAACCCCCGACCCTCGGAGCCACAGTCCGATGCTCTAACCGCTGAGCTACGCCCACCATTGTTAAGCGTATAGCGTTTAGCGTTATAGCGCTTGTGATGCTTTTATATTCTATCGCAATAACACAATAAACGCTATAACCCTCTAACACTTTCTTGGCGCGCCCGAAGGGAGTCGAACCCCTGACCAACTGCTTAGAAGGCAGTTGCTCTATCCATCTGAGCTACGGGCGCATATTAACAGTCAGTAGTTTTTAGTTTACGAACTCTAAACTCAAATGGTCGGGGCGAGAGGATTCGAACCTCCGACACCCTGCTCCCAAAGCAGGTGCGCTACCAGGCTGCGCTACGCCCCGAGAATGTTAAAGTTTTAGCACATTACATATTATTATTGCAAGCCCTTTCTGATTTCTATAATATCTCCTGCATTTGTGATAGAAGGATTTGATAAAATATGCAGATAAATACAATCATAGAAGTAAGCAGTTTAATAAAGATTTTTAACGGAAATAAGGCCGTTGATAATATTTCCTTTGAAGTATACCAGGGTGAGATACTCGGCCTTCTGGGCCCAAACGGCGCAGGAAAGACCACAACCCTCCAAATGCTCCTCGGCCTCACAACACCCACATCAGGGGATATCAGGATATTTGGTTTAGATATTTCACATCACAGGGAGAAGATCCTTCAGGATGTAAACTTTTCCTCAAGCTATATTTCCATGCCGTATTCGCTTACAATCATGGAAAATCTTATTGTATTTGCAAGACTCTACGGAGTAAAAAACCCAAAGGAAAAGATTGCCGGGCTGCTAAAGGATTTTGAGATAGATGATATTAGGGACATAGTAGTGAGGAGTCTTTCAACAGGTCAGATTACAAGGGTCTGTCTCGTGAAGGCGCTTTTGAATGACCCGAAGATATTATTCCTTGATGAGCCAACCGCAAGCCTTGACCCTGATATCGCAGACAAGACAAGAAGGCTTCTAAAGAAGATACAAAAAGAAAGGGGATTGTCAATCCTCTATACATCCCACAATATGAAAGAGATGGAAGAGATGAGCGACAGGATTATATTCCTTGATAAGGGAAAAATCATTGCCGCAGGCAGGCCCGAAGAAGTTCTCACAAAATTCAAGGTTGAAAATCTTGAAGATGTGTTCATAAAGATTGCGAGGGGAGTATGAAGATTCACAGAATAGCGGCCATTGTTATACGGCATCTCTATCTCTACAAGAGAAGTCTTCCGCGACTCATGGAGGTATTCTACTGGCCTTTTTTGGACCTCGTGATCTGGGGTTTTATATCAATTTACCTTGCAAGATTTAAAGGCGCGCTTCCGGACTTTGCAGCCTTTCTCATCGGGGCGCTTATACTATGGGACATATTATTCAGGTCTCAGCAGGGATTGTCAGTATCTTTTCTTGAAGATATGTGGGCAAGGAACCTGTTAAATATCTTTGTAAGCCCCATAAGCACTGTGGAGTATATTACATCGCTGATGCTGGTAAGCATTGTAAAGCTTCTTCTTGCCGCATCCGTTATGGTTCTCTTTGCCTGGCTGTTTTATTCCTTTAACCTTTTCTTAATTGGCCTATCCCTGATTCCGCTGATACTTAATCTGGTGGTTATGGGATGGGCGCTTGGCATTGTTACAATGGGCCTGATACTCAGGTTCGGCCAGGAGGCTGAGGTGCTGGCGTGGGCTATTGCCTTTCTTTTTCAGCCTGTATCAGCAGTATTTTATCCCGTGGCAGTGCTGCCGCCCTTTCTTCAAACCATTGCCGGATTTATACCCTCATCCCACATATTTGAAGGTATGCGTGCAGTTATCAATAATGGCGGCTTTCCCGCCCATGAAATATTCCTGGCAACAGGATTGAATTTAATATACATAATCGCCTCATTAATATTCTTCCACTGGAATTTCGGCATCGTGAAGGAAAAGGGGCTTCTTGCAAAGGTTGGGGAGTAAGGGGGGTAACTGTGCCTGAATTAAGCGGTGCGTAGACGCACAGAAACATCTACTTACCACGTCCCTGTTGCCAGATACTCGTGTATAGAATCCGCCGCCTTTCTGCCGTCGCCCATTGCAAGGATGACTGTGGCACCGCCTCGGACAATATCACCGCCTGAGAACACACCCCTTTTGCTCGTTCTTCCTGTGTCCTGATTTACTGTTATATTTCCCCATTTGTTGACCTTTATATCGGGGCTTGTCTGGGGGATAAGCGGATTTGCGCCGTTGCCTATCGCAACGATTGCAACATCCACCTCTATCTGAAATTCAGAACCCTTTACAAGAATCGGCCTTCTTCTGCCGGATTCGTCAGGCTCTCCAAGTTCCATTTTTATACATTCCATCTTCTTAAGTCTTCCCTCTTCATCGCCTATGAATCTTGTGGGATTGGTAAGGAGCATAAATTTTAAACCCTCTTCCTCTCCATGATGAACCTCTTCAATCCTTGCAGGCAGTTCCTCCATTGAACGTCTGTAAACTATGCTCACCTCTTCCGGACATAGGCGCATAGCAGTCCGAGCGGCATCCATTGCAGTATTTCCGCCGCCTATTACAACCACCCTCTTGCCCCGCAGCACAGGCGTGTCAAACTCAGGGAACTGATATGCGCGCATAAGGTTTACCCTTGTAAGATATTCATTTGCAGAATAAACGCCTATGAGATTTTCTCCTGGTATGTTCATGAAGATCGGCAGACCCGCGCCTGTGCCAACAAATACTGCATCATAGCCATTTGATAAAAGTTCGTCGATGGTCTCAAGTTTTCCTACAACCGCATTGCATATAATCTCAACACCCATCTTTTTAAGATACTCAACCTCGGACTCAACAATCTTTTTGGGCAGCCTGAACTCAGGTATGCCGTACATCAAAACCCCGCCAGCCACATGGAGAGCCTCAAACACAGTAACCTTGTGCCCTTTTTTAACAAGGTCTCCTGCCACTGTAAGGCCTGCCGGGCCTGCGCCCACAACAGCCACCTTCTTCCCTGTCCACTTCGGTATCTCAGGTATTGCCACCTCGGCATGCTCTCTTTCATAGTCTGCGGCAAACCTCTCAAGCCTTCCAATGGACACTGGCTGCCCCTTTTTGCCGATTATACACACCTTTTCGCACTGGTCTTCCTGAGGGCAGACCCTGCCGCAGACTGCCGGCAAGCCGTTTGTCTCTTTTATCTTTCTTGCGGCCTCAACAAACTTGCCTTCTGCGATAAGCCTTATAAACCACGGTATATCAATATTTACAGGGCATCCGCCGATGCACAAAGGGTTCTTACATTGGATGCACCGCTTTGCCTCTTCTATTGCAAGCTCGGCCGTGTATCCGTAAGGCACCTCGTAGAAATTCCTTACCCTTTCCTTCGGCTCCTGCTCAGGCATCGGCTGTTTGGGTATCTTCATCCGTTCTTTTATTTCTTTTGGATCCATCAGCTTCCGCTCCTATCATAACACCTTGCGCCTTCATGGTAGGTGGCTTCTTCCATTGCCATTTTTTCTTCTTTGAGATAGCTTCTGTTTCTCCTTATGAGTTCGTCAAAGTCAACCTCATGGCCGTCAAACTCAGGGCCGTCAACGCAGACAAACTGGTTCTTCCCGCCTATTGTCACCCTGCAAGTGCCGCACATGCCTGTGCCATCCACCATAATCGGGTTCAAGCTGACGACTGTGTGAATTTTGTGCGGCCTTGTCACATTGCAAACCGCCTTCATCATAGGAATAGGGCCTATGCCTACGACAATATCAATCTTCCTCTTTTCATCTATGAATTTCTGAAGTATCTGCGTTACAAACCCGTGATGGCCGTAACTGCCGTCATCTGTTGCCACATAAAGCTCATCGCTTGTCTTTTTCATCTCATCCTCAAGGATTAAAATCTCTTTTGTTCTTGCGCCTATTATGGAAATAACCTTGTTGCCCGCTGCCTTTAATGCCTTTGCAATGGGATATACAGGCGCAGCGCCTATGCCTCCGCCCACGCAGACTGCTGTGCCGAAATTTTCTATATGGGTCGGTCTGCCAAGGGGGCCCACAACATCCATTATGCTGTCGCCCTTTTCAAGCGCGCCAAGCAGGGAAGTGGTCTTCCCAACCTCCTGGGATATGATGCTAATCGTCCCTTCCGCGGCGTCAGAGTCAACAATGGTTAAAGGTATCCTCTCGCCGTGCTCGTTTACCCTGATGATTATAAACTGGCCTGCCTTTCTTTTATTTGCAATCTGCGGCGCCTTAATCCTGAAAAGCGACACAGTGTGTGAAAGCTGTTTTTTCTCCGCTATCTCAAACAAGGTTAGCTCCTTTCGTTTTATAATTCAGCGCCCAGATTATATTATATCGTTAATTAAAGGGCATTTAAAGATACAAAATTTTATTTGGTGTTGTCAAGACAAATGGCAGTAATGACAGTAATGTTTGACACAGCCAACTTTGTAGGCTATACTTCATTTCAGGAGGTCATATGACATTCACAGTTACAATTGCTGAACTCTCTATCTTTCTTGCGGCCATCGCCTTTTTTATACTGGTAATATATCTTATTCCTCTGATTATTCAGCTTCGCAATACTGCAAAGGCGGTTGAAGAGTTTTCACAAAAGGGGAAGGAGGCAATGGAAGATGTAAACCTGCTGGCCAAGAAGTTGAATGGTCCGGCTGAGGATATAGGCGGTGTAGTAAAAAAGGCTGCGGAGGTAGGGCTTAAGGCAGTGTATCTAACTGATATAGTGGTAAACCAGCTAAAAGGGCCTGTAATCACAATTACAAGCATTATAGCCGGCATTGAATTTGGTTTAAAACATTTCAGAAAAAAGGAGGGCGATAAAAATGTCAGAGAATAACGGCAATACAATGGGTATGATGTTTGCTTTTTTGGTCGGAGGGCTTATCGGCGCAGGTCTTGCCCTGCTCTATGCCCCGGCGTCAGGGGAAGAGACAAGAAGGCGGTTAAGGGAGCAGGCGGCTCAGAAGGGCGATGAATTAAAACAGGGTTATGCGGCAGTAATAGATACCGTAGAAGAAGGGGTGGGCAAGGTTAAAGAAATTATTGAAGATAGAAAGAATGAGGTTGCAGCCGCTTACCAGACAGGTAAAGAGGTATATCAGCGAGAAAAGGCAAGGCATACAAAGGAGACCGCCTGAATCACAACAACCCCCTTTGATTCCCCCTTAACAAAGGGGGATTAAGGGGGTTGTTCCAGCATCACTTATCCCGAATTATTTATTCTCCCCTTTCAGGAGTTCAATGCCTGCCCTGGCGTCTGCTGCCAGTTCATAGTCCTTCAGAAAACTTTCAAAGGCTGTCCTTGCATCATCTGCCTTGCCTGCCTTGGCATAAGAATTAGGCAAGGGATAAAACAGCCACAGGCTTAAGTGGGCTGTCGGGATATTGCTGGCCAAATTCACTACTCACTTGGGCAGGTAACCCGGGCTGATAATCTGACCTTAGCCATGTATCTTTTTTGTTGACTTAGTTTGTTTTTCAGTTATCCTTAAATACAGAATGTACGAGGAGGGTTTTATGAAAATCAACAACATTGATATATCAAGACTCAAAGGCACAGTGGAGGCCCTGAAAAAAGACCTGTCAAAGGCAAAAAAGACAAACAGGATTGAAGGGGAATGGAATGTGGGAGAAGGCCCTCAGTTCAGCGCCAGCATAGAGTTTGAGAACGGGAAGGTTAAGCTCATTGCAGACCAGCCTACATTCCTTGGCGGCGGGGGACAGCAGCCCGGGCCGATGATATATTGCCTTTACGGCTCTGCATCCTGCTATGCCGCAACTTTTGCAACACTTGCGGCAATGGAGGGGATAAGCCTGAAAAAACTGAAGGTAACGGCTGAGAGTTATATTGATTTTTCAAAGGTCTTCGGTCTTTCAGATAATCCCATAGCAGAAAAGGTAAAATTTGTGCTCTATGTTGAAAGTAGCGCATCCAAAGATAAGTTAAAAGAATTGGAAGAGATGGCAAAGAACAGATGTCCCGCTGTTTATTGTCTTACAAACCCGATTAAGCTGGATACAACGTTGGAAATAGGATAGCCGTTTTTTAGGTTTCGCTTTATCCTGTAGATTATGCTAATAATTTACCATGGCAGAGCGCGTTTTTATTTCATGGGTAACTGATGGGGATGTTAAAAGGGAAAAGGCAAAGGCCAGGGAATTAAGGAACAGCCAGTGGTGGAAGAAGAAAGGGGGCGCAGGTATATGCTATTATTGCGGCAAAAGATTCAGGCCGGATGAATTAACAATGGATCATATTGTGCCGATAATCAGGGGAGGAAAAACTACAAAGGGGAATATAGTTCCCTGCTGCAAGGGGTGCAACAGCAAAAAAAAGTATATGCTCCCGATGGAATGGGAGGAGTATATGGAGTCATTAAAATAGGAGGAGGTTATTATGAAAAAAAGATTGTTCGCAGGGGTATTTGTCTGTATCTGTATTGCATTGGCTGTTCCATTAGCTTTTGCGGCAGATCTCAAGATTATTGACGGCAAGGAACTGGAGACTATGATGGGAGACGGCAAACCAATTGTGATTGTGGATGTCAGAGAGCCGTATGAATTTTCAGCAGGGCATATAAAGGGCGCCATAAATATCCCGTATGACACTGCCAGGCCCAGAATATTCAAAGAACTTTCCCCTAATGACCGCATTGTGTTTGTATGCCACGGCGGGCCTATGGGGGATGAACTCGGCGACATCCTTGTCAGGAGTGGTTATAAAAGTGTATATAACCTTAAGGGCGGAATGAAGAAGTGGAAAGGCGAGATTGTAAAATAAAAGGAGGCGCTTCCTATAATTATAAACATCGCCAAAAAAAACCTTCTGGACAAGATACTCCACAGAAAAAAAAGAAGCAGATGGGAAAGGCATGAAATAGATATCGGCGATTTATTAAAGGCAATACTTCGCCGGGCGAATGAATTTGTTCCGTCGGAGTCCGGTTCAATATTCCTTGACGACCCTCTTTTAAAGTTTGAAAATCGTGATAAAGGGAGGCTCTATTTTATTGCCTGTTTTGGGAAGGCGTCTTCATCCATTATTGGAACATACATACCGAGCAATATAGGCATTGTCGGCGAGGTTTATAATTCAGGGAAGCCGTATATAAGCAAGGATGTAAAGACAGACAGACGCTTTTACCCAGGCATAGACAAAAAGACAAAGTTTCAAACGAGGTCAATAATATGCGTCCCGATAGAAATAGAGGGGGCGAGGATAGGGGTAATTGAACTGATAAACAGCAAGGGAAAGATAAATTATGAGCAAAAGGACCTTACGCTGTTAAAGATATTTGCCGGCTACACCTCAACCCTTATCCAGAATACCCTTGACGCCAAGATGTTTGAAAAGCTTTCACGGCTTGATAACCTTACAGGCCTTTATAATGACAGATTTTTTTTTGAATCTTTAGAAAAAGAGATAGACAGGGCTGTTCTTAAGGGCATGGATGTCAGCCTGATATTTTTTGACCTGGATCATTTCAAGGACATTAATGACACACATGGACATCTGGCAGGAAGCAGAACTTTAAAAGAGGTTGGCGGGCTGCTGGAAGAGATATTTAACAAAACAAAGGCTGTTGTTTCAAGATATGGGGGGGACGAATTTGTTATTATCCTTCCGGATACAGGTTTGGAAGTTGCAGGGGAATATGCTGAAACACTCAGGAAAAAAATAGAGGATAATATATTTATAAAAGAGGCGGCCGGCGCAAAGGAAAAGGCTTTAAATATTAAAGGCATAATAACATGCAGCGCAGGCGTTGCATCCTTGAAAGAAAATATAATATTAGACAGGAAGATAATGAGGATAGGGACAGTCCTTATAAGCCAAGCAGACAAAGCCATGTATGAAGCAAAGGAGCAGGGAAAAAATAAGGTCTGTTTTGCTGAAGGCAGGGTATGAATTTTTTGGTAATTTTAGTTGACCTTTTCTCTGTTTTCAGCTATATATTCGCAAGGCTATGATTACAAAGGATTCAAAGACTATAATAGTGGCAGATGACAGTGAATTCTTCAGGGTAAAGCTGAGCGATGTCCTGACAGAGGCCGGCCATAAGGTCAGGATTGTAAAAGATGGGGCAGAGCTTATAAAAGAAATCCGGATAAACCCTAACGGCATAGACATAATACTCCTTGACCTCCAGATGCCGAATATGGATGGTTTTGGCGTGTTAGAGTGGATAAACAATAATGGCCTCGGTGGTAAGTTTCACGTCCTGGCTATAACAGGCGTTTATGAGACTACACAGGTGGTTGATAGGTTAAAAGAACTTGGGGCAGAAGGCCTCATGACAAAGGCATTCACCCCTGAGGAGATTGTCTTCAGGGTTAATAAAATACTTTTTCCGCATAAGGCTGCCCTGCGCGGTGAGCCAAGGATTCCTATATCTCTTCCTGTAGATTTCAGCGTAGGCGAGGTATCATCTACAGGCTATCTCTTGAATATAAGCGAAGCAGGTCTGTTTCTTCATACCAGGAAAACCCTCTTTCCAGGCACGAATCTGCATATGAGATTTACCATTCCCGGTTCTAACAGGCTTTTAGATATAAAAGGGATTGTTAAATGGTGCACACAGATGAGCGGCGAGAAAAGCCTTTTCGGCGGAGCTGGGATTCAATTTGTGCATCCTGCGCCTGATGATCAAAAGATTATAAGGGAATTTGTGCAGACTGAACTTAAAAAAATGGGGTTGGAGGAATGATTAAGCCCCCTTGTCTCTATGTAAAAATAATACTGCAATAAAAACCCCTACTGTAATAGCAGAATCCGCAACATTAAATGCAGGCCAGTGATATCGGCCGATGTAAAAATCCAGAAAGTCTATCACCTCTCCAAAGCGTATCCTGTCAATCAGATTTCCAACAGCGCCGCCTGCAATAAGCGAGAATGCAATGCGGGATGCAGCGCCCTTTGTATTTCTATAAACAAAAAATATGACTATCAGCGCCGCAAAGGATATGCCTGTCAAAAATATTGTGCGGAAAGTTTCACTAACCCCCCTGAAAATACCAAAGGCAGCGCCGGGGTTTCTTATATAGGTTATATTAAAAAGGCCGCGCGTTACCTCAATGGATTCATGAAGGATGAAATAATTGGTGATGACAGCCTTTGTGAACTGATCAAAAATAATAACGGTTAAGGCTATTAGTATAAGGGTTTTGTATTTTTGCATACTGCTGCTGCCATTTTCCTGTTTTTTTAGATAATACACTTTAACCTATTCTCCCTTGTTTGTAATTATTACATCTCTGTATAAAATCAATCAACCAAAAATTCAGGAATGTGGCTCTCAATAAATTTCTTTATAATCCTTTGCCATCGCGGAGGAAGCGTATTCAGGTATTCGCGGCTTTTATTGAAGTCCTTCTGCCTTATTTTAATCTCCCGCAGTATCGCTCTAATCTGCAATATATCTTTTTCTTTTTTAGATTGCTCCTTCCTCAACTTTATTACTAATATCTTATGAAACGCAAAAACCCACGGATTAGGGACATAATATGTAAGACCTTCGGTATGTATAGAGACCGGCTCATCAAACAACATCTGAAGATACCTCAAGGGTTCAGCATTTATTCCAAGTTTTTTGATGGAGATCGCTTTATCAGCGCCCTTTCCTTTTTCCAGCGTCAGAAACTCTATTTTAAAAGTGCCGTTTGTAAAATATGTTGATCCGTCAGGGTTGAATCTTAGTGAAAATCCTATTTCCGAGAGTATAGCCGCTACATCTACGGCTTTGCCTTTGTATGGGCGTGGCACAAGAAAGTCTATATCCTGTGTCTTGATTGTTGGCAGCCTCATGTTTAATGCATTTCTATATGCAGGGAGGCAGTATGAACCAATAAGCAGCACATTAATTTTGTGTTGTGAAAAGAGCCGCAGTATCTCATTAACTGTTACAGCCTGCTTATCAACTACCTTAACTATTATGTTTATGTTGCCAAAAACTTCTCTTTTCTGAACTTCAAGCGCCTTCCGTCTTCCTATTTTATTTATTAAATATAGTGGAGTTTCTCTGCCGAGTGAAACCGATACAACACTCTTGCCCTCTCTCCACTGGTGATAGTAGTAAGTAATCCCGCCTATTTTTTTGGCAGAGATGTTCCCCCTTGGCAGACCACTGATTTCATGTTCTATTCTGGAAAGTTCACGAAGAAAGAAGATGTAGTTTTCCTGAAGGGTGTCTTTGACGACTGGCATGATTAACTACATATTAACTACATTTAGTAATAATATCAATAATGTAGTTAATTAGTTTGCAGATAAGAATCCTCTGGCTATCCTACCGTCTCCCGGCATCTTTCGCAAAGCGTAGGATGTTTTTCATGCTCCCCTACTCTTTCGCTAAAATTCCAGCACCGTTCGCATTTTTTTCCATTTGCAGGAGATACCCACACCTTTAAGCCAGGAATCTCCTGACTTTCAAATGCGCTCCCCTCTCCGGCGCCTGCCGCAAGCTGAGACACAATCAAAATCTCTTTCAGGATAAGCGCCTCTTCTCTTATAAACCCATCCAATTCCTTCGGCGCCGTGACAATGATCCTTGCATCAAGAGGGTGGCCGATAATTTTATCTTTTCTTGCCGTCTCCATGGCTTTTGCAACCTCGCCGCGAATGGCCAACAGCATATCCCATTTCTTTTCCAGTTCATCATCAATCCATTCCTTTTTTATTTCAGGAAATGATGCGAGGTGCACAGACGCAATATTTTGCGTCTCTACATCTTTTCTTTTTGGCATAAACCGCCACACCTCATCAGAGGTAAATACCAGCACAGGCGCAATGAGCCGGACAAGATAATCCGCCGCATGATAGATGGTGGTCTGGCCTGCGCGCCGCGCCTTTGCATCAGACCTTGAGGTATAAAGCCTGTCTTTTAATATATCCAGATAGAATGCGCTTAAATCCACATTACAGAAATTGTGAACCGAATGATAGATAACATGAAACTCAAATGTCTCGTAAGCCTTCAATACCCGTTCCGTAAGTTTTGCCAGTCTGTGGAGGGTAAGCCTGTCTAATTCCGTCAAATCGCTGTAGGGAACAATATCTTTCCCCGGGTCGAAATCATACAGATTGCCGAGGATGTATCTGAAGGTGTTTCTTATCCTTCTGTATGCCTCTGACAGCCTTTTCAGAATTTCTTCTGATATGCGGATGTCTTCACGATAGTCTTCGCCTGCAACCCAGAGCCTTAAAACCTCTGCCCCATGTTTGCCTATAACCTCTTGAGGGGCAATCACATTGCCGAGAGACTTGCTCATCTTTCTACCTGAGCCGTCCACCACAAAACCGTGTGTAAGCACCGCCTTGTAAGGCGCAATACCCCTTGTTCCGATGGACGCAAAGAGAGACGAGTGGAACCAACCCCTGTGCTGGTCGCTCCCTTCAAGGTAGAGGTCGGCCGGCATCTTTAGATTGTGCCTTTTCTCCAAAACGCCCGCAAAGCTCGTGCCTGAGTCAAACCAAACATCCAATATATTTTCTTCTTTTTCAAATTCAAGGCCTCCGCATTTCAGGCACTTTGTTCCGCCTGGCAAGAGTTCTTGCGCTGATTTCTCAAACCAGATATCCGCGCCATTTTTTTCAAACTCGTCTGCTATTTTATTTATAATAGCCATATCAAGAAGTGTATTGCCGCAGGCCTTGCAGGTGAATGCCGTAATCGGCACACCCCATGCCCTCTGCCTTGATATGCACCAATCCGGCCTGTTTGCAACCATGTTGTAAATCCTGTCTCTTCCCCATGAAGGTATCCACTCAACTTTGTCAATTGCCTCCAGCGCCTTTTTTCTCAAATCCCCTTTTTCCATTGAGATAAACCACTGCTCTGTTGCCCTGAATATGATAGGGTTCTTGCACCTCCAGCAGTGGGGATATGAATGTTGTATCTTTTCTTCAAACAATAGAGCGCCTTTTTGTTTCAACAAATCAATGATGCCGCTATTTGCCTTGAACACATACTGGCCTTCAAACTCCGGCACCTCTGATGTAAACTTCCCCTGATTGTCAACCGGATTATAGATATCAAGCCCGTATTTCAAAGCCATCTCATAATCTTCCTGACCATGTCCCGGCGCAGTATGCACACAGCCCGTGCCTGCGTCAAGGGTTACGTGCCCGCCAGTAATAATTTTAGATTCCCTGTCTATAAAAGGATGTTGACAGATTACCCCTTCTAAATCTTTACCAACATATGCACCGCTAATAGGAGGGTGTTCTGGCTGTTTAATCCCAAATTTTTCCATGCAGGTTTTTAAAAGGGCATCGGCCATAATCCACACCTCTTCATGGGTGCCCAAATTTACCTTTATCTCCGAATACATAATATCTGGATGAAGGGCTATAGCGAGATTCGCTGGCAGTGTCCATGGAGTTGTTGTCCAGATTACAAAGTAATGGTGAAGTCTTGGATATTCTTGAAACCGTTTTTTAGACTTCATTGCCTGAGGAATTTCTTTAACTCTAAATTTTACATAAACTGACGGCGACTCTTTGTCAGTATATTCCACCTCTGCCTCTGCCAAAGCTGTTTGGCATGAGGCGCACCAGTGGATTGGCCTTTTGCCTTTATATACAAGCCCGTTGGCAACAAACTTGCCGAGCTCCCGGAGGATTGTTGCCTGATACTTATAATCCATCGTTAGATACGGGTTGTTCCACTCGCCGAACACACCGAGCCGTTTAAATTCCTCCCGCTGGATATTCACATACCTTTCCGCATAAGTGCGGCAGTTTTTCCTTATTTCCGGTTTTGACAGTTCATGTTTCTTTGCGCCGAGATTTTTTTCCACCTGAAGCTCTATCGGTAATCCGTGGCAGTCCCAGCCAGGCACATAGTCTGTTGCAAAGCCCATCATGAATCTGGATTTGACGATAATATCCTTTAATATCTTATTCAGGGCATGACCGATGTGGATATTGCCGTTAGCATAAGGCGGGCCGTCATGCAGGATATATTTCTCTCTTGTCTCACCGGCAGCCATAATCTTTTCATACAGCCCAGCATCTTCCCATTTCTTGAGAATCTCCGGCTCGTTCTTTGCCAGGTCTGCCTTCATGGGAAAGTCTGTTTTGGGAAGATTGAGGGTATTTTTATAGTCCATGTTCTTACCTCTGTATGGATTTTATTGAAATTGATTATACACATATTAGTTAAAAACTCAAAGGGAATTTGGAGTTTTGCGCAGGCAATTAAACACTTTGCTTGACATGAAGTATCGATGGTGATATCGTTTTACACATAGACAATCGATGGAGGCTGCTATGGAAACAGTTACTGTTTCGCCAAAGTTTCAAATAGTGATACCCCGCTCTGTCCGTGAGGCATTGGATTTACACCCGGGCGAGAAGATTCAGATTATCAGGTATGAAAACCGCATAGAGTTTATCCCTGTTAAAGATATTAAAAAGATGCGCGGCTTTCTAAAGGGGATGGATACAACAGTAAAGCGGGAAAAGGACCGGATATGAATCTGGTTGATTCATGCGGTTGGCTTGAGTATTTTGCCGACGATCCGAATGCCGATTTCTTTGCGCCGGTCATTGAGAATACCAACAAACTTCTTGTTCCTTCAATATGCATACTGGAAGTTTTTAAAAGGGTCTTACATCAACGGGGTGAAGGCCCGGCGCTTCAGGTTGTTGCCTTAATGCAACAGGGTCAAGTCATAGATTTGAGCCTCCCTATAGCGCTCAGCGCTGCCAAAATTGGGATTGACTGCAAACTGCCGGTTGTTGACAACATCATACTGGCAACAGCCCGGATGAATCATGCTGTTCTATGGACACAGGATGTCGATTTTAAAGGCATAGAAGGCGTAAAGTATATACAGAAGAAAAAATAATCCAACCTGTTTTCTCTTATAAATACTTCACAAAATCTCCAATATTTTGTAACACTATTGTAACAAAAGTGGTTTATAAATTTAGAGGTATATATGAAAGAGAAGATTTTAATAGTGGACGACGAAGCAGATATACTAACCCTCCTTGAATATAATCTTGAAAAGGCAGGTTTTAAGGTTATCCCTGCCAATGACGGGCCTGATGCTATAGAAATAACAAAGAGGGAGAAGCCTGACCTGATTATCCTTGACATTATGCTTCCCAGCATGGAAGGCACAGAGGTTTGTAAAATCCTCAAAAGTGGAGATGCTACGCGGCATATCCCCATCATCATGCTCACGGCAAAAGGCGAAGAGGTGGACAGGGTCGTGGGATTTGAACTTGGCGCTGATGATTACATAACAAAACCATTCAGCCCCAGAGAACTGATACTGAGGGTGAAGGCAGTATTAAAGAGAGGGCAGGAACAGGAGGCAAAGATTATAAATGCGGGCACTATAACCGTAGATATTGAGAGGTCTCTTGCAACAGCGGATGGCAAAGTATTAAAACTTACGGCCATAGAATTCAAGCTTCTTTTGGAATTGGCAAAATCCGGCGGCAGGGTTTTAAGCAGG
>Ga0080064_1002241_pt1 | contig 33823 bp, 32 predicted proteins | sample Subgrocontami54m_FD_69260 | JGI IMG/M metagenome (GOLD analysis project Ga0080064, IMG submission 69260) | Subsurface groundwater microbial communities from S. Glens Falls, New York, USA - GMW46 contaminated, 5.4 m (SPADES assembly) (version 2) ...
ACTAGGATTCGTCCGATTTCATGGACGAATAACACGCCCCGCATCCTGCTTGCAGGATGAAGGCATAGTCCAGCCCGCCTCGAAAGAGGTGGACCAGCTGTCCCGCCGCCTCCACCAGCACCTGCTTCCCGCCGACGGGGTGACCCGCCGGCGGGCTTGCTGTATATTCGTACAGCATGGCCCCTCCCCGGGAAGTCAGGCGTCTTCCGGCCGCAACCGCCGCGTACATCGCCGGCCTTGTCGACGGCGAAGGCACGGTCACCCTGTCCCGTCAGCACAGAAACGAAGGCCGACGGCTGACGCTTAGCATCAGCAGCACCGAAAGAGCCCTGCTCGAATTCGTCAAGGACTCGGTCGGCGCGGGCCGCATAACCAGCAAGCGCACCTACAGCGTCCGCCACGCGCCGAGTTTCACCTACGCAATCACGAGTAGACAGGCGATTGCGGTCCTCGAACAGATCGTCCCCCATCTTCGCTCATACAAGAAGGCACGAGCCACGCTCGCCCTTCGCCACTACGTCCAGCTCACCCCGAGGAACGGCCGCTATACGGAAAGGCTGAGGGAAATGCGTGGGCGCTTTGAAGCCACTCTATTGGGAATTCGTCCCGAATTCGGTCACAAACCGAAATCGCCTGAAGAGACATAGATCGATCGGGACGAGGTATCGTCTACGGGTTCGATTCCCGCCGTCCCATCAATGCCACCCTTGCGGCGGCTTTCCTTTGAACCGAATTATTGGTGAGCTGCCGCGGGTTCGATGCCTATCAGCTTCACCATCTCGGCGAATCGCGCGATCTGGTCTTCCAGGAAAGCCTTGAACTCGGCGGGTGTGCTGCCCACAGGCGACAGCCGCATGCTCTCCAGGCGTTCCCGGACCAGCGGATTCGCTATCGCCTTCCGAACCTCGAGCTGCAGTCTCGAGACGATCGCGTCGGGGGTTTTCCCCGGCGCCAATACTCCGTACCAGCTCATGTCGTCCAGTTGCGCCCCCGGAACCCCCGCCTCGGCTATCGTGGTAAGGTCGGGCAGAAAGGACGCGCGCTTCGAACCGGTGTAGGCAAGGGCGCGCAGCTTCCCCGCCTTGATCTGCGCGAGCGTCGTTACGGGTGTCCCGAACATCACCTGGACCTGTCCGCCGACCAGGGCGGCGAGCGCCCCGCCACCGCTCTTGTATGGCACATGCACCAACGCGGTCCCGGTTCGCCGGCTGAACAGCTCGCCCGCGAGATGCAGCGGGTTGCCGACGCCCGGGGAGCTGAACGCGAGATTTGCCCCGGGTTTGCGGGCCAGCGCTATCAGATCCTGCACCGACTCCGCGGGCACCGAAGGGTTGACGAGCAGGACGAAGCCTCCACCCGATGCGATGTTGGTGATCGGGGCGAAGTCGTTATGGACGTTGAACGGCAGCTTGTACAGGCTGGGGCTGACGGCGAACTGCGCCGACGTGACCAGTATCGTGTATCCGTCGGGGGCCGCTCTTGCGACGACGTCGGACCCGATGATGCCGTTGGCACCCGGCCTGTTCTCGACCACGAACGGCTGCCCCAGCTGGGATGCCAGCTGCTGGGCGATCAGGCGGGCGACCGTGTCGGGCGCGCTGGCTTCGGCGCCGACGACCACGCGCACGAAATGGCTGGGGTACTCCTGCGCCTGCGCGGAAATACCCGCAATGAACGCAAGCGCGGCGAGCGCCCGTTGGAACAGGCGAAGAACTGCGAACCTGCAAGTCATGATATTTCCTCCTCTCGGCTAGTTGCGATGCTGCGCACAAAGTCCGTCCTGGGAGGAATGATGGGCAACAGCAGATAGGGCTGCTGCGCCGGATCGAAATGCAGCGTATTCACGCCGCCGAAAATCTCGCGCGGCCGGTCCATCGGGTCATCGTGCACGAACGGCCACACGCCGCTCATGACGTGTTTCGTGCCGGGGATCTGGATCGGTGGTCCGGGGTAGCAGTAGTCCTTGCCGCGTATCGAAAGCCCGATTCGATGGCCCTTCGGAACGACGATGCAGGTCGGCCAGATCTCGAGGTCCAGCTCGACGGGCACGCCGGGTTCGAGCGGCTGCACTTGGTCGTGGGAATGGTAGGGGCGATGGGGCAGGCTGCGCTTCGGATCGAGCTTGCGATGCGATGCGCGCAGCCAGCCGAGGCCCACCGGAGTTCTCGGGTCGGTCGATCCCTGAAAGGCGATCTCCCTCAGTTCCGGCGTGAGCACGCGAAGCGTGAGGAAGAGGTCCGCATCCGTCGTCGAGGAGGACACGAAGAGCTTGGCCGCGACGGGCCCGGTGATTTCGACGTCCTCCTGTTGGGGCGGCAGAAGGAACACCAGGCCGTCGCCGAGCGCCTCGTAGGCTATCTTCGCGCTCGCCTTGGAAGGATTCCTCCCGAGCGTGAAGTGCGCCGGATCCAGGTAGAACCGGGTCCATTGCGTTCGCGCAAGCGGCCACTCGTTCTCGTGGCGCTCGACGAAGCGATCCGGATGCCGGATCTGCAGCCGCACGCGCGGCTGCCGTTCCCATCCGGTGTTCTCGCCTTTCAGGAAATGCCCGAAGAAACGTTTCTGCAGTCCCTCGCCATAGCTCGTGTAGAAGCTTTCCCAGTGCGTGCCGCCGTGCGCTTCGAGCCACTTCTCCCGCGAGGCCGCATTCACGAAGCCCTCGAAGTTGCCGCGCGTGTGCAGTCCCTGCCCGCCCCAATTCGCGGCCGAGAGAAACGGAACTTGCACCTTTTCCCAGTCGGGCGTTCGGGCCCGGTGCGCCTCGTCGTCCAGCGGATGCGCGCCGATCCATGCGTCGATATCGATACGGTTCCTCGCAAGCACCTCGTCGGGCAGCGTTTCGGGTCCGCTGACCGTGTCCCCGGTCACCGGATTTCGAAAGCCCCGCTCGCCCAGGCCGTGCTGCACGCGAATGATGGCCCTGGGCAGCAGCTCGCCGAAAAACTGCGAGAAGATTCCGCCGTGATGCGTTCCCTCGCGATAGTAGTCCCCCGATCCCTCCCAGACGCAGATCGCGGTGAGGTGCGGGGGTTCGAGGCACGCCACCTGCCAGGCATTCATCGCGTAATAGGAAATGCCGTTCAGCCCCACCCTGCCGCTGGACCAGGGCTGCACGCCCGCCCACTCGACGCACTGATACAGGTCCTGGGTCTCGCGCGGAGACCACGGATCGATGAACCCGGGCGAACGCCCCGCACCGCGCGAATCGACGCGCACCACGGCGTAGCCCTCGGGCAGCCACTTTTCCGGGTCGACGAGCTCCCAGTTCTGGTACTTGTTGGTCGAGCCCGCCAGGAACTCCGGGTGCGCGGCCGTAAGATGATCCCAGGCCTTCCTGTTGCCCTCCTGGAACGCCAGTCCCTTGCCGTAGGGGCCGTAGCTGAGTATCACCGGATAGCGCCCTTCTGCAACCGGCCGGAACACGTCGGCCCGCAGGATCACGCCGTCGTCCATCCCGATCGGGACGTCCCGGTCGATGCGCATGCCATCGCGCATTTCGCTCGTCATCTGATTCATGCGTGTCTTGCGATCGCGTATCCCGGCCTATCGCTTCTCCTCCGGCCGGTCGCAGAACAGGATCCCGCCCTTGGCCTTGGAGGCCTTGGAAGTTTCCATGATCTGCACCATGACGGTTCCCGGCTCGACCTTGAAGTGACGCACGACCGCGTCGGTGACGTCCTTCACCAGCGCGCGCTTCTGGTCCATCGTTCTTCCTTCGACTGCGTAGATATAGATTTCCGGCACGGCCCCTCCTCGCTGACAGCTTGCTCTCAGGCGTCTTCCGCCACCACGGTGTTGCGCAGCACACCGATCGAGGAAATTTCGACCTCGATCACATCGCCCGGCTTCATCCACAGCGGCGGCTTGCGCGCAAAGCCGACGCCTTCCGGGGTCCCGGTCGCGATCACGTCGCCCGCGATCAGCGGGGTGAAGGCCGAGATGTAGCCGATGATCGTCGGGATGTCGAAGATCATGTCGTCGGTCTTGGTGTGCTGGACCTCGACGCCGTTGAGCCGCGTCGCCAGGTGCAATTGCGTCGGGTCCGGGATCTCGTCGCTCGTCACCAGCCACGGACCGCAGGAGCCGGTCCGGGCGAAGTTCTTGCCGACGGTGAGGGAATGCTTGAACTGATAGTCGCGTATGGAGCCGTCGTTGAGGATCGTGTAGCCGAAGACGTGCTCCAGCGCCTCCGCAGGGACGATGTGACGGCCCGGCGTGCCGATCACGAGCGCAAGCTCGCCCTCGTAATCCATGTCGGCCGACACCGAGGGGCGCACCAGCGCGCCGCCGTGGGGAACCAGGGAATCGAGCACGCGGATGAACAGGCCGGGGTGCTCCGGAAGCTTGGCGCCGGACTCGGCCACGTGGCCCTTGTAGTTGCGTCCGATGCAGAACACGCGCTCCGGATTGGGGAGCGGCAGCCGCAGGGCGACCTCGGACAACTTGAAATCGGGTTTCGCGCCGCTCGCCGCGCCGGCCAGCTCCGCCCCCGCCCCGGCGGCGATCGCGTCGCGCAGCGTCGGATACCTGCCTCCGAGGCGCGAACCGAGGTCGATCACGCCGTCGCCGGCGAGGGCGCCATAGGAGTCGCGACCGGATACGGCAAAGCTCAGGAGTTTCATGCCTCAGCCCTCTTTCATCATGACGCGCGTCCTGTCCGGGTTCGGGGCCGATCAGTCGGCGATGGCGGGATGGATGACGTCGAGGATTTCGCGCTTGTAGTCGTTGAACCGGGCTTCCGTGACCTCGCGCGGACGCGGAAGATCGACCCTGACCTCGCGCACTATCCGTCCCGGCCGCGGCGTCATCAGGATGATGCGATCGGCGAGGTAGACGGCTTCGTCGACATTGTGGGTGACGAACAGGATCGTCTTGCGCGTGTCGCGCCAGACGTTCATCAGGTCGACCTGCAGCACGCTGCGGGTCAAGGAATCGAGCGCACCGAAGGGCTCGTCCATCAGCATGACCGGCGAATCGATCGCCAGCAGCCGCGCGATCGCCACCCTCTGGCGCATGCCGCCGGACAGGTTCTTCGGCAAGGCGGCATGGAAGTTCGCCAGTCCCATGCGATCGAGGATGTCGTAGACGCGCGCAGCCGCGTCCTTCGACCACTTGCCGGCCGCCTTCATCGCGAAGACGACATTGCGCTCCACCGTCATCCACGGAAACAGCGCGTATTCCTGAAACACGACGCCCCGGTCCGGCCCCGTGTCGGTGACCGGCTGGCCGTGGACGCGGCAGGTTCCGATGTCGGCGACCTCGAAGCCCGCGACGATGTTGAGGAGCGTCGTCTTGCCGCAGCCCGAAGGACCCATGATGCACAGGAATTCGCCCTGGGTCTGGACCAGATCGACATTCTCGAGCGCGTGCACGGCCGGGCTGCCGTCGCGCGCCGGATAGAGCTTGCTCAGCCCGCGGACTTCGATGATGGCGCTCATCTCATTCGCCCATGCGCCGCTGCCAGCGCAGCAGGTAGCGCGTCAGGTGGCCGACGCCGATGTCCGAGAGATAGCCGTAGAACCCGATCACCAGCATGTAGGCGAGCATGCGGTCGGTCTGGTCGTAGTCCTGGGCGCGCATGAGCGTGGCGCCGAGTCCGCTCGGCACGGCGATCAATTCTCCGACGACCATGAGGATCCACGCCAACCCGACGCTCACCCGCAGGCCGGTCAGAATGCTGGGCATGGCCGCCGGGAGTATCACCTCCCTGAACAGCATCCAGCCGCGCGCCCCGAGATTGCGCGCGGCCCTGAGGTAGAGGAGGTCGACCTGGCGGACCCCGGCATAGGTACTGATCAAGAGCGGGAAGACTACGCCCAGGAAAATGAGGAAGATCGCGGGCCGCGATCCCAGGCCGAACCACAGGATCGCAAACCCGATCCAGGTGATCGGCGGTATGGCCCGCAGGACCTGCACCGGCAGGCCGAGCATGGCGTCCACGATGCGTGACATCGCCATCGCCAGGCCCAGGCTCACGCCGACCAGCACGCCGATGGTCAGGCCGGCCAGGACGCGCTCGAAGCTCCCGAGCGAGTCGCTGGCGAGCTTTCCGGAAGTGATGTCTCCCCAGCTCGCGAGGACAAGGGCGGACGGCGCAGGAAAGAAGTGGTAGTCGATGACGCCGGTTCGAACCGCCACTTCCCAAGCCAGGATGAACAGAGCCGTAAACCCCCACCGCATCAGCACGTCGCGCCCGAACTGGACGCTGCGGCTGAGCTTGCGTTGCGGCGGATCGAGCTCGACGGGAGCCGGTCCGGTCACTTTTTCCAATGGACCTTCGCCATCGCCTTCTCGAGCATGGAAAGATCCGTGATGTCGGAGGACTTCAGCTTCGACTTGATCATGCCGTATTTCAGCATGTAGTCGACGTAGGCCTGCACCGTATTCGAGGTGATCGAGACGTCGAAGGTCTGGTTCTGCATGGCCATATCCCAGTCCTTGGCCGTTATAGCGCCCTTCAGCGCATCGTTCACGACGAAGTCGCGCGCCAGCGCCGGATTGTCGCGCAAGGTCATCGTCGCCTCGACCAGCGCATCGACGAATCGCTGCGCCACGTCAGGGTGGGCCTTGAGGAAATCGCTGCGCATGAAGACCGCGCGCGGCATGTTCCCCAGAGGAGTGTCGTAGGGCCGCAGCAGCGGCCTGGCGTAGCCCTCGACGACGGCGCGGCTCGGGAAGGGTTCGGGCGCCGACATCGCTTCCACGTCGCGCCCCTTGAGGGCGGTATTGAGCGCCGGCGGGGAATTGATGAACACGACCTGCACGTCGGAGCCCGGCTCCGTCGAGTAGGTCAAGCCGTGCTGCTCGAATTCGACGCGCATCACCAGTTCGTGCAGCCCGCGAATGACGGCGAATTTCTTTCCTTTCAGGTCGGCGATCGACTTCAGGTTCAGGTCGGCCCTGCCGACCCAGCCGATGCCGCCGGTCGAGCAACTGGACACGATGACCGCCGGCGCTCCCCCCGCGATGGCGGTCACCGCCGCCTCGACGCCGCCGACCCCGACGTCGGCCTCGCCCGCCTTCACGGCCTGCGCGGCCTCGAGGCCGCGCCTGAAACCGGTGATCTTGACCGAGACCCCGTGCTTGGCGGCGAGCTTGGCCACGTAGGCCACCGGGACGAACGGGCCGATGTCCAGATTGGCGACCCGGACCGTCGTCTTGTCGGTCTGTGCCTTCGCGGCGGGCACGTTGAGGCCAAGGATCAACGCCAGTGCCGCGAGTGTCGAAGGCAGTACCTTCATCCAAGTCATGATATTCCCCCCTCAATCGAAGTATGCCGGACCGCGTACCTGCGCGGCGCTCTTCTGCACGAAGCGCGTTTCCGGTCCGCGAATCCCGCGTAGGCTATTCGCTGCGATGGGTTTCAAGTGTGACGGATGTCAAAGGCGCTGGCAATCGGGAGCGGGTGCAGAGCCTGTAAGCGCGCGTCACGACCTCCCCGACGCCTTGCCGTCCGCGCTCAAGGGCCCGCTGCCATAGGTCATGACGTAGAGCAGCCCGCCCATCATCGAGATGTTCTTCAGGAAATGAACCATCTGGTTGGCCGCCTGATCCGGCGGCAGCGCCCAGAAATTGTGAAACATCGCCGCCGCCAGCCCCGAAAACAAGAACAGTGCCGCGGCGGCCCAGCGCGCTTTCCACCCGAGCACCAGCATGGCGCTGCCGCCCAGCTCGACGACCATCGCGGCGACCGCGGCGACCTGCGGCAGTGGCATCCCCTTGCCCGCGATATACGCCACCGTGCCCTGGAAGCCGGTGAGCTTCTCGATTCCGCCAACGACAAAGACCAGCGCGATCAGAATGCGGCCTGCGAGCGGGCCAAAGCGGCCCAAGACGTCCATGGCTATCCCTCCTTCCCGGAAATGTCAGCCTGCATGCTCCCTTGCATGCCGCGAATCGCCGCTTCGACGATGCTCTGCGCGTCGACCCGGAAGAGCTTCCTGAGCGCCGCGCGCGTATCGCTGCGGCCGAAGCCGTCGGTGCCGAGCGTCACGTACGGTCCAGGCACCCAGGCGCGGATCAGGTCGGCGACCGCGCGCACGTAGTCGCTCGCGGCGACGACGGGACCGCTCGCCGCGCCCAGGCACTGCTCGACCCAGCTCGTTCGCCGATCCCCGGAGCGATCCTCGTTCCAGCGCTCGCACTCGAGCGCGTCGCGGCGCAGCTCGGTGAAGCTGGTCACGCTCCACACTTCGGCGCCGACACCGCGCTCCTCTTCGAGCCTTTTGGCGGCAGCGATCGCCTCGCGCAGGATCGTGCCCGAGCCCAGCAGCCGGACCCGCGGCGCGTCGGGGGCGAGCGCCGAGGCTCGCAGCAGGTACATGCCGCGCCGGATTCCCTCCTCGGCCCGCTCCGGCATCGGCGGATGCTCGTAGTTCTCGTTCATCACCGTGACGTAGTAGAAAACGTCTTCCTGGTCCTGCAGCATGCGGCGCATGCCGTCGTGCACGATCACCGCGAGCTCGTATCCGAAGCACGGGTCGTAGGCGATGCAATTCGGTACCGTCGACGCGAGCAGGTGGCTGGTGCCGTCCTGGTGCTGCAGGCCCTCGCCGGCGAGCGTGGTGCGGCCCGCCGTGGCGCCGAGCAGGAAGCCGCGGGACCGCGAATCGGCAGCGGCCCAGATCAGATCGCCCACGCGCTGGAAGCCGAACATCGAGTAGAAGGCGTAGAACGGCAGCATCGGCGTGCCGTGCGCGCTGTAGCTCGTCGCCGCCGCGATCCAGGAGGAGAGCGCGCCCGCCTCGGTGATGCCTTCCTCCAGTATCTGCCCGTCCTTCGCCTCCTTGTAGTAGAGCAGCTCGTCGTGGTCCTCGGGCTCGTAGAGCTGACCCACCGCCGAATAGATGCCGACCTGGCGAAACAGCGTCTGCATGCCGAAGGTGCGCGCTTCGTCGGCGACGATAGGCACGATGTGCCTGCCGAGGCCCGGGTCCTTGAGGAGCTGCGCGAGGAGCTGCACGAAGACCATGGTGGTGGACTGCTCGCGCCCGCGCGAGCCCTCGAGCAGCCTGGCGAAGCCCGAGAGCGCGGGCACCGGCAGCCGCGACGCGGTGACCGTGCGCGCCGGCAGATAGCCGCCGAGAGCGCGGCGACGCTCGTGGAGGTATTTCATCTCCGGAGCGTCGTCGCGCGGCCTGAAGAAGCGGACCTGCTCGAGGTCTTCGTCGGAGAGCGCAAGCGCGAACCGGTCGCGGAACGCGCGCAGGGCCTCGTCGTCGAGCTTCTTCTGCTGGTGGGTGCCCATCTTCCCCTGCCCCCAGTGGCCCATGCCGTAGCCCTTCTTCGTCTTGGCGAGGATCACCGTGGGCTGGCCCTGATGGCAGACTGCGGCGCGGTAGGCGGCGTAGATCTTCACCGGGTCGTGGCCGCCGCGGCGCAGCCGGTCGATGTCGGCGTCGGACAGGTGCTGCACGCAGGCCTGGAGCTCGGGGTACTTGTTGAAGAAGTGCTCGCGGTTGAAGCGACCGTCGGTCGCGGCATAGGTCTGGAATTCCCCGTCCACCGTTTCGTGCAGCCGCTGCAGCAGCATGCCCTCGTCGTCGCGCGCGAACAGCGGATCCCAGTCCGAGCCCCAGAGCAGCTTCACCACGTTCCATCCGGCGCCTGCGAAAAGGCCTTCCAGCTCCTGGATGATCGAGCCGTTGCCGCGCACCGGGCCGTCGAGCCGCTGCAGATTGCAGTTGACGACGAAGATCAGGTTGTCCAGGCCCTCGCGGGCCGCGACCGAGAGTCCCGCGAGCGATTCGGGCTCGTCCATCTCGCCGTCGCCCACGAAGGCCCAGACCTTGCGCTCGCCCGCATCGAGGATGCCGCGGTCGGCGAGGTATCTCATGAAGCGCGCCTGGTAGATGGCCTGGATCGGGCCCAGCCCCATCGAGCCGGTGGGGAACTGCCAGAACTCGGGCATGAGCCAGGGATGCGGATAGGAGCACAGCCCCTCGCCACCGGAATCGCGGCGATAGTTCGCCAGCCGTTCCTCGCTCAAGCGCCCTTCCAGGAAGGCGCGGGCATAGATCCCGGGGGCCGAATGCGGCTGGAAGTACACAAGGTCACCCCGCTCCCCCGCGCGGAAGAAGTGGTTGAAGCCGACGTCGAACAGGTCGGCGGCCGACGCGTAGCTCGCGACGTGACCGCCGAGCTCCGAGTGCGCGCGATTGGCGCGCACCACCATCGCCAGCGCGTTCCAGCGCACGATCGAGGACAGGCGCTGCTCGAGCTCGAGGTTGCCGGGGAACTGCGGCTGGTCCGCAAGCCCGATGGTATTGCTGTAGGGCGTGTTCAGCACCGGCGGGAGCTGCACCCGGCGCTTGCGCGCGTGATCGAGCAGCCGGCGCAGGAGGTAGGTCGCGCGTTCGCGTCCTTCGGATTCGATCAGCGTATCGAAGGCATCGAGCCATTCGCCGGTTTCGCGCGGGTCGGGATCCTTCGGGTTGACGCGCCAGAATGCGGAGGAGGACAGATCGGACAGATTGGTCATGGCGATCTTCCGGGATGCGGATCGCCCTATACTAGCGCCGAACGCGGGAAGCGTGATCGCCTCGCTCGGATTCCCTCCCGAGCGAGGCGCGAAGCGTGCCTACTTCACCGTGGCAGCGGCGGCCTTGGCGACGACCTCGTCCTGGGAACCCGTTCCGCCGGAACAGCCGACGGCGCCGATCAGCTTGCCGCCTTCAACCAGGGGAACACCGCCGCGCGACGCGACGACGTCGTCCAGTGTCGCGAGGTAGTGAAAGCCGCCGAGCTGGATCCCGTTTTCGAAGATCTTGGTCTCGCGGCGGAACTTGGCCGCGGCGCGGGCCTTGTGGATGCCGATGTCTATGGACCCAAGCTGCCCTCCATCCATACGCTTGAACGAAACCAGATTGGCTCCGGAATCGACCACGGCGCAGACCATTTTCCAATCGCGCCGCTTCGATTCGGCGACCGCCTGTGCCAGGACGGCATCTGCCCTTTCGAGCGAGATCGGCGCCCCATAGGGCAGGTCAAACGGCATCTTGTCCGGAACGTTATCGAGCGGATTCGGCTGCTGGCCGAAGGCAGTGCCCCCGAAGAGCAGGGTGGCGGCGAAAGCGGCTAGCGTCAGGGTACGGCTTTGCATGTCTTGGTCTCCTTTGGTCGGTTCATATCGATCGCCGCCTTGTAGGCATGGACCGCACTCCCCACTGATTCGGCTACGGCACGTCGAACCCGCTGCCCCCCATTTGCGGCGGCGACAGGTTCGTCGCGAGATAGCTTAACGAGTTCCCAGGGACTTTGCGAATCGCCGGCGCTCGGCCGAATAGCCGGGAAGGAACACTTATGGGCGGCCTGCCGGCGTCCGGCAGGGTCGGCAATGCGCTCGTCCGGTCCCGGACCGACGGAAACCCGCGAATCGCGCGCCAGGAATTCCGGGCTGTGCCCCGATCATTCTTTCCCTGAAGCAGGAACTGCTTTAACCTTGCTCATCCTTATTCGCGAATCATACGGCGTTGCCTTCGGGTCCGCCGGCATTCGAAAATACGTTCACGCAGACGGAGGCAGCATGGCAAAGCAGAGAATCAGTTACGTTCCCCTCGAGAACATGGACGCGGCGATGCGCGGCGAAATGGATCGCTGCGCCCGCGAGGGCACGCCGCGTCCCGAGAGTTCCGCGGTGCGCGCCCACGTGCAGGCGTGCTTCTGGTTCTTCGCCAATTCCTGGAACGACATCTTCCGCAACGGCGTTCTCGAGCATCCGATCAAGGAACTCTGCCGCGTCTACGTTTCGCGCTCCGTCGTGTGCGAGTTCTGCGGCAACCAGCGCTCGATCAAGGGCGCGAGCGAGGGCCTGAAAGAAGCACACTACGACGACCTCATCAATTTCGAGAAATCCGTGAAGTACGACGACCGGCAGAAAGCGGCGCTCGCCTATGCGGAGGCCATCGTCTGGCGGCTGGACACGGACGATGCGTTCTGGGAACGCATGCACCGGCATTTCAGCGAACCCGAGCTGGTCGAGCTCGGCTGCGCGATCGGCCTCACCTTCGGCCAGCAGAGCTGGCTGCGGATGCTCAACATCGATCACCACCAGGTGATGGCGGGTAGCGCGGCATCGATGGCACCCGGGTTCGAAACGCCCGAAGCCCTGGCCAAGTCCAAGGCCGCCCCCGACTACTGGGCGCGCAAGCCCGACCAGACCGCTAAACGCCGAGCCAGTTGACGCCTGGCGCGACGCACGGAGAATACCTGTGGCCGCGCCGAACCGGCCACAGGAGGTTGCCTGCATGCGCTACGAACTCTACTACTGGCCTTCCATTCAGGGGCGTGGAGAATTCATACGCCTCGCCCTGGAGGAAGCCGGGGCCGATTACGTGGACGTCGCGCGCGGTCGGGAGGAAGACGGCCTGGGCATGCCCGCCCTGATGCATTTCCTCGAAGGCACCGATGCCGTGCACCCGCCGTTTGCGCCCCCCTTCCTCAGGGCGGGCGAGCAGGTGATCGGGCAGACCGCCAACATCCTGTTGTTCCTGGGACCGCGGCTCGGCCTGGTCCCGGATGACGAGCCGAGCCGCCTTTGGGCGCACCAGTTGCAGCTCACGATCTCAGACCTGTTGACCGAAATCCACGACAGCCACCATCCGATCGCGAGCTGCCTCTACTACGAGGACCAGAAGCCCGAGGCGCTGCGGCGCGCGGCCGACCTGCTCGAGCGGCGGGTTCCCAAATTCCTGCGCTATTTCGAACGCGTGGCCGAACGCAACCCGCAGCGCGACACCCACCTGGTGGGCAGCGCGCTGACCTACGTCGATCTATCCATGTTCCAGATGATCGAGGGATTGCGCTACGCCTTCCCGCGGGCGATGGCGCGAATCGAGACCGCCTACCCGCGGCTCATCGCACTGCACGGGCGCGTTCGCGCGCGGCGGAGAATCGCGGCCTACCTCGCCTCCGAGCGGCGCCTGAGATTCAACGAACAGGGCATCTTTCGCCGCTACCCGGAACTCGACGCCTAGCCCGGGTTATCACGCCCAATGCGCTCGAGCCGCGCCGCCTTGTCGCTTGTCCTCTGGCTGTGCGCCTGCCAGGCGCTTGCCCAGGACGTCCTCAGGATCGGCTCCAAACGCTTCACCGAATCCTATATTCTGGGCGAGGTGCTGCTGCAGGCCGCCGCGCGCGCGGGGCCCGCCGTGCACAAGGCGGGAATGGGCAACACCGGGATACTCTACGCGGCGCTGCAGACCGGCGCGATCGACGTCTATCCCGAGTACAGCGGCACTATCGCCCGCGAAATCGTGCGCCTTGGCGGCAACCCGTCCCTCGCCGAGCTCAACCGGGCGCTCGCCCACGAGGGCCTTGCCGCATCGGTGCCGCTGGGATTCAACAATACCTATGCGCTCGGCGTGCGCGCGGACCTCGCGGCGAAGCTCGGCCTGCGCTCGATTTCTGACCTCGCCTCGCACCCCGGCCTGCGCCTCGGGCTGTCGCAGGAGTTCCTCGCGCGCGAGGACGGCTGGCCGGGACTGTCGCGCGCCTACGGTCTCGCGTCGATCGTTCCCATCGGGCTCGACCACGGCCTTGCCTACGAGGCGATCGCGCAAGGCAGGATAGACGCGCTGGACGCCTACTCCACCGACTCCAAGATCGCGCGCTATCGCCTCCGGATACTCGACGATGACCGCGGATTCTTTCCCCGCTACGATGCCCTGCTGCTGCACCGGGCGGACACGCCGTCCCGGTTCCCGAAGCAGTGGCACGCGCTCGTCGCCCTGGAGGGCAGGATCGGCGAAGCGCAGATGATGCGCATGAACGACGCCGCCGAAACTGGACACAGGAGCTTCGCGCAGGCCGCAGCCCTGTTCTTCGACGGGGACGGCGCTCATGCGCAGCCCCGCGGCTTTCTCGATGTCCTGTTCGCCCCCGACCTTGCGCGGCTGACGCTCGAGCACGTGCTGCTCGTATTCGGCTCGCTTGCCGCCAGCATCCTCGTCGGCGTTCCGCTGGGGGTCGCCGCAGCCCGGCGGCAAAGACTGGCGCAGGCGATTTTCGCCCTGGTGGGAACGATCCAGACGATCCCGTCGCTCGCGCTGCTCGCCTTCCTGATCGCCCTGATCGGATCGATCGGCACGCTGCCGGCGGCGGTCGCGCTGTTCCTGTACGCGCTGCTGCCGATCGTGCGCAACACGCACTCAGGACTGCTGGGCGTCGGCCACGGCCTGCGGCAGGCGGCGATCGCACTGGGGCTCTCGGCCCGCGACCGGCTGCTCTCGATCGAACTCCCGCTCGCCCGGCCATCGATCCTCGCCGGCATCAAGACTTCCGCGGTCATCAATGTCGGCACCGCCACGATCGCCGCGTTCATCGGTGCCGGCGGTTACGGCGATCGCATCGCCTCGGGGCTCGCCCTCAACGACAATCGCCTGCTGCTCGCAGGCGCGATCCCGGCCGCGGTGCTGGCGCTCGCGATCCAGGGACTGTTCGAGCTGTTTGAACGCTGGTCCGACCCTCTGCGTAAATAGGCAAGATCCCGGGAAAGTATCCAGCGAACCCAGGAGGCGACGATGCCCAAGGCGACATGGAACGGTGCGGTGCTTGCCCAGAGCGACAGTTACGAAACCGTCGAGGGGAATGTCTATTTCCCGCCGAACGCGATCCGCGGCGAATACTTCCGGCCGAGCGACACCCATACCGCCTGTCCGTGGAAAGGCGTCGCGAGCTACCACGACATCGTGGTGGATGGAAAGGTCAACAAGGACGCCGCCTGGTACTACCCCGAGCCCAAGCCGGCCGCGGACAACATCAAGGGCTACATCGCCTTCTGGCGCGGTGTGCAGATCGAGAAGTAGGCTTCGCGCCGCCCGCCGCTAAGCGGCCGCGTGATACAGGGCGAACCACTGCCGGTCGTCCATCCACGCCTCGACGCGGGAGAACCCGGCGCGCTCCAGCATCGCCCTGAAATCCTGCGGCCGGTACTTGTAGCTGTTTTCGGTGTGGATGCGCTGCCCCTGCGCAAATTCACGTGTTCCCTCCGGCCAGCGGACCCGGAGCTCGCGCGTCGCCTCGAGGTGCATTTCGATGCGCGAATGCGCCGCGTTGAAGAAGGCGCAATGCCGCCAGTCGCGCACTTCGAAGTCGCTGCCGATCAGGGTATTCACATGCCTGAGGATATTCAGATTGAACGCGGCCGTGACGCCGAGGGCGTCGTTGTAGGCTTCGTGCAGGACGCGTTCGGGCTTGACTAGGTCGACGCCGATCAGCAGGCCCCCGCCGCGGCGCAGCTGCTGCCGTATCCGGGCCAGGAGCGAGGATGCGTCGTCGGGCGTGAAATTTCCGATCGATGACCCCAGATACGCGAACAACCGCCCGTCCTGGCGCACCGCAGGGGGAAGTGCGAGGTCCGAAGACAGGTCGGCTCCGACCCCGAGGATGTCCACCTGTGGATAGTCGCGCCGCAGCGCCGTCAGCGCGCCTTGCAGGAAGTCGACGGAGATGTCGACCGCCGTGTATTGCGCCACGCTCAGCTTGCCGAGCAGGAGCCTCGCTTTCTCGCAGTTGCCGGCGCCCAGGTCGATCAGCGCCACCCCTGCGCCGGCGGCCTTCGAAATTTCCGCGGCATGCCGGGACAGGAGCGCCTTCTCGATCCGGGTGGGGTAGTACTCGGGCAGCGCGGTGATCGCCTCGAACAGGCGGGAACCCAGCGCGTCGTAGAAGAATTTCGGGGAAATGCAGGAGCCCGGAGCGGCAAGGCCGGCGACGATTTCGCGCGCAGCGTCCGTATTCGCGACTTCGCGCACGGCCAGTTCGTCCTGTCTTCGCTCGAGAGGCGGGTTCATCCGGCGCACTCTATCAGACTGTCTCCGCCCGATGCACGAGGATCTTGTCGCGCAGGGTCACGAATTCCTCCGCCGCGGTGGGATGGATACCCACGGTGGAATCGAACTGCGCCTTGGTGAGACCCGCCTTCACACCGATCGCCACGCCCTGGATGATTTCCGGCGCGTCTGCACCGACCATGTGTGCGCCCACGACCCTCTGGCTTGCCGCATCGACGATGAGTTTCATCATGCTGTACTCCTCGCGCCCGCTGAGCGCGTGCCGAAGCGGCCGGAACGTCGTTCGGTAGACCTCGAGCTCGCCGTAGGCCTCGAGCGCCTCGCCCTGCGTGAGTCCGACCGTACCCACGGGAGGCTGGCTGAACACCGCCGAGGGAACATCGGCATGATCGACCGGAACGCTGGTCCCGCCGAACAGCGTCGTCGCGACGGCAGCGCCTTCGCGGATCGCGACCGGCGTGAGCGCGATGCGGTTGGTGACGTCCCCCACGGCATAGACACTGACCACGCTGCTGCGGCAATAGCGATCGACGACGACGCCCCCCTGTCCGTCCAGATCGACGCCGATCTCCGCGAGACCGATTCCGGTGGTATTCGGAATGCGCCCCGTGGCAACCATGACCGCGTCGCAGACCAGGCTTCCCTCCGGCGTTCCTGAGAGGGCGACGCCGAGCGTGCCGTCGGCGCGGCGCTCGATGCGCGACACGCTGCTGCGCAGGAGGATGCGCACGCCCTTCCTGCCCATCTCCTCGTGCAGGTGGCTGCGCACGTCGTCGTCGAATCCGCGCAGGATCTGCTCGCCGCGGTAGGACAGCGTGACCTCGGCGCCGAGACCGGAGAAAATGCCGGCGAACTCGACCGCGATATATCCGCCGCCGACGATGAGGATGCTGCCCGGCAACCGGCGAAGCTCGAAGGCCTCGTTCGATGTGATCGCATGCTCGATGCCCGGAAGCGGCGGCCTGAAGGGGTGAGCGCCGCTCGCGACGAGGACGTAGCGGGCGCTCACGCGGCGCTCGCCGAGCGCAACCGTGTGCGGATCGATCAGCCTCGCCGTGCCCTCGAGGACGGTGACGCCGCTCCTCGCAAGCAGCCCGGAATAGATGCTCGAAAGCCGCCCGATCTCGCGGTCCTTGTTCCTGATCAGGTCCGGCCACGAGAACGCGGGGTTCGCCTGGGACCAGCCATAGCCTCGCGCGTCCTGAAAATCCTCGGCGTAATGGGCTGCGTAGGCGAGCAGTTTTTTCGGCACGCAGCCGCGGATCACGCAGGTGCCGCCGACCCGGTAGTTCTCCGCGATCATCGCCCTCGCGCCGAAGCCGGCGGCGACGCGGGCGGCGCGCACGCCGCCCGACCCGGCGCCGATCACGAACAGGTCGCAGTCGAAATTGCTCATAGGCTGGCGCACGTCACCGCGGAGTCCGGACTCTGCATTGTGCCCGCGTTTCCTCGAGGTGCGCCAGTCGTCCCGGTCGCCCTGGCAATCACCTGCCCTTGCGCACCAGTTGCTCGATCAGGCGGTCCGCGGCTTCGTCGGGGCTCGCGGTCCCGCTGGCGACTTCGCCGACGAGCGGGCCCAGATCGATGTCGCCTTCCCTTGCGGCCGCAAGGCAAAGCTGTACGGTAGGCATCGCGAACGATCTTCCCGGCGCCCTCGGCGCGATTCTCTATGGCGGTGATGGTCCGTGCCGTGCGACGGATGTCGAACGCCGCCACCGGTCCGCTCAAGCGACCTCCACCATCACCGCGTCGCCCTGGCCGAAACCGCCGCAGATCGCGGCCACGCCGCAGCCGCCGCCGCGGCGGCGCAGCCCGTTGACGAGCGTCATGACGATGCGCGCGCCGCTCGCACCCAGCGGATGGCCGATCGCCACGGCCCCGCCGTGGACGTTGGTGCGCTCGCGTATCCGCTCCGCGGCGGCGCGATCCCCGCCGGCGAGGATCAGCGTGCTGACCAGCGGCGTGGCGGCATAGGCCTCGTTGATCTCGATCAGATCCCAGGCCGCCTCGCCGCGGCCGTTGCGCTTCGCCACACCGGCGATCGCCGCGGCGGGCGTCGCGGTTCCCGAGGTGGGGCCGCCGCAGACCTGCACATAGTCCACCAGGCGCGCCAACGGCTCGAGGCCATGCTCCGCGGCAAAGTCGCGCCGCGTCACCACCAGGAAGGCGGCGCCGTCGTTCAGCCCGGGAGCGTTCCCCGCGGTGACGGTCTTGCCGCCGTACACCGGCGCCAGCGCGGCAAGCTTCTCCAGGCGGGTGTCGGCGCGCGGCGATTCGTCGGCCGTCACGCGGCGCGGCTGTCCCTTGGCGTCGGTCGCCTCGACGGCGAAGCGCTCGAACTCGAAATAGCCCAGGGCATCGGCCTCGAAATAACGTCGATGGCTGCGCACCGCCCACTCGTCCTGCTGCACACGATCGACGCCGTGGCGCAAGGCCTCGTCGCCGCTGTAGACCGGAATCGGGCGATCCACCATGAGGCCGCGCATCAGCAGCGGGTCGGTCGCGGACACGTCCGCGATCCTCCGGTCGCGCTGCCGCGGCCAGAGGATGGGCGTGCGGCTCAGCGACTCGAAACCGCCGCACACGACGGCCCGCGCCTCGCCGCAGCGTATGTCCTTCATCGCGACGCCGATCGCGGTCATGCCCGAGCAGCAGGCCCGGTCGATCGACGCCGAGGGCAGCGTTTCCGGCAGCTTCGAGAGCAGCACGGCCTGCCGCACGGGCGTGAGCACGGCGCCGCCGATCATGCCGACGCCGCCGTACAGCGCATCGATCTCGGCCGGCGCGAGCCGCGAGCGGCCGAGCACTGCGTCGATCGCGAGCGCGCCCAGATGCGGCGCATCGAAGTCCTTGAGCGCGCCCTCGAAGCGCCCGAAGGGCGTGCGCGCCACCGCGGCGACGACGATGTCGTGCTCAGCCATATTCCTCGCCTCCCTGCTCGCGCATCGCTCTCGCTTTCAGACTGGGCTTGTCGACCTTGCCGTTGGCGTTCTTGGGCAGCGCGTCGAGGAAGCGGAACGACTTCGGCGTCCTGAAGCCGAGGACCGGCCTGCAATGGGCCTGCAGCGCGTCGCCATCGAGCCTCGCATTGGGCACAGTGCTCACATACGCGACCGCGATCTCGCCCCAGTCGGGATCGGGCACGCCGACCACCGCGGCCTCCAGCACCGATGGGTGGCTCGTGAGCAAGGCCTCGACCTCCTGGGGATAGATGTTGAATCCTCCGCTGATCAGCATTTCCTTGCTGCGCCCGGCCAGGGTGATGAAGCCCTCGGCGTCGCGCGTCGCGAGGTCGCCCGACCACAGCCAGCCGTCACGCAGGACTTTCGCCGTTTCCTCAGGACGGTTCCAGTATCCGCCCATCATGTGCTCGGAGCGGATCGTGATCTCGCCCACCTCGCCCGCAGGCACGGCGCAGCCGTCGGGCGAGCGCAGGACGACCTCGACGAAACTGTAGGGCCGGCCGATGCAGCCCACCCGCAACTCCCCCGCACCCGCGCCGGAGGGCGGAGCGAAATGCTCCTCGGGCCTGAGGAAAGCGACCGTCATCATGGCTTCGGTCAGGCCGTAGTTCTGGGTCAGGATAGGGCCGAATCGGCGCAGCGCCTTTTCCAGCGTGTTGAAGGGTATCGGCTCCGCGCCGTAGCCGATCGCCCTGAGCGACCCGAAGTCGAGCCGCTCGATGTCCGGGCGGTTGACGATGCGCGTCAGCAGCGTCGGCACGCAGGTGAACACGCTCACCCGCTCGCGGGGGATCGCATCCACCAGGGCGTCGACCGTGCCGCCCTCGACGATCACGTTGCAGGCGCCGCGCAGGAACCAGGGCAGGAAGTAGGTTCCGCTCGCATGCGTGAGCGGGCCGACATGCCCCACCACGTCGTCTCCGCGGATATCGCGGTCCACCAGCATGTTCTTGTACACGGCGGCCCAGTTGCGGTGGGTCAGCACCACGCCCTTGGGCTTGCCCGAAGTGCCCGAGGTGTAATTGATCGAGCAGACGTCGTCGATCGCCACCGGGCGGACCGGGCCGGCCTCCCCGCCCATGAGGTCCGACCACGTCGCCCCGTTCGCGATGTCGGGGCCGTCGACCTGGCAGCACCACAGGCCCGGCATCCTGAGCGACGCCTCCGCGGCGCGATCGCCGGTCACGGAATCGAAGAACAGCGCATCGGCGCCGCTATCCTCGAGGATCACCCCGACTTCGTGCGCGGTGAAGCGCGCGTTGAGCGGAACGCGCACCAGGCCGGCGCGCTCGAGCGCCAATTGCAGGAAGACATACTCGGGCCGGTTGGACATGAACAGGCCGGCGCGCGCACCCACGGGCAGGCGGGCCGCCAGCGCCGTCGCAAGCCCCTCGACGATCAGCTCGAGCTCGGCGAAAGTCCATCGCCGCCCGGAATAGGTCAGGCAGGTCCTGCCGGCGAACTTGCGCGCCGCCTGCGCCGCGACGACCCCGAGCGGAGGCCCCGTGTTCATCCGCAATCCCTGATGCGGCCGATGTAATCGGCGATTTCCGACACGGGCGTGCCGGAGAGAAACACGCGGCTCACGCCCGCGCGCTCCAGGACCGGAATGTCCTCCTGCGGAATGACGCCGCCGGCGATGAGGCGGATGTCGGCGGCCCCCTGCTCCTGGAGCAGTTGCCGTATCCGCTGCAGGTGCGCGATGTGGGCGCCGGAGAGAATGCTGACGCCGATCACATCGACATCCTCCTCGATGGCGGCGCGCACGACCTGCTCGGGGGTGCGCCGCAGGCCGGTGTAGATGACCTCCATGCCCGCGTCCAGCAGCCCGCGCGCCACCACTCTCGCGCCCACGTCGTGGCCGTCGAGGCCGACCTTGGCGACCAGCACGCGGATCTTGCGTTCCTCGGTCACTGCAACGGCCTCAGAAATCGGTGGAAGGGTCGAAGACGCCGAAATGGCTGCGCCAGCGGTCGGTGATTTCGCCCAGCGTCGCATACGCCTTCACCGCCTCGAGGGTGGCCGGAACCATGTTCTCTCCGCTGCGGCAGGCTTGGTCGACGGCTGCGAGCGCCGCAGCAACGCGCCGCGCGTCGCGGCGCTCGCGCACCTGGCGCAAGCGCTCGAGCTGGCGGCGCGTATTCTCGGGATCGACGCGAAACGCGGTGTTGGGAACGTTGGGCTGCTCGGGCCACAGGTTGACGGTGACCCAGGGCCGCTCGCCCGTATCGATCGCGCGCTGGCGCCGCACCGCGCCCTCGGCCATCCACCGGCGGCCCAGGCTGCCGTCGATCACCCGCAGCGCCCCGCCCGCCTCTTCGACCTCGCGCAGCGCCGCGAGGATCTGCGCCTCGACCTCGCGCGTCAGCGACTCGACGAAGTAGGAGCCGCCGAGCGGATCGATGGTGTCGGTGAATCCGTGCTCGTGGGCGATGATTTCCTCGGTGCGCAGCGCGACCCTGATCGAGTCCTCGGTCGGCGTCGATACCGCCTCGTCGTAGGAGGCGATGTAGACGTAGGAGGCGCCGCCGAGCACGTAGCCCAGCGTGCCGAAGCCGATGCGGGCGATATTGTTGAGCGGCTCCTGCAGGGCCTCCTGGCCGTGGCCATAAACCGTGGTACGCAGCGCCATGGCCTCGGCCAGGGTCGCGCCGTAGCGCTCCTTCATGAGCCGCGCCCAGACGCGCCGCAGCGCGCGCAGATTGGCCACCGTGACGAAGAAGTCGTGCCGCTCGTCGGGAAACATGTGCAGCAGCGGCGCCACCCGGTCGATCGAATACCCCTGCTCGAGCGCGAGCCCGATGTAATGGATGGCGTTGGCCAATGCGATCGCCGTGGCGCGGCTCGACCCGGCGCCCCCGGCGTTGATGTGATTCACGCAGACGGTCATCGGCGACCAGCCGGGGGCATGATTGGCGCACCAGGTGACGCAGTCGGTCGCCAGCCGCGCTGCCGGCGCCGCCGGCAGGATCTGGGTGCCGCGCGCGATGTATTCCTTGAGCGGGTCGTTCTGCAGGTTGACGGTGAAATCGGAGCACTTGAGCCCGCGCCGCTCGCCGAGCGCCGCGAACATGGCGAGCACGATCGGGCCGACGGAGTTGCCGAGCGTCCCGACGCGCCTGACCTTCTCGATCGCGATCCCGTCGAACAGCGCCTCCATGTCCGCCAGCGAGGACAACGCGACGCCGACCTGCCCGACCTCGGCAGTCGCCATCACGTGGTCGGAGTCGTAGCCGCATTGGGTGGGCAGGTCCAGTGCGACCAGGATCTGTTCGGCCCCCCAACCGAGCAGCTTGCGGAAGCGAGCGTTGCATTCGCCCGCCTCGCCGAATCCCGAATACGCCGAAACGACGAAAGGCTCGGTGCGGTACATGCCGGCGCGGTCGCCGCGCGTGTAGGGGTACTCGCCCGGAAATCCGAGGTCGGACAAGTAGTCGAACCCGCCGTCGGCGAGATCGGCGGGCGTGTACAGGGGCTTCACCTTGACCCCGACGTCGGTGACGAAGGTACGCCGCTCAGAATGGCTTGCGACCGCGGCGCGATAGCTCCCGCTTTCCCATCTGGAAGTCTCTTCGCGAATCCGGTCGATGCCCTCGCCTTCCGATGCGGATTGAGTCGAAACGGTCTTGAGCGATTTGTCCATCCTGTCGATACCCCGTGGTTACGACTCCGGCGGCTATTCTCCCTTGACGCCGGCCAGCTTGATGACCCTTGACCAGTGCTCGTAATCCTGTTTCAGGAACGCTGAGAATTCCGCCGCTGAACCGCCGATCACGATGCCCCCCAGGGTGCGCATCCGCTCCTTCGCCTCGGGCAACGCAAGGACTTTGTTGACCTCGGCAGCGAGCCTCTGCACCACTGCATCCGGCGTGCCGGCGGGAGCGAGGAGGCCGAGCCAGGGCGCGGTGGCCTCGAAGCCGGGAAAGCCCAGCTCTTCCATGGTCGGGACGCCGGGAAAATCGGGATTGCGCTGCGTCCAGCCGACCGCCAGAACCCTCAGGCGCTTGGCGGCCATGTACTCGGCGACCCCGATCGACGGGTAGAACATGAACGAAATGCGTCCCGCCATGACCTCCGCCAGGGCCGGCGCGTTGCCGCGGAACGGAACGTGGATCAAATCCATGCCCGCCTTGTTCTTGAACAATTCGCCCGCGAGGTGCGCGGAACCTCCATTGCCGGCCGACCCGAAAGAAAGCGTGCCCGGCTTGGCCTTGGCCTGGGCGACGATGTCCTTGACCGAGTTGAACGGCGACCCGTATCCCGTGACGACCAGTTGCGGCAGGGTCGCGACCAGCGTGACGGGCGCAAAGCTCTTGATCGGGTCGTACTTCACCCGCTCGGGCATCAGGATGGCGTTCACATTGTACGACAGCGAACTGAAGATCAGCGTATAGCCGTCCGGAGCGGCGTGCGACACCTCTTCGGTGGCAATCAGCGCGTTCGCTCCGGTCTTGTTCTCCACCAGAACCGACTGCCCCATCGACGCGGTCATGTGCTGCGCGAGCAGCCGCGCGACCACGTCCGTCGGTCCGCCGGCGGCGAATCCGACGATCATCTTCACGGGCTTGGAAGGATACTGCTGGGCCTGCCCGGCGCCGCTCATCAGCGCAAGACCGGCCATCAGCGCTCCCGCTGCGACACGCTTGAACCAGATCTCCATGATTGCCTCCCAGTTATTGTCCAAGAGAAACTCTCTTCAGCCAGATGCCTGCGCTTGCCTTCCCCGGATTTCGACCGGCGCGCGCATCAATCGATGTGCACACCCGCGGCCTTCACGACTTTCGCGTAGCGCGAGATGTCCGCGCGCACCATCGCCCCGAACTCCTCGGGCGAGCGCGTGACCGTATCGTCGACGCCGATCTGCGTGAGGCGCTCCCGGACTTCCGGGGTATTCATCGTGCGCGCGATTTCGGCGTGCAGCCGGTCGATGATCGCCTTCGGCGTCGCCGCCGGCGCGAACACGCCGTACCAGGTGGTCATCTGGTAGCCCGGCACTCCCGCCTCGGCAACGGTCGGCAGATCCGGAAATTCGGCCAGGCGCTTCGCGCTGGTCACCGCGAGCGGCCGCAACTTTCCGGCGCGGATATACGGCACCACCGCGGGCATGGTGTCGAACGCCACCGCGTGCACGCCGCCGAGCAGGTCCTGCATCGACTGTCCGGTGCCCTTGTAGGGCACGTGCACCATGTTGACTCCGGTCATGGACTTGAACATCTCACCGGCGAGGTGCGGCGTGCTCGCGTTTCCGGCGGAAGGGAAGCTGAGCTTGCCCGGCTCGGCCTTGGTAAGCGCGATCAGCTCGGCGACCGACTTCACCGGCAGCGACGGGTGCACGACGATGAAATGCGGCACCGAGGCCGCCAGAATCACCGGCGCAAAATCCCTGGCCGCGTCGTAGGGCAGCTTCGCGAACACACTCGGCGCGATGGCGTTGATCGACACGTGCCCCATCATCAGCGTATAGCCGTCGGGAGGCGATTTCGCGACGTAGCCGGCGGCCGTGATCCCGGTCGCGCCGGGACGGTTCTCGATCACCACCGTCTGGCCCAGGTATTCCGAGAGCTTGGGCGTGAGTATGCGCGCGGTCACGTCGGTGCCGCCTCCCGGCGGGTAGCCGACGATCATGCGGATCGTCTTTTCCGGGTACCCCTGCGCGCATGCGGACGCGGCAGCCAGCGGCAGCGCGAGCGCCGCAAGAATCAGCATCAGGATACGCTTCACGGTTCCTCCTCTCGTCCATTACTTTGTATTCATTTCCTGAACACGGGCCCGCCCGGACGGTACCCCGGGCAGCCGTTAAGTCTAGCGGCATTGGGGGGTCCGGAACAGAATCCGCCAGCAAAATATCCGTTTCCATATTGGAAACATGACGGGAGGTCGAGATGGATCGGCTCCGCTGCATCGAGGTGTTCCTGCAGGTCGCCGGCGGGCGCAGCTTTTCGGGGGCCGGATATGAGGATGCGCGAGCCGGCGTACGGCGACGGTGGCACGTGCCGGCCCAGCGCAGTCGAGATACCAGGCACAAGCCGTGGCCGCGGAGATCGTGCTAGGTCTGGGGCTCGATGCAGTCTGGCATGCCCCGCGCGCCTAGCGCCTCCCGATATAGCGGCCGAAGCCCAGGTCCTGTTCCCACACACGGCGATCGGCCTCGAGCAGATAGGGCGTCAGCCGGCGCGTATTGGCGACGACGCGCTCGGCTTCCGGGCGGAATTTCTCCATCGCTTCGTTGACGGCATCTCGCAGCTTCGGCTCATTCAGCGTGGTGACGCGCCGCTTGTCCAGTATCACCCTCCCGTTCACGATCACGGTCTCCACGCTGCGCCCGGTCTCTGCATACACGAGCTGTCGCGCTGCGTCGTTCAGCGGCACGAAGGCCGGGTCGGCCAGATCGAACAGCACCAGGTCGGCGCGCATGCCCGGCGCGATCGTGCCGAGCTCGCCGTCCAGCCCCGCGGTGCGGCTGCCGCCGGTGGTGGCTGCGCGAAGCGCGTCCCTCGCATACGGCGGGCCGGGGCGCGGATCGCTGACCGCCGCGAGCAGGCACGCGAGCTTCATCGCCTGGAAGAGGTTCTGCACGTCGGTGCAACTGCAGTTGTCGCAGCCGAGCGCCAGGTTGACTCCAGCCTCGTGCAGCGCGCGGATCGGGGCGACGCCATTCTTGTTCTTGAGGTTGCTCACGGTGTTGAGTACCACGCTCACGCCGGCGCGCGCCAAGCGCTCTATCTCGGCATCGTCCAGCCAGACGCCGTGCGCGAGGGCGAGGCGGTTGTTCAGAAGTCCCGCCGAATCCAGCAACGACACGAGCGAGCCGCCATGCGCGCCGAAGTTGCGGCGTGCATTGAGCGCCTCGGCGCGCGAGATGTAGATGTGCGAATACACCGGCAGCGCGTAGCGGTCGGCGATCTGCGCGAGGCGCTCGAGCATCGGCCGTGAGCAGCGTTCCGGGCTGGAGGGCGCGATGGCCCAGTGCAGCAGATCGTGCCGCGGCGAGGCAAGGAAGGACTCGATCACCGCATATGCATTCGGAGGCGGGGTTCCGAGCACATGACCGCCCAGAAGCGGCAGCAGCGCCTCGGGCACGGTTTCGCGCCAGTACGGCGAGGTATCGAGCGGCGGCACGTCGGCCACCTGCAGGCCGAGCACGACTCTCAGCCCCACTTCCTCGTAGGCGTCGATCACCGCCTGCACCTTCTCCGGGTCGAGCGGCCAGAGCGTCACCATATCCTGGATAGTGGTGATTCCCGATCGCAGACATTCGATCGCGCCGAGCAGGGTTCGCAGGCGGATTTCCTCGACCGAGCGCGGTGCATAGTTGCGGGGCAGCGCATTCAGCACCCAGAGTTCGAGAGGAGAGGGCTCGAACCAGCCCTTGAGAAAGATATCGTGCGAATGATAGTGCGCGTTGAACAATCCTGGCGTCACCAGACGGTCGCGCGCATCGATCACCTCGGCATCGCTGCTTGCGGACTGCGGATTCAGGGCGCGATCGCGCACTTCCGTAATCCGCGCGCCTTCGACCAGGATGTCCGCGGCGAAGGGCACGCCGTCGTTGCGTGACGGATCGAGCACCAGGCCGCCGCGGATCAGCAGGCGCTTGGCGGGCATTGGCGGGGCCTTGCGCGCAGCGCCGGGCTCAGGGTTGCCCGGCGATGAAGTCCGACACCAGCCGGTTGAACCGATCGGCGGCTTCGAGCTTGATCAGGTGCGCGACGTCGTCGAGCACCTCCAGCCTGCTGCCGGCGATTGCCTGATGGATAGGTCCGGCGCAGTCGGCGAGCGGCGTCACGCGGTCCAGCGTTCCCACCACTATCAGCGTCGGCGCCGAAATCCTCGGCGCGTCCTCGAAAATGTTGGCAGCACCGAGCGCCCGCGCTGCACGCGAGTAGCCGGCCGGATTGATCGAGGCCACCAGTTCGTTGGCGGCGCGCCGGACTTCTTCAGAGGCAGTCGGCGCAACCAGCAGCGCGGCGCGCTCGTCGGCCAGTCCTTGCGCGCCGAGACGCTCCAGGTCCGCAATGCGGCCACGCGCATGGGCTTCGCCTTCACCGGGCGCCCGGCACGCAAATCCGGTCGCCGGCGCCGACAGAATCAATGACCGCACCCGCGCAGGCCACGCAGCGGCCATGCGCGCGGCGAAAAGCGCGCCGAGCGAACTGCCTGCCACGTGGGCACGCTCGATCCCCAGCGCGTCCAGCAGGGCGATGGCGGCTTCGGCGTAACGGGATACCCCTGGATTCCTATCCTCGAAGCCGCCGGATGCGCCATAGCCGGGGGCGTCCCAGGACAGAACGCGCAGGTGCTTGCTCAATTCACGCAGCTGATGGCGATACCCCGAGGAGTTCGACCCGATACCGTGCAGGCACAGCAGCGCCGGCCGGCCGGCGTCGCCGGCCTCGCGGTAGCTGATGCGAAGTCCGCTGCCGGCGAGGCTGACCGCACGCAGTTGCGGGAGCGCAGAGAAGTCGTTCATTGTCGAGGGGGCGCGCTCAAGCGCGCTCGAAGACGACCGTGGCCCCGAACATGGCGCTCGCGGGCACCACCAGCCGCGCATCCTCGCGGTGATAGGGCAGGCTGCACTGGTCCAGACGACGGGCCATCGCGGCGAGATCATTGACCGAAAAGGCGTAGCCCGCAAGGCAAGGCGGATTCGGGAAAGTCGATCCCGGGAATTCCGCCGCCAGATCGCTGCTGTGCAGGATGCTGACCCGGGACACCAGGGGCAGATCGAAGACGCGGCGCCGGCCGCGGCGCTGTGCGTCGGCGCCGATGAGCTTCCGGTAACGCTGCTCCAGCGCGTCGGGATCTTCGCTCGACAGAAAGACGTCGGAGAGCGCTACGGCGCCATTGGCGTGATGGATGTAGCGATCCTGGTGGATGTATTGCGGTGTCAGATGATGGGCGGCCTGAATCAGGCCTTCGGGCATGAATCCCTCGCCGAAGTGGACGCACTCGAACTTCGCCGTTCGCACGCCTTCAGGTGTGCCCAGGTCGCGCTGCAGCGGTATCACGCCGGAAGTGTGGATGCCCTGGGAACTCACCCGGGCGTTCACGGTGGCCGCGTCGCCGCAGCCGAAGCAGATGATGTGTGCGCCTTCGTGGCGGGAGAGGAAATGCTTCATGCCGAAATCGAAGCGGTCCTTGTCCACCCAGGCCAGGATCTCGAGATAGTTCTTGCCGAAGACGACGCAGCGGTTTCCGGTGCCGTAGGGCTCCGGCTTGCCTCCGGGCTTGAGCGAACCGCTGTGCATCGAAAGCGGCGTCAGCGTGAAGCCGAGCCGTTCGTACAGGGCGGCGGTGCGATCGAGATCGCGCACCGCGATGCCGACATGATTGACGCTGTCGATATCACCGGCCATGGGGATGTCCTCCGAAGGGGCAGCGCTCAGCCTAGTGCCGGCGGGGCGCGCTGTCTTGCCGGGGAGCGCAAGCCGGCTTGATGGGGACTGCAGGCGCGACGATTATCCGCCGCGGCGCAACATCCTCGGTGAGACGCCGTAGCGCTGCTTGAAGCTGCGGCTGAAGTGCGCGGCGTCGCTGAAGCCGTTGGCGAATGCGATACTGGTGATGGTCTCGGCCGAGCGCGACCGGTCCATCAGATCCTGCCGGCAGCGCTCGAGCCGCCGCTCGCGCACCAGTTCCGCGACACTCGTGTCGGCGGACTCGAACAGCTTGAACAACGTGCGCACGGAAATGCCGGTTGCCTCCGCGATGCGCTGCGGCGACAACGCCGGATCGCTCAGATTGAGGTCGATGTAGCTCAGCAGATGGCGGTGCAGCGAATCGCGGTCGGCCTTCATCGTCTGCGGCGAGCGGGCGGCGCGGCGCAGCAATTCGGGCACCACCAGCGCGATGGCGCCCCGTACCGCCTGGTAGAGCTCCGCGCGGCGCAGCGCCGGCGCTTCCTCGGAGACCACGGCCAGCATGCTGAGCGCCACACGGCCCGGGCCGCTGTCGCCGGAAAAGCGCAACGCGCAGAACGGCCGGGCATCGTTCAGGCGCTCGTCCAGCAGTTCGCGCGGCACGCCGATATGGAAGCACTGCACCGGTCCGAATTCGTTCGACAGCGAATGTGTCGCGTTGGGGTCCACCAGCGTGAATTCGCCGGGTTCGAGCAGCGCTCGCCGTCCGAATTGCGAAAACGCCGAGCGGCCGGCCTGTTGCAGCCGCAGCAAATACTCGCCTCGGCGCATGCCTTGGGGAGCCGCACTGAGTTGTGCGGCGCCGCATCGCACTTCCACCGGGTCGCAGGCGATGGAAGTAAAGGACAGACCCTGCACCAGCCGCTGGCGAATCTCGCCCCTGAATTCTCCTTCGCCGACCCGGTCCATGTCGATCGGCAGGAAGCTTGCGCGGATGGCATTGCGGAATCCGAGAAACGCGTCGGCGCCGGAGTCCGTTTGCGTGGTGAAGACCGTTTCCATGATAGGGTTCCGGTGCCAAGAGCCAATGCAGCATAACACAAGGGTTTATGCGCTCAAACGCAAGACCCCGGCGCAGCGCCCGCCTAGGATGTCATCCACACCGTTTCCAACGGAGCACGCCATGATACGAATCGCGACACTGCTGTTGGGCCTCGCCGTTGCCGCATTGGCAGGCTCCGTGCATGCGCAGGCGCCCATCAAGATCGGCGTCATCATCCCCGCCACCGGACCGTTCGCGATTATCGGCGAAGAGGTCAAGAACGGCATGGAGATGCTGTTCGCCGAGAGCGGCAACACCGTGGCCGGCCGCAAGGTCGAACTGATCGTCGAAGACGACGGCAACAAGGCCGAAATCGGCCTGACCAAGGCCAAGAAACTGGTCGAACGCGACAAGGTGCAGGTGGTATCGGGCGTGGTCGCTTCATTCGTCGCCTATGCGCTGCGCGACTACATGGTGAGCAGCAAGATCCCATTGATGATCACCGTGTCCGGAGCCGACGGCCTCACCCAGCAGGATGCGGCGCCGAACATCTTCCGCACCAGCGGATCGGGCAGTCACCAGAGCCACGTTCTCGGCGAGTGGCTGTACAAGAAGAAGGGCTACCGCCGCATGATCGTGATGGCGCCGAACTACGCGATGGGCTACGAGCAGACCGGCGGATTCGTCCGGACGTTCAAGGAGGCGGGCGGCAAGATCGTGAAGACCATCTATCCGCCCCTCGGCGCGCCGGACTACGGTCCGTTCCTATCGTCGATCGACACCTCCACCGCGGATGTCATTGGCGTGGTGTTCGCCGGCGGCGACGCGGTGCGCTTCGTCAAGCAATACGCCGAATACGGCCTGAAGGGCAAGCTGCCGCTGGTCGGCTCGGGGCTGCTGACCGACGACCTCGTGCTGCAGGCGCAAGCCGATGCCGCGGTGGGCATCATCACCGCGCTCAACTACTCGCGCTCGCTCGAGTCGCCCGAAAATCAAGCGTTCGTGACCCGCTACGTGCAGCGCTACAAGCGCATTCCGACCAACTACGCGGAGTACTCCTACGTGGGCGCCCGCGTCATCAAGGAGGCGATCGAGTCGGTCAAGGGCAAGGCGGAGGATTCGGTTGCGCTGGCGGCAGCCATGAAAAAGGTGCACTTCGTCGCGCCGCGCGGGCCGTTCAAATTCGACGCGTACAATAATCCGGTCAATGCGATCTATATATTCCAGGTCGAAAAGCAAGGCACGACGTACTACAACAAGGTGATCGAGCACTACGATGCGGTGTCTCAATTCTATCCGTGGGGCGCGAAGGCCTACCTGGCGAAGCCGAAATATGTCGATATGGCCAACAAGTGGGTGGACTGAGGGGGCGATCGCTACGGGGTCCTTTTCCTCACCTCTGCCGCGCGCGCGCAATAGCAGCTAGAAGCCGCCGCGGCCGATGAGCTTCTGGCTGATCCAGACCCTGAACGGCTTGTCGTTCGGGGTCTTGCTTTTTCTGCTGGCGGCAGGACTGTCGCTGATCTTCGGGCTGATGCGCATCATCAATCTGGCGCACGGTTCGTTCTACCTGCTGGGCGCCTACGTCGCAATCGCGGTGGCCGGCAAGACCGGCAATTTCTGGCTTGCGCTCGTGGCCGCGCCGCTGGCGGTGGCGGTCGTCGGCGCGCTTGCCCAGCGCTCGCTCCTCAATCGCGTCGCGGACAACGAACTCGGGCAGGTGCTGATGACCTTCGGCCTGCTGCTGGTGATCTCGGATGTCTCTCTGCTCGTCTGGGGCGGGGCGCCGCTGACGCTGGAGAAGCCGGCGGCGCTGGAGGGATCGGTGCAGTTGGCGGGCGCCTTCTTTCCGATCTACCGGCTGGCGATCATGGCGTTCGGCGCGCTCGTTGCGCTCGCCCTCTGGCTGTTCATCGAGCGCACGCGTCTTGGCGCGGTGCTGCGCGCCGGCGTCGACGATCCGGAGATGGTGCAGGGCATCGGCATCAATCTGCCGCTGGTGCTGTCGCTCGTGTTCGCGCTTGGGGCGTTGCTGGCGGGACTGGCGGGGGCGCTCGCCGGCCCGATCCTGGGCGCCGCGCCCGGCGCAGACTTTGCGGTCGTGATGCTCGCCTTCGCCGTAGTCGTGGTGGGCGGGCTCGGCAGCCTGAAGGGAGCGTTCTGGGGGAGCATGTTCGTCGGTCTGGTGGACAATTTCGGCAAGGCGCTGGTGCCGGAGCTGTCGCTGTTCACTATTTTCGTGCCGATGGCGATGGTGCTCGTGATCCGTCCCACCGGTATCTTCGGGCGCAGCTGACACGTGCAATCCACCTCGCGCGTACAACTGGTGCAACTGCTGCTGTTCGGCGCCGCACTCTACGTCGTAAGCCTGGCGCTGCCGCCGTACTGGACAGGGCTTTTGACCGAAGCGCTGATCTGGTCCCTGTTCGCGCTGTCGCTGGATATCCTGCTCGGCCACGCCGGCCTGCCCTCGCTCGGACATGCCGCCTTCTACGGAATGGGCGGCTATGCGGCGGCGATCGGATTCCTGAAGGCCGGCTGCGGCTTCTGGTTCTCGCTCGCGCTCGGGGTTGGCGCGGCGGCGCTGCTCGCTTTGATATTCGGGCTGCTTGCGCTGCGCACGACCGGCGTGTACTTCTTGATGATCACGCTCGCGCTCGCGCAGATCCTCTGGGGCGTCGCCTACAGCTGGCGCAGCCTCACCAACGGGGACGACGGCCTGCGCTCGATCACGCGCGAGACCACCGAATTCCTCGGGCTGCGCTTCGGGGATACCGGAGATTACTTCCTGTTCGTGCTGGCCGTGTTCGTCCTGGCCGCCGCGGCGATCCTGGTGCTGCTGCGCTCGCCGTTCGGCCAGGCGCTGCGCGGCGTGCGCGAGTCCACCGAGCGGATGGAGGCGCTCGGCTACAACACCTGGCTCTACAAGCTGCTCGCGTTCGTGATTGCCGGGGCGCTCGCGGGGCTGGCGGGGGTGCTGTTCGTGTTCAACAAGAACTACATCAGTCCCGAGGCGGCGGGCATCGTGATGTCGGCCGAAGTGATGCTGATGATCATCCTGGGCGGCGCGGGGACGCTGTTCGGGCCGGTCATCGGGGCCTTCGTGATCGTGTTCCTGTCTTACCTGGTGGCCGAGCTGACCGAGCGCTGGACGCTGATCCTCGGAGCGATCTACGTGCTGGTGGTTCTGCTCGCCCCCCGCGGCGTCACCGGGCTCTACGAGGACTTGCGGCTGCGCTGGAAGCGCAGGAGCGCCAGATGAGCGTCGTATCGATCGAATCGGTGTCGGTGAGCTTTGGCGGTGTGCGTGCCGTGGACAACGTATCCCTCCAGGTGCCCGAAGGTGAGCGGCGCGGCCTGCTTGGGCCGAACGGCGCAGGCAAGACGACGCTGTTCAATGTCATCGGCGGGCAGGTACGTGCGAGCGCGGGCGTGGTACGCCTGTTCGGTGCCGACGTGACCCGATTGCTCCCGCGCGAGCGGGCGCGGCGCGGCCTCGCTCGCACCTTCCAGATCACCCGGCTGTTTCCGAATCTCACCCTGTACGAGAACGTGATGCTCGCGGTGCAGACCTTCCACACGGCGCGCTTTGCGGTGCACCGCACGGCTGCCAGCTATCGCGGTCTGGGCGCGCGCGTGGATGAGCTGATGGCCGAATGGAAGCTCGGCGACATGGCCAGCGAGAAGGTGCGCCACCTCTCCTACGGCGATCAGCGCCAGCTCGAGATCGTGATGGCGATCGCCAACCGCCCGCGCGTGCTGCTGCTCGACGAGCCCACCGCAGGCCTGTCGGCCGCGGAAACCGCAAGCGTGAGCGCGCTGATCGCGGCGCTGCCGCGCGGCATCACGGTGCTGTTCATAGAGCACGACATGGACGTCGCCTTCCGCATTGCAGACCGGATCACTGTGCTCAATCAGGGCCGGGTGATCGCGGACGGCGCACCCGATGCCATTCGCGCCGACGCCGGCATCCGCGAGATCTACTTCGGCAAGATGCATCGATGACTGCGCTGCTTCAAGTTCGCGGCATCGACACGCATTATGGCGACAGCCACGTGCTGCACGGCCTGTCTCTGGAGGTGGCCGCGGGCGAAGTGGTGGCGGTGCTGGGGCGCAACGGCGTGGGCAAGACCACCCTGATGCGCTCCATCGTCGGTTTCACCCCGCCCCGGCGCGGGCAGGTGCTGTTCGACGGGGAGGAGGTCACCGGGCTTGCTCCCTATCGCATCGTTCGCCGCGGCATGGCGCTGGTGCCGCAGGGGCGGCGGATGTTTCCTTCGCTGAGCGTACGCGAGACGCTCGAGATCGGATCGCTGGTACGCCGGCACGACCCGCTCGCGCGCGGCTGGACGGTAGAGCAGGCACTGGCGGCCTTCCCCGGGCTTGCCGAGCGCCTGGACACACGCTGCAGAAATCTGTCCGGAGGCGAGCAGGAGATGGTGGCGGTGGCCCGGGCGCTGGTGGGTTATCCGAAACTGCTGCTGCTCGATGAACCCTCCGAGGGACTATCGCCGCTGGTGGTGGAGCATCTGGAGGAGCGATTCCGGGAACTGAAGGCTCACGGCGTCAGCATGCTGATCGTCGAGCAGCAGGTGGCGTTTGCGCTGCGGCTCGCGGACCGGGTGCTGATCATGAGCAAGGGACAGTTCGTGTTCGAGGGCACGCCCG
>Ga0080064_1002243_pt1 | contig 33805 bp, 34 predicted proteins | sample Subgrocontami54m_FD_69260 | JGI IMG/M metagenome (GOLD analysis project Ga0080064, IMG submission 69260) | Subsurface groundwater microbial communities from S. Glens Falls, New York, USA - GMW46 contaminated, 5.4 m (SPADES assembly) (version 2) ...
GCCCAGTCGCCGGGTTTGAGGATCTGGCGAGCGATCAGCCAGCCGGACGCCTTGACAACAGCCGGGTCGTCCGGGGCCAGGCCCGATTCGAGCATGGCCGTGATGGTCAGGCAAGTGTCCCAGAGGGGGGACGCGCAGGCCTGGAGCCGCCAGGTGTCTGCGTCTTCAATGGCGAAACCCTCAAACCCGTCCATCCCCTTCTTGATGACGCCGGAATCCACAGGGCGGCCCAGGTGTTTCAGGGCTATCAGCGAATAGACCCATGGGGGCTGGATGCCTCCCCATGAGCCGTCCGCCTCCTGGTGCGAGACGATCCACTCTTCCACTTCCTTAAGCGCCCGCTTGCGGAGCGGGTTCCAGGGCAGGCGGCGGGTTGTCTGAAGCAGGCGGTCCGCTGTGTGAAAGATGCGTTCCCAGCCAAGGCCCTTGGGCGGCGGGAGCGTGTAGCTGGCATTGGCCCGGCCGTTCACGTAAAGCTCGTCAACCTCGCAGCCCGGGGGCACCGGGAACACCGGGCGCTGGGAGAGGATGACGGTCATTGGGACGATGGTCGCCCTTGTCCAGCTGGCGAACGAGTAGATGTTGAAAGGCAGGGGGGTGGGCACGTGGATGATCTCCGGCGCAAGGTACGGCGAGCCCTTCCAGTCCCACTGGCCCAGCATCGCCAGCCATATCTTTGTGAAGACGCGGGCGTTCTCGACTCCGCCCCTGGACAAGATCAACTCCCGCGCTCCCCGCATGACGGGCGAGTCCGGGTCCCTCCCAGCCATCTTCATAGCCAGGTAGCACTCGATGGTTGTGCTCAGGTCGCCCGTCGCGCCGTGATAGAGGGCGAAGCCGCCGTCTGCGCCCTGACGGCCTTCGATGTGGTTCGCGATCTTCCTCCATCTTTCCCTGTCGGGGACGCCCAGGATGTGCTGCACGAACAGGTACTCAGCCTCCATCGTGGGGTTGGACTCAAGCTCGCCCCACCAGTAGCCCTCCGGGTGCTGGAGGTGGAGGAGGGTCCTTTGAGCGCGTGAGACGGCCTCGTCAACCGTCGCTGCGGGACGGGCATGCAGCGGCCCGGCGGGCATGCCGGCCCGGACGTTGGGCACGGCGGAGGAGGGTATGAAAAAGGCAGGCGGAGCGCCTTCTGCGGCTGGACGCGGGGGGGGGCGACTCCGTGGGGCGGGGCCCGGAGCCGCTCGGGCGGCTCGATCGCGACCGCGTTGCCGAGGTGCTGGTCCAGCCCTGGCATCAGCTTGCGGCGGTCGATGAACAGGGTGACGCCGCCGTCCTGCCGCAGGATCGCGAACGATAGCGGCAACGGCGTATGCGGCACGTCGCCGCCGCGGATGTTGAGCAGCCAGGCGATCGATTCCGGCATCGTCAGTACCGCCGCCGCGACCCCTTCCTCGGCCAGGGCATGGCCGAGGCGGGCGCGCTTCGATTCCGCGCTCTCGCCGGCAAATTGCGCCGGCTGCGGGTAGACCGGGGCGAGCGGCGGCGGCGGCTGGCCCGGCCATACGCGATCGAGCGGGTTGTTATCGACCGCGCGCAACGCCGCGCCGGCGCGCTCGGCCGCCGCGCGCAGCCGCTCGACCTCCTGCGGGGTATGGAGCCAGGGGTCGTAGCCGATTGTCTCGCCCTTGCCGAGCGCCGCGGCGAGCCAGCGCGACGGCGGCTCGTCGATCAGATGATGAATCTTGAACAGCGCGGTGTCGACCTGGTCGGCCGCCTGCAAGGTATAGCGGCCGTCGACGAACACCGCCGCGCGCCGGGTCAGCACGATCGCCGCGCCGGCCGACCCGGTAAACCCGGTCAGCCACGCCAGCCGCTGCCCGCGCTGCGGCACGTATTCTCCCTGATGCTCGTCGGCGCGCGGCACGATGAACCCGGCCAGTCCGCGCGCCGCCAGTTCCTCGCGCAATAGCGCGAGCCGGGCCGGGCGCGGCAAGCGGGCGAAATCCTCCGCGGCGAGCCCATCGCGGTAATCCTCGGCGAGATAGGCATGCAGTTTTTGCAGCGCTTGGGCGAGCGGCGCGGGGGTCGGGTCGGCGACCAGCGCATGCCAGCTATCTCCGATCTCGGCCGGAGCCGCCAATACACCGGCGACCACGGCGATGACCGCGTCGACATCGAGGGCCAATCGGCTCGCCTTCAGCAGCTGCGCCAGTTGGCGCCGTTTCGGCCCAATTCCCGCCATTATCTTCATCGACCGTTCCTGTCCGCGGACCCTGGGCGCCACTCTATGATGTTTTCCGCTGGTGCGGAATCAGCCCCCAGGCTCGGGTATAAAATACGGCCGGCGACTCCGCGATGCGCGTCCCTCGCGTCATCGTGATGCGGCAAACCAGCTATGCGTCTGACAGGGGTACTGACCTGTTGCATAGCTGACTTGCGCTGATCCGGCTGATAAATCTTCATAATCGTCTTAGATTGTGCAGTGCACCAATAGTGCTGAGGACGAAGATCATGTCGATAGTCAATCTGTTCGTCGCCGCCCGCAACGCCTGGTCCGAACGGCGTCGCCGCGACCGCACCTATGCCGAATTGATGTCGCTTGACGACCGCTCGCTCGCCGATATCGGAATTCACCGCTCGCAGCTCTCGGCCGCGGTCGACAGTATGTTCGCGAGGAACGCGGCCGCCGCGACCCCGCCCGCACCCGACTTCGACGCGCGCCCGGCGCACCTCGCCGGTCATCGCTGGCTGCCTCGGGCCTGATCGGCGCGCAACACCAGGGTCGACCACCCGTCGATCACGATCCGCCGCTCGAGCCTCACCCGGCTCAAGCGGTGAGCGGCGATCACGATCGCCTCCTGCCGGCGCAATAGGCCCGACAGGATCGCTACCCCGCCCGGCATCAGAACGCGCGACAGGTCGCGCGCCATCAGCGCCAGCGGACGCGCCAGAATGTTGGCGAAAACCAAATCGTAATGCGCCGCACGCACCCCCCGGCCGCGGTAGCCGGGGGCGCATGTCGCGTGTACCCATCGGGCCAGCCCGTTGCGCCGGACATGGTGCCGCGCCACCACAACCGAGCCTGGGTCGATGTCGCTCGCCCGCACCGCGCGCCGCAATAGCTTCGCCGCGGCGATCGCGAGAATGCCGCTGCCGGTGCCGATATCGAGCGGATGCCGAAACCGCCGCCGCCGGGCAAGAACATCGAGCGCCACCAGGCAGCCGCGGGTCGAGGGGTGCTCGCCGGTGCCAAAGGCGCTGGCGGCGTCAATCTCGAGCGCGACCGCGCCGGTGCCGGCCGGCGGACGCCAATGCGACCCGTGCACCAAAAAGCGCCCGACCCGAAACGGCGGGAAGGCGCGGCGGGTCTCGGCCAACCAGTCGCGCTCCGCCATTGCCGTCTCGGCGATCTCCAGCAGCGCCCCGCCCGTCGCCGCCGCCGCCAGGGCCAGCCGCACGGTCAGCGCGGGATCGAGCGATTTCTCGCGCGGATAGGCCTCGACCCGCCACAGCGAGGCCGCCTCATCGATCTCGAACACCGACAGCGCGCCGGCGGATTCATCGAGGATCACCGCGACCGCCGCCGCCGCGTCGGCCCCGCGCACCCGCGCCGCGATTTGCCAGGTCTGGCCTTGCCACGTCTGGCCTTGCATGATCAGGCGAGCATGTCAGGCGCGCTCGACGAAGGCGTCCATGACCCTTTTGTCGCCGGCATGCTCGAACGCGATCGACAGCTTGTTGTCTTCGACTGCGCGTACCGTGCCATAGCCGAACTTCTGGTGAAACACCCGGTCGCCGACCGCGAACCCGCCGATTTTACGGACCTCCCGGCTGCGGAAAGGCACGCGCGGGCTCTCGGCCAGCAACGGCGCCTGCGCCTTGCGCAGGCCTTGGGGCTCGCCCCAATTCGCGTTCCAGCCCGAGCCCCATACCGAGCTGCCCGGTGAACTCGCCGGCCCGGTATTGGCCCAGCCCATGCCGGCTCCGAGCCCCGGCTCGGTCATCATCTCCACATGCGCCTTGGGCAACTCGTCGATAAAGCGGGCGCGGGCCGAGCTTTGCCATTGGCCGTGGACACGCCGGTTGGCGGCGAACGACACATAGGCCCGATGCCGCGCCCGGGTCAGCCCGACATAGGCGAGCCGGCGTTCTTCCTCGAGGCCGGGCAGCCCGGCCTCGTCCATCGACCGCTGGCTAGGAAACAGGCCCTCCTCCCAGCCGGGCAGGAACACAGTGTCGAATTCGAGTCCCTTGGCGCTGTGCAAGGTCATCAGGCTGACCATGTCGCCGGCGGTATCGGCGGCGTTGTCCATGACCAGGCTGATATGTTCGAGAAACCCGGTTAGGTTCTCGAACTCGGCCATCGCGACGACCAGCTCCTTCAGGTTTTCGAGCCGGCCCGGCGCCTCGGGCGAATTGTCGGCTTGGAGCATGCCCGTATAGCCCGATTCGTCGAGCACCGACTGCACCAGCTCGGTGTGGTCGATCCGCCCGGCGGTAGCGCGCCAGCGATCGAGCGCGGTCAGGAAATTACCCAGCGAATTGCGCGCCGCGCGCGGCAGCCGGTCGCCCAGGATCAGTTCGCGCGCGGCCTCGACCAGCGGCATTTGCGCGGCACGCGCGGTGTTATGGAGCTGCTGCACGGTCGCGGTGCCGATGCCGCGCCGCGGCGTGTTGACGATGCGCTCGAAGGCGAGGTCGTCGGCCGGTTGCTGGATCAGCCGCAGATAGGCCAGCGCGTCGCGGATCTCCTGGCGCTCGTAAAATCGCGGCCCGCCGATCACCCGATAGGGCAGGGCCAGCGCGATAAAGCGCTCCTCGAACTCTCGGGTCTGAAACCCGGCCCGCACCAATATCGCGATGTCGCGCAGTGCATGGCCCTTGCGCTGCAATGCCTCGATCTCGTCGCCGACCCAGCGCGCCTCCTGCTCGGCGTCCCACAATCCGCGCACGACGACCTTGTCGCCCTCGCCGGCGCGGGTCCACAGCGTCTTGCCGAGGCGGCCGCGATTATGCGCGATGACCCCGGCGGCGGCGGCGAGGATATCGGGGGTCGAGCGGTAATTCTCCTCGAGCCGGACGATCAGCGCGCCGGGAAAATCACTCTCGAATTTGAGGATGTTCTCGATCTGCGCGCCGCGCCAGCTATAGATCGACTGGTCGTCGTCGCCGACGCAGCACAGATTGCGGTGCTGCTGGGCCAACAGCCGCAGCCACAGATATTGCGCGACGTTGGTGTCCTGGTACTCGTCGACCAGCAGATAGCGAAAGCGATGCTGGTAGCCGGCAAGGATTTCGGGGTTGCCGGTGAACACGGTCAGATTGTGCAACAGCAGGTCACCGAAATCGACCGCGTTCAGGGTCGCGAGCCGCTCCTGATACAGCCGGTAGAGCCGGATCGCCTGCCCATCGGCGTAGTCGCCGGCATCACCGGGCGGGACCTTGTCCGGGGTGAGCCCGCGGTCCTTCCAGCGCTCGATCAGCCCGAGCAGGGCACGCGCCGGCCAGCGCCGATCGTCGATATTGGCGATACCGACGATCTGCTTCAGCAGGCGCAGCTGATCGTCGGTATCGAGGATCGTGAAATTCGACCGAAGCCCGACAAACTCGGCGTGGCGCCGCAAGATGCGGGCGGCGAGCGCGTGAAAGGTGCCGAGCCAGACCCCCTCGGCTGCGCGGCCGATCACCGCCTCAAGCCGCTCGCGCATCTCGCGTGCCGCCTTGTTGGTAAAGGTGACCGCGAGCAATTCGCCTGGATAGGCGCGCCCGGTCGCCAGGATGTGCGCCAGCCTCGTGGTCAATACCCGCGTCTTGCCGGTGCCGGCCCCGGCCAATACCAGCACCGGGCCGTCAACCGCCGCCACCGCCTGGCATTGCGCCGCGTTGAGCCCGGCCAGATAGGGCGCGGGGTCGATCGCGGGATCGGTTGCGGGGGCGTCGATCAATTCGGACATCTTCCCATCATATAGCAAGCCGGCCGACTCGGCACACCATGGGTCGCTCATTTCGACCCTGCCGCCGTGGTTTTAAAATTGGCCAGGCCAACGATCGCGTGGTCTGGCCGGAGGCCGCGGTCCGGACCCGCCGTGGGCGCTGCCCCTCGTCGCCGTGACGACGAGAACGAGGATCGTGGCCCGCGCGCCACAAGCGACGAGACGCCGCGCCGCGGCGATCGAGATTCCCTATGACGGTCACGCACTTGGCCGTATGTGTGGATGATGCACGCCGCGATTGTCCTCCTCGTGCTGATCCTGACCTATTTCGGCATGGCGGCCGGGCGAATCGCGTGGCTGCAGGTCGACCGCACCGGAATCGCGCTGCTCGCGGTCATCGCCTTGTTGGCCGGCGGCCAGATGACGCTCGACGATTTCGGCAGCGCGGTCGACATGCCGACCCTGGCGTTGCTGTTCGCGATGATGATCATCTCGGCGCAATTCGCCGAATCGGGGTTTATCGACCTGTGTGCGCGCACGATCACCCGCACCAGCGGCGGCAGCGCCGTGCTGCTGGCGTTGACGGTGGCGATCGGCGGCGGGCTATCGGCGGTGTTGGCCAACGATATCTTGATCGCGACGATCGCGCCGCCGCTGATCGCCGGCGCCTTGGCGCGCGGTCTCGACCCGCGTCCGTTCGTGATCGCGCTGGCGGCGGCGGTGAATGCCGGTTCGTCCGCGACGATGATCGGCAACCCGCAAAACATCCTGCTCGGCGCGATGGGCGGGCTCGATTTTTGGAATTTCATCGCGATCTGCGCGGTACCGGCGATGTTCTCGCTGGTCGTCGTGTTCGTCGTCGTGTGGCTGCAATGGCATCGCCGCATCGACAGCGGCGTGCCGGCGCTCGCCAACCCGCTGCCGGTCGTGACCCACCCGCTCGACCGTAACCAGACGATCAAGGGCGCGGTCGCGATCCTGGCCCTGCTGTTGCTGTTCCTGACCCCTCTGCCGCGCGAAACGGGGGCCTTGATCATCGCCGCCTTGCTGCTCGCCAACCGCAAGATCACCAGCCGCACGATGATCGCGACCGTCGATTGGCCCCTGCTGCTGCTGGTCGCATGCCTGTTCGCGATCACCGGGGCGCTCAATCGGACCGGCATCGCCGCCCAGGCGCTGGCTTTTCTGATCGATTACGGGCTGTTGCCGAGCAGCCTGTTGTTGCTCACGCCGTTCGCGCTGGTGACCAGCAACGCGATCGGCAGCCTGCCGGCGTCGATGTTGCTGTTGCAGATCTGGCAAGTGCCGCCGAGCCACGTACTGTACGCGCTGTCGCTGTTGTCCAGCCTGTCGGGCAATCTGCTGCTGTCGGGCAGCCTGACCAACGTGCTGATCGCCGAGCGCGCCGAGCGGATGGGAACAAGGCTCAGTTTCGCCGACCATGCCCGCGCCGGCATCCCGATCGTGCTGGCGTCGATCGGCTTCGCGATTTTATGGCTCAGCCTGATCGACATCCTGCCGCTGACCCCGCCGCCATTGGCGCCGACCCTTCCGCCCTAGGATTGCGCCCTAGCGATTGCACCCGGGCTGGCGGGATGGCGGGGGGCGCGGTAGAACAAGCCCCCCGCTGCTTCGAGGAAACCCCGTGCCGGTCCGGCCTCTTCGCATTGGTACTCGCGGCAGCCCGATGGCGCTCTATCAGGCGGCGCTGGTGCGCGACCGGCTGCTGGCGACCCAGCCCGATCTCGCCGAGCCGGGCATGATCGTGCTGGTGCCGATCCGCACCACCGGCGACCGCGTCCAGGATCGGCTGCTCGCCGAGATCGGTGGCAAGGGCCTGTTCACCAAGGAGATCGAATCGGCATTGCTCGACCGGCGGATCGACCTCGCGGTGCATTCGCTGAAGGACATGGAAACGGCATTGCCGCCGGGGCTCGAAATCGGCTGCGTGCTGCCGCGCGACGACCCGCGCGACGCGCTGGTGTCGGGTTGCGGCAGGGTGCTGGCGGGACTGCCCGGAGGCGCGCGGATCGGCACCGCCTCGTTGCGCCGGCGTGCGCAATTGCTGCGCCGCCGCTCCGATCTGATCGTCGTGCCGATCCGCGGCAATGTCGACACCAGGCTCGCCAAGCTCGACGCGGGCGAGGTCGATGCGCTGGTCGTGGCCGCCTGCGGGCTCGAACGGCTCGGCAAGGCGGCGCTGATGACCGAGATATTGTCGGCCGATATCATGCTGCCGGCGGTCGCCCAGGGCGCGCTGGCGGTCGAGTTCCGCGCGGATGACGGCGAATTGCGCCATCGCCTCGCCGTGCTCGCCGACGGACCGAGCACGATCTGCGTCGCCGCCGAGCGGGCGATGCTGGCCGCGCTCGACGGCTCGTGCCGCACCCCGATCGCCGGGCTGGCGGTGATCGACGGCGACCGCATCAGCCTCGACGCGCTATTGCTGACCCCGGACGGCGGCGGCGAGCGGCGGGCGAGCGGCACCGCGGCGCTCGGCGACGCGATCGCGCTCGGCGGCGAGATCGGCGCGGAACTGCGCCGCGACGCCGGCGCCGAATTCGGGTTTTAGAGGGATTTCTCAGTTAGCCGCCGGCTTGGGCGCGCGCGGCCCGAGGCCCGAGCCGCAGGTTTGCGTGTGCAGCCAGTCGGTCGGCGTCATGTTGCCTTCGAGGACGCGGTTGTAGAGGCCGACCGGCCAGGTCAGCACGAACACGGTGTGGTTGACGATATCGTCGTTCTTGTTGTCGCACGGGCCGGTGGCGAAGAAGCCCAGCCCCAGCAACACCGCCCCAATCAGGAAATAGAGCGCGACGATCGACCGCATCGGGCCTCCCCTTTCTGGCAACGATGCAAACGCGGCAACGGCCCGGTTCGCTCCCGCGGCGACATCGTGTCGCCGCGAAAGACGAACCCGAGCGGGTGAGGCTAGGCGCGAATCTCGCCTACAGCACGCCCTCGCTCTTCAGCGCGGCGAATTGGCCGGCGTCGATGCCGAGCCAGCTCCGCAATACCTCGGCGCTGTCCGCTCCCAGCGCCGGCGAGCCCTTTACTCGCACGGTCTTGCCGTCGACCCGAACCGGCCAGCTCGCCATCTTGTACTCGCCGCTATGGTGCTTGACGGTCTGCATGAAGCCGCGTTCTTCAAAGCTCGGCTCGTTCTGCAATTCCATCGTGTCGAACACCGCCCCGGCGGGAACCCCGACCGCGATCAATTTCTCCATGACCTCGCGCTTGTCGTGCTGGACGGTCCATTCGCCGATGATCGCGTCGAGTTCGTCGGAGTGGGCGACGCGCGCGTCGCCGGTGGCGAAGCGGGCATCCTCGATCAGCTCCTCGCGGCCGATCAGTCGCATCAGCCGGGTCCAGTGCTCGGGATTGGCCCGGCTGGTGGTCAGGTACATGTAGTCGTTGGGGCCGCCGCCCTTGCACGGGTAGAGGCCGGCGGGCGAGTTGTTGCCGGCGCTCGGCTTGGCGCCGCGGCGCTGCGCCGGCTTGCCGGTGCGCGCCATCGTGGCGAAACAGGTGCGCATGTAGTGCACCATCGCGTCCTGCATCGCGACTTCGAGGCGGCGTCCGACCCCGGTGCGGTTGCGTTCGTGCAACGCGCCGAGGATGGTCGCCGCCATCAGCATGCCGGTGCCGGTGTCGCCAAAGCTCAGGCCCGGCTTGACCGGCGGCCGACCGGGCTCGCCGGTGACGCTGATCGGGCCGCCCGCGGCCTGCGCGATCATGTCGAACGCCAGCCCCTTCTCGTGCGGGCTGCCGGTGGCGAAGCCCTTGACCTGGCAGTAGATGATACCGGGATTGATCTTCTTGACCGTCTCGTAGTCGAGCCCGAGGCGCTCGATCGTGCCGGGCGCCATGTTTTCGGCGACGATATCGGCCTTCTTGATCATTTCCTTGACGATATCGAGCCCCTTCGGCGATTTCAGGTTCAAGGTTATCGACTTCTTGTTGACGTTGAACTGGTAGAAGTACCAGGGGTCGTCGTCGGGCTTGCCGGGGCGCAGGCGCCGGCCGGGATCGCCGCGTCCGGGGTTCTCGATCTTGACCACCTCGGCGCCGAACCAGGCGAGCACCTCGGTGCAGGTCGTGCCCGCCTCGAACTGGGTGAAATCCACCACCTTGACGCCTTGGAGAAAATTCAGGTCCTGGCTCATGTCACTCATCGCCGGCTCCTCCCGAGAATAGGCATGCCGACAGCGTGCCCCTTATCGGGCGCAGCCGCAACGGCTTCCCGCCATGCCCGCAACGCACGCGCAAAAAATATCAGGCCCAAGGTATTGAATTCGCGCGTCTCGTCATTCGGCGAACAGGCAAGAACAGGGGCGGGGAACAGGCATGAACAGGGGCCATGTCAGGTCGGCGGCGGATCGCGGCATAGGGACGCCTGCGAGGCGGCGTTATACGATCAAATGTTCACTTTATGTTCGCCATTCAAGAGCCCCGCGAAGGATAGCCGGAACGCAACAAATCGTCATTCCGGGAGCCCCTCGACGCCCGTAGATCATCAGCGAAACGTTCGAATATCGTGCATGCCGACCTCGACATAAACGCGCCGCGCGGCCTTCTGATGAGCCACGCCCCACTCGTTTTCAATCATGCTCATAGCTTCTTCGAGCCGCTTGGCAGCCATTGGCTCCGGGCAATTGACTTGAGGAGATGTAGGCGCTTAAACCGATCTGGGCCTTCGCGCCCCGACGCCGGACGTACTGCTTCATGTCGTTGTCATAGGCCACCAGGAGAGCGTTATTGGCTTCGGCGGCGGCGCAAACGAGTTCGTCCGCTGAACCCGGCGTCAGCACATCGTCGAAGGGGATCACCTCGTGACCGTGTCGGCTGAACACATTGCCGACCTCAGCAGGCACGCCCTCATCTAAGAGGACGAGGAGTTTAAGCGGCTTCACCGTAGGCGAGCGCCGCCCGAATGTCTTCGGCTGTGAGAATCGGATACTGCTCGCGAATTTGGTCTATCGAGTAGCCCGCTTCGTTGAACGCCTTGATGCTCTTTATGGGGATGCGGGTGCCTGCCACGACTGGCCGATTGTTGGCGGTCCCACGATACCGGGTAATTTGTCCAATCGTAGCCGAGTCGCGCTCACGCAGGGATCGTACGGCCTGTTGCATATCGCCGCTAACCACGCGAAGCGGTATCTGGAGGATGCCCTGACCTGAGACGATGTCCTCTTTCTGATCCGTTTCGGGATTAAAAAACGCGACACGACGATTGAGGATATAGAGGGTGATCTTTGCCCACATGTCCTCCCCGAGATGCAGCAGCCTCTCCCTGACTTCCCGTAGGTGCTGTAGAGGCACTTTTGACTCGTTTCGGATCGTATTGAGGATTTTGAGGCACACAACATCGCGAAGCGTGTAGATGCGGCTATGCACCAGGCGCCGGTTTTCGTCGGCCAGGCTCGGCGTGAAAAAGCCCGTGCGATCCCAGTACCGCAGCTGCCCGACAGAGATGCGGGTAAGGCGCTCCACGTCTTCTTCGCTGACCGCGGATATGATGTTGCCAGTGTCGGTCATCGCCGCTTCATCCTACCTTGTTCAGATGGGATTGTATCATCAAAATGCGAGGCATGGCTTTGACCCTCGCCGAAGCGCTTCGCTCCGACCAGTTAGCGGAGTTTGCCGCCCAGTAGGAAGCGCGCGGCTTACCGCCGGCCGACGGAGAGGCTTTCGACGCCGTGACCTAGCTAACACCCGTGTTCGTGGATTCCCGCTTTCGCGGGAATCCACGAACACGGGTGGGGGAATAACGACGCTGTTATTCCGCGGCTTCCTTGGCCGGGGTCAGCTCGTAGCGTTGCATGCCGAGGCTGATCGCCTCGTCCCAGCCCTTCTGGCGCACGTCGAACTGCACCGAATCGGGGCCGAGGTATTTGAGGTTGAGCGCGCCGCCGCTCGCGGCCTGCATCGGGCTTGCTTCGCGCTCCTCGTGCCCGTGCATCTCCATCGGCACCTTTTTGACTCCGGTCGCCTGCAATTCCTTCGCGGTCGCGTCGAGGTCGTCGACCTGGAAGCCGATATGGTGGATGCCGCGCAGGTCCGACGATTGCCCCGGGCCGAGCTTCGGCGCGTCGGCGTCGCCGTATTTGAGGATGGCGAAATAGATGTACCCGTCGCTGAGCCAGACGCCGTTCTCGCCGGTGGCGCTGGGCCGCCGATAGAGCTCGGTCAGGCCGAATTGCCGCTTGTAGAATTCGGCGGTCTTCGCCGGGTCGTCGGTCACCAATGCGATATGCTTGATGCGTGCCATTCCAACAGCTCCCTCGATGCCTGCGCCATCAACGGCGCGGATTTGCCAAATCGGCCTTGGCCCGCCTACCGCCGCGGCGGATGGGCGCGCACGAATTCCTCGTTGACATCGGCGCCCCAGCCGGGGCCGGTCGGCACCAGAAAATCGCCGTTGTCGATGACCGGCGGCACGGTGACGATGTCGTCCTTCCACAGTACATCGTCGATGTCGATTTCCATCACCTTGAAGTTCGGGATCGCGGCCGAGAAATGCGCGCTGATCAACGAGCCGAGATGGCCGTTGAAATTATGCGGCGCGCAGTTGACCTCGAACGAATCGGCCATGTTGGCGATCTTGACCGATTCGAGGATGCCGTTCCAGGCCACGTCGATGATCGCGTAATCGACCGACTGGTTCTCGAAGAACGGGCGGAACTGGCGGCGGCCGTAGATCGACTCGAGAGAGGCGATCGGGGTGCGGCTGGAATTGCGGATGCGCGCCAGCCCCGGCGGGTCGTAGAGGTCGATCTCGAGCCACACCAAGTCGAGCGGCTCCAACGCCCGCGCCAATTTCACATAGCCGTCGATCTTGTAATTGAAATTGGTGTCGAGGTGGAGGCCGACCCCCTTGCCGGCGCCCTCGCGAAACGCCGAGAGCTGGTCGACCGCCGCGGCGGCTATGTGCTGGTCGACATTCAGCTCAGGGAAACCCGGCGGGTTGCCGGTGCCGGGTCCGTACATGGTGGCCTTGCCGCCGTCGAAGCGGATCAGATTGGTCTTGAGGCCCCGGAACCCCTTGTCCCTGACCTCGCGCCCGAGCTTGACGATATCGTCCAGCGAGCGCACCGGCTCGACCCCGGCCCATTCCTTGATCCGCTCGGCGTGGCGGGCGCGATAGGTGCCGCAATGCGACCAATACACTTGCAGCCGGTCGCGGAACGGGCCGCCGAGCATCTCGTAGACCGGCACCCCGAGCGCCTTGGCCTTGATGTCGACCAGCGCGTTCTCGATCGCGCCGATCGCCTGGGCGTTGAGGCCCCCCGCCGCCTGCCGGGTCGCCGCGTAGAGATAATTGCCGTGGCGCTCGACCGGGCGCGGGTCCTGGCCGACCAGCCGCGCGCCAAGCCTTTCGATGACGGTGGCGAGGCCCTGCGCGCCGTACCCCTCCATGAACTCCGACCAGCCGGTGATGCCCTCGTCGGTCGAAACCTTGAGGAACGAATTGACCCGCCAGCCGGCGTCGCAATGCAGGGTTTCGAGCTTGGTGATTTTCATCGTGGTCTCCAGTCAGTGCGGCTGACCCAGCTGCTTCAATCCTTGCCGCCAGTTGTCAAGCCGGTGAATCGCCTGGTCTGTGCGCCTACGCAGAGTCAAGTCGCTCTTATTTTCCCCGAAGAGCCTTCCGCGGGTCCTTTCTGCGCGCCGATCCCGAGAAAGTCGAGCATGCGTAAGAAATCCCTATGCCGCTTCGAGCAGGTGGAACACCGAGCGGCAATGCTCGGTGAATTCGCGCGCGACGATCGACCATCCGCATTCGCGCAGGCGGTCCTCCCACACCCGCAACGGCAACCCCTTGTAGCCGACCTCCCATTGGTGGCCGCCCGGCGGCTCGCGGCGGAACGGCTTGCGCCACAGCAGTTTCTTCATCGAGAAGTAGTGCCACAGCGCGTGCCGGTTGGCGTAGAAATCGAAAGCGACCTGAAATCCCATATAGGGCACCGATACCACCAGGTATTTGGCACCGCTGTCGCGCAGGCTCGTCAGTACCGGGCCGACCCGGCTCCAGTCGAGATGCTCGAGGGTTTCGCAGCACAGGATCGCGTCGAAACCGGCGATGTCCGCGCCGCGCAATGCGTCGATCTCGGATCGCAGATGCGGTACGTCGGGCTGGGCGAATGGGCGCTCGACCCGGTCCAAGGTCGTGACCGCGTAGCCGGCATTGTCGAGCAACGCGGTGACGAGACCCATCGCCGGGCCGATTTCCAGCACAAGTCGACATGGCACCATGCCGAGCAGATGCAGTTGCGTCCATTGATGCACGATGCGCTTACGCGAGTAATAGCCGATCCACTCGGCCCGGGAGAACGCGTTGCCCATGCCGCCCTCTTACCCCTTCCGCGCGGTATCGCGCCGGCCCATTATGCCCCACGGTCATCAGGCCCCACGACCCATAGAATGGCGCAGCGCGATGGCGATCCTCGTCCGCTCCACCCCGGTCGCTCAGGCGCGCTGGCGGCCGTTATTGGCGCAGGCGATGCCGGAGCGCGAATTCCGCTTTTGGCCGGATCTTGGCGACCCCGCCGCGATCGAGTACGCGTTGGTGTGGCAACCCGCCCCCGGGCTGCTCGCCTCATTGCCCAATCTGAAACTGATCATCGGTCTAGGCGCCGGGGTCGACCGCATCGTCGCCGACCCGACCCTGCCGCGCCACCTGCCGATCGTGCGTCTGGTCGACTCGTACATGACCGACGCGATGAGCGAATACGTGGTGTTTCAGGTGTTGCGGCTGCACCGCCAGGATATCGACTATCTCGGTCAGCAGCACGACCGGCATTGGCTCGAGCGGGCGCAGAAGAACGCCGCCGAGCGCAGTGTCGGAATTCTCGGGTTCGGCACCCTTGGCCAGGATGCCGGAAGAAAGCTCAAGGCGCTCGGGTTCGATGTCGCCGGCTGGAGCCGCGCGCCCAAAGCGGTCGCCGGGTTCGCCAGTTTTGCCGGCGCCGCGGGGCTGGAGGAACTGCTCGGCCACAGCGAAATCCTGGTCTGCCTGCTGCCGTTGACAAGCGAAACCGCGGGCATCCTCAACGCCGGCAATTTCGCCCGCCTGCCGCGCGGCGCGGCGATCGTCAACGCCGGCCGAGGCGGGCATCTGATCGAAGCCGATCTGATCCCGGCGCTCGATTCAGGGCGGCTCTCGGCGGCGGTGCTCGACGTCTTCGCGACCGAGCCGCTACCGCCGGAGCACCCGTTCTGGCATCACAAGCGGATCATCGTGACACCGCATATCGCGGCCGAGACCCACCCGCCGACCGCCGCGCCAATTGTCGCCGCGGCGATCCGGCAATTCGAACAGGGCCTGCCGCTCGACAACCGGGTCGACCCGGCGCGCGGGTATTGATCGCAGGGGCGCTTGAGACCAGCGAGCGGCGCTCCTTGTTCGGCATTATTGACTTAGGCAAAACCTTAGCTAAAATTGATCAACAGGTCGGAGCGCGCCCCATGGACGAAATGATATCGATTCACGCGGCCAAGACGCATCTGTCGCGGCTGGTGGTTCGGGTCGAGGCCGGCGAGGAGATCATCATCGCGCGCGGCCGCACCCCGGTCGCCCGGCTGGTGCCGATCACGCCGAAGGCTCGGCGCGTGTTTGGCGCGTTGCGCGACAAGGTCGCGATCGAGCCGCGATTTTTCGAGCCGCTGCCGCCGGGCGAGTTGGAAACTTGGGAGGCCTGAGCGGTGCGGCTGTTGCTCGACACACATGCATTGATCTGGTGGCTCGCCGGCGACGAGCGCCTGTCTCCGGCGGCGCGGGACGCGATCGCCGACGCCGCCAACGAGGTCTTTGTCAGCGCCGCTTCTTCGTGGGAGATCGCCACCAAACATCGCATCGGCCGGATGCCCGAGGCCGCGTTCCTGACCGCCGATTCGGGGCATATCATCGCCGACCAGGGTTTCGGCGAACTGGCCATAACGATCCGCGACGGGCAAGTCGCCGGCAGCCTGCCGGCATTTCACCCCGACCCGTTCGACCGCATGCTGGCGGCGCAGGCGATCGTGTCCGACCTCGCGATCGTTTCGGACAACACGGCCCTCGACGCCTATGGCGTCACCCGATTGTGGTGAGTTCGCGGCGCTAGAGCGGATTCCGGTCGGGTCGCATCACCCTCTAACGCCGTCATCACCGGGCTTGACCCGGTGATCCATGGATGGCCGGGTCAAGCCCACGGCTGTCCGGTTCAGCAAAAACGGTTGCAGAAAGATACCGACAAACAACCACAGATCTCCTTGGCCGGGCATGTCCCGGCCATCCACGCCTTCTCTTGGATGCGACACGAATGCTTCAAGACGTGGATGGCCGGAACAAGTCCGGCCAAAGGGATTTCTGGAAGGCAAATTTCCGGCGAAGCCCCTGAGATTTCGCTACCGCAATCCAAACCGGACACCCGTGGGTCAAGCCCGGCCATGACGAATGAGAGAGACGATTCAAGGCTGAGCGGAACTTGCTCTAGCTAGCCGAACCGCCCGGCGATGTGGGCATAGAGCGCCCGCAGGGTCTGCGCCTCGGCGCCTTCGGGGCGGCCGGGACGGGCGCGGGCATTCCACGCCATCACGTCGAGATGCGCCCAGGGCGTGTCGGGATCGACAAATTCCTGCAGGTACAGCGCGGCGGTGATCGCCCCGCCCTGCGGCCCTTCGGATACATTGTTGAGGTCGGCCACCTTGCTGTCGAGGTTGCGCCGATAGGGCCGGTATAGCGGCATCCGCCACAGCGGGTCGTCCTCCGCGGCTCCGGCGGCGAGCAGCCCGGCGGCGAGCGCGTCGTCGTTGCAGAACATCGCACCCAGTTCGGGGCCGAGCGCGACCCGCGCCGCGCCGGTCAGGGTCGCGATATCGACGATCATCGCCGGCTTTTCGGTCGCGGCCTCGGCCAGGGCGTCGCACAGGATCAGCCGCCCCTCGGCGTCGGTATTGCCGATCTCGACGGTCAGGCCCTTGCGCGTGCGAATGATGTCGCGCGGCCGCATCGCATTGCCCGAGACCGAATTCTCGACGCACGCCATCAACACGCGCAGCCGCACCTTCAACCCCGCCGCCATGATCGCCTGGCCGAGCGCGAGCACGATCGCCGCGCCGGCCATGTCCTTTTTCATGTTGAGCATGCCCGAGGCCTGCTTCAGGTCGAGCCCGCCCGAATCAAAGCACACGCCCTTGCCGACCAGGGTTACCTTGGGGGCGCCCTCGTCACCCCAAATGATGTCGACCAGCCGCGGCGCCCGCGCGCTGGCGCGGCCGACCGCGTGGATCGTCGGGTAGTTCTCGCCGAGCAAGGCGTCGCCGACGATAACCCGATGGCGCGCCCCCGCCGCCTCGGCGACCCGCACCGCCGCCGCCGCCAATTCCTCGGGCCCGAGATCGCTGGCCGGGGTGGTAATCAGGTCGCGGGCGAGAAAGATCGCGGCGGCCAGCCGCTCCACCAGGCCGCGATCGGCCCCTTCCGGCCAGACCAGCCGGGCGGTGCCTTGCTTTTTCTCGTGATAGCGGGTGAATGCGTAGGTGCCGAGCGCCCAGCCGAGCGCGATCCGGCTCGCCTCGCCACCCTCCGGGTTCGCGGCGAGCCGGTAGTTTCCCTCCGGCAATGTCTCGGACAGGCCGGCCAGCGCCCACATCGCATTGTCGTTCCCGAGGCCGACGAGAACCCGGCCAAGCCGACCATCCTTGCCTGGCACAAATGCGATTTTGCCCGGCTCGGCGGCGAACCCGATCGCCGCCGCCCAGTCGCGCTCGCGCGCCGGGGCCTGGTCGCGCCACGCCGCGAGACCGTCCTTGGAAACCGCGACGATCGGCACCGCGCCGCTATCGCCATCGATCAGTGAGAAAGCCATCGCCTACCTTCGTGTTCGGGTCGCGGCCACAGCATGCCTGCCTCCACGCCGGATTGCCTAGCCTCTTTGGCGTCGATTGCCTCCGGCGCGCGTTCTCGTCAAAGTGAACCCGGCAACGCCAGGGAGCGGAGGCGCTATGGCCGATCTGACGATCTATCTCGGCAACAAGAACTACTCGTCGTGGTCGTTGCGCCCGTGGCTGGTGCTGAAGCAGACCACTGTCGCCTTCGACGAGGTGGTGATCCCGCTGTACCAGCCGACCAGCAAGGAGACGGTGCTGAAATACTCGCCGTCAGGCCGGGTGCCGGCATTGAAGCACGGCGAGACGATCGTGTGGGAAAGCCTGGCGATCTGCGAATACCTCGCCGAATCATTCCCCAATTTCGACCTGTGGCCGCGCGATCCGGCGGCCCGCGCGGTGGCGCGCGCGGCCAGCAACGAGATGCATTCCGGTTTTCTCGCGTTGCGCCGACATTTCCCGATGAACATCCGGTCGAGCTTTCCCAATCGCGAGCGGGTCCCGGAGGCGCAGGCCGACATCAACCGGGTGATGGCGATCTGGCGCGACTGTCGCACCCGCTTCGGCGAGGGCAAAGGCGACTTTCTGTTCGGTCATTTCACGATCGCCGACGCGATGTACGCACCGGTGGTGACGCGGTTTCGCACCTATCGGGTCGAGCTCGAACGCGAGGCCGATCTGTATTGCGACACGATCACGGCGATGCCGGCGATGCTGGAATGGGCCGCCGCCGCGCGCAACGAGCCGATGATCGTCGAGCAGTTCGAGTTTTAGCCGCGGCGCCTAGCCCGCGGCCAGTTCGTCCAGCACCCGTGCCAGGCGGGCAAGATCGGGTTCGCTCGACAACCGATGGTCGCCGTCCTTGACCAGGGTCACGGTCACATCGTCGCTCGCCAATTTCTCGGCGAGGGCAAGGCTGGTGCGCCACGGCACCGACACATCGCGCATGCCGTGCATCAGCCGCACCGGGCGCCAGATCGGGATCGTGTCGCGCAGCATCAGGTGATTGTTTCCGTCCTCGACCAAAGCGCGGGTGTAGAGATACCCGGCGGGGTCATGGTCCGACGGCAGCAGCACTCTCCCTGTTCGCCGCAGTTCCCGTCGCTGCGCCGGGCTGAGGCGCGCCGGCAGCAGATCGGCGGTGAAATCCGGCGCCGCCGCGACGCCGACCAGCGCGTGGATGCGGTCGGGGCGCGCCAATGCCACGAGCAGCATGATCCAGCCGCCCATGCTCGACCCGACCAGAATCTGCGGACCCACCGTCAGCGAATCGATCACGGCGATCGCGTCCTCGGCCCAGCGGCCGATCGTGCCATCGGCGAAATCGCCGCTCGAACCGCCGTGGCCGAAATAGTCGAAGCGCACGTAGGCACGCCCTCGCCGACGGCAATAATCGTCGAGAAACAATGCCTTGGTGCCGGTCATGTCGGACCGGAAGCCGCCGAGGAAGACGATGCCGGGAACCTTTCCGGCGACGCGGCGGTAAGCAATTGTGGCGCCGTCCGGGCGTGCTAGACTCTCGGCGGCGGCCTGGTTGAACGAGGCGGCAGAAGGTACGAGGTCGGGTGCGGGCATCCGAGGAACTGCATTAACCGAATGGCGAGCGACGATAACATCCGGATGACGCCCGCAGAAGGCCGGCCGCCGGCCGTATTGCAGGTGATCCCAAGCCTCAATTCGGGCGGGGTCGAGCGGGGTACGGTCGACCTCGCCCGCGCGTTGGTGGCGACCGGGTGGTCCGCCTACGTCGCCTCAGCAGGGGGTCCGATGGAGCGCGAGCTCGTCCGTGCCGGCGCGAAGCACCTGTCCTTGCCGCTTGCCTCGAAGAACCCGCTGACCATCCGGCGCAATGCCAAGGCATTGGTCGAGATCATCCGCCGGCACAAGATCGACATCGTCCACGCCCGCAGCCGCGCCCCGGCCTGGAGCGCGTGGACGGCGGCGCGCGCCGCCCGGCGGCACTTCGTCACCACATTTCACAACGCCTACGCGGTCGATCTGCCGCTGAAGCACCGCTACAATTCGATCATGGCGCGCGGCGAGAGGGTCATCGCGATCTCGCAATTCGTCGCCGAACACGCCGCCAGCGTCTATGGGATCGGTCCCGACCGACTGCGCACGATCCCGCGCGGCGTCGATCTTTCGGTGTTCGACCCGAACCGGGTCAGCGGCGACCGCGTCGTCGCGTTGGCGACCCAGTGGCGCGTCCCCGACGAGGCCGCGGTGGTGATGCTGCCCGGCCGGCTGACGCGGTGGAAAGGCGGGCTCGACCTGATCGAGGCGATCGCGCATCTCGGTCGGCGCGACATCTGCTGCCTGTTGGTCGGCGCCGAGCAGCGCGCCGGTTTCCGGCGCGAGCTCGAGCTGGCGATCGAACGGCGCGGTCTCGGCGGCATGTTCCGCATCGTCGAGGATTGCCGCGATATGCCGGCCGCCTATGCGCTGGCGGACGTGGTGATCTCCGCCTCGACCGATCCGGAAGGGTTTGGCCGTACCATCGTCGAGGGCCAGGCGATGGGTCGTCCGGTGATCGCGACCGATCACGGCGGCGCCCGCGAGACCGTCGTACCCGGCGCGACCGGGTGGCTGGTGCCACCGCGCGACCCGGGGGCGCTCGCGGGCGCGCTCGGCGAGGCGCTCGCCCTCGGCGCGGCCGCGCGCGAGGCCCTGGCTCGACGGGCGATCGCCCACGTCGCCGGCGGCTTTACCCGGGAGATCATGTGCGCCCGTACGATCGACCTCTACGAGGAATTGCTGTTTCCGGAGACCGCGACGCTCCCGGTATGGCGGCAGGAGCCGCTCGCGATCCCGGCATAGACGCGGTGGAAAAAGCCGCGCCGCACCCGCGCGCCGAGGGAGCCGCACCAGACAATATCCTGATCATCAAGCTCAGCGCGCTCGGCGACATCGTGCAAATGTTCGGAGCGGCGGCGGCGATCCGCGAGTTCCACCGCGACGCGCACATCGTCTTGCTGACCACCGGCGCCTACGCCGATTTCACCCGGCGGGCGCCGTATTTCGACGAGGTGTGGATCGACGACCGGCCGCGCCTGACCAACCCGGTCGGGTTGCTGCGGCTGCGGCGCCGGCTGCGCGAGGCGGAGTTCGACCGCGTCTACGACCTGCAGACCCGACTGCGCACCTCGCTGTATTTCCAGCTGATGCGAACACCGTGGGGACCGGAGTGGTCGGGCATCGCGCACGGCGCCTCGCATCCGCACGATAACCCAGCCCGCGAGCGGATGCATACGCTCGACCGCCAGGACGACCAATTGCGCGTGGCCGGCATCCCGGGCCCGATACCGCCGCCGGAATTGTCGTGGGCGAAGGCGGATGTCAGCCGGTTCGCATTGCCGGAGGACTATGTACTGCTGATCCCGGGCGGCGCCGCGCATCGCCCGGCAAAGCGCTGGCCGATCGCGCATTTCGCCGCATTGGCCGCGCGCATCGCCGCCGCGGGCATGGCGCCGGTGGTGATCGGCGGCGACGACGAGCGGCCGCTCGGGCAGGCGATCGCCGCCGCGGCGCCGGCCACAAACGACCTGACCGGCATGACCGAATTCGGCGACATCGTCGCGCTCGGCCGCGGCGCCCGCCGCGCGATCGGCAACGACACCGGACCGATGCATCTGGCGGTGGCAGGCGGTTCCGCCGCGACGGTACTGTATTCCTCCGTCTCCGACCCGGATCTGACCGCGCCGCGCGGGCATGACGTGGTGATCCTGCGGCGCCCCGACCTCGCCGCGCTCGACATCGACGCGGTTGCCGCGACGCTGGGCTTGGGTTAAGCCCTTCGCGAGGAACGGACCATGGCCATCACAATCACCCTGCCCGACGGCAAGAAACGCGAATTCGCCGAGCCGGTCACCGGCGCCGACATCGCCGCCGCGATCGGCCCAGGGCTTGCCCGCGCGGCGATAGGGCTGAAGCTCGACGGCAAGCCGCGCGATCTCGCCACGATCGTCAACCATGACGCGCCGGTAGCGATCATCACCCGCGACATGCCGGAGGGGCTAGACATCCTTCGCCACGACGCCGCCCATGTGATGGCCGAGGCGGTCAAGGAGTTGTACCCGGAAACCCAGGTCACCTTCGGCCCGGCGACCGAGACCGGGTTTTATTACGATTTCGCCCGCGACGTGCCGTTCACCCCCGACGACCTCGCGGCGATCGAGGCGCGCATGCGCGAGATCGTGCAGCGCGACGAAAAAATCACCCGCGAAATCTGGGACCGCGACCGGGCGGTCGCGTTCTTTCGCGGCATCGGCGAGCACTACAAGGCCGACTATATCGGTGAGATTCCGCCCGAGGAGGACATCAGCCTCTATCGCCAGGGCGATTTCATCGATTTGTGCGTCGGACCGCATCTGCCGTCGACCGGCCACCTCGGCCAGGCGTTCAAATTGACCAATGTCGCCGGCGCCTATTGGCGCGGCAACGCCAGAAACGCGCAATTGCAACGCGTCTACGGCACCGCCTGGGCGAATCAGAAGGATCTCGACCAGTATTTGTTCCGGCTGGAGGAGGCGGAGCGGCGCGACCATCGCCGGCTCGGCCGCGAGCTCGACCTGTTCCACCTGCAGGAAGAGGCGGTCGGCAGCGTGTTCTGGCACCCCAAGGGCTGGAAATTGTTCCGCATCATCGAGGAGTACATGCGCGGGCGGCTCGACGCCGCTGGTTATCTCGAGGTCAAGGGCCCGCAACTGCTTGACCGCGGGTTGTGGGAAGCCTCCGGCCATTGGGAGAAGTTTCGCGACAACATGTTCATCGCCGAGAGCCAGGACGAAAAGACCCTGGCGCTGAAGCCGATGAACTGCCCCGGCCATGTGCTGATCTTTCGCCACCGGCTGCGCAGCTATCGCGAATTGCCGTTGCGCCTCGCCGAATTCGGCAGCTGCCACCGCAACGAGCCGTCGGGCGCGTTGCACGGCATCATGCGGGTGCGCGCGTTTACCCAGGACGACGCGCACATCTTTTGCACCGAAGACCAAGTTACCGCCGAATCTATCGCGTTTTGCGAATTATTGCTGTCCATCTATCGCGATTTCGGGTTCGAGGACGTCGCGATCAAATTCTCCGACCGGCCGGCGGTCCGCGCCGGTTCGGACGAGGTTTGGGACCGCGCCGAGGCCGGTTTGCGCGCGGCGGTCGAGGCCGCCGGGCTTGCCTACACGCTGAACCCCGGCGAGGGCGCGTTCTACGGGCCGAAGCTCGAATTCGTGTTGCGCGACGCGCTCGGCCGCGACTGGCAATGCGGCACGTTGCAGCTCGATTTCGTCCTGCCCGAGCGGCTCGACGCGCAGTATGTCGGCGAGGATGGCGGGCGCCATCGCCCGGTCATGCTGCACCGCGCGATCCTCGGCTCGCTCGAGCGCTTTATCGGCGTGTTGATCGAGCATTATGCCGGGCGCCTGCCATTATGGCTGTCGCCGGTGCAGGCGGTGGTCGCGTCGATAACCGACGAGGCGGCGCCCTATGCCGACACGGTCGCCCGGGCTTGCGCCGATGCCGGGCTGCGCGTCGTCGCCGACACCGGCAACGAAAAGATCGGCTACAAGGTGCGCGAGCACAGCCTGGCCAAGGTGCCGGTCATGCTGGTCGTCGGCCGACGCGAGGCGGAAAATCGCGCGGTGTCGCTGCGCCGGCTCGGCGGCAATGATCAACAAGCACTTGCGCTCGACGACGCCGTTGCTAGATTGAAAGTAGAAGCGGCAGCTCCGACTGTGTCATGGCCGACTGCTTCATGATTGTCCGCGTGGATCATCCAACAACAGGAGAACGTACATACCCAGGCCACCAATGAACTTCACCCCCACCCGGGAGGGACCCCGCATCAATGACGAGATCGGCGTCGTTCGCGTGCGACTCGTCGACGAGCGTGGCGAGATGGTGGGAATCGTCGGGCGCAACGAAGCGCTCGCCATGGCCACAGACGCAGGTCTCGATCTGGTAGAGGTCGCGCCCAACGCCGATCCGCCGGTTTGCAAGATCCTCGATTTCGGCAAATACAAATACGAGGAACAGAAAAAGAAGAACGAGGCTCGCAAGAAGCAAAAAATCATCGAGGTCAAAGAAATTAAATTGCGCCCGAGCATCGATGACCATGATTACGAGGTCAAGATGCGCAGCATGAACAAGTTCATCGAGGAAGGCGACAAGGTCAAGGTGACGATGCGGTTCCGCGGGCGCGAATTGGCGCATCAGGAACTGGGCATGAACGTGTTGATTCGGGTGCGCGACGATCTCGACGCGATCGCCAAGGTTGAGCAGATGCCGCGCATGGAAGGAAGGCAGATGACGATGGTTATCTCGCCGAAATAGCCCGGAGGGTTGCCGATGGCCACGATCGAGAAATACGCGGCGAAGGGGGTCTACGACCCGCCGATCTACGCGCAGGCGGTCAAGGTCGGCGACGCCCGGACGATCCTCTATATCGCCGGGCAGGTGGCCTATGCCGCCGACGGCAGCCCGGCCCATGCCGGCGACTTCAAGGCGCAGGCGCGCAGCGCGCTGCTGGCGTTGAAGGCCCAGGTCGAGGCCGGCGGCGGCACGATGGCCGATATCGTCAAGGTCAACACCTATCTGACCGACATCCGCCACCGCGCCGATTACGGTCCGATCCGCGCCGAGTTCTTCGGGCCGAAGATGCCCGCCCACACCCTGGTCGCGGTGGCCGCCCTCGCCGCCCCCGAATTCCTGATCGAGATCGAGGCGGTCGCGGTGCTGTAAGGCGCGCGACGACCCTCGGCGGCTTGCTTTCGCCGGGGGGCATCGGTATAACCCGCGCCTTCGATCGATGGCAGGCCGCGCTTTTGCGCCATACGGGCATGCCTTGCCGCCGCAACACTCGCCCTAGGGACGCAAAATGCCCAAGCTGAAGACCAAGAGCGGTGCGAAAAAGCGGTTCAGTCGTACCGCCACCGGCAAGATCAGGATGAACCACGGCCACAAGCGCCATCGGCTGATCAGCAAGCCGAAGCAGATGAAGCGCAAGGCACGCGGCACGACGATTTTGCAGCCGGGCGACGCCAAGCTGGTGCTGACTTATATGCCGTATCTGCGGAGCTAGGCGATGGCCAGGGTCAAACGCGGGGTCACCACCCATGCCCGCCACAAAAAGGTGCTCGACCTCGCCAAGGGCTATCGCGGCCGCGGCGGCACCGCGTATCGCATCGCGATTGAAAAGGTCGAGAAGGCGCTGCGCTATGCCTATCGCGACCGCCGCAACAAGAAGCGCGATTTCCGCGGATTGTGGATCCAGCGCATCAATGCGGGCGTGCGCGAGCACGGACTGACCTATTCGCAATTCATGCACGGGCTGAAGCTCGCCGGCGTCGAACTCGACCGCAAGGTATTGTCGGACCTGGCGATCCGCGAGCCCGAGGCATTCGCCGAGATCGTCGCGAGCGCCCGCTCGGCGTTGCCGGCGGCGGCGTAGACGCGGCGGCCTAGGCGAATGGTCGGGGCGGCACATCCTTTCCCGTCACCCCGGCGCAGGCCGGCGTCCACGTTATCAGTGGATACCGGCCTTCGCCGGTATGACATAGAAGAATGGCGATTTACCGCGGGGACGATGCGCTGAGGCCCCGCGAGGCTGCGTTATGAGCCGTAAAGGGGCCGCATCGATGGCCCTTTTTTGTTGCAGTATCCCCTCTCAGGATAACCGTGATGGTCACTTCTGAACTCGACAATACCTTAGAGGATTGGGAGCGTCAGGTAGATGAGCTGGTACGCGGGATTTCCCAGATAACGTCGCTCGTCGAAATCGAAGCTATTCGAGTTACATGGCTCGGCCGTCGCGGAAGATTGACCCTATTAGCAAGAGAGATCAGCCCACGTATAAGGGCGCTCGGCGCGCTCGATCCCGACACGCAACGACGGGCGGGCACAAAGTTAAATACCTGGAAGGACGCAGTCACCGCCGCGATCGAAGCGCGCAAAATCAAACTCGACCGCGCCGCGCTGACGGCGCGTTTGGCCGGCGAGCGGGCCGATGTGACCCTGCCGGTGCTCTCCGGCGGCGCGGGGCATATCCATCCGATCAGCCAAACAATCGACGAGATCATCGCGATCTTTGGCGAAATGGGGTTCGCGGTCGCCGAGGGGCCGCATATCGAGGAGGATTTCTATAACTTCACCGCGCTCAACATCCCGCCCGAGCACCCGGCGCGGCAGGAGCACGACACGTTCTATCTGCCCGAGCGCGAAGACGGCAGCCGGCTGGTATTGCGCACCCACACCTCGCCGGTGCAGATCCGCACGATGCTGGCGCGGAAGCCGCCGCTGCGCATCATCGTGCCGGGCCGCACCTTTCGCTGCGACCACGACGCGACCCATTCGCCGATGTTCCACCAGGTCGAGGGGCTGGTGATCGACCGCGCCACCCATATGGGGCACCTGAAAGGCTGCCTGATCGAGTTTTGCCGCGCGTTTTTCGGCGTCGACGATCTGCCGGTGCGGTTCCGACCGAGCTATTTCCCGTTCACCGAGCCGTCGGCCGAAGTCGATATCGGCTGCTTGCGCGAAGGCGGGCAATTGAAGATCGGCGCCGGCGCCGACTGGCTCGAAATCCTCGGCAGCGGCATGGTGCATCCGCGAGTATTGCTCAATTGCGGCATCGACCCGGCCGAGTATCAGGGCTTCGCCTTTGGCATGGGAATCGAGCGGGTGGCGATGCTGAAATACGGCATCCCCGATCTGCGCATCTTTTACGAGTCCGATTTGCGCTGGCTGCGACATTACGGGTTTGTGCCGCTCGACGTGCCCTCCCTGGTGCGGGGGCCGCTTCCCGCCGGCGCCATGCCATGAAGACGACGCTGTCCTGGCTCAAGACGCATCTCGACACGGACATGCCGGTGGCCGCGCTGGTCGAGCGGCTGATCATGCTCGGCCACGATGTCGACGGGGTCGAGAACCGCGGCGCCGCGCTGGCGCCGTTCATCGCCGGGCGGGTGGTCTCGGCCGAGCGCCACCCCAACGCCGACCGGTTGCAGGTGTGCGTCGTCGATACCGGCGGCGAGCAGATCCAGGTGGTGTGCGGCGCGCCCAACGCCCGCGCCGGCATGATCGGCGTGTTCGGCCGCGCCGGGGTCACGATCCCGAAGACCGGCGCGGTGTTGAGTGAGAGCGCGATCCGCGGCGTCACCTCGCGCGGGATGCTGATGTCGGCCTACGAGCTGGCGCTCAGCGACGATCACGCGGGCATCATCGAATTGCCGCCGGAAACCGCGCTCGGCACGCGCTATGCCGCGATGCTGGGTCTTGACGACCCGGTCATCGACATCAAGGTGACGCCCAACCGCGCCGACTGCCTCGGCGTGCGCGGCCTCGCCCGCGACCTCGCCGCCGCCGGGATGGGGCGAATGCTGGCGCTCGACACGACCCCGGTCGAGGGCCGGTTTCGTTCGCCGATCGGCCTGCATATCGAGGATATGACAGCCTGTCCGCTGTTCCTCGGCCGCCACATCAGGGGGGTCAGAAACGGGCCGAGTCCCGACTGGCTGCGGACGCGGCTAGAATCGGTCGGGCTGAGGCCGATCTCGACCCTGGTCGACATCACCAATTTCCTGACCCTCGACGTCAACCGGCCGCTGCACGTGTTCGACGCCGCCCGGCTCCAGGGCGATCTGACCGTGCGTTTCGCCCGCGCCGGCGAGAGCCTGCTGGCGCTCAACGGCCGCGACTACGCGCTCGACCCCGAAGTCACCGCGATCGCCGACGATAACGGGGTGCAGAGCCTCGGCGGGGTGATCGGCGGCGAGGCGACCGGCTGCACCGAGGCGACCACCGAGGTGTTCATCGAGGCGGCGCTGTTCGACCCGATCCGCACCGCCGCGACCGGCCGCCGGCTCGACATCGCCAGCGACGCGCGCTATCGCTTCGAGCGCGGGCTCGACCCGGAATTCACCGGCGCGGGGCTGGAACTCGCGACACGGCTAATCCTCGAACTGTGCGGCGGCGAACCCTCCGAGATCGTCACCGCCGGGGCCATGCCGGACTGGCGCCGGCACTATGTGCTGCGCGCCGACCGAGCGGCGAGCCTCGGGGGCCTCGCCGTGCCGGCGCACGAAAGCGCCGCGATCTTGCAGGCGCTCGGCTTCGAGACAGAGGCCGTTACCGCGGAAAGCGGCGATCTGCGGGTCACACCGCCGCCGTGGCGCGGCGATATCATCGGCGAAGCCGACCTCGTCGAGGAAGTGTTGCGAGTCAAGGGCTACGACGACATCCCGGCGGTGCCGCTGGGGCGGGAGACGGCGGTCTCGCGCCCGGCGATCGAGCCCAGGCGGCGGCGGATCGAGCTGGTGCGCCGCTCACTGGCGACGCGCGGGCTGACCGAGGCGGTGGCGTTCTCGTTCATCTCCGCGCGCGCGGCCGAATTGTTCGGCGGCGGCGCGCCGGAACTGCGTCTGGTCAACCCGATCAGCGCCGATCTCGACGTGATGCGGCCGTCAGTGTTGCCGGGGCTGGTCGAGGCGGCGCAGCGCAACGCCGATCGCGGCTTTCCCGATATCGCCTTGTTCGAGCTGGGGCCGCTCTATCGCGACGACACCCCTTCCGGCCAGATCACCGCCGCCGCCGGGTTGCGCGCCGGCCGGCTGACCCCGCGCCACTGGCGCGAGGCGTCGCGCGAGCCCGATCTGTTCGACGCCAAGGCAGACGCGCTGGCCGCGCTCGCCGCCGCCGGCGCGCCGGTCGACAACATCCAGACCGCCGCGGAGCCGCCCGCGTGGTATCACCCCGGACGCGCCGGCATTTTGCGGCTGGGGCCGACGATGCTGGGTCATTTCGGCGAGTTGCATCCCGAGATTCTCGACGCCTTTGCCGTCAAGGGGCCGATCGCGGTGTTCGAGGTGTTTCTCGACGCGGTGCCGGCGCCGCGCGCGGGACGAGCGCGGGCGCCGCTGCGGCTCAGCGTGTTCCAGCCGGTCGAGCGCGATTTCGCCTTTGTCGTCGATCGCGAATTGCCGGCCGAGACCGTGCTGCGCGCGGCCCGAGGCGTCGATCGGCGATTGGTCGGCGAGATCCGCCTGTTCGATGTGTACGAAGGCGCGGGGCTGCCGGACGGCAAGAAATCGCTGGCGATCTCGGTCACCCTGCAGCCGCAGGAAGCGACCCTGACCGATTCCGAGATCGAAGGGCTGTCCAAACGCCTGGTCGCCGCGGTCGAGAAGGCGACGGGGGGAACGCTCAGGAGCTGATTGACAAAGGAGCCTCTGGAAGCCACTTTGACGCCTATGCAGACCGTCGGCCTCAAAAAGCTCAAGAACAAGCTTAGTGAGTACGTTCGTCTCGTTGCTTCGGGCGAGACTGTCCTGGTGACTGACCGCAACCGCATCGTCGCTGAGCTTGTCCCGCCGCATCCCAGGACCGGACTTACGCCGTTTGAAGAGAGAGGCGTCCGCGAGGGCTGGCTCACTATGCCCACGATCCGGGATGGCACGCCACCGCCGCGCAAACCCGTACCCGGGTTGACGTTTGAACAGTTGATGGCGGATTTGGAGCGGGACCGGGAAGATCGGTGATTTACGTCGACAGTTCGGTCGCCCTATCGCACTTGCTTATGGAGGTTCGTACTGTGCCGCAGTCATTTTGGGGCGCAGCCTTGGTTTCGAGCCGCCTTCTTGAATACGAGGTCTGGAACCGCGTACACGCCTACAATCTCAGCCCGTCGCACGACGATACCGCCAAAGCTTTGCTCGATCGCCTGCGCCTGATCCCGTTGAGTGCTCCCGTGCTGGCTCGGGCGCTTGAGCCATTTCCCGTGACCGTCCGCACCTTGGATGGATTGCACCTCGCAACCGCGGAATTCCTTCGCCGGCAAGGGGAAGCGATCGAGTTTGCCAGCTACGACAATCGCTTGCTGGCAGCGGCGCGGGCACTCGGGATCGAAGCAGCGGCGCTGTAATCCGACGCGGGGACCCGGCGACGACCAATTCGCGAGCCGCGGCGCGACAAATCGGCTCAACTGCCCCATGCGCTCGATCGGGCCGAACCGGACGCCGACCCGCGTTGATACTTTGCCGCCGTCACCCTATGTTCCCGCCAGCCCATGACCTCGCTCAGCCACATCCGCAATTTCGCGATCATCGCGCATATCGACCACGGCAAGTCGACCCTGGCGGACCGGCTGATCCAGGCCTGCGGCGGGCTGGAGGCGCGCGAGATGCGCGAGCAGGTGCTCGACACGATGGCGATCGAGCGCGAGCGCGGCATCACGATCAAGGCGCAGACCGTGCGGCTCGACTACCGGGCGCGGGATGGCCAGGATTACGTCCTCAATCTGATGGACACGCCCGGCCACGTCGATTTCGCCTATGAGGTCAGCCGCTCCTTGGCCGCGTGCGAGGGGTCATTGCTGGTGGTCGACGCCAGCCAGGGGGTCGAGGCGCAGACCCTGGCCAATGTCTACCAGGCGGTCGCGGCCGGGCACGAGATCGTACCGGTGTTGAACAAGATCGACCTGCCGGCGGCCGAACCGGAGCGGGTCAAGGAACAGATCGAGGATGTGATCGGGCTCGACGCCGACGACGCATTGCTGATCTCGGCCAAGACCGGGCTCGGCATCGGCGACGTGCTCGAGGCGCTGGTGACGCGCTTGCCGCCGCCCGCCGGCGACGCCGAGGCGCCGCTGTCGGCGCTGTTGGTCGACAGTTGGTACGACGCATATCTCGGCGTCGTGATCCTGGTGCGGGTCAAGGACGGAGTCCTGCGGCCGGGACAGAAGATCCGATTGATGGCGACCGGCGCGTCGCACGCGGTCGAGCGGGTCGGCGTATTCAAGCCCAAGGGCACAGCGGTGCCCTCGCTCGGCCCCGGCGAGATCGGCTTCATCACCGCCAGCATCAAGACCGTCGCCGATTGCCGGGTCGGCGACACGATCACCGAGGACCGCCGCCCGGCAGCGGCGCCATTGCCTGGGTTCAAGCCGGTCCAGCCGGTGGTGTTCTGCGGGCTGTTTCCGACCGACGCGGCCGATTACGAGCGATTGCGCGACAGCCTCGCGCGGCTGCGCCTCAACGACGCCAGTTTCGAATACGAGCCGGAGACCTCGGCCGCCTTGGGGTTCGGCTTTCGCTGCGGCTTTCTCGGCCTGCTGCACCTCGAAATCATCCAGGAGCGGCTGGAGCGCGAATTCGATCTCGACCTGATCACGACCGCGCCGTCGGTGGTCTATCGGGTGCACCTGACCAATACCCGCACCTTGAACCTGCACAATCCGGCCGACATGCCCGACCCGGTGCGGATCGACCATATCGAGGAGCCGTGGATCAAGGCTACGATCCTGGTGCCGGATGCCTATCTCGGTCCGATCCTGGCATTGTGCGAGGAACGGCGCGGGGTACAGGCCGACCTGACCTATGCCGGCAACCGGGCGATGCTGGTCTATCGCCTGCCGCTCAACGAGGTCGTGTTCGACTTCTACGACCGACTCAAATCGGTCAGCCGCGGCTATGCCAGCTTCGACTACCAGATCGACAGGTACGAGGAGGGCGAACTGGTATTGATGAATATCCTGGTCAACGGCGAGCCGGTCGACGCGTTGTCGCTGATCGTCCACCGCGGCCAGGCCGAGCGCCGCGGCCGCGCGCTGTGCGAGCGACTCAAGGAATTGATCCCGCGACAATTGTTCCAGGTCGCGATCCAGGCCGCGCTCGGCGGGCGGATCATCGCGCGCGAAACGGTCAAGGCCTTGCGCAAGGACGTGCTCGCCAAATGCTATGGCGGCGACGTGACGCGCAAACGCAAATTGCTGGAAAAGCAGAAGGAAGGCAAAAAGCGGATGCGCCAGTTCGGCCAGGTCGACATCCCGCAATCCGCCTTTATCGCCGCGCTGAAGATGAGCGATAATTAGATCGCTCAGCGGTGACGGCGCACTCGCCGGCGGGACAGGTACAACAGCAAGACGCCGATTCCGATCAATACGCCGCATGCCCACGCCATGTACGCCGCTTTCCCCAGCGGCGGCCACAGACCGGCGATCTTGTCGAAACTGGCGCGATCGAGGCCGCGCCACCCCTCACCGAGCGCGAGCGGCAGCCAATGCCCGGTGTCGACCCACACGAAGACGTCGCGGACCAGCACCGAGAGGCCGGCGATCAGCACGATCCAGCCGATGATGCGCCCGAGGATCATGCAACCCAGAATACTCCCCGCGGACCGGCATGACCCGCGGAATATACCCGGACCCATCCCTTTCCGATCCCGGCCGCTTTGGCTATCGTTAGCGGCGGCGAATGGCGCATTGGGTCGTTCCGCGACCGCGCCCGGATAGCTGCCGGAGGGATACCGTGGCGGATGACGACACCTACGATTTCATCGTCACCGGCGCCGGCTCGGCCGGCTGCGCGGTGGCCGGGCGGCTCAGCGAAAGCGCGCGGTATCGCGTGCTGCTGCTCGAGGCGGGCAAGCGCGACACCAACCCGTGGATCCACATCCCGCTCGGCTACACCAAGACCTATACCGACCCGCGGGTAAACTGGATGTTCGACAGCGAGCCGGAAAAGGAATTGAACGGCCGCACCCTCTATCAGCCGCGCGGTAAGGTGCTCGGCGGCACCAGCTCGATCAACGGCATGGTCTACATGCGCGGCACGCCGACCGATTACGACGGCTGGCGCCAGAAGGGCTGCGAGGGGTGGGATTGGGATTCGGTATTGCCGTTCTTCAAGAAGGCCGAGGACCAGGAACGCGGCGCCGACGATTTTCACGGCGCCGGCGGTCCGCTGCGCGTGTCGAACCCGGTGCGTTCGCCGCTCGGCGACGCGATGGTGCAGGCCGCGGTCGAGGCCGGCATCCCGGCCAACAACGATTTCAACGGCGCGCGCCAGGAGGGCGTCGGCTATTACCAGACGACGACCAACAAGCGTCGCCGCTGGAGCTCCGCCCGTGCCTATCTCGGCCCGGCCAAGGGGCGGCAGAACCTGACTGTCGCGACCGAGGCGCACGCCACCCGCATATTCTTCGACGGCACCCGCGCGGTCGGGGTCGAATACCACACCCCGCAAGGGCTGAAGACGGCGCGGGCACGCCGCGAAATCGTCGTCTCCGGCGGGGTCTACGGGTCGCCGCAATTGTTGCAATTGTCGGGACTTGGCCCCGCCGACCTGTTGCGCGAGCACGGCATCGCGGTAGTCGGCGACATGGCGGGGGTCGGCAAGCATTTGCACGACCATTTCAACACCTATCTGGTGTGGCGCTGCTCCCAGCCGATCACGATCAACGATCTGGCGCGCAGCCCGCTGCTCAAGGTCAAGGCGGCGGCGCAATACGCGCTGAACCGATCGGGCCACCTGTCGAACGCCGGAATTTACGCCGGCGCCTTCGTCAAGAGCGACCCGCGGCTCGAACAGCCCGATCTGCAGATCAACATGTTCGGCTGGAGCGCCTATGAGCGGTTGCGCACCGGGATCAAGCCGCACCCGTTCTCGGCCTTTACCCTCTCCCCGGTACATCTGCGCCCCGACGGCCGCGGCACGGTGCGGATCAAGAGCCCCGACCCGCTGGCACCGCCGGCGATCCGCTTCAACTTTCTCGCCAGCGATTACGATTTCCAGGCATTGATCTACGGCACGCGGCTGGCGCGCAAGATCGTCGCGCAAGCGGCGTTGAAGCCGTTTGTCGTCGAGGAGATCATCCCCGGCGAGGAATGCCAGAGCGACGACGCGATGAAGGAGGAGATCCGCCTGCGCGGCGTCTCCAATCTGCATCCCGTCGGCACCTGCCGCATGGGCCACGAGGTCGATTCGGTGGTTGACCCGCGATTGCGCGTGCACGGCATCGCCGGGCTACGCGTGGCGGATGCCTCGATCATGCCGCAAGTCCCCGGCGGCAACACCAACGCGCCGTCGATCATGATCGGCGAAAAATGCGCCGCGATGATTTTGGAAGATGCGCCGGCGGAGTAGCGAGTCAGTGCAAATTTGCCAGTTTCACCAAAGCGAAGGCCGCGCCGAAGACAGTAACCACCAAGCCGAACAACATGATGGTCGTTGGCATGTTCGATAGCTTGCCCTTGATCTCGGCAAGATCGAGACGGATTTGATCAACGCCTGCTTCGA
>Ga0080064_1002248_pt1 | contig 33711 bp, 30 predicted proteins | sample Subgrocontami54m_FD_69260 | JGI IMG/M metagenome (GOLD analysis project Ga0080064, IMG submission 69260) | Subsurface groundwater microbial communities from S. Glens Falls, New York, USA - GMW46 contaminated, 5.4 m (SPADES assembly) (version 2) ...
GGCCCGAACCATCCTCCCACCTCCCCCGCCCCCCCCCCCCCCCCGCGGGGGGGGGGGGGGGGGGGGGGGGAGCGAGGCCGGCGGGGGGGGGGGGGGCCCCCAGCCTCTCAACGCGCGCCAACCCCTCACCCGGTCTCGGCTCGCTTCTGCTCGCCTCGACCACCCTCTCCCTCAAGGGGAGAGGGTTTAAGTAGTCAACTCTCCACGCCCGCCCTCGGCCGCTGCGATCGGGCTGCGCTGCGGTTTGCCGTGTTCGGCGGCGCGTTGCGGGCCCCAGGCGATCAACCGGTTAATGTAATAGATGCCCATCGCGAACACGATGCCGTAGACGATGACGAACAGCGCGAGCGTCACGGCAACGCTGGCCCCCGACACCGGCGAGATGGCGTCGGCCGTGCGCAAAATGCCCTGCACGATCCAGGGCTGACGGCCGCTTTCGGTGACGACCCAGCCAGCGATCACGGCGACAAAGCCGGTCCACCAGGTTTGCGCTACGACGCGCAGATACCAGCGCGTGTCGAACAGCGTGTCACGCCACATCAGCCAAGTGCCGTAAAGTGCCGCTGCGATCATGAAGAATCCGATCGCCAGCATGATCCGGAAGCCGAAGAACACGTTGAGCAGTGGCGGCCGCTCCTGTGACGGCACGTCCTTCAGGCCGGGAAACAAGCCGTTGGGATCGCGCGTCAGGATCAGCGACGAGCCGCGCGGGATGGAAATCTCGAAGTGGTTTTTTTCCGCCTTGGCGTCGGGCCAGGCGAAGATATGGAAATCGCCGGGCTTGCTGCTGTCCCAATGCGCTTCCATGGCCGCGACCTTGGTCGGCTGATACTTCAGCGTGTTCAGCCCATGCAGGTCCCCGATCACGAGCTGTAGCGGGGCGAGGATTGCTGCAAGCCCGATGCCCATGCGCAACATGACCCGCGCCTCTTCCGCGTGCCGCCCGGCCAGCAGGTAGCGCGCGCCCACGGCGATCACCACGAAAGCGGTGGTGAGGTAAGCCGCGTTGAGCATATGCGCGAGCCGGTAGGGGAAGCTCGGGTTGAAGATGATGTCGAACCAGGAAACCGGATAGGCGATGCCGGCGCGCATCTCGTGACCGGTGGGCGTTTGCATCCAGCTATTGGCGGACAAAATCCAGAAGGCCGAAATCGCAGTGCCTACCGCGACGGCGATGGCGGAAAAGACATGCAGCCAGCGCGGCACGCGGTCGCCGCCGAACAGCATGATTCCGAGAAAGGTAGCTTCCAGGAAGAAAGCGGTCAGCACTTCGTAGCCGATGAGCGGGCCGAGCGTGTTGCCTGTGACGATAGAGAAGCGGCTCCAATTGGTTCCGAACTGGTAGGACAGGACGATGCCGGACACCACGCCCATGGCGAAGGAGACGGCGAAAATCCTGGTCCAGAAACGGGCGATGTTTTTGTACAAATCCCGCCCGGTGGCGCCCCACATCACTTCCAGGGTTGCGATATAGGCGGACAGCCCAATGGTGAAACTCGGGAAGATGATGTGAAAGGAAACCGTGAAGGCGAATTGCCAGCGCGCGAGGAGGACGGGATCGAAGTCCATCGGCAAATTCCTCGAAGGTAGATGTCCGCCGAAACGGTAAGACAATTACCTACCTTTTGAAGTTCGAAATCAAGCGGATGTTTGCCGCACGCGGACGAATACGCCGGTCGCGGGGCGGCGCTTCTCCGGTGGACAAGTCGGAAATGGGCGGTGAAGCGGGTGGGCCTCGCAGCTATCAATATACCGTCCCAGCTTTTTGGCAGCGCCATGACCGACACAACCAAATCCTTCGACGCTTTTCTCGACCGTCGTTTCGGGCTTACCCAGCACGGCACCAGTGTGCGGACCGAGTTCATCGCGGGCGTCACGACGTTCCTGACGATGGTCTACATCATCTTCGTCAACCCGCAGATTTTGGGCGCGGCGGGAATGGACAAGGGCGCGGTCTTCGTCGCCACCTGCATCGCCGCCGCGGTCAGCACGCTGGTGATGGGCCTCTACGCCAACTATCCGATCGCGCTCGCGCCCGGCATGGGGCTCAACGCCTTCTTCGCCTTCACGGTGGTGCTGACCTACAAATACACTTGGCAGCAGGCGCTCGCGGCGGTGTTCTGCTCCGGGGTGCTGTTCTTCCTGATTTCCGTCTTCCGCATCCGCGAATACGTCATCAATTCCATTCCGCGGAATCTGAAATTCGCGATCTCCGCCGGCGTCGGGCTGTTCCTCGGCATCATCGCGCTGGAGGAGGCCAAGATCATCGTCGACCATCCGGTGACGCTGGTCACGCTCGGCAGCCTGAAAAATCCCGCGGCGATCCTTTGCCTGCTCGGCTTCGTCATCATCGCGGCATTGAACTACCGCAACATCATCGGTGGCACGCTGATCGGTATTCTCCTCGTCAGCGTCATCGGCATCCCGCTCGGGCTTGCGCAGTTCACCGGCGTCGTATCGGCGCCGCCGTCGCTGGCGCCGACCTTCTTGCAGCTCGATTTCTCGCGTACTTTTGAGCTGACCTTCCTCATCGTCGTGTTCAGCTTCCTGTTCGTGGACGTATTCGACAATGCCGGCACGCTGATAGGCGTGGCGCACCGCGCGGGGTTGCTCGATGGTGAAGGCAAGCTTCCGCGCATGAAGGAAGCGCTGATCTCTGACAGCTTCGCGGCGATGTTCGGCTCGCTGATCGGGACCTCGACCACCACGAGCTACATCGAGAGCGCCGCGGGCGTATCAGCCGGCGGACGCACGGGCCTGACGGCGGTTTTCGTCGCCATCTTCTTCCTGCTGGCGCTGTTCTTCTCGCCGCTGGCGGGAATGATCCCGGCCTATGCTTCCGCCGCGGCACTGCTTTATGTGGCGTGCGTCATGGCGCGCGGATTGGCGGAGCTCAGTTGGGACGACGTCACCGAATACGCACCCGCCGTGGTGGCAGCCATCACCATGCCGCTGACCTATTCCATCGCCACCGGCATCGGGCTTGGCTTCATCACCTATGCGCTGGCGAAGATCATCGCCGGCAAGATGTCGGAGGCTAGCCCCGCGGTGCTGATCCTGGCGGTTCTGTTTGCGATCAAGTTTGTGCTGGTGGGGTAACAGAATTTTCCGTCATGGCCGGGCTTGTCCCGGCCATCCCGATAAGGAGCACACTGCCAACCTAAGCGGGATGCCCGGCACGAGGCCGGGCATGACGAATTTGGACGATGTTGTTTCTAACTACCCAGCGCCTTCTTGATCGCCAAAAAATCCCGCCAGGCGAGCCGCTTCTGCAACGGGCTGCGCAAGAGAAATGCCGGATGGAATGTCGGCATGGCGCGGATCTCGCGCGTGCCGGTGTCGTAGGTGAACCAGCGCCCGCGCGTCTTGGTGATGCCGTCCTTGATGCCGAGCAGCGTCTGCGCCGAAGGCCCGCCCAGGCACACGAGGATGTCGGGATTCACCAGCTCGATCTGCCGCTGGATGAATGGCAGGCAGATTTGCGACTCCTGCGGCGTCGGCGTGCGGTTTCCCGGCGGACGCCAGGGAATGATGTTGGCGATATAGACGCTGGTGCGGTCGAGGCCGATGGCGGTCAGCATCCGGTCCAGCAGCTTGCCGGAGCGGCCGACGAAAGGCAGCCCCTCGATGTCTTCGTCCCGGCCGGGCGCTTCGCCCACGAACATGATCTTGGCCTTCGGGTTGCCGTCGGCGAAGACGAGTTGCTTGGCGGTGCCTTTGAGCGCGCAGCCTTCGAAGGCGTCGAGGGCGGCGCGCAATTCCTCCAGCGTGCGGATGTCTTTAACCGCCTCCCGCGCGGCCATGGCGGCGATGTCGGGGGAGGAGGGAACGGAAGCGTTTGGTGCCGCTCGTCCTTCGAGACGCGATCCTGCGGATCGCTCCTCAGGACGAGGGCTAACTCCCGCCTCATGGTAAGGAGCCGGGCTCTGCCCGGCGTCTCGAACCATGGGGCGGGTCATTTCCGCCGGAATATCACCGGCAAACCTGTCCACCGGCGTTTCGCCGACAGGCGTATCGGCGCCCGCCTCCAGATAAAAGGCGAGAAGCTCGCGGGCGGCTTTGTCGGCATCAGAAGTCATGGCATGGGGGAACACGGAACTTCTTCGTAATTGCCATTACGATACGACTCGAACACAGCGGAGCCAATCCGCCCGCGGTCGCAGACATAGGCGACGGCTTCCCCGCCGCTCGGCTTGCGCAGCCAAATTTGATCCTTGAAAACCCGGACACGCTGCATTTCGTAGCCTTCGGCAAGCAAGGAAGCCATCGTTCTTGATGGCTGGGCGGGCGGCGTATCGACGTTCTGACCGCGGACTTCACCCGCGCCGGCCATCAGGACGGCGGCAACAAGGACATTACGCACTCTTTTACTTCTCCCACGACGCCCGGCGTTATTGTCAGGCTGCGCATTTCAATGGAAGCTAACATACCGGGTGCATGGCCGCATCTGAGTCGGAAGGACGCATGAGCCCCGAAGAATTGCCCGCCCGCGAAGCGATGGAATTCGACGTGGTGATCGTCGGCGCCGGCCCGGCCGGGCTCGCCGCGGCGATCCGGCTGAAGCAGATCAATCCTGAAATCTCCGTCGTGGTGGTGGAAAAGGGTTCCGAGGTTGGCGCCCATATCCTGTCCGGCGCGGTGATCGATCCCATCGGTCTCGACCAGCTGCTGCCGGATTGGCGCGACGAGGACAGCCCGATCAAGACCAAGGTCGCCTCCGACCGCTTCTATTATCTCACGTCCTCCGGCGCGCTGCGGCTGCCGAATTTCCTCATGCCGCCGCTGATGGGCAATCACGGCAATTTCATCGTCTCGCTCGGCGACGTCTGCCGCTTCCTGGCGAAGAAAGCGGAGGCGGCGGGCGTGGAAATCTATCCCGGCTTCGCCGCGGCCGAGGTGCTGTACGACGCCAGCGGCGCGGTGGCCGGCATCGCCACCGGCGACATGGGCATCGGCAAGGACGGCAAGCCGAAGGAAAATTTCACCCGCGGCATGGAGCTGCGCGCGAAATACACGCTGTTCGGCGAAGGCGCGCGCGGCAACCTGACGAAGTCGCTGCTGGCGCGTTTCGGACTTGCGCAGGATCGCGAGCCGCAGAAGTTCGGCATCGGGTTGAAGGAGCTGTGGCAGGTGGCGCCGGGAAAGCACAGGCCCGGCCTGGTGCAGCACACCTTCGGTTGGCCGCTCGACAACAGCACCGGCGGCGGCTCGTTTCTTTATCACTATGACGAAAACCTGGTGTCGGTCGGTTTCGTCCTCCACCTCAACTATCAAAATCCTTATCTCTCACCGTTCGAGGAATTCCAGCGCTTCAAGACGCATCCGCTGGTGCGCGATACCTTCGCAGGCGGCAAGCGTCTGTCCTATGGCGCGCGGGCGCTGACCGAAGGCGGCTATCAATCGGTGCCGAAGCTCGCGTTTCCCGGCGGCGCGCTGATCGGCTGCGCGGCGGGCTTCATGAACGTGCCGCGCATCAAGGGCAGTCACAACGCCATGCTGTCCGGAATTCTTGCCGCGGACCAGGTGGCGCAAGCGCTGGAGTCGGGCCGCAGCAACGACGAGCTTGGCCGATACGAGGAGGCGTGGCGCGAGTCCGAGATCGGCCGCGATCTGTGGAAGGTGCGCAACGCCAAGCCGCTGTGGTCGAAGCTCGGCACCTTCGCCGGCATCGCGCTCGGCGGCCTCGATATGTGGACCAACACGCTCGGCTTCTCGCTGTTCGGCACGCTCGGCCACGGCAAGCCGGATCACGCCACGCTCAAGCCCGCGTCGCAAGCGCAGCCCATCGCCTATGCGAAGCCCGACGGCGTTTTGACCTTCGACCGCCTCTCATCGGTATTCCTGTCGAATACCAATCATGAGGAAAGTCAGCCGCCGCACCTCGTCGTGCGCGACATGGAATTGCAGAAAGTTTCCGAGCGCGACGTCTATAGCGGGCCTTCAGCGCGCTATTGCCCGGCCGGCGTCTATGAATGGGTGGAGGAGGGCGGCAGCCCGCGTTACGTGATCAACGCGCAGAACTGCGTCCACTGCAAAACCTGCGACATCAAGGACCCGAATCAGAACATCACCTGGGTCCCCCCCGAGGGCGGCGGGGGGCCGAACTACCCGAATATGTGATCCGGTTGATCTGCGCCAGCTCTTGGCACTGTCTCCTATGGTGCATAGGACGCAAGGCCATTGCCGAAGGACCAATTCTCCTTCTGAACCTCGATAAGGTTGATCAGCACATCCTGCGGACGGATTCCCGGATTGTTGCCGAGTAGTTCGGCAATCCGCCAATAAAGCGCACGCTTCAGCTCGACACTACGTCCCGCATTGAGGGTAATCTGGATAAACACCACGTCGTCCGAGCGAGCGATGTCGAGGTAAGTTGGGTCGTAGACCATATCTCCGCGCGCATGCTCGGTGATGGTTTGGAAGCGGTCGAGCGGCGGGCAATTGATGGTGTCAACCATCGACCGATGCACCGCATCTCCGATCGCGGCGCGGTACTCTGCTGATTTTCCTTGGATCAATGAAATTCTGACCAGAGGCATGACGCTCTCCTTATACGTGGACGGGCTGCTGCCGTCGGGCTTCTTGGGTCAATCCCCCGTAACCCCAAGCAATGGCGGGAATCTCGTGGATCACCACATAAGTTGCCACCGGCAGTTCCCCGAGCGCTGCTTTGAGCAGGGCGTGCGCTTCGTTGATGAAAAGCGCCATCTCCTGCGGAGAGTTGGTTCCTTCCGTCACCTTGACCTCGACATGCGCCGCGCGGCCGGAGGGTGGCATCGCGCCGCCGATGGTCCAGTCGTCGGGCGCAATTCGCTCGATTACCACCGCCGTGAGCGCCGGCACCTTTCGCATGATGCGCCCCATCAATTCGGTAAGACCGGACTGTAGCGCCTCCTTCTGCGGAGGAGTCATTTCCACTCCAGAAATTTTGACCGAAACAAATGGCATGACGCGTTTTCCCTTAGTCCCCAACCAGGTGGCCGAGATTGAAATAGGCTGATGCTATTCATTTGTAAAATTGATTTTACGCAGGTAATACATTTAGGATATAAATGTATTATGCAACGACTGGACCTCGATCTCCTGCACACGTTTGTAGCCATCGCCGACCATGGTGGTTTCGCGCACGCGGCCAAGCGCGTCCACCGCTCGCAATCCGCCGTCAGCCTTCAGATGCAGCGGCTTGAATCGATTGCCGGCGCCGCGCTCTTCAAGCGGGCGGGACGGCAGATGCAGATCACCGATGCCGGCGACCTACTCCTCAATCGCGCCCGCAAGCTGCTCGCGCTTAACGACGAGACGCTGCGCGCTTTGCGCGGAACCGTGGTCGAGGGCACGGTGCGGCTTGGCGCGCCCACGGATGTGGCGGAGGATTTTCTCCCCGGCATTCTCAAGGAATTCTGCGCGGCTCATGCGCGGGTGAAACTCGAAGTGGTGGTTGACCGCAGCCACGAACTGGTGCGGGCATTTCGCGCCGGTAGTCTCGATCTCGCAATTGCTATGGGCGAAACGCCTGAAGGGCGGGTGCTGGGAAAGCAGAAAGTAGTATGGATCGCCGCCCGCGACTTCAAACTTGACCCGGCGCAGCCGGTGCCGCTCGTTCTACTGGACGCGCCGTGCATATTCCGGGAGCTTGCGATCAACGCCCTTGATGCCCATCGCATCCCATGGCGCATTGTCTACGGCACATCGAGCCTTTCGGGCCTGCGCGCAGCGGTCAAGGCCGGGCTCGGCATCACCCCGAGAATCGTTTCTCTTCCGGCCCGCGGACTGCAGTATATTTCGCGCCGGCGGCGGTTGCCGGCGCTGGGCGGGCTTGCTCTCTCGCTTTACGGAATGAAGAACGCGGATTCCTTGGCCATCGCCAAACTTGCCGAACTTGTCGAAGAACGTCTCGGCGCCGCGCTCGGGATTTCACGTCGGTCCCAAGGCGGTCGTGTCCCCTGATCTACGCGGATGCTCCCACTGCAAAACCTGCGACATCAAGGACCCGAATCAGAACATCACCTGGGTGCCGCCCGAGGGCGGCGGGGGGCCGAACTACCCGAATATGTGACGGGCGCCGTTTCGTTCGGCCACGATGCCGCCACACCGGCGTTTTCATGCTGGTGGGTTCCAGGGGAACCGGGCCCTCTCCTTGCAGCCAGGGCACAAAAGGGCCATTCTCGGTCCGAATTGGCACGGCGAGCGTGCGCCGAGGCCCCCTTTTTGCTTGCATCACGTTCCATGTGGAGACCGTTGCAACCGTGACCGCATCGATCATGTTCCGGCGCCTTGCCGGCCTCGCGCTGGGCGCTCAACTTTTGCTGGCGCCGCAGATGGCCGCGGCTGATGTGCCGACCACGCAAGAGCTCTCACGCCTTGCTCCGCTCGGGGCCTATCTCGCGGCGCGCCATGCCGGGATAGAGCGCGATGCCGGCGCTGCGGCCGCCTATTACCGCGCGGCGTTGCGAGCGGATCCGAACAACAAGGAACTTATCGATCGTGCGTTTCTATCGCTGTTGGCCGGCGGCGATGTCGACGAGGCCGTGAAGCTGGCCGAGCGCATCGTGCAGGCCGACAAAGGCGACCGCATCGCGCGGCTGGTGCTCGGCGTGCGCGCGTTGAAGCAGAAGCAGTATCCGGCGGCGCGGCAACAGCTCACGCAATCAGTGCGCGGGCCGATCACCGACCTCGCCGCGACGCTGTTGTCCGCCTGGGCTTCCTACGGCAGCAACGAACCGCGCGTCGCCGTCGACAGCATCGACCGCCTCACCGGCGCGGATTGGTATGCCCTGTTCAAGGACCTTCATGCCGGCCTGATCCTGGAACTTTCTTCCAGCAAGAAAGAAGCCGGCAAGCGGCTGGAGCGCGCCTATAAACTCGATTCTTCCGAGATGCGGCTGGTGGAGGCCTACGCGGGTTGGTCGGCGCGCAACGGCGCAAGGGATGAGGCGCTCAAAGCCATCGCCGAATACCAGAAGCTCTCGCCGCGCCAGCCCCTGATCGCCGAGTTGCTGAGCCGGATCAATTCCGCCGCCCCGTCCGTTGAGCCCGGGCAGTTGAAGCTTGGCAGCAAGGGAGAAGCGGTCAAGCGCGTGCAGACGGCGCTCGGGCTGCCGGCCGACGGGAATTTTGGTGCTTCAACCGATCGTGCGGTGAAGGAATTCCAGAAGAAGAACGGCTTGCCGGCCCAGGGCATCGTCGGCGAGCAGACCTTGGCCAAGCTCAATTTGTTCAAAGGGCAGAATGTGCCTTTCATCGTCGGCTCTCCGCAGGAAGGCGCGGCCGAAGTGCTTTACGGCATGGGAGCTTGGATCAGCCGGCGCGGGGGCGAGGATCTCGGCCTCGTCTACCTGCAACTGGCGCTCTATCTCCAGCCGACGCATCCCTTAGCCCTCATCGCGCTCGCCGATCTCTATTCGGCGGTGAAGAAGCCGCAGCTTGCGATCAAGTTGTATGAACGCGTGCCCGCGACGTCGCCGATGCGGCGCAACGCCAGCATTCAGCTTGCGATGGACCTGGACAATCTCGACCGTACGGACGAGGCGAAGAAGCACCTCGAAAAGCTGGTAGCGGAGCAGCCAAAGGATATCGAAGCCATTCTCGCGCTTGGAAACATCCTGCGCGGGCGCAAGAAATTCGCGGAATGCGCCGACGTCTATTCCAAGGGCGTGGCGACGATCGAAAAAGCGCAAAGATCCGACTGGCTGCTGTTTTATTTCCGCGGCATCTGCTTGGAGCGCGCCAAGTTGTGGAGCAACGCCGAAGCCGACCTGAAGAAGGCGCTGGAGCTTTTCCCGGAGCAGCCGCAGGTGTTGAACTATCTCGGCTATTCGTGGATCGACCAGGGCGTGAATCTCGACGAGGGCATGCGCATGATCCGCCGCGCCGTCGAGCAGAAACCTGAGGACGGCTACATCATCGACTCGCTCGGCTGGGCGCATTACCGCCTCGGCAATTACGAGGAAGCCGCGAAGCACCTGGAGCGCGCGGTCGAGTTGAAGCCGGAAGATCCCACCATCAACGACCACCTTGGCGACGTCTACTGGCGGATCGGCCGTCAGGCTGAGGCCAGGTTCCAGTGGTCGCACGCCCGCGATTTGAAACCTGAGCCGGAAGAACTCCCCAAGATCGAGGAGAAGCTGAGAACCGGCTTGGCGGACGAGACCTCGAAGGCCGCGGAAAGAACCAAGAAATCCGGTAGCGGCGGGTGAATTCCGGGGCCGCATGACCGCCCCGCTTGTCGAGCGCGCGCCTGCCAAGGTCAACCTGACGCTGCGCGTCCATGGCCGCCGTGACGACGGCCTGCATGAGCTGGAAAGCCTGGTCGTTTTCTCCGACATTGGCGACGAATTGACTCTCGATCCATCGCGTCCGTATGGGCTGGAGCTGCTTGGTCCGCTGCGGGCGCATTGCGGACCTAACGCCGACAATCTTGTGTTGAAGGCGGCGACCGAATTGGCCGCGCGCGTTTTCGATTTAAAGATCGGGCATTTCAGCCTGATCAAGCGCATACCGGTGGCGGCGGGCCTCGGCGGCGGATCGTCCGATGCCGCGGCGGCCTTGCGGCTGCTCGCCCAGGCCAACGGCATTGCCGCTACCGATCCGCGTTTACAAGAAGCCGCGAGCATGACCGGCGCCGACGTGCCGGTCTGTCTCGATCCGCGTCCGCGCATCATGCGTGGCGCCGGCGAACAACTGTCGGGCGCGATGCATCTGCCGCCACTGCCCGCCGTGCTGCTCAATCCCGGCGTTGCGCTGGCGACCAGGGATGTCTTCTCCGCTTTCGACAAAGCGCGGGTCGCGCGTCCCGCCCAGGCCGGGCCGCCGTCGTTCAATGCGCGCGATGAGCTACTTGGCTATCTGCAAACGCAGCCGAACGATCTCGAGCCTGCCGCCATCTCCTTGCAGCCCGCGATCGGCGACGTGCTTTCTGCCTTGCGTGGCCTGCGGCAATGTCGCCTTGCGCGCATGTCTGGCTCGGGCGCGACCTGCTTCGGCCTCTTCGACACGCCGGAGGACGCGGCGGTGGCCGCGCAGCAATTGCGCGCGGCGCATCCGCAATGGTGGGTCGAAGAAAGCTTGTTCGGCGCGGGTTAGTGCGCGCGGGCGATACAGAATTCCACCGCCTCTTCCAGCGCTTCTTTCATCGGTGACGCCGGGAACAATGCCAGCGCATCCTTGGCCATGGCGCCGTAATGGTGCGCGCGCTTGATGGTGTCTTCCAGCGCGCGGTGCTTGGTCATCAGGCCGATGGCGAATTCCAGGTCATTGTCGCCGGTTTCGTTCTGCTCGAGCGTCCGCGCCCAGAAGGCGCGCTCGGCGTCATTGCCGCGCCGGAATGACAGCACCACCGGCAGCGTGATCTTGCCTTCGCGGAAATCGTCGCCGACGTTCTTGCCAAGTTTCGCGGCCTTGCCGCCGTAGTCGAGCGCATCGTCCACAAGCTGGAAGGCGATGCCGAGATTCATGCCGAAGGAACGGCATGCCGCTTGCTCGGCTTTCGGTCGTCCAACCAGCGCAGGGCCGACCTCGCAGGCGGCGGCGAACAGCTCCGCGGTCTTGGCGCGGATCACGGAGAGATACTCGTCTTCCGTCGTCGCGGTGTTTTTCGCCACGGCAAGCTGCATCACTTCGCCTTCGGCGATCACGGCGGCGGCGGAGGAGAGGATTTCCAGCGCGCGCAGCGAGCCCACTTCGACCATCATCTTGAAGGCCTGCCCAAGCAGGAAGTCCCCCACCAGCACGCTGGCCTCATTGCCCCACAGCATACGCGCGGCGGCCCTGCCGCGGCGCAATTCGCTTTCATCCACCACGTCGTCGTGCAGCAGCGTGGCCGTGTGCATGAATTCCACGGATGCCGCGAGCTTGATATGGCCATCGCCGCCGTAGCCCGTGATCCCGGCCATCGCGAGCGTCAGCATCGGCCGCAGCCGCTTGCCGCCGGAGGAAATGAGGTGATTGGCAACCTCCGGGATCATCGTCACGTCCGATCCCGTGCGCGACAGGATGGTGGTGTTGACCCGGCCCATGTCCGCGGCGACCAGCGCCACAAGGCGCTCGATTGAAGCGTGCGGATGGCTTTCGAAAGGGACGATGACGGCCAAGGAGCTTCTCCCGCGGAAAGGACGGGGGAGCATAGAAACGCTATGGTGACCCTGCAAGTGCGGCATTATCTCCCGATGGCGGAGTTCAGAGGAAACAATGACCAATGCCGTGAAAATCGGGGATGCGGGCTGGGCGGCCGAAGCTCTCGAGCAGTATCGCGTCGCCGTCCTGGTGCCCTGCTACAACGAGGAAAAGTCGATCGCCCAGGTGGTTCGCGATTTTCGCGCGGCCCTGCCGCACGCCTCTGTTTACGTCTATGACAACAACTCCAGCGACCACACGGCGGAGGCCGCCGAAGCGGCGGGCGCGATGGTGCGCCGGGAACAGCACCAGGGCAAAGGACACGTCGTGCGCCGCATGTTCAGCGACGTGGAGGCGGATATTTACGTCCTCGTCGATGGTGACGCGACCTACGATGCCCCAAGCGCCCGGAAGATGATTTCCTGTCTTTTGGAGCAGCGGCTGGACATGGTCGTCGCTGCGCGGGTGGACCAGGAAAAGGCCGCCTATCGTCCCGGCCACCGCGCCGGAAATTGGCTGCTGACCAGTTTCGTCGCCATGGTCTTCGGGCGCGTCTTCTCCGACATCTTGTCGGGCTACCGGGTCTTCTCCCGCCGCTTCGTGAAATCGTTTCCGGTGCTAGCCGGCGGTTTTGAAATCGAGACGGAGTTGACCGTGCATGCGCTGGAACTCGAGCTGCCGGTGGCTGAAGTCGAGACTCCATATTACGCGCGGCTGGCCGGCTCCAGTTCGAAGCTCAACACTTGGCGGGATGGGTTCCGGATCCTCTGGACCATCGGCCGGCTCTACCGGTCCGAGCGGCCGCTGCCGTTCTTTTCCGCCATTGCCGCGGTATTGGCCGCGGTTTCGATCGTGCTGGCGATCCCCATCCTGACGACCTTTCTGCGCCAAGGCATCGTCCCCCGGCTGCCGACCGCCATCCTGTCCACCGGCCTGATGCTTTCCGCGCTGCTATCCTTCATGTCCGGCCTGATCTTGGATACGGTGACCCGCGGCCGGCGCGAGTTGAAGCGGCTGGCCTATCTGAACCATCGGGCGCCCGGCGAGGATAAACGCCAAGCGTGACCCCGGAGACAGCCGTGCGCGAACTCGTTTGCACCAACGACATGGTGTTGGTTTCGGCGATCGGCGCGCTGCTCGACGGCGCGGAGATCCCGCATATGGTGCTCGACCAGAACATGAGTGTCATCGAGGGCTCGCTCGGCGTTTTGCCGCGGCGGATTCTCGTCCCGGACGACCTTGTGTCCGAAGCGCGAGAGGTGCTGCAGGAAGCCGGGCTTGGCCACGAGTTACGGCCCGATGCCAGCTAAGCCGCGCAACTCCGGCCCGCAGACGACCGACGACACGGTGCTCGACGGCCGCCTGCATCTTCGCCAGCTCCGGCAGGGCCATCGCGCCGGGCACGACGCGATCCTGCTGGCGGCGGCGACCGGCGCGAAACCGGGCGAGCACGCTGTCGATCTTGGCGCCGGTGTCGGCGCGGCGGGCCTCGCACTCGCCTCAAGGATTGATGGCCTTCATGTCACGCTCATCGATATCGATCCCGGACTGGTCAAGCTTGCCGCGCACAACGCGGAGCAAAACGGTCTCGCGGAGCGCGTGACCTCCATTGCGCTCGATATCGGCGCGCCGGCACGGGCTTTCGCGGCTGCCGGCCTCGCGCCCGGCTCGGCCCACCGGGTTTTGATGAATCCGCCTTTCAACGATCCGGCGCGGCAAAATACCTCGCCGGATGCTCGCCGCCGCTTGGCTCATGTGGCGGCGCCTGATGTTCTTCCGGTGTGGATTCGCTCGGCGGCGCGGCTTCTGCGCGCGCGCGGCGTGCTCACGCTGATCTGGCGCGCGGACGGCATGGCTGATGTGCTGCAGGCGCTGGGGCGCGGCTTCGGCGGCGTGGCGGTGATGCCGGTGCATCCCAAGCCCGGCGCGCCGGCCATCCGCATCCTGGTGCGGGCGGTAAAGGAAAGCCGCTCGCCGCTCGCGCTTTATCCGGGCTTGGTGCTCAATGACGATAACGGCCATCCCACCGCGATGACCGATGCCGTTTTGCGCGGCAGATCGGTGTTGCCGCTTGCCGAATTATGAGGCCTGCCTACGTCTGAGTCATCCGCTCATAGTTTAGGCGCCGTGGCGCAGCCCACCCTTCCAAAGCCTCGCAAAATACAGCTTTCGCAGGTATTCGCGCAGGTCCGCGTGGGAGGAACTGGCAATGATCATGCTGAAGAGCACGAGCAGAAAGTAGATTTTCGGGTCCATTTCTTGTCACCTGGCTTGGCCGGCATCCGCTCGGCCTTCTGTTGCAGTGCAAGAAGCGTTCCACTGGTTAAGAATGCGTAACTTGAGCCGGGTTTGTCCCTGGCCTATGGAAATGTGATGAGCACCCCAACTCTGCCGAGGCGGAATTTGGAGTCGTTATCGAGTCGAATTCTCGAAACTTTGCGGCCGATCCTGCCGCGCCGCCTGCGTGGCGACGTCCCGATCGTGCCGGTGGTTCGTCTCACCGGCATCATCGGATTTTCCACGCCGCTCAAGCCCGGCCTGACGCTTGGCGGCATCGCGCGTTCGCTCGATCGCGCTTTTTCCACCCGGCACGCCAAAGCGGTGGCGCTGCTGATCAACTCGCCCGGCGGCTCGCCGGTGCAATCGCACCTGATCTACCGGCGCATCCGCCAACTCGCCGACGAAAAGGGCCTGCCCGTCATCGCCTTCGTCGAGGATGTGGCGGCATCGGGCGGCTACATGGTTGCCTGCGCCGCCGACGAGATCATCTGCGATATGTCCTCGATGGTTGGCTCCATCGGCGTGGTCGGCGGCTCCTTCGGCTTCGACAAGCTGCTGGAGAAAGTCGGCATCGAGCGGCGGCTCTACACCTCAGGGGAACGCAAGGTGATGCTCGACCCGTTCCTGCCGGAAAAGCCGGAGGACGTGAAGCGCCTCAAGCAAATCCAGAGCGAAATCCACGAGAGCTTCATCGCCTTGGTGAAGGAGCGCCGCGGGCCGAAACTCGGAGGTCCAGAAAAAACCTTGTTCTCCGGCGAATATTGGACCGGCGCGAAGGCGATCGAACTCGGCATCGCGGACGGTTTGGGCGATCTGCGGTCGATCTTGCGCGAGCGTTACGGGGACGAAGTATTGACGCCGCTGATCGCGGCCGAGCGCGGCTTGTTCGGGCGCAGGCTGCGCGGAATAGGGTTGAGCGGGATCGACCAGCTCTGGAGCCGCCCTGGCTTCGCCGAGGAGATCGTTTCGGCGATTGAGGCGCGTGCACTCTGGTCGCGTTACGGGCTATGATTGGAAAGACTCGGGGAGAATCTCACATGCCGCAATTCATGATTCCGCCACTGGTCAAATGGACGCTGGGCGCGCTCGGCGCCGCCGCGGCCATCCATTGGGTGGTGAAGGAAGTACGCCGCGTCAACGCCGATCTCGACCGAACCAAGGCGGCGACCGTGCGTATTCCCGACCGTGAATCCTGGCCGACGCTCAAGCGCGATCCGCTGACCGGCGAATACCGGCCGCGTTGACCGGCGTCGTCAGCGGCTGGTGACTTCTCGGCCCGACAGCATCGGGCCGAAGAACAATAGAATGAACAAGCCGCCGAAGATCTGGAATGCCAACATGGGAATGCCTCTAGCCCTGTTAATTGGCCGCAAGGCTAGGGCACGGGCGCCCAATGGCCGGTAAACGATCGCGCGTTCGGTTCCGCTAAACGGGCAAAACTATCGCCCATCCTTAATGTTTGGTGTGGGCGTCGAAAGCATCGTTAACCAGCCTTGACCCCCATCCGGGCCGCCGATAGACCGGCGCCATGAACGCCGCCGGACAAACTCTCAAAAAGCCGCAAGATCACATGGACCCACGGCGGTCCTTCCAGGGTCTGATCCTGACGCTCCAGCGTTACTGGGCGGAAAAGGGCTGCCTCTTGCTGCAGCCCTACGACATGGAAGTCGGCGCCGGCACCTTTCATCCCGCCACCACGCTGCGCGCGCTCGGCCCGAAGCCGTGGAAAGCCGCCTATGTGCAGCCGTCGCGCCGCCCGAAGGACGGCCGTTATGGCGAGAACCCGAACCGCCTACAGCATTACTATCAGTTCCAGGTGATCCTGAAGCCGTCGCCGCCCAACATTCAGGAGCTTTACCTCAAGTCGCTCTATGCCATCGGCATCGATCCGAAAGTCCACGACATCCGCTTTGTCGAGGACGATTGGGAAAGCCCGACGCTCGGCGCGTGGGGCCTTGGCTGGGAATGCTGGTGCGACGGCATGGAGGTTTCGCAGTTCACTTACTTCCAGCAGGTCGCCGGTTTCGAATGCGCGCCGGTTTCCGGCGAGCTGACCTATGGGCTCGAGCGGCTCGCCATGTATGTGCAGGGCGTCGACCGCGTCTTCGATCTCAACTTCAACGGTCTCGAGGGCGACGACAAGGTGACCTACGGCGACGTCTTCCTGCAATCGGAGCAGGAATATTCACGTCACAACTTCTTGCACGCGGACACGGACATGCTGTTCGCGCAGTTCAAGATGGCGGAAGCGGCCTGCCGCAAATACCTGCAAGAGGGCTGGCAGGAACAGGACCAGAAGAAACGTCATCTCCTTGCGCTGCCCGCTTATGACCAATGCATCAAGGCCAGCCACGTCTTCAATCTGCTCGACGCCCGCGGCGTAATCTCCGTGACCGAGCGGCAGAGCTACATCCTGCGCGTGCGTGAACTCGCCAAGGCCTGCGGCGAAGCCTGGCTTGCCACCGAAGGTGGTGGAACCAATTTTGTCCCGGTTGGTTCCCGCTAACGACAATCCAACGATTGCCTGCAACACATTATTAACGATATCATCACCGTAGGCGTGGGCGTGATCGAAACGGCGGCAAGTTCGTCCGCTTAAGCGGCTCCGCCATCAGTCAGACGGAGTCAACTCACATGAAGCCCTATTATCGCATCGGCCAGATTGTACCGAGCTCCAACACCACGATGGAGACCGAAATTCCCGCCATGTTGCGGGCGCGCGAGAGCGTCGAACCGGAACGCTTCACGTTCCATTCCAGCCGGATGCGAATGAAGAAAGTGACCAAGGAAGAGCTCGCCGCCATGGATCGCGACTCCGATCGTTGCGCGCTTGAGCTGTCCGACGCGCGCGTGGACGTCCTCGGTTATGCCTGTCTGGTCGCGATCATGAGCATGGGGAAGGGCTATCACCGCGAGTCGGAGGCTCGCCTGCATGCGGTGACCGTGGGCAACGGCGCCCCGGCGCCGGTGGTGACGAGCGCCGGCGCGCTGATCGACGGCCTTAAGACGCTCGGCGCGCGCAAGGTCGCGGTGATTGCCCCCTATATGCGTCCGCTCACGCAGATGGTCTGCGACTATATCGAGGCGGAGGGGTTCACCGTGCACGACCGGCTGGCTCTGGAAATCGAGGATAATTTGGCCGTCGGCGCGCGCGATCCGCTGGCGCTGACTGAGCTTTATCGCAAGCTCGATCTCACCGGCGTCGATGCGCTGGTGCTGTCCGCCTGCGTGCAGATGCCCTCGCTGGCGGCGATTCCAATCGTGGAAAAAGCCTGCGGCATCCCGGTGGTATCGGCCGCCGTCTGCACCACGTTCCAGATGCTGGGCAAGTTGAATCTCAAGGCTGCCGTGCCGGACGCCGGGGCACTGCTATCGGGACGCTACGGCACGGAGACGGATGCGCAGGGCCGCGCCGCATGAGCGCAGTGACCAAGCGGGCTCCCCTTCCCACCGCAAGCGGGGGGAGGGGAAAGAACTTCATCCGCCGCGCTCGAGGAGGCGGTGAAGGCAAACTAAGCGACTTCACGGACCGAAGAGATTTGCCGTAACAGCGCCGGGATTTCGTCTGCCGGAATAGCCTTGCTGAAAAGAAATCCCTGGCCTTCGACGCAGCCGTTCTCTTTCAGGTAGGCCAGTTGTTCCTTGTCCTCGATGCCTTCGGCGGTGGTCGTCAATCCGAAGCCATTCGCCAGCCCGATGATCGCGCGAACAACGATGCTGCTTTCGTCGTCCTTGCCGAGCCGGTCGACGAAACTGCGGTCGATCTTGAGCTTGTCCACATGCAGGGCGAGCAATTGCGAGAGTGTCGCGTAGCCGGTGCCGAAATCATCGAGCGCGATCCGTACGCCCGCTGCGCGAAGCTGCTCAATGATCGCTTGCGCCACTTCGAGATGGTCAACAAGCGCGCTTTCCGTGATTTCCAGTTCGAGCTGGCGGGCGTCGAATCCTGTTTGGCCAAGAATAGCGAGGACGCGGAGGCCGAGGGTTTTATCCCGCAACTGGAGGGGAGAGACGTTGAATGAAAGCGTCACCTCTTTCGGCCAATGCTTGGCATCGGTGCATGCCCGCCGCAGCAGTTGGTCCGACAGCGCCGCGATCATGCCGCTCTCCTCGGCAACCGGAATGAAATCATTCGGCGGCACCGAGCCGAGAGTTGGGTTGTCCCACCGGGCCAAGGCTTCGAAGCCGATGATGCGATTGCCGTCGAGTGAGACGATCGGCTGGTAAAAAGGAACAATAGCCTCCTCTGTCAGGGCGGCGCGCATTTCTTGCTCAATGAGCATGCGGCGTTCCAGATGCGCATCCATGTTGGCTTCGAAGTGCCGGATGGACGAGCGGCCCTCGGCCTTGGCCCGGTAGAGCGCGCGGTCAGCCCGGCGGAGGACTTCATCCGGCTCCACCCCATCGTCCGGCGCCACCGCAATTCCAATGCAGAGGCTGAGCGTCGTCGCGACGCTGCCGACCATGAACGGTTCCGCCAACGCGCCGATGATGCGGCGTGCGAGGCGCGTCGGAGCTTCAAGCGAAGTTACTCTTTGCATGATGATCGCGAATTCGTCGCCGCCCAGCCGGGCCAGCACTGTGCCGTCGCGCGTGACCGAGGAAATCCGTGCGGTGGTTTCCATGAGCGCCTGGTCGCCGACGGCGTGACCATGGACGTCATTGATCTGTTTGAATCCGTCGAGATCGAGCATCAGCACGGCGACGCGGGCGCCGCGTTCGAGCGTCCCTTGCAAGGCTTCCTCGAGCTTTTCGGAAAAGCCGCGCCGGTTCGGCAGGCCGGTCAGCGGATCGTGCCGGGCCAGCTTGCGCGCCTCGGCTTCCGCGGCGCCGCGCGCCTGGACCTCCGTCCTCAGCTCCCGGATGCGGCGATAGCCAAAAATCGTCAGCGCGAGGGAGGAAATGAGGATCACCATGACGATCTCGTCGAGTTCCCACGAGTTTTCATCATGAAGAAACTCGTCCAGGTGTTCGAACAGATCCACCCAGGCCGAGAAGGCGTACACGGCGACACCGATAGCGCAGATGATCAGCGCATCGCGCGTGTGCGCTTGTTTTGGAACAAGGCGTCTGGCCGTGGCGGCAAGAGCGGCAATCGAAGGGGCGAGGGGCAGGTTGATCAATGTCTTCGGCATCCGCGGCAATCTGCCCCGCAACGTGTTGCCGAAAGGCTAAGGCAAAAAGCCCGAAGCCTCAGGAAAATTACGTAAAAATAGACCATCGCCCGCCGGGCGAGCTTTCACCGGGAGTGACAAGACGGTAGCAGCCTGCTACCTGCCGTTCCCAGCATAAGGTTGACGATGCCTGACTTTTTCCTCGAGCTTTTTTCCGAAGAGATTCCCGCGCGCATGCAGGCGCGGGCGGCGGAGGATTTGCGCAAGCTCGTCACAGACAAGCTCGTGGCGGCCGGGCTGCCCTATGAAGGCGCGAAGGCCTTCGTCACGCCGCGCCGTCTCGCTCTCGCTGTGCAGGGCGTGCCCGCCAAGCAGCCCGACGTGAAGGAAGAGAAGAAAGGGCCGCGCGTCGGCGCGCCGGAAGGCGCTGTCGCAGGCTTCTTGAAGAGCGCGGGCCTGAAATCGATCAATGAAGCGAAGATCCAGAAGGACAAGAAGGGCGACTTCTATATCGCCTCGATTGAGAAACCCGGGCGGCCGGCGATCGAGGTCATCGGCGACATCATTCCCGACGTGGTGCGCGGCTTCCCCTGGCCGAAGGCGATGCGCTGGGGCTCCGGCCGGCTGACCTGGGTTCGGCCGCTGCATTCCATCGTCGCCACCTTCGGGCCGGAAACCGAAGAGCCGGACATCGTTCGCTTCGCCGTGGACGGCATCGAGGCCGGCGACGTCACGCACGGTCACCGCTTCATGGCGCCGGAGCCGATCAAGGTCCGCCGTCTCGACGACTATGTGCGGAATCTAGAGAAGGCCAAGGTGGTGGTCGATCCCGCGCGCCGCGCGGAGATCATCCTCGCCGATGCCAAAAACCTCGCCTTCGCCCAGGGTTTCGAGCTGATCGAGGACCAAGGCTTGCTTACCGAGGTCGCGGGGCTGGTCGAATGGCCGGTCGTGCTGATGGGCTCGTTCGACGAGGCGTTCCTGCAAATCCCTCCGGAGGTCGTGCGAACGACCATCCGGGCGAACCAGAAATGCTTTGTGTTGCGCGAAAGCAAGAACGGAAAGCTCGCGCCGAAATTCATTCTCGTCGCCAACATGGAAGCAAGCGACGGAGGCAAGGCGATCATCGCCGGTAATGAGCGCGTCATCCGCGCACGCCTTTCCGATGCGAAATTTTTCTATGAGACCGATTTGAAGACCCGTCTCGAAGACCGGCTGCAGAAGCTTTCCGGCATCGTGTTCCACGAAAAGCTCGGCACCCAGGTGGAGCGCATTGAGCGCATCGAACGGCTCGCGCGCGAACTTGCTCCCGCGGTCAAAGCCGATCCTGCGAAGGCCGAGCGCGCCGCGCTGCTCGCCAAGACCGATCTCGTCACCGAGATGGTGGGCGAGTTTCCCGAGTTGCAGGGCGTGATGGGGCGCTACTATGCCAAGGCGCAGGGCGAGGACGAAAGCGTCGCCCGCGCGATCGAGGATCACTACAAGCCGCAAGGGCCCTCCGACCGGGTGCCGGCCGATCCCGTTGCGATAGCGGTGGCGCTCGCGGACAAGTTCGACACGCTCGCGGGATTCTGGGCCATCGGAGAGAAGCCGACCGGCTCCAAGGACCCTTACGCGTTGCGCCGGGCGGCGCTGGGCATCATCCGCATCGTGCTGGAGAACGAGCTGCGCCTGCACATCACGCGCATCGCTGCCTCGGCCAGCCGGCCGATCCTCGCGCGCCGCCATCACATCTCGCTTGGGAAGGACCAGGCCGAGGCGGAAGGGATTGCCTCGCGCCTGGTCGCCGAAGTGTTGCGCCGCTGGGCCGACCGCATCGCCAGCACGGCGAAAGGTGACACTGACGCCCATGTGCCCGATATCGACGCGGTCGCCCGCGAACTCGCCGCCGATCTGCTCGCCTTCTTCGCCGACCGGCTGAAGGTGCATCTGCGCGAAGGCGGCGCGCGGCACGATCTGGTGGACGCGGTGTTCGCCCTTCAGGGCCAAGACGATCTTGTGATGATCGTCCGCCGCGTCGAAGCGCTGGCGAAATTCCTTGAGACCGAGGACGGCAAGAACCTTCTCGCCGGCTACAAGCGCGCGACCAATATCATCCGCATCGAGGAGAAGAAGGACGGCAAGAGCTACACCGGGACGCCCGATGCCAAGGCCTACAAGCAGGACGAGGAACGTGCGCTGGCCTCGGCCATCGACGCCGCCAAGCAGGAAGCCTCTGCCGCCATCGCCGCCGAGGACTTCGGCGCCGCCATGGCCGCCATCGCCAAGCTCCGGCCCTATGTGGACGCCTTCTTCGACAAAGTGACCGTGAACGCCGATGAGCCGAAGCTGCGCGAGAACCGCCTGAAGCTGCTCAATGAAATCCGCGAGGCGACGGCCGCGGTGGCGGATTTCTCGAAGATTGGTGGGTAGCCACCTCTCCCCGCGTGCGGGGAGAGGTCGACGCGCACGCAGGCAAGTTTACGCAGCCTGCGCAAGCTTGGCTGCGTTGCGCGTCGGGTGAGGGGGCGTCTAAGCGAATCCAAGCTTCGAAAATGCCCCTCACCCCGACCCTCTCCCCGTAAACGGGGAGAGGAAGAAGAGATCGCCAGTTGACCCGCGCCCCGCTGGGGGGACACTCTGCCTCACTCGCGGTTTTCCGTTCCCAGGAGGCCATCATGCAAATAGCCATGACCAATATTCCCGCCATTCTTGCCCTCGTGGTCGGAATACTGATCCTTATCGTACCCCGGTTTCTGAACTATCTCGTCGCCATTTATTTGATCATTGTTGGGCTGTTCGGCCTCGGCATCCTCCGCTAATTCTCCCAAAGTGCGGTTGAAAGGGCTGGCGAAACCGGTCAAGACCAAGGCCGGGTGCGACGCATTGGAATAACAATGGCTAAATGGGTTTACACGTTCGGCGACGGTAAGGCCGAAGGCAAGGCGGATTTGCGCGCCCTGCTGGGCGGCAAGGGCGCGGGTCTGGCCGAGATGGCCGAACTGGGGCTGCCGGTGCCGCCGGGCTTCACCATCACCACCGAGGTCTGCACCTACTTCTACGCGAACGGAAATGCCTACCCGCCTGATCTGGTGGAGCAGGTGAAGGCGGCCCTGGATCACGTGGCGGCCATCGCGGGGAAAAAGTTCGGCGACCGCGAGAACCCGCTTCTGGTCTCCGTGCGCTCGGGCGCCCGCGCTTCCATGCCGGGCATGATGGACACGGTGCTCAATCTCGGGCTGAACGACCAGACCGTGGAGGCGCTGGCGCGGAAATCCGGCGACCCGCGCTTCGCCTATGACAGCTACCGCCGCTTTATCACCATGTATTCAAACGTGGTGCTCGGCATCGACCATCATCACTTCGAGGAAATTCTCGACGACCACAAGGACCGCAATGGCTATTCCCTCGATACCGAGGTGACCGCCGACGAATGGGTCGGTCTGGTCAAGCGTTACAAGGTGCGCGTACAGGAAGAGCACGGCCAGCCCTTTCCGCAGGACCCGCAAGAGCAACTGTGGGGCGCGATCGGCGCCGTGTTCGGTTCCTGGATGAATGCGCGCGCGAAAACCTATCGCCGCCTGCACAACATTCCCGAGAGCTGGGGCACCGCGGTCAATGTGCAGGGCATGGTGTTCGGCAACATGGGCGACAGCTCGGCCACCGGCGTCGCCTTCACCCGCAATCCGTCCACCGGCGAGCGAAGCCTCTACGGCGAGTTCCTCATCAACGCCCAGGGCGAGGACGTGGTCGCCGGCATCCGCACGCCGCAGGAGATCACCGAAGCCGCGCGCAAGGAGGCGGGATCGAACAAGCCCTCGCTGGAGCGCCTGATGCCGGAAGCCTTCGCCGAGCTGACGCGCATCTATCAGGTGCTCGAGCGCCACTACCGCGACATGCAGGACCTCGAATTCACCATCGAGCAGGGCAAGCTGTGGATGCTGCAAACGCGCGGCGGCAAGCGCACCGCGAAAGCGGCGCTGCGCATCGCCGTCGAGCTTGCCAACGAGGGGCTGATCTCCAAAGAGGAGGCGGTCACGCGCGTCGAGCCCGGCTCGCTCGACCAGTTATTGCATCCGACCATCGATCCTAGGGCCGAGCGCAAGGTCATCGCCACGGGATTGCCTGCCTCGCCCGGCGCGGCGTCGGGCGAAATCGTCTTTTTCTCCGATGACGCGGCAGCGGCGAAAGCCGAAGGCCGCAAGGTCATCCTGGTGCGGGTGGAAACCAGCCCGGAAGATATCCACGGCATGCACGCGGCCGAGGGCATCCTCACCACGCGCGGCGGCATGACTTCCCACGCGGCCGTGGTCGCGCGCGGCATGGGCAAGCCCTGCGTCTCCGGCGCCGGCACCATTCGTGTCGATAGCGAGCGCCGCACTATGAGCGCGGGCGGCCTCACCTTGAAGGAAGGCGACCTCATCACGGTCGATGGCTCGACCGGTCAGGTGCTCGCCGGCCGCATCCGCATGATCGAGCCGGAGCTGTCCGGCGAGTTCGGCACGCTGATGGGCTGGGCCGATACCGTGCGCCGCCTCGGCGTGCGCGCCAATGCCGACACCCCAAATGACGCGCGCGTGGCGCTGAAATTCGGCGCCGAAGGCATCGGCCTCTGCCGCACCGAGCACATGTTCTTCGATGAGGACCGCATCCAAGCCGTGCGCGAGATGATCCTCGCCGACGAGGAGAAGGTGCGCCGCGCCGCGCTTGCCAAGCTCCTGCCCATGCAGCGCGCGGATTTCGTCGAGCTGTTCGAGATCATGCAGGGCCGGCCGGTGACGATCCGTCTGCTCGATCCTCCGCTGCACGAATTCCTGCCGCACGGCGAAGAGGAGATTGCCGAGGTTGCCGCCGCCATGGGCGCCGATCCGAAGAAGCTCGCCGCCCGCGCACAGGAATTGCGGGAGTTCAATCCGATGCTCGGCTTCCGCGGCTGTCGCATAGCCATCGTCTATCCCGAGGTCGCCGAGATGCAGGCGCGCGCGATTTTCGAGGCGGCGGTCGCGGCGGGGTGGCGCACCGGCAAGCCGGTGGTGCCGGAGGTCATGGTGCCGCTGATCGCGACGCGGACGGAATTCGATCTGGTGAAGGCGCGCATCGACGCCATGGCCGAAGCGGTGGCGAAGGAGGCCGGCGAGAAAATCAACTATCAGGTCGGCACCATGATCGAGCTGCCGCGCGCCGCCCTGCTGGCCGGCGAGATCGCGGAAGCCGCGGAATTCTTTTCCTTCGGCACCAATGACCTCACGCAGACGACCTGGGGCATCAGCCGTGACGACGCGGCGACTTTCCTCGGCACCTACACGGCGCGCGGCATTCTTCCGGGCGATCCCTTTATCTCCATCGACCAGCAGGGCGTCGGCGAGCTGATACGCATCGGCGTGGAACGCGGGCGCAGGACACGGCCCGATCTCAAGGTGGGCATTTGCGGTGAGCATGGTGGCGACCCGGCCTCGGTCGCCTTCTGCCACGACGTGAATCTGGATTATGTGTCCTGCTCGCCGTTCCGCGTGCCGATCGCCCGCCTCGCGGCGGCGCAGGCCGCGCTCGGCAAAAGCGCAGCCGGGCAGGCGTAACTTCTTCACCTCTCCCGTGGGGAGAGGTCGGATCGCAAAGCGATCCGGGTGAGGGCGTACGGCTTATCGATGGATCCGAACCCCCTCACCCCAACCCTCTCTCCCACGGGGAGAGGGAGTTTCGCATTGCCCGCCCGACCGCGGTTAACAAAACATTGACGATCAGCCAAACGCGCCTCCGCCCGCGCCTTCGCCGCGCGGTTAACGCGATCGCAAGGTTAATTGAGCAATAAATAAATCCGTCGCATTGGCGCCACTGCGGCGCTGGGGTGGCTGACATCGGTTTAGTTGCGTGCGGGCGTAGCGTGGCGTGGGCGTGGCGTATGTTTGTACGGAGTAACAGGCCGAGGGGCGTATTGTCCGCGCCCTTCGGCCTTTCCACTTTGGTCTTCGTCCTCGCGCCGACTCAGATCGGCTATCAGGACGTCGCCTCGCTGTTTATCCGGCAGCCGGCCGTCACCGCCCATTGGCGCCAGCATGTGCGCGCGTCGGCCTTCGGCACCATTCACGCATCGACTTTCACCTTTTCCCGGCCGGTCGGCACCGCCATGCCGCAGCCGCTAAGTTATCAGCTTGCCAGCCTCGATCCGCGGCAACTGATGACCGGCTCACCGTTCGATGATCCCCGGCCGGATGATTCGCCGCTCGAATTTCCCAAAGTGGACCGCAGCGCCAAGGGTGATCGTCTGCCGCGCGGTCCTCAGCCGGAACCGGCCGCCGCCACGAAAGAGCAGCCCGGACAAGTGGAAGCAGTCCCAAACACGGATGTTCCTGACCCTCTCGAGCAAAACCAGATCACAATCGACACCACCGACTTCGCACCGGTCAAACCGCTGGAGCCGGTGAAGGAGATGGCGCGAGTCTATTTCGGCAACGAGCCGCTTAGCGACGAGCCCGCCACGATCGAGCAATGGGCGCCGGGAGAGGCGCCGGCCATCGTTCCTTCGGAAGCGCCTGCCGATCCCGACATTAAACTCTCCGCGCTTAACCCCGCGCAGCCTGCCGACAGCGCGAAAGCCGGTGAATCCGTCGCCAGAAAAGGCGAAGTGACGGGCGAGGGCCGCCGCCCGCTCAGCCCGGCGGAGCGGCTTGGCCTCGACGGAAAGGCGCGCGCCAAGGCGGAGAAGTGCCTTGCCGATGCGATCTATTTCGAATCGCGCGGTGAGCCCGTGCGCGGCCAGATGGCGGTCGCGCAGGTGGTGATGAACCGCGTCTTCTCCGGTTATTATCCGAGGAACGTCTGCGAGACGGTCTATCAGAACGCGCACCGGCGGCTCGCCTGCCAATTCACTTTCGCCTGCGATGGCATTCCCGAAGTGGTCACCGAGCCGCAGGCCTGGGTGCGCGCCGTGCGCATCGCCAAGGACACGCTGGACGGCGAATTGTGGGTGCCTGAAGTGAACCGCGCCACGCACTACCACGCCTATTGGGTGCGTCCGTCCTGGGTGCGCGAGATGAAGAAGCTCTACAAATTCGGCGTCCACACCTTCTACCGCCCGCGCGCCTGGGGCGATGGCTCCGACGCGCCCTCCTGGGGCAACGCGGTGGCCACGGCGGAAGCAAGCGCGAGGTTGTAATCAACTGGTGCTTGTTCCGTCATGGCCGGGCTTGTCCCGGCCATCCCGACAATCAAGGCAGTGCCTTCCTAAGCGAGATGCCTGGCACAAGGCCGGGCATGACGATGGAGATTACCGCTCGCGAAGTCTCTACATCTCAATATCCAGCCCGATATCAAGATTGATCGACGAGTGCGTCAGCGCTCCCGAGGAAACATAATCCACGCCTGTCTCCGCGATCTGCGCAACGGTGTCGAGCGTGATCCCGCCTGACGCCTCAATCACAAGCTTTCCCGCCACCATCTTCACCGCGTCGCGCATCCTCGGCACGTCGAAATTGTCGAGCAGCACGACGTCCGCCAGACCGCAATCGAGCACCTCCTTGAGTTGCTCAAGCGAGTCCACCTCGATCTCGATCTTCACCAGATGGCCGACCGCGCCGCGCGCGCGTTCCAGCACGGGACGGATGCCGCCCGCCACGGCCACATGGTTGTCCTTGATCAGCACCGCATCGTCGAGACCGAAGCGGTGGTTGAAGCCGCCGCCGCAGCGGATGGCGTATTTCTGCAGTGCGCGCAGGCCGGGAATGGTTTTGCGCGTGCAGGTGACGCGCGTCTTGGTGTGGGAGACGCGGCGCACGAATTCCGCCGTCGCGGTCGCGATGCCGGAAAGATGCCCGACGAAATTCAACGCCGTGCGCTCGGAGGCCAGCATGGCGCGGGCAGGGCCCTGCACCGTGATCAGTGCCGTCTTGGCCGCGACCGTGTCCCCATCGCGCGCATGCGCCTTGATCTCCATCTCCGGCGCGAGCTTGCGGAAGGCAGCTTCCACTAAGGGGAGCCCCGCGATCCGGCCCCCCTTGCGCGCGGCGACCACCGCGCGGCCCCGTGTGCCTTCCGGCACGGTGGCGATGGAGGTGATGTCGCCGGCGCGGCCCAGATCCTCGGCCAAGGCGCGTGTGACCGCGTCTTCGATCTCAAGTGGGGAAAGGAAGGCGTCGGGGCACAACAGCAAGCTTGGCATGGCAATCCTCAGGAAATGGCGGGCGCGGCGGCGGCACGTTCGGCGATCGCGCGCGCTTCGTCCAGGGTGAAAAATATCCGGCGCGCCTGCGCCGGGTCGGTTCGCGGATAGTCGGAACGGTAATGCGCGCCGCGGCTCTCGCGCCGCCGCCACGCGGCGGACGTCACCAGCAGGGCGGCGGTGGCCATGTTGCGCAGGACAGGGGAGGTCGTGGTGCGTTCGATGCGCAGGATTTTTCCGAGCGCGCGGGCAAGTCCTTCATTGTCGCGGATGACGCCCACATGGGCGGACATCAGCGCACGCAATTCATGGTCGTCGGTTTGCGCGATGGGCGACACTATCTCCTCGGTGGAGAGTGCCAACCGTTTCTGCTGCTCCAAGCCGCCGATGTCTTCGGCAATGCGCGCGGCGAACACCACCGCTTCCAGCAGCGAGTTCGACGCCAGCCGGTTGGCGCCATGCGCGCCGGTGGAGGCGACTTCGCCCGCCGCCCATAATCCTTCAATGTTGGTACGTCCGTGCGCGTCCACCGCGACGCCGCCCATGTGATAATGCGCGGCGGGTGCGACCGGAATGATCTGCCGCACCGGATCGATCCCCGCCGCCATGCAGATCGCGTAGACCGTGGGAAAGCGCGCCATGAAAGATGCGCCGATGGTGGCGCGCGCATCCAGGAACGCGCCGCGCCCGGCGGCGATCTCGGCGAAAACGCCGCGCGCCACGATGTCCCGCGGCGCAAGCTCGGCCTGCGGGTGCAGCCGTTGCATGAAGCGCTCGCCCGCGCGGTTGACCAGGATGGCGCCGTCGCCGCGCAGAGCCTCCGTGGCGAGCGGCGCGGGATCGCGCCCCATGTCGATGGCAGTCGGATGGAATTGCACGAATTCCGCATCGGCGACGACAGCGCCCGCGCGCGCCGCGATGGCGAGGCCAATGCCGCGCGCTTCGGGAGGATTGGTCGTCACTGCATAGAGATGGCCGATGCCGCCGGTGGCCAGCACGACGGCGTTCGCCGGAATGGTTGCAAGCTTGCCGTCCGCGCCACGCGCACGCACGCCGGTCACCGCGCCGTCAGCCGTCAGCAATTCTTCCGCCAGATAGCCTTCGAGCAGTTTTATGGATGGAGTTTTCCGCACGGCGGCGACGAGTACGGCCATGATAGCGGCGCCCGCCATGTCGCCCTGCACGCGCACGATGCGCCGCGCGGAATGCGCGGCCTCGCGCGAAACCTGTAGATGCCCCTGCAAATCCTTGTCGAACGGCACGCCGTAGGAGAGCAGGTCGCGCACGCGCTCGCCGGCTTCCTGCGCCATGCCGAGCGCGACGGCTTCATCGACAAGCCCTGCGCCTGCCGCGATGGTGTCGCGCGCATGCGCCTCGGCCGTGTCGCCTTCCGCGACTGCTGCTGCGATCCCGCCCTGCGCCCAGGCGCTCGACGCGCCTTCGCCGATCGGCGCGGACGCCAGCACCGTGACAGGACGCGGAGAAAGCTTCAGCGCGCAGAACAGGCCGGCAAGGCCGCCACCGATGATGAGGATGTCGGATTGATTATCGTAGTGGGACATCGGCTGCTTCTTTTTTCCCTCTCCCGCGCGCGGGGAGATGGAATCAACTCTTCAAATTCACCATGCGCTCGACCGCGCGGCGCGCTTTCGCCGCGATGGCGGGATCCACCCAGACCTCCTCCTGCATGTGCACGAGGCTGTCGAGGATCTTCGGCAGCGTGATGCGTTTCATGTGCGGGCAGAGATTGCACGGGCGCACGAATTCCACCTCGGGCAATTCCACCGACACGTTGTCGGCCATGGAGCATTCGGTGACCATGATGACGCGCTTCGGCTTGTTCTTGCGCACCCAGTCGATCATGCCGGAAGTGGAGCCGGTGTAGTCCGCCTCCGCGATCACGTCGGGCGGGCATTCCGGATGGGCGATGATCAGCACGGAAGGATCGCCCTCGCGCGCACGGCGCAATTCCTCGCCGGTGAAGCGCTCATGCACTTCGCACGCGCCCTTCCAGGCGATGATCTTCACATTGGTCTGTGAGGCGACGTAGGAGGCGAGATACTGGTCGGGCAGGAAGATCACTTTTTCCACGCCCAGGCTCTCCACCACCTGCACGGCGTTAGCGGATGTGCAGCAGATGTCGCTCTCGGCCTTCACCTCGGCGGACGTGTTCACATAGGTCACCACCGGCACGCCGGGGAAACGCTCGCGCAAGAGCCGCACGTCCTCGGCGGTGATGGATTCGGCCAGCGAGCAGCCGGCCTTGAGATCGGGGATGAGCACCACCTTGCCGGGATTCAGAATCTTCGACGTCTCGGCCATGAAGTGCACGCCGCATTGCACGATCACGTCGGCATCCACCTTCGCCGCCTCGCGCGCGAGCTGGAGCGAGTCGCCGACGACATCGGCGACGCAGTTGTAGATTTCCGGGGTCTGGTAATTGTGCGCGAGGATGACCGCGTTGCGCTCCTTCTTCAGCGCGTTGATCGCGCGCACATAGGGGGCGAAGAACGGCCACTCTACCGAGGGCACCACGTTCTTTACGCGCTCGTAGAGATGCGCGGTCTCGCGCTCCACCTCGGCGTTCCATTCGAGCGCGGGCATGGGCAGCGCCGGAAAGCGCCGGGAGGAGGGGCGTGGCCGAACCGCGCGCGCGGCAGGCGGCGTCTGCGGGCCAAGGGTTTCGATGATAGGCATGGGCGCCACTCCATCATATGCTCTCATTGAGCATATTTCGGGACCAAAAACACCCGGCACCGGCCGGGCAGTTCTTCTCAAATCGAGCAAATCCTATATAGCACTTTGACCGCTCCCCCGCCACCTTTTCTCGGGTCAGCAGCTATGACCCATCCGGGAGGCTCCTCATTAGGAAGAATTGTTTGGCCGCCGCGCAGGAGGCTCTATGTTCGCGTCGTCCGCATTCGCCTTGCTCTTCAGGATTTTCATGTCTCGCACATCTTCCGCTTCCAAGTTAATGACGTGGCGCACGCCTGTCGTGATTCTGGCCTGTGGCTGCTTGGTCTCGGCCTTCGGTTTTGGGCCACGCTCTACGCTCGGGCTGTTCCTCACGCCGCTGTCGCAGGCGCATGGCTGGGGCCGGGATGTTTTCGGCCTCGCGCTGGCGCTGCAAATGTTGCTGTGGGGCGCTGGCCAGCCGATCGCCGGAGCTATCGCCGACCGCTATGGCGCGGCGCGTGTGCTGATCGGGGGCTCTCTGCTTTATGCGGTGGGCCTGATCCTGATGGCCTACAGCACGGCGCCGGGAATGCTTTATCTCAGCGCGGGCGTGCTCGTCGGCTTTGGGCTTTCGGGATCGTCCTTCGCCATCGTGATCGGCGCCTTCGGAAAGTTGATGCCGCCGGAGTGGCGGTTGCTTTCCTTCGGTATTGCCACGGCGGCCGGCTCGTTCGGGCAATTTTTGTTTTCGCCATTGGCGGTGGGTTTGCTCGGAGCCTTCGATTGGCAGATGACGCTCGTCATCTTCGCCCTGCTTGTCCTGCTCATGGTGCCGCTCGCGTTGCCCTTGGCGACACCGAGCATGGACAAGCACGCTCCCGGCGCGGCGCTGCCCCAATCGTTGAAGCATGCCTTGACCGAGGCTTTCTCCCATCGCAGCTATGTGCTGCTGGTGATCGGCTTTTTTACTTGCGGCTTCCAGCTTTTCTTCATCACCGTCCACCTGCCGGCCTATCTGGTCGATCGCGGCCTGTCGGTAGCGGTCGGCGCGTGGACGCTGGCCGCCATCGGCCTGTTCAACATCGTGGGATCGCTGGGCGCCGGCTGGCTGAGCGGCAAGATGCCGAAGCGCTACATTCTCTCCGGCATCTATTTCAGCCGTTCGCTCGCAATCCTCGCCTTCATCATGCTGCCGCCGAGCCCTGTGTCGGCGGTGATCTTCGGCGGGATCATGGGCCTGCTGTGGCTTTCGACAGTGCCGCCCACCAACGGCTTGGTAGTGGTCATGTTCGGCACGCGCTGGCTGACGATGCTGGCGGGCGTCGCCTTCTTCAGCCATCAGGTAGGCGGCTTCCTCGGCGTATGGCTCGGCGGCCTCCTGTTCGAGCGCACCGGCTCCTATGACGTGGTGTGGTGGCTGGCGATCGCGCTCGGCGTCATCTCCGCGCTGGTCAATCTGCCGATCGTCGAGAAGCCGGTGGCGCGCATGGCGGCGGCCCCGGCTTAATGCAGACGATGCAGAGCTCTCTTTGGTGTCATCCCGGCCGAGCGCGAAACGCGAGAGCCGGGACCCAGAAGCGGCTGGGTCCCGGATCGGCTCGCGCCGCTCGCCGTCCGGCATGACAAAGGGAAATGTCGTGGCCACTTTCAAAGCCATCGTCATCGAGAAGACCGACAGCGGCCAGCAGGTCGCGCTGAGGGACTTCGACGACAAGGACTTGATGGAAGGCGACGTTACCATTCGCGTCGAATGGTCCACGGTCAACTATAAGGACGGCCTCGCCATCACCGGCAAGGCGCCGGTGGTTCGCCGCTTTCCCATGATCCCCGGCGTCGATCTTGCCGGCACGGTGGAAGCCTCGTCGCATCCGCAGTGGAAGCCCGGCGATAAAGTCATCCTCAACGGCTGGGGTCTCGGTGAAACGCATCTCGGCGCTTACGCGCAGAAAGCGCGGGTGAAAGGCGAATGGCTGGTGCCGCTGCCGTCCAGCATGAGCACCCGCGATGCGATGGCCATCGGCACCGCCGGCTACACCGCCATGCTTTGCGTGATGACGCTCGAGCGCCACGGCATCACGCCGGATCGTGGTCCCGTCGTCGTCACCGGCGCGGCGGGCGGCGTCGGTTCCGTAGCGGTCGCACTGCTCGCCAAGCTCGGCTACCGCGTGACCGCCTCCACCGGCCGCATGAACGAAGCCGATTACCTCAAAGGCCTCGGCGCCGCCGAGGTCATAGACCGCAAGGAACTCGGCGGCCCCGCCAAGCCGCTGGCGAAGGAGCGATGGGCTGCCGGCATCGACACGGTCGGCTCCACCACGCTGGCCAATGTGCTGTCGATGACGCGCTACGGCGGCGCGGTCGCCGCCTGCGGATTGGCCGGCGGTATGGACCTGCCCGCGACGGTGGCGCCGTTCATTCTGCGCGGCGTGGCCTTGCTCGGGGTCGACTCCGTCATGTGCCCGCTGCCGCTGCGCCGCGAGGCCTGGAAGCGGCTTGAGACCGGCCTCGACCGCAGCAAGCTCGCCGCCATGACGACAGAAATCGGCCTTGCCGATGTCATCCCCGCCGCCGAGCGCATCGTGCAGGGCCAGGTACGCGGGCGGCTGGCCGTCCGGGTCGACTAACCATCTCTAAAGTAGAGGTAAAATCCGGCCTTCTGCCGGCCGGGCGGGCGTGGTAAGATTTTGGTTAATAAAATCCGCTAGCTTGTCGGTTGGTTTGTGTGAGTGGGGTTGGGGGATGTACAGGCGTATCGCTGTTGTGTTGATGGGGCTTGCCGCCAGTGCGCCGGCAGCTTCCGGTGAGTTGAAGCCCGAGGAAGCCAAGCGCTTCGTGGTGGGCAAGCTCTTCGCTTTCAATTGCTTCGAAGGCACGCGCGGGGCAGGGCGTATCCACGCCGACGGCTCCGTCGCGGGTTCCGTGCAATTCGGCGGCAGCGGTCCCATCCGTTATGTCACGCTGCCCCCTGGTACGCTGAAGGTGAAGACCGAGGCGGTCTGCGCCACCGTACGCGGCATGCCGTTCGAGCCTTGCTTCAATCTCCAGCAAACAGACAAGGCGAGCTTCCGCGGCTCCATTTCCGGCTTCGGCTTCGCCTATTGCGACTTCAACCGCCGTTCCGGTCGCGTCGATCTCGCCACCACCACGCGTTCGCGCGGCATGCAGGCGTCGGCCGCGGACACGTCGAACAGCGACTGAGTTGAGATTAGCTAGATTGAGATGAAGCGGTCGGCACCGTTTCACCTCTCCCTGCGTGCGGGGAGAGGTCGATTTCCGAGCGAAGCAAGGAAATCGGGTGAGGGGGCTTTTCCGCGAATCTGAGCGCATCGAAACGCCCCCTCACCCGGCTCGGCTCGCGTTGCTCGCCTCGCCACCCTCTCCCCGCATGCGGGGAGA
>Ga0080064_1002250_pt1 | contig 33690 bp, 16 predicted proteins | sample Subgrocontami54m_FD_69260 | JGI IMG/M metagenome (GOLD analysis project Ga0080064, IMG submission 69260) | Subsurface groundwater microbial communities from S. Glens Falls, New York, USA - GMW46 contaminated, 5.4 m (SPADES assembly) (version 2) ...
TCTCCTATGAAAATTCGGCATTTGTGGGCGGGGTGCCCTCACCCCGCGGGAAAGCATTTCCGCATCACTGTCGCGGGGTGAGGGCACCCCGCCCACATTCATACTTAACAAAGTGGAACTAGGGCGCTCAGCTCGGCACGGGCGGGGCGCCGGCGAGCAAATTCCACGGCAGCCTGAAGGCATTCGCCGCAGAGACGGCGGCGGCATGTTCGGCCGCGCGGACGATTTCGGCGAGCTGATCGGCCGTGGGAAATTTTGCGAGGTAACATTGCGCACCAAAGTGCACCGCTTCGTTGAGGTGCGCCGGCGCTTCCGACGACGACAGCATGACGGCCGCGACTTCGTCGAGCGGCCGCTGACAGCGAATCCACCGCAGCACGTCGAACCCGCTCATGCCCGGCATCCGGACATCGATGAAGCAGGCGAGGGGCATCGGTGCGCCGCGCAGTACGCGGATCAAGGCGTCGATCATTTCCTCCCCGTGGCTGAAGGTCCTGTACGGATACGGCAGGTTCGCCTCGCGCACGAGCCGCTCGAACAAGACGCGATCGATTTCCTCGTCGTCCACCAGGTAGAGTGGGCGGGACGTGGCTGAAGGATCTAATGGATGATCGTTTCGCACCGGGGTAATCTGCGCCCTGGGAAAATTCGCCTGTAGCGAGGTTGGTCCACCGTATCACCTTGGGGGTCCCTCGACCATGGGGTGAGCACCTGAACCGGCGCGAGTTAACTGCGTACCGACCGCTACGCCTCGATCGCGAATCACCTCGGCAATGGCAACTATCGTTGGCAGACTCCGCCCGAGGTTATCAATAGTTTAATCCGGTGCCGGATCGCGCAGCCAAACTTCAACGTCAGTTCGGAGCCACCGTTCGGGCCGAACGCCAGTCCCGCAAGCTCACCCAGCAGGAGTTGGCGTTCGCGGCGGAGCTCAGCCTCACTTACGTCGGCGAGATTGAACGCGGTCAACGCATGGTCTCGCTCGATACGTTGCAGCGCGTCGCAAAGGCTCTCGATCTGACGTCCGCGCAGCTCCTGATGAAGGCCGGCTTGTAGGCGGGGTGCCTCGCCTTCAGCTGCTGCAGCGGGCGTCTGGGCGGAGTCGCGACCGATGCGCCGGAAAAAGTTTTTGGCGATAACTGGGCGGCCGGTGCAGTAGTCGCTGGCCCGGAGGGGTTTTTCTGCAATCCGGTAAAACCCGGGCGAGTGGTTCGGAAAACCCGCTGGGAACCGCCGGCACTGCGGGTCGTCTTTGGCCGAGGCGAATGCCGTCCAATGGCAAACAGCGGGACATCGGTCAGGGTATTTCTCGTCGTCGACGATAACGCCGACAGCCGGTTCCTGCTGGTCAAAACCCTCCAGCGGAAATTCCCCGCCGCGGTCATCCGGGAAGTGCAGGAGAGCGAGCAGGCGGTCGCCATCGCGACGCACGAACCGCTGGCGGCGATCGTGGCGCACCGCGCGGCGGACATGGACGGTATCAGCTTGATCCGGACGCTGCGCGCCGCGAATCCCAACGTCATCATCCTGATGGTCTCGGGCCTCGACCGCACGGAATCCGCCATCCGCGCCGGCGCGACCTGCTTCCTCAATTACGATGAATGGCTGCGCGTCGGCAGCCTGGTGACGGACTTGCTCGCCCGTTCGCACGCCGCGCGCGCCGCTGAAGGATCGGCGCAAGCGCACGGCGGATTGCGGGCGCCGAGTCCGGCTCGCCCGGGCGTCAGCGTTTGGCCGCCGGGGCGACCGGAGTCGCGCCAGCCGTAGGGTCACCGGCGCGGCCTGCCCCCAGCAGGAGCCCGGCGACGAAACCGCACAGGTGGGCGCCGAGATCGACGCGCAGTCCACCGGCGCCATACAAGGCCAGCAGACAATACCCGGCGAACAGCGGCACGAAGATGGCGTGGTAGCGGCGCGGACCGGGGCTCCGCCACGTGCGGCGGATTGCGCGGCCGGTGAGCAGGCCCAACCCGCCGAAGATCGCCGTCGACGCGCCGACCGAGCGGTAGGGTTCTGGCAACTGCGCCGCGGCGGCGGCAAAATTGCCCAGCACCGCCGCGCCCGCGATCAGGAGCCAGCCGGTTCTTCGGCCAAAGGTCGATGCGACGGCGGCAAAGACAAAAAGGCCGCTGACGAGGTTGGAGGTCACGTGACCGAGATCCGCATGCAGCCAGAGCGCGGTGAATGGCCGCCACAATTCTCCGCGGCTGAAAACCTCCCCGGCGTCCAGCGCGCCGATCGCGATCAGTTCCGGCCAGCGCGCTTGCGCATAAAAGGCGCCGAGCAGCAGCGCGGCCCACACCATGGAGCTGCCGAAGTCGAGCGGTCGCACGATGCCGGCGATTTCAGGTGGCGCGGGCGGCCAGCGGAGGCTTTCGCGATCGAAGCGCGCCAGCTGCTCGCGCACGGCCTCGGTGGCGGCAGGCTCGACGAACAACGCGAAGCGATCCGCGGACGGCACGAGCCAGTACGGCAGCCCCATCGCGAGCACCACGAGCCCGTGTTCCGAACCGCTGGCGTAGGTCGGATAAACGCCCACCTGCACGAGTTCGGCGGGAAGCCCGCCGGCCGATTCGTCGGTGAACGCTTCGAGTGCCATCGCGTGAATTATAGCCAGGTTGCAACTGCGCGCCACCGCGGAGTCGTGCTGCCGCCCGCGAGGTCCCGTGATCGCATCGCGGCACCTCGCCGGACGCGGGCCCTTGGGCTTTTTTCGAAAATTTCGGTTAGAGTTCTGGCTGACGACCTGCATGCTTGGGGCCGAGCCGACGCTCCGATCCGCTGCCTTGATGGAGCCCGGTGCAACCCCGACTACCTCACACCCCGTGAAACCGACATCCCCTGGCTTCCTGCGACGCTCTCAACTCGCGTGCGTCGCAGCCACACTGCTCGTCGCTGCCGCGATGGCGCAGACGGCTCCGGTCGACGCAACCACCCTCGCAAAGTATGATACGAACCACAACGGCCGGCTCGATCCCGACGAGTTGGCCGCGATGCAGGCGGCGACGGCCAACGCGCCTCGGCTGCCGGCGAGCACGGCGTCGTCGTCCTCCGATGAAACCATCATGCTCTCGCCCTTCGAAGTGGCCTCCGAGGGCCGCGGTTACTATGCGTCGAGCACGATGTCGGGCACCCGGCTGAATTCGAAGGTCGAGGATCTGGCCTCGTCGATCAGCGTGGTGACGAAGGAGCAGATGACCGACTTCGCGATGCTGGATATCAACGACGTGTTCCTTTACGAAGCCGGGACCGAGGGCACGGGCACGTACACGGAGTTCTCCGTCGATCGCAACGGCAGCCCGGTCGACAATTCGCTCAACCCGAACGGCGCCAACCGCGTGCGCGGCGTGGGGCCGGCCAATCTCTCGTTCGCCAATTTCGAAACGAGCGGTCGGATGCCGATCGATCCGCTGATCATCGATGCGGTGGAAATCAGCCGCGGGCCGAACTCGACCGTGTTCGGGCTCGGCAACGCCGCCGGCACCGTGAACATGGCGCCGGCTTCCGCGAATCTCAGCCGCAACAAATCGCAGGTCGCCTTCCGCGCCGACAGTTTCGACGGCTACCGCACCAGTCTCGATCTCAACCGCGTGCTCAAGCGCAACGTGCTCGCGCTGCGCGGCAGCGCGGCGTTTCAGCACGATGGCTTCGTGCGGAAACCGTCCGGCACCGACACGCGGCGGTTGAACGGCATGGTCCGGTACCAGCCGTTCAAGCGCACGACGATCACCGCGTCGCACTTCTACTATCACATCACGGGCAACCGGCCGAACACGACACCGCCGCGCGATGCCATCACCGGCTGGATCAAGGCGGGCATGCCGACCTGGGATCCGGTCACGACGAGCGCGAAAATCAACGGCGTGCGCGTGCCGGGCAACTTCACCGCGACGTCGGTGCCGCCTTATTTCGCCAGCAACAATGTCCGTGACCAGTCGGCGCTGTTCATCGACACCGACGGCTCGATCGGCTACTGGGGCCCGGGCCGCACCAGCAGCACGAACACGCCGGAAGGCCGCAACCAGAACATTGTCCTGGTCAACACCACGCCGGAGCAGATTCGCGCGACCCAGCCGCTGTTCTCGAGCGATCCGTCGGTGACGAGCAAGTCGGTGTACGACTGGTCGAAGGTGAATCTCGCCGCGATGAACCGGATCAACGAGACGACGCGGATGACGCACCTGCAGGGCGAACAGATATTCTTCGACACGCCGCGCAACATGCTCGCGCTGCAGGCCGCCTACTTCCGGGAGGAAACGAAACGCGACAACCGCGGGTTGTATGGCACCGCCGGCAGCTCGGGCGCGACCGGGTTCCTGTACATGGACGTCAACGAGCGGATGGTCGATGGCAGCCCGAACCCATTCTTCCTGCGGCCCTACGTCGGCTTTTGGAACTCGAAGGGCATCACCGGCGGTCCGTCCGATCGCCAGACCTATCGCGCCCAGCTCGCCTACCGTCTCGATCTGCGGAAGGAGAAGAGCCTGCTCCGCTGGCTCGGGATGCAGCAGCTCGTCGGCTACGGCGAATACAAGTTGAACCTTTCGCGCACGACGATCTGGCGCGACGTCATTCTCTCCAACCACGCGTGGTATCCCGCGCCGACCGGCCTGGCGCCGGAGTTCGTGCGGCCGAACGTCGCCCTGACCTATTATCGGTACTACGTCGGCGACAACGTGGGCTTCAACGCCGACCGCGCCCCGCACGATTTTCAGCCGGGAGTTTATCCTTATCGCTGGGGCGGCTGGACCAATCCGGGCGCGGCGAATGCGACGCCGAATTTCGTGACGGAGCAGGCGAAGCTGGGGCCGGGCTACTGGTACGACTCCACCAACACCTGGGACCGCGCAATTCTCCGCACCCGCGGTGGCGTGATCCAGAGTCACCTGCTGGACGATCGGGTCGTGACGACCTTTGGCCTGCGCACCGACGAGCGGAACCAGCGCCAGCGCGGCCAGACGCTCTTCCGCTCCACGCCGGACGGCATCGTGCTCGACTACGACTCGACGTTCAATCTCAACCCGGAAGACTGGGTGCACGCCGGCGGCCGGACCACGACCGCCGGGGTCGTCGTCAAGCCGACGCGGTGGTTGAATTTCTACTACAACCAGTCGAACAGCTTCCAGCCGCAGGGCTACGCGGTCGGCCTCTACCTGAACCAGCTGCCGGACCCGACGGGGCACGGCAAGGACTACGGCTTCTCGCTGAATCTCTTCAACGGCAAGCTCGTGTTGCGCGCGAACAAGTACGACACGACCCAAATCGACTCCCGCAACGGCAGCATGCGCATCATCGCGCAGCGCATCCGCAACCTCGACTTCGATTCGCCCAACAGCAATCAGTTCTTCAACCTGACGACGCGCGCCCGGGCGTGGGTGACGAATGCCGCCGCCGCGCAGGGTCGCACACTGACGGCCGATCAGATCAACCAGGAGGTGGCGCGGATCACGAAACTCGACGTTGCCTACTTCACGCGGCCCGAGTCGCGCGACGAGCAGAACAGCCTGGTGGCCGAAACGCAGGATGTGACGGCGAAGGGCGTCGAGATCGAAGTGCACTGGAATCCGAACCCCTTCTGGACGACGAAATTCAACGTCACCAAGCAGGAATCCATCGACTCGAAGATGTCGCCTTCCGTCACGCGCTGGATCGAGGAGCGCAAGCCGGTTTGGGAGAGCATCATCGACCCCGAGCTCAACCGGCCGTGGTGGACCGAGCGCTATAACGGCAGCAATTCGCCGTCGCAGTTCTTCGCCAGCAACGTGAGGACGCCGTACGACGTGGCGGTGGCGAACCAGGGGAAGACCCGTCCGCAGATTCGCAAATATCGGGCGAACCTGAGCACGAGCTACCGGCTGGCGGGACTCGGCATCGATCGCGAGTGGGTGAAGCGGTTCACCCTGGGTGGCGCGCTGCGCTGGGAGGACAAGGGAGCGATCGGCTACTACGGCATCGAGCGACTGCCGGCGCTCATCACGGCGCTGGATCCCCAGCGGCCGATTTACGACAAGGCGCGGCTGTATGTGGACGCGTTCGTGAGCTACCGGATGAAGCTGTGGAACAAGTATGCCACGACGCTCCAGTTGAATGTGCGCAACATCCAGGAGAACGGCCGGCTGCAGGCGATCAGCGCTTATCCCGACCAGGACGCTACCCCGAACGCCTATCGGATCGTCGATCCGCGGCAGTTCATCCTGAGCGCGACATTCGAACTGTGATGTGAGCGTCTAGCCGAGTGGCACGGGCAACCTGCCCGTGCTGTTTTCCCGCAGGCCAGCGCGCGGGGCTACGGAAACTCGAGATTCAATTGTGCATGGATGGAGGGAAACCCCCTCGGCTGGCTCGGGGCCCTGAGCTTGTCGAATGGGCTCCGTGTCGTCCGCGGCCCGCACGGAGGCGGGCCCTCCAAAATGCGAGACGCGCGACACCGGATTCAAAACGTCCCCTTCACGCCGAATATCCACGCGGACCCATAGTCCTGCCGCTGGCGGAACCGCGCGATCGGCGGCGTCAGCGGACCGTAGCGCTGCAAATCCTCCGGCGCGCTGCCTATGTTGCGCAGGCTCATGAACAGCCCGAGGTGCCTCGTCAGCAGCCAATCCGCGTAAATGTCGCGCAGCATCTTCTTCGATTTCCACTCGAACGTCTCCGGCTGCAGCCCGCGGCCGGTCAGCGCGCCCTGGCGCGACGGGCTGCGATAGTTCCAGTTGAATTTCACGTTGTAGCGCGGGCGCGAGAGGCTGACGCCCCAGCTCCCGCTGCGCGGCACGTAGTTGAACTCGCGATTCTCGTCGCCGATCGCCCGCTGCGCGCTCGCGTTGGCGAACACCTGCACGCCGCGCGCCCAGTGCGGCAGGAACGTGAGCGCCTGCTTGTAGTCGGCCTCGAGCCCGGTCATGCGGACCTTGTTCGCGAGGTTGTAGTTGGTTGCGACGTTGAAGTTCCCGTACACCGCCGGCTCGAGGTTGTAGAGCTCGAGAAACTCCGGGGTCGCCGGCGTGGTGATGCTGCCGAAGAAGTTTTTGAAATCGCGCCGAAACGCACCGAGCGAAACCTGGCCGACCCGCTCGAAATAATACTCGAGCCTCACCTTGGTCGTGTGCGCGCTCCACGGCTTGATGCCGGCATTGTTGACCGAGATGCGGTTGTTGTTCGCCGGCGGCAGTTCGGTGTCCGGCAGCGTGAGCCCGCCGGCGTACTGGTTGAAATCGGGCCGGCCGATCGACGTGTACCACGCCGCGCGCGCGATCAGGTTCTCGCGGACATTGTAGCTCGCGTTGATGTTGGGAAAATACCGCAGGTACTCCTTCTCCGCATGGTAGCCGCGGTCGATGTACGTGAGTTTCGAAACGCCCAGGGCATCCGTCGTCGGAAGGATCGTCAGCGGCCGGCCGTTGCTGCCCCGGATGAAATTGCCCTGCGCGTCGCGCTGGAAGTTCCGCGTCGGGTCGGTCAGCGGGCCTTGGGCCTGCAGATTCGTCTGCTCGACGCGCAGCCCGCCGACGAACTTCAGCCGGCGCTCGAAGAACGCGACATCGCTGCGCACGTAGCCGGACGAGATGATCTCTTGTGCGTGCTTTGACTGATCGATCAGCGAACGGTAGGCGTTGTTGGCATTCTGCGTGAAATACTCGGGGTGCGCCTGGTAGAGGTCCCACAATTTCTCCTGCTCGACCCACTGGATTTTCGGGAAACCGTACGGCGGAAAACGCTGCGAGAACGTGTCGTCGGCCACGACCGCGGCGTTGTCGTCGTTGCCGATCGGCGTGGTGCTCGCGCGGCCATCGGCGCCCACGAACGTCCACGCCGGCGAAAACTTCCGGATGTCGCGCACCGCCTGCTTGATCTCGAGTCCGCCTTTCAGTCCGAGCGCCACGCCGCGGACATCGAAATCGCGGCGCAGCGTCCCGTACGTGCTGCGCTGGAGGTCACCGGATTCCTGATAGCCGTTGCTCGCCGAAACCAGCGAGTAGCTGGCGAGGCTGTACGGGTCGACCGGCCGGCCGGCGGCGTCGGTGACGGTGATTTTTCCCGGCCGCAGGTAGAAGCCTTCGTCGAAATTCACGGTGACGCCGCTGCGGCGTGCCTGCGAGTTGTTGAAAAACCCGCGGTAGTCGTCGCGGTAGTGGTTGCTCGCGTGCGAGTGCCCCGCGCCGAACTCCGCCTTCCAGATCGGGCCATCGTGCCGGTAAACGAAAGTCGGCGTGTAGGTCGTGCCGGACTTCTGCCGCATGCCGCTGTTATCGAGCCGGATCTCGCCCGCGCCCGGCTGGCCGTGGGTGGACGTGAGGTCGAAGTCGCCCGGGGCGACGCGGTTGACGAAGAACGACAGCTTGCGATTGCTCAGCTCGGCGTCGAACAGCGCCCATTGGAACGAGAAGGAGACGCGATCGTTCCGCGCGATCTTGTAATCGGCGGTGAAGCCGAACGAGGTCCGTTTCGAAAACTTGTTCGCATCCTGCACCGCGTAATCGGTGCGGTAGGGCCGGTCCGGCGTGGTGTCCGGATACTGGCTCGACGGCGGCGCGCCCGTGCCCGGATTCGTGATACCGTTCGTCGTCGAACCGCCCGCCCGCCAGACGTTCTGGGAGTAGTCCTCGCTCGTGTATTGGTTGCTGTGCGCGCCGGACACGCTGAAGCCGAAGCGCCGGTTGACCGGCACGACCCACGAGAAATCGAAGCCGGGCTTGATCTTCCGCGTCGGCGTGACGCGAGGGCCGGGCGTATGCTGCCAGTCGCGGTAATTGTCCTTCATCATGAGGAACACGCTGCTGCTGAAGATCGGCCGCGTCCGCTCGAACGCGCTGCGCGGCACGAGATTGATCGAGCCGGCCAGCGCCGAACCGGGTGACTCCGGGGTTGGCGCATGCACCACCTCGAACCGCGAAATGTTGTTCACGGAGGTTTGCTCGAGCTCGATCGTGCGCGCCGTGCCGGAGGACTGGGCGCTGGCGAGCGAGAACCCGTTGACCGTCACCGGCACGTAGTTCGAGGGCACGCCGTTCATCGAAATCGTGCGCATGTCGCCGCCGCCGGTGTCGACAATGATCCCCGGCAGAAACTTGAGGAAGTCGCCGACATTGCCCTCGACGACCGCGCCGAATTCGTCGGCGGACACCACGTTCATGATGTTCGGGGCGAAACGCTGCTCGTTGATCGCGATCGCGGCGGCGTCCATTTCCTTCGACGTCGCGACGATGAACTGATCGAGCCGCACGATGCTGCCCTCCTTGTCGGCACCCGGACGCGCCGCTCCCGCGGTGAGGCTGAAATCGCGTTGAACGACTTCGCCGGCGGCGACGACGATCGTTTCGGTCTGCATCTCCTGGCCGGTGAAGAAGACCTTCAGCCGCACCGGGCCGGCCGGCACGTTGGTGAGCCGGTACTGTCCGCTCGAATCGCTGAACGCCTCGAGGTTCGTGCCCTCGATGGTGATCCGGGCGTGTTCGAGGTATTCGCCGGTGCGGGCGGTGCCGACCCGGCCTTCAATCGTGCCGACGGAGACGGCCTGGGCGCGAGCGAAGCTGCCAACGGCGGCGATGCCGCCGGCGATCCACAAGGCGAGGACGAGGGGCCGGATGGTTTTCATGCGATTTAGAACTGAAGTCACGACGTTCGCCTCGCCTTGCTTGAATCGGCGCCGCGAGCGTGAGCTGGAGGGACGACCTCCGCGTCGTCCGCGGCCCGCGCAGAGGCGGGCCCTCCAAAACATGCGTCATGTTTACCATACAGGTTCGAATGGCCCATGAAGCTTTACGAGGTTGGGGTCCGTCGCGGTCATGGAGCTGAAGGGGAGGTGCGCCGTTCACCATCGCAAAAGCGGATGCGGCGTCAGCATTTAAGTTCGTCATCGCCTCGCCGAAATCTGCGCGGATTTCGACAAGATTTGCTGAGACGGGCCGTGGCCCGGGCCCTATGCTGCTCTCCTGACGCTCCGACTCGATCGGCGCGGATTTTTCGCCTATCATCCCCTCATGCGCCTGCTCCTTGCCCTGCTCGCCGCTGCGTTCTTCGGCGGTGGTGTCGTAACCGCCGGTGAGACCACGCCACGCGTCCTCGTCTACACGCGGAACGGGCTGACACTCGAGGGCAAGAAGGGTTATGTGCACGACAACATTCCCACGAGTGTCGCGGTGATCCAGGCACTCGGCGCGCAAAACGGCTTCGCGGTCGACGTTTCGGATCAGCCGCAGACCTTCACCGACGCGAACCTGAAGAAGTACCGCGTGCTCGTGTTCTCGAACACCAACAACGAGATTTTCGACACCGAGGAGCAGCGGGCGGCGCTCCAGCGCTACGTGCGAAACGGCGGCGGGTTCGTCGGCATTCACTCGGTCTGCGGCTCGATGCGCGCGTGGCCATGGTTCTGGTCGATGCTCGGCGGATCCTTCGTGCGGCATCCGAAATTGCAGGAATTCGCGATCCGCGTCGTCGACCGCCATCATCCCTCGACCGCGCACCTGGGCGAAACCTTCCGCTGGACCGACGAATTCTATTACCTGCGCGACATGCCGGCCGACCTGCACGTGCTGCTCGCGGGCGAACTCGCGAGCTTGAACGATCCGCAGAAGCCGAAGGATGAGGCGACGCGTCCACTGGCGTGGTGGCACACGTTTGAAGGCGGCCGTTGCTGGTACACGACGCTCGGCCACCGCAAGGAAGCGTACACGGATCCCGTTTTTCAAAAGCACATCCTCGGCGGCATCGTCTGGGCGATGGGCACAACGAAGGCCAAATGATGAAAACCCCAAGCTCCTCGTTCACCCGGCGCGAATTCACGCGCACGGCGCTCCTCGGCACCGGCGCGCTGGCGCTGCCGAACATCATTCCGTCACGGCTGCTCGGCGCCGGCGCTCCCAGCAACAAGGTCCGCGTCGGCCAGATCGGCTGCGGCCGGATCGCCCAGACGCATGACATGCCGTCGGTCTTCCATTCCGACCTGGCGGATTATGTCGCGGTGTGTGATTTCGACTCCCGGCGCGCGGCCGACGGCAAGGTGCTCCTCGAAAAATGGTACCGCGAAAAGAACCTGCCGGCGCCGAAAATCTCGGTGTACGGCGACTACCGTGAGATGCTGGCGCGGCCCGATATCGAGGCCGTCGTGATCAGCACGCCGGATCACCAGCACGCGGAGGCGGCGCTCCGCGCGATTTACGCGGGGAAGGATGTTTACCTGCAGAAGCCGATGACGATGACGCACGCCGAAGGCGTGCTGCTGCGCGAGGCGATCGTGAAATCGGGCCGCATCTTTCAACTCGGCAGCCAGCAACGCTCCAGCGTCCAGTTCCGGCGCGCGTGCGAGTTGGTGCGCAGCGGCCGTGTCGGCCGGCTGCAACGCGTCGAGATCGGCCTGCCGATCGACCCCACGGCGCCCGACAATCCACCGGCGCCCGTGCCGGCCAACTTCGACTACCAAAGCTGGCTGGGGCCGACCGCCGACGTGCCGTACACCGAACAGCGCGTGCATCCACAGAAAGGTTACGATCGCCCGGGCTGGCTGCGCAACGATGCCTACTGCCTCGGGATGATCACCGGCTGGGGCGCGCACCACTACGACATCATGCAATGGGCGCTCGACGTGGAGCTGAGCGGTCCCGGCCGCATCGAGGCGAAGGCGGATTTCCCGAAGAACAAGATCTGGAACGTGCATGGCGCGTATCACGTGGAGCTCACGTATCGCGGCGACGTGCGCGTCGCGGTGTCCGACAAGTTCCCCAACGGCCTGAAGTTCATCGGCGACGCCGGCTGGATTTTCGTCTCGCGCGGCAGCGTGGCGACGAAAGATCCAGGCGTGAAGCGCGGCCGGTTGCGGCCGCTCGACGCGAGCGATGAGCGATTGCTGGATCCGAAGGGCGTCACGGTGCAGCTGCCGGTAAGCAAGGAGCATCACGAGAACTGGCTCGAGTGCGTGCGCTCGCGCCGGACGCCGATGGTGCCGGCGCCGATCGCGCATCGAAGCAACACGGCGTGCATCGTGAGCTGGATCGCGATGAAGCTCGGGCGGCCGCTGACGTGGGACCCGAAGGCGGAGCAGTTCGTCAACGACGCCGGGGCGAACGCCATGCTGAAGCGGCCCGAACGCGCGCCGTTCGGCGCGACGCGACTGGCGATGGGCAAGGGCGCGGTGGGCAAGGTGTGATGCCGAGGAAAGGGGCGATGCCGGGTGGATGGCGACTTCCGGGCGCCGTCGCTTGGCGTGTCGAGGCGAACGCGCTCGGAGATCGCGTTCCACCCAAGACTCAAATCGATACTCGGGCGAAGTCATGAAACGCATCATCCCGGTCCTCCTGGTCGGCGTCGGTAACCGCGGCCGCTGGCCGGTCGAACGCTGCCGGCCCGAGAACGGCTGGCGCACCATCGGCCTCGTCGATCGCGTCGAGGAACACCTCGCGGCCGCGCGGACCGCGACCGGGTTGCCCGCCGCGGCGTGTTTCCGCGAGGTCGAGGCGGCCCTCGCGGCCACCCGGCCGGAGGCGATGATTCTCTGCACGCCGACGGTGACGCATGTCTCGCTGGTGAAGCTGGGCGTCGATCGCGGACTCGCCGTGCTGGTGGAGAAAGGCATGGCCCCGTGCTGGCGCGACGCCGTCGATCTCGCGCGCCACGTCAAGGCGGTGCGCGGTGTCGCGGCCGTGGCCCAGAATTATCGCTACGACGGCATCTCGACAGTGGTGCGGCAGGCGGTGCAGGGAAACGCCGCGCACGCCATCTCCGCGCCGTACCTCATCGACTACGTGCAGCACCGCGTGCGGCCGCAGCCGCGCACGCTCACCTATCCGTTCGCGAGCGTGTGGGACATGAGCTGCCATCATTTCGACAACCTGCTGGACTGGCTCGGGCCGGTGGCCGAGCTGACGGCCCACGGCTACCGCGCCAGCTACACGCCCTACGAGCACGACAACAACACGAGCGCGTTCCTGCGCTTCCAGAACGGCGTGAGCGTGAATTATGTTCACACGCACGATGCGAGTCGCGGCTCGCTGCGGATCGAGGTCCACGGTGCGAACGGCGCGTTCGTGCTCCGCGATGAGCGCGCCGAGTTTTCGCCCCGGCCCACGGTGAATTTCGGCGTCGAGCCGGCGACCGTCGTGCCGATTCCCGCCCGCGACTCGGAGCTCGGCGTGCTGGCCGATTTTCACGCGTACATCACCGGGGGGCGCGAGCCGGGGATATCCGTGCAGCGCAACCTCGAGACGATGGCGCTTTGCGAGATGATGGTGCGGTCGATTCAGGAGAAGAGGACGGTGCGGCGCGAGGAGTTGGAGTCAGTGTAGCCGCATTCACTGCAAAACCTCGCTGGGGAACGCGGCCGTGGCACGGTCAACCTGGCCGTGCTCGAGCCTTCCCGATGAGTCGAACGCGGTCAGATTGACCGCGCTACCCAAGACGTGCGTTCGCTCCAGGAGGTTTTGCAGTGAGCTTCAACTATTCGTCAGAATCTTTTTGTCACCGAGGGCCCCGCGATTTGCGCGGATCGTCCTTCATCCCGCGGGGTGGGGGCGCGGCGGGGCACCCCGCCTGCATCACCGTACCGGATGTAGGGCGGGGTCGCCGACCCCGCCGAAAGGCAGATCGCAAACGAATGCCGGCGGGGTCGGGCGACCCCGCCCTGCAAGGTTGGTGTCTCGCCGGCCTCAGAAATCCACGTTCATCGTCAGCCGGTACGCGCGCGGGTCGCCCCACGAACCGGACGCCACGCCGCCGGAGCGATAGTAATCCTTGTCGAAGAGATTGCTGACGTTGAGCGCGAAGCTCACCGGCCGGTTGTAGAGCTTCGTGCTGTAGCCTGCCAGCAGCGTGTAGAGCGAGTAGCCCGGAGACCACATCGCCACCACCGGTGTGGCGGGATTGGAGTCATGGTCGCCGTTGCCGCGGTAAGTCTTCTGCCGGTACTGCACGCCGCCGCCGACGAAACCGCCGCGGAAGAATCCCTCGGTGAACGTGTAGCGCGTGAAAATATTGCCGCGAGCCTTGGTGTAGCCGGCGTTCGGCACGCCCTCCGGAATCGTGGTCAGGAAGTCATCCAGCAGCGGGGTGGGTTGGCCCAGGGCCTTCGCCTCGGCCTGGAAGCCGTGCAGCAGCGGCGCGCGATTCTCGGTCACAACCTTGTTCGTGCCCACGTTGAAGGTGGTCCGCCAGTGCCGCGTGACATTTGCCGTCAGCTCGAACTCGTAACCTTCGGTCGTCGTCGTCTGGTAATCCTGCCCGCTCTGGAACTCCGTCGGGAAAATCGCCGACAGCTCGTCGCGAATCTGAATGTTCGGCGCCGGGTTGTAGCGATCGTTCGGACGATAGTTGTGGTACTTCACCAGGTTGATTTCGATCCGGCGGAGGCGGGCGTCCTGCGCGTCGGGGAACAGGCTGAAGCGGGCCGAAATCTCCGTGCCCTCGCCGACCGGCACGCCCTGTTTTTGGCCGACGCGGAACGTATCCGTGCCTTCGCCGGTGGAGATGCGGAACGACTGCGCCCAGTTGTAGCCGATGGCGAACGCGTCGTTCAGCCGCACGATGCCGCCATAATTCGCGCCATGCACCTTGGCGTAGACGAACGTCTGGTTCGCCGGAAAGAGGCCGGGAATCTCGTCGACCACCCACTGGTTCTTCAGCGGACGCACCGCGACAAAACGCGTCTTCATCTTGAACTCGTCTTCGCGGTAGCCGACGTGCGTGAAGAGGTGGCCGTTGAAATAGCTGCCCGACGCACCCGCGCCCCACGAGGGCGTGTAGAACCGGCGCCAGAGCTGGTGGCCCGACGCGCCGACGACGTTGGACAAATCCGGATACCAGGCCGACACGCCGGGCACCGGTCCGAGGTCATCGTTACCCTTCAGGCCGTCGCGATTGAAGTAATAGCGCCGCGTGAAGCGATTGTTCGTGAAGGTCGTGCGGTTCGCGGTGTATGCCGCCTGGGTGATGTCGCGACGGATCGTGCCGTTGAATGCCGGATTGTCTTCGTCCACGTATTCGCCCCAGGCCGGCTTGAAGTGGTACGGGTTGTCCTGGTGCTGCTGCAGGTTCACCAGCAGCTGCTGCTTCATCCAGCTGAAGGGCTTCAGGTCGTAGACCCCGGAGAACCGGATGTCGCGCACGTTGTTGCCGTGCTCGCGGCGCGTGCGGAAATATTCGGTGTAGAGCTCGCCGAAATACGGATTCGGCGTGCCGTCCGGCAGCGTGCGATTGGTGTCGCGGAAAATGTTGCGGCCGGCCCCGATGGCCTGCTGGTCGATGTTCCGCTGGTACCAGTTGCCGCTGAGCTGGAGGTGGAGGTTGTCGCCAATGTGGTGCTCCACTTCGAACGTGACCGACTGGTAATAGTTCTCGAAGGCGGCTTTCGGACCCGCGGAATGAAAGCTCCGGGGCAGGATCGCGGGGTCGGCGATCGTCGTGCCCGGCCCCGTGCTGTTGACGCGACCGGTGGCCGCGGGTCGGAAGGTGCGTGCGTTGGCGGGCAAATAAACCAGCCCGTTCGACGCCGCGATCGTGGCGGTGGCCGTGCGCGAGAACGCGTCGACGAACAGCCCCTGCGAGTTCACCGAATTCGTCTCGGCGTGCTCCGCCATGATGTGGATCTGCGTCTTGGGGAACGGGCGGTAACTCAACGCGAGGTACGCGCCCCAGAAATCGCGGCGGACGTCGTCGAGCCACGAGTCGTTGTGGCTCTTCACCGTGGAAAAGCGCAGCGCGAGCTTGTTCTTGATCAGCGGCCGGTTCAGGTCGATTTCGCCGCGGCGCAGATCGTTGCTGCCGGCCATCAGCTTCACGCGATTGATGTTTCGCCCAAACAGCCCGCGCTTGGTCATCTGGTTCTGCGCGCCGCCCACGTCGGCCTCGCCGTAGAGAAAAGAGTTGGGCCCGCGCAGCACCTCGACCCGCTCGGTGCTGTAGGAGTCCATCGGCGAGTACCAAATCCAGCCGTTGCGCATCGCATACGCATTCGGAATGCCGCGCAGGACGACGCGGCTGTCGACCTGGACGTTGAGCGGCTCGGGGTTGTCCTCGCCGGAGGTCGACCACCGCATCATCTCGTCGATCGTGATCGACGCAGTGTCCTCGATGAGCTGCGCGTTGATGATCGAAATCGAGTTCGCGAGATTCTTCAGCTCCTGGACCGTACGCATGCCGGAGGTGGTCTGCATCGATTCGTAGCCGATGTCCTTGTCTTCCGTGACGGTGAAGACGCCGAGCTGCACCGCGTCCTCCTTGCGAGAGTCGGTGGCGGGCGGCGTGGTGGTGGCCGGGACGGCCTGGCCGAACGCGAAGGAAAGGAGGCAGCTGAAAACGGCGGCGGCAATCAGCCGGGAGCCGCGATGGACGAGGGTGGGTCGGTCGTTCATGGTAGTTACGCTTGCAATACGGTGGGTCGGAACGGGCAGGGCGAACGCGGGTCAGGCGCACGCAATGGGGGCAAGCACCTTCCGTGCTCAGGGTGGGTGTGCGGATACTCGTGCGGTTTGGAATTGATTCAAGACCGAATCGACCGTCGCCGCGGGTCGGCGTCTACGCCGGCGGTCCGCCCCGCGTAAACAGCCTCGCCTCCGCCCGGGCACGCTGGCTCGCTCGGCCGCGCCATGCCCTTCACCCTCGCGCCGGCCGACCGGCCCACGATGTATTTCGTCGGTGTGACCACGGGTCACTCGTCGATCCATGCCGTGTTCCCGCAATGGGCGCGCCGGCTCGACCTGGGCGACTGTGCGCTGCGGGGGCTCGATTTGCCGCTGCGCGCGCCGGCCGAGGATTATCGCCGGATCGTCGAGTTCATCCGCGGCGATCCGCGGGCGCTCGGCGCGCTGGTCACGACGCACAAACTCGATCTGTTTCGCGCGTGCCGGGAGCAGTTCGATGAGATCGAACCGGTTGCGAATACGCTGGGCGAGGTGAGCAGCATCTACAAACGCGGCGGCCGGCTGCACGGCCGCTCGGTCGATCCGTGGACGGTGGGCTACGCGCTGGCGTCGTTCGTGCCGGCGGCTGCGTGGCGGCGCGACGCGCAGGTGCTGATTCTCGGCGCCGGCGGTTCGGGCACGGCGCTCGCCTGGCACCTCGGCCATGCCGCGCCGGGCGAAATCCGGCCGCGGCGGATCGTGGTGGCCGATCGCGAGCGTTCGCGGCTCGACCCGGTGCGGCGGCTGCAAGCGAGTTGGGACCAGTCGATCCCGGTGGAATGCCAGCTCGTCGCGCAGCCGGAAGACGCCGACGAACTCGTGCGCCGGCTGCCCGCCGGTTCGCTAATCGTGAACGCCACCGGGGCGGGCAAAGACACGCCCGGCTCGCCGCTGACCGACGCGGTCGTGTTTCCCGAAAACGGATTTGCGTGGGACTTCAATTATCGCGGCGAGTTGAAATTTCTGGAGCAGGCCCGCGCGCAGCAATCATCGCGCGGGCTTCGCGTGGAGGATGGCTGGGTTTATTTCGTGCACGGCTGGACGCAGGTGATCGCGGATGTGTTCGATCGTGGAATTCCGACGCACGGCCCGCTGTTCGACGAACTTGGCGGGATCGCCGCGAAGTACCGGGTCTAGCCGGCGGCATCCGACACCGCGCCGCGGCCGCGATCGAAGGAACCACCCAGGCATTTTACCGCGGAGCACGCGGATCACACGGATGATGGCAGGTAACCTCTCCCCAGCCATCCGCGTGTTCTGCGGTTAATAGCTCATTTCAAGACCTCGTTGGCGAACGCGGCGTAGCACGGTCAACCTGACCGTGCTCGAGCCATCCCAGTGAGCCGAACGCGGTCAGATTGACCGCGCTACTCAAGACGTGCGTTCGCTCCAGGAGATTTTGCCATGAGCTTTTTAAATGCTCCGGTGGTTTCGGCGGTTGCGACAGAACGCAGGGGACCACGGAAAATGCCGATGCGGCAGGATCGCAACGCGCCACCTACAGGCTAAGCAATGCGCAGGAGGAGCGTTGTGGCGCCATTGCAGGAAATTGAGATGCGCCCGGAGGTAACCCGATCGATACTTCGCGCTTGCCACCGTCGGGGCGAAGTTTGATGCATCGGGCGTAGCAAACCCTCTGCCCCGCGTCCGGGCGTCGAGCCAGGACGCGATACCTTGACCTGCCTGCGCCATGAACCTGAACACCCTGATTGTGGCTTCACTGAGGCCATTTGTTTCCGCTCGCCGCGTCCTGCGGTGCGTTGCGTTGATTTCCGCCTGTGTGGTTGTGCCGCTGCCGCTCGTGCGTGCCGCCGAGTCCGGCATCATCACCGGCGCGGTCAGCAATGCGCAAACCGGCAATATGCTGGAAGGCGCCAAGATTGAAGTGCCGAAGCTCGGCGTCACGGCGCTGGCCGACAACACCGGCCGCTTCGTCGTGTCGAATGTTCCCCCTGGTACCTACGAAATCGTCGTCAGCTACCTCGGCCTCGATCCGGCCAGAGCCGAGGTGAACGTATCCGCGGGTCAGCGCGCCACGCGCGATTTCGAGATGACCTCTGGTATCTACAAGCTCGAAGCCTTCAAGGTCACTGGTGAGCGCGAAGGCACCGCCGCCATGATCACCGAGAAGAGGAATGCCGACAACGTGAAGGACGTGATCGCGATGGATTCCTTCGGCTATCTGCCGAACATGAGTGCCGGCGAGGTTGTCATGCGTCTGCCCGGCGTGGCCGGCAGTCCCACGGTCGAAGGATTGAACTACCAGTTCAACATGCGCGGCATGCCGCCGGGTTTGAACAACGTGACGGTCGACGGAATGACGATGACCACCACCGACGCCGGCAGCCGCGCGTTCGAGTTGCAGGGCGTCACCGGCGCAATGTTCGAAGGCTTGGAGCTGGTCAAGGGCCACACGCCCGACAAGGGCGCCGACTCGCTCGGCGGCACGATCAATTTCAAGTCACGCTCGACCTTCAGCATGCGGGAGGATCATCGCACGACCTACAATTTCAGCACGCGCTGGGCGCCACCGTTCTTCGAGCAGACGCCCATTCGCTCGCAGCATCGCGCGCACCCCATCCTCAATCTGACCCATCAGCAGGTGTTCAGCGTGCTGGGCGACCAGCGGAACCTGGGCGTTTCGTTGAACCTGTTCTACAGCGAAAACGCCGTCGGCGGCTTCTACACGCTGTATGATTACGTGGACGTCCCCAGCGGGCCTAGGCCGGTGCGGCAATTCGAGACCTACGACAACACCAACAACCGGAAACAGATGAGCGTGAATTTCAAAGCCGACTACCGTTGGTCGGCGGCCACGAAGTTTTCGCTCGGCCTGCTCGAGAACGATAATTTCGAGCGCCACCGGCGCCGACCAATTATTCGCGCGTTCACCGGCGCCCAGGGGACGCAGCCCAGCGCCGCGACGGCCTATCTGCCCGGCAACTTCACCGACGACATCACGGTCATCCGGCCGGTGCCCGAACGGGTCGCTCCCGCCACCACCGGAAGCAGCGCGAACGCCAGCCACATCGAGGTGATCAGCGATGGCCCGTTGAACTACAACCTGCGGATGCGCCGGATCGATTTCAACGGCGAGCACAATTACAGCAACTGGAACATCGAATATGGCGCGAGCGCCGGCGAATCGCATCTGAACAACGGACAGGGCCGCGGCGGCGTCATGGCCCTGCGGTTCTTCGATCCCGCGCTGCAGACTCCGGGCCAACCGGTCAACTTCGGCAATGCCGGGTGGATCCTCGACAAGACGCAGTCGGATACTCTGCCGAAATTCACGCGGAACGGCGGGGCGGACTGGACCGACCCGAACAACTTTCTGCCGCGTGCGACCGACGGCCTGACGCAGCAGCGCAACGAAAGCGATCAGGTGATTTATCAGGCGCGCTACGACATGCGCTGGCGGACCCCGCTATCCGCGCCGAATTTCCTCAAAGCCGGCGCCGCCTGGCGCGACGCCGTTCGTGACGTCTGGGGCAAGGATCGCCACCGTTGGAGTTTCGTAGGCACCTTGCGTTACGATCCGAATCTCCGCCTCGCGAACGACCCGAATTGGGTCAGTTACACCAAGGCAAAGACCGGCCTCAATATTCCGATGTGGCAGTCCTCGATGCACACGATCGATGGCTGGCCGGCAAAACCCGAGCTCTGGGTCGAGGACAATTACTTCCGCGAGCAATCGAAATATACCGCGACGAGCAGCGTGGACGAAGAGGTGACGGCCTATTACCTGATGGCCAATGGTCGCCTCGGGCGGGACGGGTGGCTCGGTCGGACCGGCTATCTTGGTGGCCTCCGTTACGAAGACACCAAGACCCAGGGCAAGGGATGGGTGCGGGCACGTCGCGCCAGCACCGCGGCCCAGCAACTGGCGGACCCAGTGGGAGCGGCGGCAGCCGACTACGCCAACACCGACCGCGTGATCGAAGGCGGCTACCACGACATCTACCCGAGCATCCACGCGTTTCACGACATCACCCCGAACCTGAAAGCGCGGCTAAGCTGGTCGACCAGCTTCGGGCGCCCCGACATCTCGAACATGCGACCGGGTGAAACGATCGATGAGACCAACCGCCGACTCACGGTCAACAACCCGAGCCTCAAGCCGCAGGTTTCCAGAAACTGGGATGCCACGCTCGAATATTATTTCCAGGGCGTGGGCGCCCTCACCTTCGGGTGGTTCCACAAGTCGATTCAGGATTACATCATCACCGGCCAGATTGTCGGCCTCATTCCCGGTGGCCTGGACAATGGCTTCGACGGAGAATACGAGGGATTCGAGGAACGGACCTCGATCAATTCCGGCACGGCCGTCGCGCAGGGCTGGGAGTTCTCCTACTCGCAGCAGCTCACGTTTCTGCCCGGCCCCCTGCGGGGCCTGGCCGCATCGTTCAACTATTCGCACGTCGGCACGCACGGCTTGCGTGGCGGCACCCGTTATCTGACCAGCCGCGAAGTCACGGGCTTCATCCCGAACACGGCAAATGCGTCTTTGTCGTGGCGCCACCGGTCCGGCTTCAGTGCGCGGGCGCTGTATAACCTCTCGGGCGAAAACATCACGTCATTGAGCGGTGTGACGACTCCCGGCCGCAATATCTACCGCCTGCCGATGAAGACGCTGAACCTGGGTGTGAGCTATCAGTATCGGCCCTCGCTCGGTTTCACCATCGATATCGCGAATGTGTTCAACGAGCCCCAGGAGTTCTACATGGGCACGAAGAATTACCTGCGGCAGAGCACCACGAACTTCGTCACCGTGACGATCGGCGTGAACGGCCGGTTCTGACCGGCACGCGTGGGCGGTGCGGCCACTCGCCGGCGATCGTCGCTGCAGGAATCCCGGAAGTATCCACGAGCGCCAGCGAGTGGATGCGCGGCGATTTCGACTCGCTGGCGCTCGTGGCTACTCCACGGGTGTTGCCGATCGCCGCTGGCGATAGGTTCGCGCTGCTAACGCGGCGCCCTTTTCATCGCGCCCGCACCCGGCGGCCGCGCCATGCTTCGAGATCGGCGAGCGGCGCGTCCTTGATCGCGTTCACTTCCTCGTCGGTCAGCCGGAACAGCAGAATCGACGAGCCCAGCACGGCCGCGGGTGTCTCGTCGCGAAGGTAGTGGCACAGCCGGCCGAACTGCAGGATCTCGAAGAGCATCGCGTTGCGCAGCCAGGCCTCGCGTTCGGTGGCGGTGAGGCGGGCCGCCGCCTCCGTGTTCTTCGGGAAAGAAGCCTTCAGCTCCTGATACCGCTGCTCGTACTGCGGCGACCACGGGCCGCTCACGCCGAGGTACACGCGCTGGAAATTTGTCGCACTGATCGCATACCAGCCGCCGCGGAGTGGGGCGGGATAAGTCCTTTGCCCGGTGTCGTCGCGCCAGTCGGCGACACGTGTCACCGTGAGCCCGCGCGCGCGGGGCGAATCCGAACCGAAATAACTGAGAAACACCGGCAGCCGATCACCCGCCGACGTTTTCGTTGCCATCCAGCGCTCGAGATCCGGCAGTCCCTGGCCCCAGTCGTACGAGCTGTCGACGAGATAGCGCCACGGATGCGCGCGGGCGCCGGCCGTGAAATAGGAGAGATAAAACGGCCGGGCCGACCAGGAGTCGACGGCTTGGGCCGCCACCGCCAGCCCGAGGACCGGGGCGGCGATGGCGACGAAGCGCGTGCGCAACCAGACCGCCGCCGCGCCGGCGAAGACGAAAACCACCGCATAGATCGGCAGCAGGTGGCGATGCCCGATGTTCAGCGGCGTGTTGAGGGCGACGAGCCAGTAGATCACGAACAACCCGAGCAGCGGCGCCGCGCGATACAGCGCCGACTTGGCGGCGGAGTAGCGCCGGCTTCCAGCCGGCACGGCCGGGGCTGGCCGGCTGGAAGCCGGCGATACTTTCGGCCGATTGTCGGCAGCTGGATCCAGCGGGGAAGTGGCGCGCTGGCCGCGCCACCAGCCGATCAACACGCATCCGATTCCGATCGCGAACAGCACCAGTTCCGCCGGGGTGGTCTTGAGCAGGAACGCGGCCGGGAAAAACCAGCGCGAGCCCGTCGTCGACGCCTCACCCCACAGGAATGACGGCCGCGTGCGCGAGGCCTGGAACGTGAACGCGATCGACCAGAGGTACGCCTCGGGCAAGGCGTGTCGCTGGCGGAACCACCCGACCGTGCGAGCGAGCGGCGCCGGCGCCGGGCGCGTGAAGCCGCTCTCGATCAATCCGGCGGCCGAGCTTCCCGCCGCCGGTTCATGCGGCGCACCGGCGAGCACGGTTTCCCACGGCGGGTCGAAGCCGGGTTGTCCGGCACTGCCGGGTGCGGCGGCCGCGAACCGAAACCCGTAGGCGGCCCAGATGAGCGCGTAGCCCGCCACCGCCGCGACGACGAGGGTTGCGCCCAATCCGCCCGCCACCGCCGCCCGCGTGCGCAAGCAACGCGATTTACCGCCGAGCCGGACCGGAAGCGGTGAACGATAGGTGACGCGAAGCGCAAACAACACCGCGAGCATCGGCAACAGCAGCAACCCGGAGTTCTTCGCGAGCAACGTGGCACCGGTGGCGAGACTGGCGAGCGCGAGCCGCCCAAGGGTGAACCCATGCCAGAGCCGCCAGAAAGCGGACAACGCCGCCAGCAGACAGCACGAGACGACGATGTCCGAAGTGGCGAGGCCGCCCTGCGCGAGCAGCGTGGGGCTGAAGGCGGCCAGCACCAGTGCCAGCCAACCGGCCCTGCCGCCGAACAATCCGCGGGCCCACGCCCAAATCAGGATGAGCAAGCCGGCGCCGAAGAGCGCCGAGATCATGCGCGGGCGCGCAAGCATGGGACGAAAGTCGTTGCCCGTTTCGAAGAAAAAATCTCCGGCCAGCGCGCGCGTGTTTGGCTGCTGCCAGGCGAGGCGGTCGTGTGGTGGGAACCGCAGATCCATTCCGAGCAGCGGCAGCGCGGCGGCGCGCGTCCCCAGGACGCCGTTCTCGGCGTTGATCCGAAAGTCACCAAACTTCCAATACGCGTAGCCGCTGGTGATGTGGCCGGGCTCGTCGAAGGTCGCGCCGACCCGCGGGTTCGTCGTCACCGCCATCAGCCAGTACGCCAGCATGATCCCGGCGGCCGCGAGCCATGATTTGTGAGCGGGCTTCAGTCGGGCCATGCTATGCAGCGAGTCGCGCCAATCTGCGGCAGGGAGGGGAGCCGTGTCGAGCGTGACAGCGACCAGGCCGGGAGACGCCGCCGTCGCGAAAATCGACCGGGTTTCGGACGGCGCTCATAGAGCGCCGCCCCAGGTTCACGCGACCGGGAATTGTAGCGGCGGTCTGCGACCGCCGGCGATGGAGTCTGGGCGCGCGTCAATCGGTCGCGCGGCCGTTGGCCGTCGCCGCGGCCGCCGCACGCGGTGCCGCGGGCGGCGCAATCGGCCCCGGCTTCCGCGGGAGCTTCTCGTCGCGCATGGCCGCCTGATAAACGAAGGTCGCCATGATCACCGCGGCTTGCTTCAGGTCGTCGGCGACGACGCGGTCATAGACGTCCATGTTGCCGTGATGGGTGCGCGTCCAGTACTCGATTTCGTCCTGGATGAATTGGAACCCCGGCAATCCGACCGCGTCGAACGACAGGTGGTCGGTGCCGGCGGTGGTCGCGAGGGAAACGGTCTCCGCGCCGAGGTCTCTGAACGGCTTCAACCACTCGCGGAAAATGGGGCGGGCCGCCTCGTTGTTCTGCAGGTAAATCCCGCGAATTCGGCCGCCGCCGTTGTCGAGGTTGAAGTACGCCGACAAGCGGTCATGCGCCGGTTTTTTTTCGACCGTCGTGGGACTGGTGGAGCGGCTCGACCTGGCCGCACCGTCCGCCGCCGGGTGGGAGCCAGCCGTTGCGCCCGGCGCGGATTTGGCGATGCCAAAATGTTCAGTGACGTAGGCCTTCGACCCCAGGAGGCCCTGCTCCTCCCCGGTCCACAGCGCGACGCGAATCGTGCGCCGCGGCTTCAGGTCGAGCGCGCGCAGAATGCGCACGGCCTCCATCGCCACGGCCGAACCCGCCGCGTTGTCCGTCGCGCCGGTGCCGCTGTGCCAGGAGTCGAGGTGTGCGCCGAGCATCACCAGCTCGTCCGCCAGATCGGAACCGGGGATTTCCGCCACGACGTTGGCTGCCATGAGGTTTTTCGCGAGGTACTCCGCCTGCAGATCGACCGCGATCCGCAGCTTCTCGCCGGCCTCGGTCATCCGCACCAGCCGGTTGTAGTGTTCGGCGGCGACGGTGATTTGCGGCAGGATCGGCGGCGCGTCGGTCTGCCACGGCGAAACCGTGCGGGCCGGGGCCTGCGGCGAGGGGCGCGGCCCGGTGCCGGTGCTCTTCGCCTCGGCGGTCGATGGCTTGCGCGCCGACTTGTCCGCTGGCGCGGCCTTGGCGCTGGTTGGTTTCGGATACACGGTCGCCGCCCCGGTGAACAGGTTGCCGGCTTCGCCCTGCCGGCTGGGCTGGAGCAGCAGCGCCACGCCTTCGTCCGCGAAAAACTGATACTTCTGCGGCAAGAGCGCCATGGCCGATCGCTGCGCGGGACTGGCGAGCGGGTTGGGCGAGGTGCCGCTGGCTGGCCGGGAGCCGCTGGCGGGACCTTCGCCGGCATTCGCCAGCGCGAGCAGGTTGGCCTCGGTCCGCCGCGTGGCGAGGGGGTCGAACTTCAGCTTCAGTTCCTGCACGCCGCCATCGAGCACGATCTTGCCGCGCAGTTTCCCGCGGAAGCGCCCGAAGTCTTCCGATTTTTTGAGGTCGACGTGCACGACCTCGGCCTCGAGCGGCTGTCGGCCGAGACCGGGCGACCATGCCTTGGGATACGCGATGAGCGGAATCGCCTGCGGCGCGATCACCTGCGCCGAAAACCGGCGCAACTCCCAGCCGCGGCCGAACGGCCCCCACGGCTCGAGCTGCGCATTTGCCAGCCCCCACGCGGTGAATTGATCGCGCGACCACTCGCTCGCACGCCGCAGGCCGGTGGAGCCGGTCAGTCGCGGGCCGAACACATCCGTCAGCCGGCTGAGCGTCGCCATGACCTGGGAATGGTTGAGGCCCTCCTCGCGGATCCGCGCGATGGGGTCTTGGGCCGGCGGCGTTGATCCGTCCGCCGCAGTCGCAGCGCGGGCCGCCGGCGCGGTTTCCGCGGCGACGATCGGTCCGAACAGTACCACTGCACAGGCCAGGCTGGAGAGTAGCCGGGAAGGGGTATTCACGAGCGCCAGCATCCGCAGCCGGGCGGCCCGGGCAACCCGAAAGCCGCCGAGCCGGCGGTTGGTGGCCGCCACCCTCTACGCGGTCGCGGCGCGAATCCGAATCAACAGATCCTTCGCCTCGACGGTGTCGCCGAGCGCGACGTGCAGTTCGGCCACGATGCCGTCGCACGGCGCGTAAACCGTGTTCTGCATCTTCATCGCCTCCATCATCAGCAGCTTGTCGCCTTTGGCCACCTTCGTGCCGACCGATACTTGAAGCTGTGCGATCAGTCCGGGGATCGGTGCCGAGACCTGCATCGGATCGTTGAGGTCCGCCTTCGGCCGCGCTTTCGATTTTGGCGCGACCATCTTGTCGAGGATGAAGGTCTCGCGGCCAATGCCGTTCAGTTCATAACTGATCGCGCGGCGCCCGTCCTTGTCGGGCTGGCCAATGGAAATCAGCCGGATGATGAGCACCTTGCCCTCTTCGATGCTGACCGAAATCTCCTCGCCCGGCTTCAATCCGTAAAAGAACGCCGGCGTCGGCAGCACGGAAACATCGGAAAACGCCGCGGCGTGCTTCGCGTAGTCGGCGAAGACCTGCGGGTACATCAGGTGCGAGTACAGATCGTCGTCGCTCGCCGGCCGCTTGAGTTTCTCCGCGAGCTCCGCGCGAGTCTGGTCGAGGTCGAGCCCGCTTACGACGGTCGCCGTCCGCTCGACCTTGCGGCCCAACCGCGTCGAGGTCGCGGCGGTGTACCGGGCGCGGGCTTCCTGGTAACGTTTGGGCCCGAGGATCACTTTCCAGACCTGCTCGGGCCAGCCGCCCTCCGGCCAGCCGAGGCCGCCCATCATCATGTCGATCACGCTCTCCGGAAACGCCGTCGTGCCGGGCTCCAGGTTCACGACGTCGACCGGACGGATGCCTTTGCTGAAAAGGAAGAGCGCCAGGTCGCCGACGACCTTCGAACTCGGCGTCACCTTCACGATGTCACCGAAAAGCTGATTCACCTCCGCGTAGGTCCGCGCGATCTCCGGCCAGCGGTGGCCGACGCCCATCGAGGCGGCCTGCTCCTTGAGGTTGGTGTACTGGCCGCCGGGCATTTCGTGCAGGTAGACTTCGGCCGAGCCGCTCTTGGGCGCGGTGTCGAACGGCCGGTAGTATTCGCGGACCTGTTCCCAGTAGTCGGAAAACTCGTTGAGCGCGGCGAGGTCGAGCTGCGTGTCGCGGGTGGTGTGCTGCAGCGCGGCGACGACCGAATTGAGGTTTGGCTGCGAGGTGCTGCCGCTCATCGCGGCCAGCGCGAGGTCGACGACATCGACGCCGGCGTCGGCCGCGCGCAGCACGCTGGCTGCCGCAATCCCGCTCGTGTCGTGGGTGTGGAAGTGGATTGGGAGCGACACTTCCTCCTTGAGCGCCTTGACCAGCTTGTAGGCGGCGTAGGGCCGGCAGAGCCCGGCCATGTCCTTGATCGCGAGGAAATGCGCGCCCATCCGCTCCAGTTCCCTCGCCACGCGCACGTAGTACTTCAGCGAGAACTTGTCCCGCCGCTCGTCGAGGATGTCGCCGGTGTAACAGAGCGCCGCCTCGCAGACCGCGTGGGTCTCCTGGACCGCTTCCATCGCGACGCGCAGGTTCGGCAGGTAATTCAGCGAGTCGAAGACGCGGAAGATATCCATGCCGTTTTGCGCCGCGTGCTGCACGAAGCCGGCCACGACGTTGTCGGGGTAATTCGTATAGCCCACGGCGTTCGCGCCGCGAAACAGCATCTGGAAACAGATGTTCGGCACCCGCGCCCGCAGCTGCCGGAGCCGCTCCCACGGATCCTCGCTCAGGAAACGCATCGCAGTGTCGAACGTCGCGCCGCCCCACATCTCGAGCGAGAACAGGGTGGGCGCCCGGCGGGCGAGCGCGTCGGCGCAGGCGAGCATGTCGTAAGTGCGCACGCGGGTCGCCATCAGCGACTGGTGGGCATCGCGCCACGTCGTGTCGGTGATCAGGAGACGCTTCTGCCGGTCGGTCCACTCGGCGAATTTCCGCGGGCCGAGCTCGAGCAGTTTCTGCCGCGTGCCCGGGGGGGGGACGAGGTTGCGATCGTACTCCGGCACCACCGCCAGCGGAAACGGCTTCTCCGGCCGATAACCCTTGGCGTGCGGGTTGCCGTTCACGATCACGTTGCCGAGGAAGGTCAGCAGCTTCGTCGCGCGGTCCCGGCGCGGCTTGAAGGCGAAGAGCTCCGGCGTCGTGTCGATCAGCGTCGTCGTCGCCTGGCCGGTGCGGAATTGCGGGTGGGCGATGACGTTTTCGAGGAACGGGATGTTCGTCTTCACGCCGCGGATCCGGAATTCCGAGAGCACGCGACGGGCGCGGTTGAGCGCAATCTCGTAGCTCTGGCCGCTGGTGATGCTCTTCACCAGCAGCGAATCGTAGAACGGCGTGATGACCGCGCCGGCGTAGCCCATGCCGCCGTCGAGCCGGACGCCGAAGCCGCCGGGCGAACGGTAGGCGAGAATGCGGCCGTAATCCGGGATGAACTTGTTTTCCGGATCTTCCGTCGTAATCCGGCACTGAATCGCATAGCCGTTGCGCGGAATATCGGGCTGGAGCGGCATGCCGACCTCCGCGGAATGCAGCGCGTGGCCCTGCGCGATCAGGACCTGCGCGCGCACCAAATCGAGGCCCGTGATCACCTCGGTCACGGTGTGCTCCACCTGGATCCGCGGGTTCATCTCGATGAAGAACCACTCGTGCCGGTCGAGATCGTAGAGGAATTCGACCGTGCCGGCATTGTCATACCGGATTTCCCGCGCCAGCCGCGCGGCGGCCGCGCAGAGCTCGCGCACGATGTGCTCCGGCAGTCCGAACGAGGGCGCGACCTCGACGACTTTCTGGTGGCGGCGCTGCACCGAGCAGTCGCGCTCGTGGAGATGGATGACGTTGCCGTGCTTGTCGCCGAGCACCTGGACCTCGATGTGCTTCGCGCGCGGAATGTATTTCTCGAGAAAAACCGCGGGGTTGCCGAACGCGCGGCCCGCCTCCGCCTGCGCCTCGTCCAGCAGATTCGTCAGATCGCCCGCCTTGTGCACGACGCGCATGCCGCGGCCGCCGCCACCGAAGGCCGCCTTGATGATCAGCGGAAAGCCGATCGCTTTCGCGGTGCGCAGCGCTTCGTCGCGATCGGTGATCGGATCCTTGGTGCCGGGCAGGGTGGGCACGCCGATTTTCTGGGCGAGCGCCCGCGCGGCGGTCTTGTCTCCCATCATGTCGAGCACCTCGGGCCGCGGGCCCACGAAGATGATACCGGCCCGCTCGCAGGCGCGCGCGAAGTCGGCGTTTTCCGAAAGAAAGCCGTAGCCGGGGTGAATCGCGTCGACGCTCTTCTCCTTCGCCACGCCCACGATGCTGTCGATGTCGAGGTACGCGGCGACCGGCCCCTTGCCCGAGCCGACCTGGTACGCCTCGTCGGCCTTGTAGCGGTGGATGCAGAGCCGATCCTCGTGGGCGAAGATGGCCACGGTGCGGAGATTCAGCTCCGTGCCGGCGCGGAAGATGCGCACGGCGATCTCGCTGCGATTCGCGGCCATCAATTTCTTGATCGGCCGGACAATCGGCGCCGGAGCGGCGGGTTTCGAGGCGGAGGCCCGTTCGACAGGCTCAGGGCGGGCAGGCTTGGGTCGCGTGGGAGGCATCAAGACGAAAGCAGCGGGATTTAGGGCGATGTCGCGCGAAGGGGAAGACGCAATTTTTGCGGCAACACCCCGCCGATCGAGCTTGCGGGTGAAATTCATAAAAATAACCTCCGGGCCACCAGCCGGCTCGCCCCAGGCGAGACGGTCGCTGCGCAAGCCCGGTGAGCCTCCAACGCATGAATGCGACGATCTCCACGCTCCGTGTCGTACCAGCCGTGTTGTCCCGATCCGGGGTGACGCTTTGCCTGGCCGTGCTCGCGCTGAGCTCCGGCTTCGCGCAAACCGCAGCCACGCCAAACAAGGACGACGACATCGTCGACCTGTCGCCCTTCGTCGTCCGGTCGGACCGCGACAGCGGTTACCAGGCCGCGACGACGCTCGCGGGCACGCGCGTCAACACGCCGATCAAGGATCTCGGCGCGGCCATCTCGGTTTACACGAAGGATCTGCTCGAGGACATCGGGGCGACGAATTCGAGCGACGTGCTCGTGTTTGCCACCGGCATGGAAGCCGCGGGCGCGGGCGGGAACTTCGCCGACATTGGCGCGGACGTGAACAACGAGCGGCCGTCCGCCAACGGGGCGCGGCACGAGCCACAGGCGGCGAGCCGTTCCCGCGGACTCGCCTCGCCGACGTTCACCCGTGGCTACTTTGCCACCAGCATTTCGTTCGACACGTACAACACCGGCGCGGTCACGGTGAACCGCGGACCGAATGCCGCGCTGTTCGGCGTGGGCAGCGCCGCCGGCGTGGTCGACACCGCATTGCTCATGGCGGACCTGCGGCAGGACCGCGGCGCCGTGGTGCTGCGTTACGGCAACAACGACAGCATTCGGCGCTCGCTGGATGTGAACCGCGTGCTGGTGCCGCAGAGACTCGCGGTGCGTTTCGACGCGCTGCACGACCGGGAGAAGTTCAACCAGCGGCCGGCCTTCGAGGAGAAGCAGCGTATTTACGGAGCGGTGACGGCACGGCCGTTCCGGTCCACGACCTTGCGGGCGAACCTCGAGGCCGGGCGCACGAACGCCAACCGGCCCATCAGTTTCACGCCGTACAAGAGCGTCTCGTCCTATTGGTTCGAGGCCGGCCGCCCGGCCTACGACTGGCGGTTCTACGACGACCCGGCGCTGAATCCCAACACCGCCAACCACGGCTCGGCGACCGAGGGTTTCCTGCAGGCCAACAACCAGGCGGGCAGCCAGCCGATCATCGTGTATTCGAATCCCACCGACCGGGCGCCGTCGTACGGCTTCATGGGCTCGGTCGCGTCGACCTCCGCGAATGCCGCCAACTCGGTCAAGAACCAGGTCTTCAATCCCATCTTCAATCGCAATCTGCTGAGCGACTCGATCCGGTTCCTGCACACGAGCAACGTGTGGGAAATTCCGGCGGCGTTCTGGACCACCGCCAACGTCAAGCCGGGGCAGTTGCCGGGCTTCGTGCCCGCCGGCGTCAAGGCGCAGGGCTTCACGGATTACAGCGCCTTCGATTTTGCCGATCGGATGCTCGACGAAACCTCCCGGCAGAGCGACAGCTTCCACACCTTCAACGTCACGCTGGAGCAGGATTTCTGGCAGAATCATGCCGGCGTGCAGCTCGCGTACGATCGGCAGCGGATCGACCGGCGCTCGAAGAACTCGTTTTTCTCCCAGGGAAATTCGAACCACATCTATGTCGACACATCGGTGACGCTGCCCAACGGGCTGGCGAATCCCAACCTCGGCCGGCCGTTCGCGGTCTACGGCCAGTCGAACTGGCTGGAAAAGTTCGAGCAGCGGGAAGGCCGGCGCGGCACGGCGTTTCTGAAATACGATTTCAAGGACCTGCGGCCGGCGTGGGCGCGCTGGTTGGGCCGGCACACGCTGACCGGTTTCTACGAGGAGAATGCGCTCAACCAGATCAACTACCGCGTGCCGACGACGGTGCAGGGCGAGGCGGCCGAGCAGTTCTCCAACTCGGCGCTCAACACGATCGGCCGGCGGCCGGCGCTCCTCGTCTACCTGGGACCGTCGGTCATCGGAAACAACAATCCGCTGCGGCTCGAGCCGATCCGGATCGGCGACATCAAGCCCGGGCCGACGGCCGACATTTCGTATTTCCAGCGGCGGGCCGACGCGACGGATCCCGGCCAGACGCGCGTGGCGCCGGCGCGACTCGACGAGATCGCGGGCCCGGGCAGCGCCTCGCGCGAAGTGATCAAGTCGCAGGCCGCGGTGCTGCAAAGCTACTGGCTCAAGGAAAACCTGATCACGACCCTGAGCTGGCGCCGGGACGAGGATTTCTTCGTGAGCAACACGATCGCCTTCACGGCGAATCCGCTCAACCCCAACGACCCGGGACAGTCGCGGTTCGGCTTCAACGATTTTTCGATTTTCGGCGGCACGCCGCCGCCGTTTGTCAGCAAGGAAATCAAGAGCGCCGGCGCGGTGCTGCGCTGGCCTTCGCAATGGCCGCGCTGGCGGCTGCCGGCCGGCCTCGACCTGAGCGTGTTCTACAACCGCTCGGAGAATTTCACGCCGCTCGGCGGCCGGATCAATGCGTTCGGCGAACCCTGGCCGTCGCCCGCCGGCAAGACGAAGGAGTATGGCTTCAACCTCTCGGGCTGGCAGGACAAGTTCACGCTGCGGGTAAACTGGTTCGAGACCTCGATCGTGGGGGCCGGCAGTTCGCCCACCAATTACACCATCGCGACCGTGAACTCGGTGCTGCAGACGGCGGCCGGTTGGGCGGTGGAGGCGAACACGAATCCGCAACTGGCCGCATTGCGCACGGCGCAGCTCAACCTGCTGTTCAGCGCGTTGCCCGCGAACTATCGCGACCTGTATCGATTCCGGGTCAGCGGCACGCCGCCCGGCATCTCGGTTTCGGGCAGCATCACCAGCGGGCTGTCCGGCTCCACGGATACGCGGGATTTCGTCGCGAAGGGCACGGAGGTCGACCTCGTCTTCAACCCCACGCGCCACTGGCGGATTCTGGCCAACGTGGCCCGGCAGGAGACCGTGCAGAGCAACTCGTATCCGTTTACGCGCCGGTTCGTGGAGATGATGCGGCCCGTCTGGAACCAGCTGGCCAACGTGCCGCGGGGAAATTATCCCGTCGGCTTTCAACCGGGCGCCACGCTGCCGGCCAACGTGCAGACCTACGGGCAATGGCTCGACATCAACGTGTACGTGCCGCTGACCACGGCGCTCGCGACCGACGGGTCGGTCAGCGCCGAGCAGCGCAAGTGGCGCAGCAACCTGATCACGAATTACACCTTCGGCTCCGATTCGTGGTTGGGGCCGCGCCTGAAGGGATTCGGGATTGGCGGCGGCGTGCGCTGGCAGGACCAGGTCGGGATTGGTTATCCTGCCCGGCGCAATCCCGATGGCGGCGTGACGATCGATGTGGCGCATCCGTATTACGCGCCGGCCGACACGAGCGTCGATGCATGGATCAGTTACGAGCGCGCGATCTGGCAGAAGCGGATCACATGGAAGGTGCAGCTCAACGGCCGGAATCTGCTGGCGGAGCGGGACCTCATTCCCGTGACGGTGCAGCCCTGGGGCGAAGTTGCCACCGCCCGCATCCCCCCGGAGCGACGCTGGTATCTGACGAGCTCGTTCAGTTTCTGAAGCGGCGCTGGGCGAGGGCGATCTTCGTCTGCACGATGGAACGCGGAGCCTACAAAGCTGAAATAGGATTCCGACGTGGGCGGCACACACCCCGGCGCGTTCGCGCCACCCCTCTTGCTAGAGGGGATTTTCGATCGCAAGACGTCACGCAGTCTTGCAATCCCCTCTAAAAAGAGCGGTGGCGCGAACGCGCCGGGGTGTGTAGACGTGCAACCGTGAGACTTTCGCACGACCGGGCGTTGCTCGCGCGAGCGCGTGAACTGCGTAACCACAGCACGCTCGCCGAGGTGTTGCTCTGGAAGTACCTCAAAGGTCGACAGCGCTGCGGTTACGACTTTCACCGCCAGCGGCCCATCAGTCGATTCATCGTGGATTTCTTCGCGCCGAAACTGAAACTCGTCGTGGAAGTCGATGGCGCGACCCACGATTTTCGCGCGGAGACCGACGCAGTCCGTGATCGTGAGCTGCGGGCGTTGGGATTCGAAGTGCTGCGTTTCGGAGACCGCGAGGTGAAGCGTGACGCCTTGGGCGTTGCGGAGGCGATCGATCGATGGATTGCGGAGCATGCAATATCCGAATCGAAATCTGACGTGGGCGGCACACACCCCGGCGCTGCGCGCCACCCCTCTTGCTAGAGGGGATTTCGATCGCAAGACGTCACGCAGTCTTGCAATCCCCTCTAAAAAGAGGGGTGGCGCGAACGCGCCGGGGTGTGTACCCGTGCGAGCGTGAAATTTCCGCCCTATCGGCCGCGGCTCGCACGGACGGGCCCCGGGCGGCCGCTGTTCTGGCTGCGGGTT
>Ga0080064_1002251_pt1 | contig 33686 bp, 27 predicted proteins | sample Subgrocontami54m_FD_69260 | JGI IMG/M metagenome (GOLD analysis project Ga0080064, IMG submission 69260) | Subsurface groundwater microbial communities from S. Glens Falls, New York, USA - GMW46 contaminated, 5.4 m (SPADES assembly) (version 2) ...
GTGGCCTCTGTGCGGACTGACTGTGGCTGGACGCGCGGCGGCCGCCTGGGCCACTTCGGGTTGGGTGCTGCGTGACCCGCTCTGCAAACGGTTTTGGTGGCTGGTGGCGGGGGGGGGTTTGGCAAGCTTTGCATTTTGGGTGGCGGGCTTTTTTGGAAACACGATCGCCTGGAGGGGGCGGCGGTATTATCTGCGCCGTGATGGCCGATTTGAAAGGATCGTGACATGAGCAGGGCTTTTGAAGAACACGCGCAAAACGGAGCAGCCGTTCGCCGCGGCAGCTCGCGTGCTTCTGGCCAGTTTGTTTGCGCGAACGGCGCCCTTTGCGCTTTTTGGCTGCTGATTTTTTCGGTAGCCGCGGCGGGGCAAGCGCCACGGAAGGAAGTTGTAGTAGTGACTGGAACATACGAACCGATTCCGCTGGAAGAGGCAGACCGGTCCGTGCGCAGGCTGGAGGTGAACGATGAGCAGCGGCTGCTATCGAACACTTTGCTTGATTCTCTGAATCGGGACTCGTCTGTGGATCTGCGGCAACGCGGCCAGAACAATATTCAAACGGACGTGTCCATTCGCGGCGGCACGTTCGGGCAGACCTTGATCCTGCTGAACGGCATGCGGCTGAACGATGTGCAAAGCGGCCACCACAGCATGGATGTTCCGGTTCCGCTGGAGACGATGGAACGGATTGAAGTACTAAAGGGCTCAGGCTCCACGCACTATGGATCGGATGCGATTGGCGGGGTGGTTCATTTTATTACGAAGGCACCCGAGGTAAACGAGTTCCGGCTGCGCGGCGCGCTGGGCAACTTCGGCGTGAACCAGGAGCGCGCCATAGCGACGCTGGCCCGCTCCGCCTGGAGCCAGCAGTTCGCCTTTTCCCGCGACTTTTCCACCGGCTTCATCCCCAACCGCGACTACCGGAACATGTCTGTGAGTTCGAGTACAAGCATACGGACGGCGCTGGGCAACAGCAGTTTCCTGCTGGCGCATGCCGATCGGCCGTTTGGGGCGGAGCAGTTCTATGGCAACTTCAATTCCTGGGAACGAACCAAGACATGGTTCGCTTCCGGCAATCAGAGCATCGGAGAGCGGACCAACATCGGATTCGGATTCCGGCGCCACACCGATCTGTTTGTGTTGTATCGCGACCGGCCGCAGGTGTTCACCAACCGGCACGCGGTGGAGAGCTATCAGTTGAATTTCCGGCGGACCGAGCCGTTGAGCCCGAATGTGAAGCTGCACTGGGGCGCGGAAGGGCTGCACGATTCCATAGTCAGCAACAACCTGGGCACGCATTCGCGCGGCCGCGGGGCAGGCTACGTCGCGCTGGATGTGCGGGCTCTACAGCGGTTCTCGTTTTCCGCCGGGGCGCGCGAGGAGATCTATGCATCCCAGCGCCAGTTCAGCCCCACAGTGGCCGGCGGGTTTTGGATCTCGCCCCAGTTCAAACTTCGCGCGAGCGTCAGCCGGGCCTTCCGATTGCCTACCTTCACTGACCTGTATTATCACGATCCTGCCAATTTGGGTTCGCCGGACCTGAAGCCGGAAAGCGCTACCAGCTACGAAGCGGGGCTGGACTGGAACTCCGGCGGTAGGTTCAAGGCGGATGTGGCCGTATTCCAGCGGCGGGAACACAACGGCATAGACTACGTGCGGCGTTCTCCCACGGACATCTGGCGCGCCACTAACTTCCAGGACCTGCGGTTCACAGGCGTGGAATCTTCCCTAAGCGCGCGGCTGAGCCGGACGCACCTGGTGAACCTGGGGTACACATGGCTGCACGGGGCGCAGGACCAGCTACGTGGCGTCTTCAGCAAGTACAGCTTCAACTATCCGCGGCATCTTGGCATCGCCGGATGGACCAGCGTTCTGCCCGGGGGATTGATGGGCCGTGTCCGAATCGGAGCGGTGGAAAGGTACGGGCGCGACCCCTACGCGGTGGTGGATGCGTATGTGGCGCGGACCACCGGTCGCATGCATCCGTTCCTGCAATTGACCAACCTGACCGATGCCGCCTATCAGGAGATCTTCGGGGTGGCCATGCCGGGGTTCGGCATGGTGGGAGGAGTGGAAATCCTGGTTTTTCAAGGGAAAAAGTAAGTTAAACTGAAAGTACACTTGCGATTCCGGAGTCTTTTTATTAGAGCGCGCAAAACGGAGCTGCCGTCCGCAGAGGCGCGCGTGTTTCCGGCCAATTTGGGGACGGCGCCCTTTGCGCTCATTACGCTCATTGCATTCACCCTCGCCGGTGTATCGTCGGCCCAGGTGCAGCCTGTGCCACCCGTCCAACAGGAGCGTGGCCAGCTCGACGCCAGCCCGGCGATGTTCACCGTACTGGCGGCGATCAATGCAGCCGGCTACGATGATGGGCTAAATTCGCCTTACGCACACCCGATCCGGAAGGCGATTCGCGCGGAGATTGCGCGGCGGAAACTTCCCGTGGTGGACAAGATACGGCAGTTCATGAGCGATCACCGGCAGGAGAACGCGACTTGGGAGCTGCGCCAATACATCTCTTTCGCGCTCCTGGTGGAGGATCCTCCCCGTTTTGCTTTTCGGATCAAGGAGCATCAGTTGCCGCCCGATATTGCGGCGATGAAGGATCTGATCCCGCTGCTGGCCACCTTTTACAAAGAGGCCGAAGTGGAGAATCTCTGGCAGCGTGCCCAGCCGGCCTTGGAAGAGGTGATTGCGAAGTACCAGCAGCCGGCGACGCGCGCAGTGCTGCAGGTGGCGGGCTATCTTCGTTCTCCGGCCACCGGCATCTACCCCGGGCAAAGGTTTCAGATCTTTGTTGACTTGTTGGGTGCACCCAACCAGATTCATTCCAGCACATTGCTGAAGGAGTATTTTCTCGTCGTGACGCCGGCGCCGGAACCTCAATACAACGATATTCGGCAAGCCTATTTGCACTTCATGCTGGATCAACTGGTCACCAATCACCAGGACAAGCTTCTGCCCAAGAAGGCGCTGGCGGATTATGCCCTGGGAGCGCCGTACCTGGCCGACTACTTCAAGGACGATTTCCTTCTGCTGGCCACCCGCAGCTTGATACGTGCGATTGAGGCGCGGCTTGCGCCGGCTGCCCAGCGCCAGGCGATGATCGACCAGGCAATGGGCGAAGGCTTCATTCTCACCGCCTATTTTGGCGAGCAGTTGCCTTTGTATGAGAAGCAGGAGCAATCGATGCGTCTCTACTATCCCGAACTGATCAAGGGCATCGATCTAAAGAAGGAAGAGATTCGCCTGGCAAAGTTTGAATTTTCCAGCGTGCGGCCGGAACGGAAAGCGCGGCCGGCACCCAAGCCGGTGGAGCCGGAACTGACGGCGGTGGAAAAGACTCTGGCTGAGGCGGAGGAGCTCTACACCAAGCGCGACATGGCCGCGGCGCGGGAGGCCTATCTGAAAGCAGTGGGTCTGACCGGAGAGAAACCAGTCCAGGCAAAGGCGTATTATGGTCTGGCGCGAATTGCGGCGCTCAGCCGTGATCCGGAATTGGCTGTAAAATTGTTCCAAAAGACGTTGGATCTCAGTCCGGAGCCCGCCGAAAAAGCTTGGAGCCTGTACTACCTGGGACGGCTGGCGCACGCGGCGGGCGAAGAGGCACAGGCCGAGCAGAGGCTCCGGGAAGCGCTGGCCGTGGAAGGTTCGTCCCGCCAGCTCAAGCTGGCGGCTGAGAAAGCATTGAAAGAAACGGTAAAGTAGAAAGTTGGAGGAGACAAGGAGTTTTCATGAAGAAGATAATCATTCTGGTTGTAGGCGCAGCCTTGGCGGCCGGCACGTTGTTGAGCCAGGAAGCGAAGCAACCGAAGCCAAAGTCGCAAAAGGAACAAGAGGCTGTGATGGCGATTTTCAACGCGGCGGATCCCGCTGCGCGGATCACGGCCGCCGATAATTTGTTGCTCAAGTTTGCCGACACGGAATTCAAAGTGGTAGCGCTGCAGATCGCGGCCGCCTCCGCGCAGGAGTTGAACGATTACGAAAAGATGACCATCTACGCCGAGCGCACCCTGGAGGCGGACCACAAGAATTACGCCAGCATGCTGATGCTTGCCACTGGATTGGCCCAGCGCACGCGCGAGCACGATCTGGACAAGGAAGAGAAACTCGGTAAGGCGGATAAGTTTGCCAAAGACGCGTTGGAAGTTCTGAAGACGGCTCCGAAGCCGCGCCCGGACATCAGCGATGAGCAATGGGAAGGCGCCAAGAAGGACTTCGCCTCGCAGGCGTACGAGTCGATGGGTTTGGTGGCGATGGTGCGCAAGAAATACGACGACGCGGTTGCACAGTTCACCAAGTCGATTGAGACTGCCAGTACGCAGGATCCGGCGACCAGCGTCCGGTTAGGGTCGGCCTACAACAACCTCGGCAAGTATGATGAGGCGATCGCGGTGCTGGACAAGGTGATGGCGGACCCGCAACTGCATCCGACCATCCGCCAGTTCGCCAGCCAGGAAAAACTCAAGGCGGTCTCGGCGAAGGCCAAGAAATAGTGCAGCGCTGAAACGATGGACGAGGCTCTTGCGGTTCTCGAATCCCGGCTCGGGTATTGCTTCCGGAATCGTGAACTGCTGAGCCGCGCTCTCACCCACAAATCGCGGGCGTTTGAGGAGAATGCCGGCAATGGGGAGAGGTCCGGAGACAATGAGCAACTCGAGTTTCTGGGTGACGCCATCCTTGGATTCCTGGTCAGCGAATTGCTGGTGGACCGGCACCCATCCTTTCCGGAAGGCCGTCTTTCCAAGCTGAAAGCATATCTTGTGAGCGCGAGCCATCTGTTTGAGGTGGCGCAGCATCTGGATCTGGGCCAGCACCTGTTTCTCGGCCGGGGCGAGGAGTTAAGCGGCGGCCGGGAAAAACGGGCGCTGTTGGGAGATGCCGTGGAGGCGATCCTGGCCGCCATCTATACGGATGGCGGGATCGATGCGGCCCGCGAGTTTGTCCTCAACAGTGTCGTGGGCGATTTCGACTTCGCGAAAAGCGAGGACGAATCACTGGTGGTGGACTACAAGAGCGCGTTGCAGGAAGCGGCCCAGGCCATGGGCCTTCCGATGCCCCGTTACGTGATCGTGAAAGAGGCCGGGCCGGAGCACAAGAAGACATTCACAGTGGAGGCGCGCGTGGGCGCTCATTGGGCCGATCATGCCGAAGGCACCTCTAAAAAAGCGGCCGGACAAAGGGCCGCCGAACTGGTGCTGGGACAATTGACCGGCTCGACTGAAGCCGACGTTCAACGCGGCGGCAACGGGTCCGCTGTGGAACCGCCAAGCCCCGCATAGGCGTCCTTCACCCGGACCACCTTGTCCCCCTGGAAAACCACAAAAGTGATTTTACCCGGAGGCAGGCCGTAGATCCACTCTTCCAGCTCATCGCCGTCCTTGGTTTCGCGCATCTTGTTTCTGGGGCGGCCGCAGGCAATCAACACCTGTTCGCGCGTCATTCCTTCCACCGCGCGCTTGTCGCGAATGGCGGCCTGGATCGGCTCCGGCAGGGACTCCACGTAGTTTTCGGTGGCACTGCGTTTTTCAAAGTCGAGGATGGGGGCTAGGATTTTCTTGATCTCCTTGGCCTCGATGGGGGGGATGCCTTTCGGAAACAGAACGCTGATATAGGTTCCAGCGGTAGGGCCGCTGCCGTTGTTTATGGGCGTGGTTCTGTTGCCGGTTCCCATTTCGATTCGCTCGTACCATTTTTTGCCGGTCCTGAGCCCGCCATTGATTTCGAGCTTGATCTCGTCGTTCTCCACGTCGACCTTGGTGACCTGAATCAAGTCGCCGACGCGCGCGGCAGGACCGAACTCACGGCCCGCCTCGTTCCATGCCGCCTTGTCGTACTTGCCGTCACTGGGGAAAGGAAGGTGTTTCTTGGAGCGCGGAAGAAAGGCCTTTACGGTGGCGTACTCGGCTGTGAGGCCGCGCATGATCTCGATACGCTCCTCCGGAGTGAGCTTGGCGGACAACACGCCGACGGGAAGCACCGGCAGGGATAGAGCGGCTGCGGCCAGGACCAACACGGGTCTTCTGAGTAACACGCGCAAAACGGAGCTGCCGTCCGCAGGAGTAACCCGCGTGTTTCTGGCCCGTTTGGTGGCGCGGACGGCGCCCTTTGCGCTTTTGAGTAACACGCGCAAAACGGAGCCTGCTCCGCGCGGCCTAAGCCGAAGTTCCTCATCCGTTTGGAGCCGCGCTTCGCGGCCCTTTGCGCTGCTCAGTAATCGCACGCAAAACGGAGCCAGCCGCTCGGCGCCCCTTCGCGTGCTGCTCAGTCGCTGATTCATTCCACCTCCTTCCCAGGATAGGCCAGCGGGAGGCGCTGCGTGACGATGGGCACCCGGGCAAGATAGTAAATCAACACCACCAAAACTCCTGTACACAGGAGCCCTGCTTCCGGACCGTATTCGCCACCGCTCCAGAGTTCGCCGATTTTCCACCGGAGCACGTAGCCCGTCACTCTTATTTTAAACCCGCTGAGCTCCACTCCGAAAATCGGGAGCATCCAGTTCCACCCGAAGTGAATGCCCATGGCGAGCCAAAGATCGCCGCTGCGCAGGACGGCGTAGCCGAGCAGGATGCCCCAAGCCACAGTGTTGATGATGCTGAGATTGGTGGCGTTCTGGTTGGTGGAATGGGCCGCACCGAAGACAACACCCATGGGTAAAATAGTCGCCCAGGCGCCAAACACCGGAACCAGGACCTGGAACGCGTAGCCGCGGAAAAGAACCTCCTCCGCAAGCACTCCAAACAGCAAAACAATGGTGACGAAGAAGAATGTTCCCCAGGTGATGGACGGGTCCGGGGCAGGTTCCAAGTAGGCAGCGCCGGTTAGTATGGGCGGGGCCAGGACCAAAGTCGCCGAACCCACGCCTCCGGCGAACCCCAGCCCGAGGTGCCGCGCGGAAATGGTGTTCCAGTAGAGGCCGATGTCGGCGAGTGGCGACCGCTCGTAGATCTTCAGAGAGAGAACGTTGGCGATGGCCCCGGCGGCGAATGTACTGAACACGGCCGAGAGCAGGTAGCCGAGCGGCGCCATTAACCAGGCGAAAATCAACAAACCGGTGAAGGCGAGGAACGCAAAAACGCCGGCTCGCAGCAACACTCCCAACCGGCCTCTTGCGTGGGAAGGGGCAGGCGGCTCCGAGGGGGCGGTTTGTGGAGCGGCGGCCTCCATGAAGGAATCTTACCGCTCCTGGGGCGGTGCAGGGGTTACCTTTGAAATGACCTGCGTCTTACCTCTCCAAGTTTTCGATCCGCTTCTCGCGTAATTGCGCGATGCGCGCCAGCGAGTTGATCGTCTCCAGAGCCTGGCCCATCAGCACGTCTCTCTTGCCCTGAGATTCGAGGATCTTGTCGATGGCCGTTTGCTGGCAAGCCTGCGCCTCCAGCAGGTGCTCCACACCACGCTCGAAGCGGTCCATCCGCGATTCCTCGTGTCCGTTTCCGTTGCTCACTCTTCGCGACTCCTTTCTTCGCGCTTCGCGCTTTGCTGACGATCGCCACCAGTTCAGCACGAGAGTAGTTCTTCCTTCGCTCAGTTCCCTAACGGATCGCCTTGTAGTAGTTGATCAGTCCGTTGGTGGAGGAATCGTGCGAGACCACCAGGCTGCTGCCTGTCAGCTCGGGTTGGATTGCCTTCGCGAGTTGCTTACCGAGTTCTACACCCATCTGATCAAAAGAATTGACGTCCCACAGAATTCCCTGGGTAAAGATCTTGTGCTCGTAAAAGGCAAGCAGCGTACCCAAATTCCGCGGAGTGAGCTTCTGATAGAGAAAAGAATTGGTGGGACGGTTCCCCTCAAATGTCTTGGCGGCGGCGAGGATCTCCAGTTCATCCCCGGTGTGGCCTGCGGCGGCCAACTCCGCGCGAGCCTCTTGCGTTGTGCGCCCCTTCATCAGGGCCTCTGTTTGGGCAAAGAAGTTGGAGATCAGAGCGGTGTGATGTTCGCCCATCGGATTGAGGCTCTGGGCGGCGGCGAGAAAATCGCACGGGATCAGCTTGGTTCCCTGATGGATGAGTTGGTAGAAGGCATGTTGGCCGTTGGTACCGGGCTGGCCCCAGATGACCGGACCGGTCTGGTAGCCGACGCGTTGGCCGCCGCGGGTCACGCTCTTGCCGTTACTCTCCATGTCCCCTTGCTGGAAGTAGTCGGCGAAGCGGGCCATGTATTGGTCATAGGGGAGGATGGCGTGGCTTTGCGCGTCGAAGAAATTGTTGTACCAAAGTCCGAGCAATGCCATGAGGACCGGAATGTTGTGATCGAGCGGCGCGGTACGAAAGTGCTGGTCGCCCCGGTGTGCGCCGTCCAGCAGTTCCTCGAAGCGGTCCATGCCAAGGTAGATGGCAATGGAAAGCCCGATGGCGGACCAGAGGGAATAACGGCCGCCGACCCAATCCCAGAATTCGAACATATTGGCGACGTCAATGCCGAAATCACTCACTGCTTTCGCGTTGGTGGATAACGCCGCAAAGTGCCGCGCCACCGCCGTGGGATGGCCCGCCGCGGCCAGCAGCCATTGCCGCGCGGAATGCGCGTTCATCATCGTTTCCTGGGTGGTGAAGGTTTTGGAGGCCACCAGGAACAAGGTGGATTCGGGGTTGACGACGCGCAGCGTCTCGGCGATGTCGGTGGAGTCCACGTTGGAGACAAAATGAACACGGAGGCCCGGGCGCGCGTAGTGCTTAAGCGCGGTGCAAACCATGTTGGGCCCGAGGTCTGATCCGCCGATGCCGATGTTTACGATATCGGTGATGGGTTTTCCGGAGTAGCCTTTCCAGGAACCTGATCCAATCGCATCGCTAAAGGCGCGCATCTTCGCAAGCACCCGGTTGACCTCCGGCATCACATCCGCGTCATCGGCAAGGACAGGCTCGCCGGAACGGTTGCGCAGAGCGACATGGAGGACAGCGCGGCCTTCGGTGTTGTTGATCTTCTCCCCGGAGAACATCGCCGCGATCCGCGCGGGAAGATCCATCTGGCGGGCCAGATCCAACAGTAGGGCCAACGTTTCTCCGGTGACACGGTTCTTGGAATAGTCAAACAGGATGTCGTCCAGCCGCAGCGAAAGCTTGCTGAAGCGTTGCGGGTCGGCCGCAAACAGGTCCCGCATGTGGACGCGATCCATCTTCTCCCGGTGCGCAAGCAAGGCGTGCCAGGCGGGCATCGTCGTAGGGTCAGGCATGGTAGGTGGTCCTATTACAACACTTCAGGCCGTTTCGCGGTATTCCCCGAACACCTTGCGGAGGCAATCGGAAATCTCGCCCACCGTTACCATTGCCTCCGCGCAGGCCATGATGGCGGGCATCAGATTCTCGCCGGATCGGGCTGCTTGATCGAGCCGGGCAAGTGCGGTGTCCACAGGAACCGGGTCTCGCGAGGCGCGCAACCCGGCCACCGCGCGGCACTGCTCCTGCTCGACGGCGGCATCGAGCCGGAAGGTGGGGATGGCTGAATCGCCCTCCATTTGAAAGCCGTTGACCCCGACCACAATCTGCTCGCCGGATTCGATGGCGCGCTGGTACCGGTAGGCGGCCGCCTCGATCTCAGACTGCGGAAAACCAGACTCGATGGCGCGCAGCATGCCGCCCATATCGTCGATACGCCGCAGATAGTCGAGCGCCTCCTCCTCAATCCGGGTGGTCTGCTGCTCGATGAAGTAGCTGCCGCCCAGGGGATCGGCAGTGGAGGTCACGCCGCTTTCCTGCGCAATGATCTGCTGCGTGCGCAGAGCCAGCCGGGCGGACTCCTCCGTTGGCAGAGCGAGCGCTTCATCGCGCGAGTTGGTGTGGAGCGACTGTGTGCCGCCCAGCACCGCCGCCAAGGCCTGGATGGTGACGCGAACCAGATTGTTGTCGGGCTGTTGGGCCGTGAGGGAAGCGCCGGAAGTCTGGGTGTGAAACCGGAGCATCATGGAACGGGGGTTCTTCGCATGAAACCGGTCCCGCATGAGACGCGCATAGAGGCGGCGGGCGGCGCGGAACTTGGCCACTTCTTCCAGAAAATCGTTATGCGCGTTGAAGAAGAAGGAGAGGCGCGGAGCGAAGTCGTCCACATCGAGGCCAGCCTCCAGGGCCGCCTCGATATAGGCGACCGCGTTGGCCATGGTGAAGGCCACCTCCTGCACGGCGGTGGATCCGGCTTCGCGAATGTGATAGCCACTGATGGAGATGCTGTTCCATTGCGGGAGCTCGTGCGAGGTCCAGGCGAACAAATCCGTGATGATCCGCATGGCCGGGCGCGGCGGGTAGATGTAGGTGCCGCGCGCGATGTACTCTTTGAGGATGTCGTTCTGAATGGTTCCAGACATCCGCTTGAGATCCGCGCCCTGGTTGCGGGCAGTGATGACATAAAAAGCAAGGAGAATCGCGGCAGTCGAGTTGATGGTCATCGACGTGGTGACCTGGTCCAACTGAATGCCGTCGAACAGGCGCCGCATGTCCATCACCGAGCAGATGGCGACACCGACGCGGCCGACCTCGCCGGCGGCCAGGGGATGGTCCGAGTCCATGCCCATCTGGGTGGGCAGATCAAATGCCACTGAAAGTCCGGTGATGCCTTGCGAGAGCAGATACCGGTAGCGTTGGTTGCTCTCGGCGGCGGTACCGAATCCGGCGTACTGGCGCATGGTCCACAGCCGGCTCCGATACATGTCCGGGTAAATGCCGCGAGTGTAGGGAAACTGGCCGGGCAACTCGGGGATCGGACCGGAGGCGTCGTTCATGTGCGGTTGATTTTGCGCGCGCGCATAAAGCTGGAAATGCCGAACCCGAGCATCATCAGTACGAACAGGGCAGCGAGGATGATCAGCATGAAACCTTCAACGCCGCCCGAATAGCTGGAAATGCGCCGATAGGTGGAAACGGCCGAGATCACCCCAATACAAACGAAGAAGAATCCGATGATCTCATTCCAAAGCACACGCAATGGTTTGATGACGCCCGGAATGACATGGCCCAGGAATTGTTTAACTAGAGAAAACACGCTGCTAGGCTCCATGGTATCAGGTAAGCTAAGAGATCAGTCTGTGCCGATCGATCCGCCCAAGCCTTCAATACCGAGCTATTTCGGGCCCACTGCGCATTACCTCATGGAAGTGGAAGTGCACGTGTACGCCTTCTCCATGGCGGCCAATATCCTCTTGTCGTTCTTTCCGTTCCTGATCGTGATGGTGTCCTTGTGCCGGAACGTATTGGGCTGGCAAGCGGCGGAGTCCGCCATCTATCTTGCGCTGAACGATTATTTTCCCGGACCGCTGGGCCAGTTCATCGAGCGGAATCTGAAGGTTGTGGTGGACTCGCGCGGACCGCTGCAATTTGTTTCGCTTTTCCTGCTGCTGTTTACCGCCAACGGAATTTTTGAGCCACTGGAAGTGGCGTTAAACCGGGCCTGGGGGGTGCAGAAAAACCGCAGTTATTTCCGGAACCAGTTGATGAGCCTATGCCTGATACTTGCCTGTGGAGGACTGGCTCTGTTCTCCACCGTGCTTACCGCATTCAATCAGGAGCTGTGGGTGCGGTCCGGCTCAGCCGGCATCGCCGCTTGGATGAACATGGTCATCTACAAAACCGCCGCCGTGCCCATCTCCATTCTGATGTTGTTCCTCATTTATTGGCTGCTGCCAAACGCGAAGATTCCGGCCGGGAAGCTACTGCCGGTCTCGGTTCTGGTCGGCGTGGTACTTGAGATCCTCAAATACGTCAACCTGCTCACATGGCCCTTTCTCAGAGCCAAGCTGGAGAAGGAGTATGGTCCTTTTGTGTACTCCGCCACAATTATCTTGTGGGGGTTCATTGCTTCAATGGCGGTGCTGGCAGGAGCCCAGTTGGCCGCCCGTTTCAGCAGCAAGAAAGAGACCTAAAACCGGAGCTTGATTCCACCCACGGCCCAGGCCTTTGGTCCCGCGAATCCATCTTCAAAATAGGAGCGGTTGAAGAGGTTTTCGATGCGTGTGTAGAACTCGACGCTGCGGCGCTCACGCAAAGGATGGCGATAGCTGGCGACGAGGTCTGCCTTCAAGGGAGCTTTCCACTGGAACGGCCGGCTGCCTCCCGCAAACAGCGGATAAATGTAATCGGAGGCGGCGAAGAGGTCAATAGTAACATCCAGGTTCTTCGTGATTCGTTGTGTCGCCGTAGTGGTGAACATATGGTTCGAGACGCGAATGCTGCTCACTGAGCCGCCTACCAGGCTGGAAGTGCGCTCGTCAGCGTTGGTATAGGTATAGGAAGAGTTGAAGCGCGTCGTGCGCGTCGGGTGCGCCTCAATGCTCCACTCCATGCCCCGCGCCAGTCCGCCATGGGTGTTCCGGTAGCCGCCGAAACGGTTATAGGGGTCAGTGCCGGGCAGGATCGCGCCGCTGAAGTCGAACGCGATCACCTGCTGGAGGCGCGTGTAGAAATAGGTTCCGGAAACCTTGACCCGCGAGTTGGCGAAATACTGATCGAACCCGCCATCCACGGCAATCGATCTTTCCGGCGCCAGGCGAGGATCGCCGTACGGGCTAAAGGATCCACCGAAGAATCCAGTCCCGTAGCGCTCATACAAGGCCGGCGCGCGGTAGGCGTTCCCGGCGTGAGCCCGCAGCTTGGTCCCGGAGCCGGTGAGGAAGTAGGAGACCGCGGCATCGCCCGTGTAGGCGTTTGGCGGCGTTGGCACCACGGCCTTGCCATACTGGGGCGCACCACCGGAAAACTCAGGCTTGGACAGATCGAAGTTTTGCATGCGGCCGGAGAGCGAGATGCGCAACCTTGCGCCAAGGCTGAACTGCTCCTGGGCAAAGAGGGCGTGGCTGCCCTGATGGACTTTGGTTCCCGACTGCAGGGGCGAGGCGGGGTTTTCATCGCGCGACCTGTTGTCATAGGCTTCGCGCTCATACTCATAGCCGGCCGAGATCAGGTGGCGGCGTCCCAGGGCGGCGTCGGTGCGCATTTGCACCGTGTCAATACGCCCTTCGAAGAGATTCTCATTGTTGAAGCGCGGCTGGAAACCAGGGCCGCCCGGCCCGTCACGGTTGCGGCGACTGCTGCTGACAGCCTGGTAGTTCGCGCGAAACGAGACGCCCGGGGTGAACTGGCGGGTGAAGTTGAAAAGACCAGATAGAAAATCGGAAGACCGGCTTGAGTCGGGATCATTCAATGCCCGGGTGAAGGTGGCTCGGGCGGGATCAAGCGAGGCTTCTATGGCCGGCACAGGCAGAACGGCGGGCAGTCTGCTCAATGGCATGGCGGACGGTATTATGTTCAATTGAGTGAACGAGCCGTTGGCGAAGACGCGGCCGCTGAGCAAAGTTTTGCCATCGAGCCGGAACTGCGCAAACCCCTGCCCGCTGGTGTTGCGATGGGCATCATCGCCGTCCACACCCTTGGAGACGTTGAGGTGCATCAGGCCAGCCGAATAGAGCAGCCTCTCCTTCCAAGCCGCGCCGGCTAGTTTGGCTCCGGTACGAAGCAGGCCGAGACCGCCGCCTTCCATGGTGAAATCGCCATGTAGGGGGCCGCCTCCCTGATCCGTCACCAGGTTGATCACTCCGCCGATGGCATGGGTTCCATACAGTGATGAACCCGAACCGCGCAAGACTTCAATACGCTCAGAGTCGATCAGAAGGAAATCGCCGAGGAAGCCGGTGGCGTCGGCCTGCGGCGCCGCCGTATCCCGGAAGCGGAAGCCATCAATGAGCAAGGAGCTGTCGAAGGCACGCAATCCGCGCGTATGCACGCGCGTGAGCGATCCGGGGCCGCCGAGCTGCATCACACGCAGCCCCGGCGTGAGCCGCATCGCCTCCACCGCGGAGTATTCTTCACGACGATCCATTTCTCCCGTGTCAATGACATCGAATGCCTTGGATGTTTGATCGGTCGACTCGGCGGTTGCCGTCGCCGTGATCACAACGCGGGAGCTCACCCGGGGCAACTCCAACTTGAGATCCACGGTGAGGTTCTGTCCCGGCGCTACGCGCAACACCTTGCCCGAACCGCTGTTCAGATCCCGGGTAGACGCCTCCAGCATGTATTCGGCGGCGGGCAAGGAATCAAAGATGTACGCTCCGGACTCGCTACTGGCAGTACGCAGGCGGGAACCGCCGTCGCGACGATACAGTTGCAGGGAAGCGCCGGGAACAGCAGCGCCCGTAGGGTCCTGGACCCGTCCGTGAATCGACCCGGTCTGGCCCAGGAGCGGGCCCTGGAGAAGCAGGGCTGCGAAAGTAAGTGTGATCGGATAGACGCGTTTCAGCATCATGCACCTCTCCCTAGAAGGTCATGGAGTTCGCCACTCTTGCGAGCGGAGCGTCACAGGCAGGTCTTCGGACTCGCGGGCCGCCTACTGGCCATTGCTTCCCGGCCCTGTTCTGGGCCAGTGCTTTTCCCGTGCTTCTCGCACGGGCATGGCGTTCGTTCCCGCTTACCGCTGCTGGGCAGTCCCGGCTTTCCACCGGGTTCCCTTTTCACGCCTGAATGAAATCACTCAGACGAACCGGCAACAGGTTTCAGGCTAGATGGTTTGCCGCAGAATGTCAATCCTGCGTCGCGGAGTGTCGCTATTTTTTCGAGGGAGGCTCCACCATTGACCTCAGGTCATCCAGCGCGTCGCCATTGGCTTCCACCTGTTCATGGAGATGTTGGATGTCCTCGTTCATCGTCTCGGTGGCTTTGCGAATTGCCTGGAGTGTGAAGTTGGCTTCCCGCAGGCCCGCGATCAAGATAATAGTTGCCACCAGCAGCGCCGCCAACAAAAGGTTGATCATCGCCAGAGCGATTCGAATTCCGCTAAGTTTTCTCATTGGTTAGAATCTATTATGGAACGCGCGCAAACCGGAGCTGCACGGGTTTCTCCCGAAATGGCGGCCGCGTTGGACACCGGCGCGCTTGTACTGACGTCCAGCGCCAGGCTGGCGCGTTCCCTGCGCCGCCATTATTCGCTTAGCAAGAAACAGTCCGGCGCCACTCGGTGGCCCTCGCCGCATATACTTTCCTGGAATGGCTGGCTTTCCGATCTTTGGAAGCAGTGCCTGTTCCAGGGTTTGCCCGGCGTTCCGCTGCTGATGAACTCTTTTCAGGAGCGCATGCTTTGGGATTCGGCGATCCGACAGTCGCCCGAAGCCGCCCATCTCCTGCAGCTCGACTCCACCGCCGCCGCCGCGCAGCAGGCCTGGAACCTGCTCCACCGTCATCGCATCCCCATGAAGCGCGCCGCCTTTCAAGTGTCCGAAGACACCGCCGCCTTTTTCGATTGGAGCCGCGCCTATCAAACACGCGCGAAGCGACTGGATGTTCTGGATGCGGCCCGTTTGTCGGATTGGATTCGCGACCGGTTCGCGGAAGGCGCCATTCCGCCGCCATCGCAGATCTGGCTCGCAGGCTTCGAGGACGCCGCTCCGCAACAGGAGGATCTCCTCAAAGCAATCGAGAATGCGGGCTGCGCCATTGTGGAGTCACAGTTTCTCGACCTGCCTTCCGAGGATGCCGAACTGCAACCCTATCCGGACGCGGCCAGTGAAATGTATGCCGCGGCCAACTGGGCCCGGGAGAAGCTGCAGCGCGACCTCGGTTGTTCGGTTGGCATTGTCACGCCCAATCTGGGTGAAGCACGAGGTTTCGCCACACGGGTTTTTCGAGAAATGCTCAAGGACGCGTTTCTGGCGCCGTCCGGACGTTCCCTGGCCACACTGCCCGTTGTACACTCCGCCTTGCTGGCGCTGGAGACATTCCGTCCGCGCCTGGCTCAGGAAGCAGTAACCGGGATTCTGCTTTCGCCTTACCTGGACGCCAGCGCGCGGGAGGGCGGCGCGCGCGCCCGTCTGGACGCCAGGCTGCGCTCCTGGGGTGGAGTGCACTGGTCTTTGCCGGTCTTGGCGGACGCCTCAGCCCGGCACGATTGCCCGGCCCTGGCAAGAGCGATACAACACTGCGAAACAGTCTCGGCCACTCTTGCGCCCAGCGCATGGGCGCGCCTGTTCGCGCAGCGCCTCCAGGATTTTGGATGGCTGGGAGGCGTCGAGCTGGACAATACCGAGGCACAGGCGGTGGAGGACTGGCGGGCGGCGCTGAATCAACTGTCCAGCCTGGACGTGGTGGCATCCGAGCTCGCCGTATCGGAGGCGCTTGCTCTGCTCCGGCGCTTGGTCCGGGAGACTTCGTTTACGGAGGATGATGCCGGCCAGCCCGTTGCGCTGTTGAGCATCGCCGAGGCGGCTGGTTCAGACTTTGACTATCTCTGGATCATCGGTGTTCATGAGGACGCCTGGCCCGCGGCGCCATCGCCCACACCATTTCTGCCGGTTGCCTTGCAGGCAGCTCACAAGGTTCCTGGTTGTACACCTCGCACGCAACTGGATTTGGCACTCCGGCTCACCCGCCGTCTGCTGGCCTCCGCCGGCCAGGTAGTGGTCAGCTATCCGATGATGGTCGGGGAACGGCCGTTGGGCCCCAGCCCGCTGGTCTCCCACTTGCGGACCGGTCTGAACGGCGGCCGGCATGCTCACTGGTACCTGCGGCCGGCAGCGCTCGAATCGTTCCTCGATGACGCCGCGCCTCCCGTTCCCGATGGTTCCATCACCACCGGCGGCGCGCGGAGCCTTGAACTGCAGGCCGCCTGCCCCTTCCGCGCATTTGCCGAGATGCGCCTGGGCGCGCGAACCCTGGAGAGCCCGGACCTGGGCCTCGATCCACGGCAGCGCGGCCAACTGGTCCACAAGGCGATGGAGCTGCTTTGGGCCAGGCTCGGTTCACAGGAAACGCTTCTGGGCCTCACGGGAGCGCAGCTCGATTCCGTTGTCGAAGCCAGCGTTGCGGAAGCTGTGCGTCTCAAGAAACTGCCCGGCGGCAGGTTCCACGAAAAGCTCAAAGAGATGGAGGTGGCCCGAATCTCGGCGATGATTCACGACTGGCTTACCCTCGAAAGGGATCGCGCGCCATTTACCGTCATTGCTTCCGAGCAAGAGCGCGCAATCACGGTGGCGGGTCTGCATTTTTCCACTCGTGTGGACCGGGTGGATCAGTTGCCGGACGGTTCCCACGTTCTCATCGATTACAAGACCAATGCGCCTGCGCCGGACGCATGGGATGGCAGCCGCCCGGACCAGCCGCAACTCCCGCTCTACACGCTGAGCTTCGATGCGCCGCTGGCTGGCGTAGCCTTCGCACAAATGCGTACTGGAGATTTCAAGTTTCGGGGACATGCCTCGCGCCAGGGCCTGCTTCCGGGCGTGGATGTAGTGGACTCACTTCCGCAACAAGTCCGCCTCTGGCGTCAGGTGGTGGAAGACCTGGCCGCGAATTATCGTGACGGCCACGCCGAAGTGGATCCTAAATTCGAAAGCACATGCGACTACTGCCGGCTGCATTCACTGTGCCGCATTCACGATTGATTCCCTCATGACGCCTGCCACCCATCCTCTCCCCGCTGACCACTTCGAACGGCAACAGGCGCTGGACCCGGCTCGCAGCTTCATCGTGCAGGCGCCGGCGGGATCCGGCAAGACGGAGCTCCTGATTCAGCGTTACCTGGTGCTGCTGGCCCGAGCCGAACAGCCTGAGTCAGTCCTTGCGATCACCTTCACCATCAAGGCCGCGGCGGAGATGCGCGCCCGCGTGCTGGCGGCGCTGCGCCATGCCGGTGAGTCGCCGGAACCTGCCGCACCCAATGACGCGCTCACGTGGCGCCTGGCCCGCGGCGTGGTGGATCAGGATCGGCGTCTCGGCTGGTCCATTGAGAACAATCACACCAGGCTCCGCATTCAAACCATCGATGCTCTCTGCGTCTCCATCACACGACGCATGCCGTGGCTGGCCCGCTTTGGCGCCATGCCCGTCATCGTGGAAGAGGCGCGGATGTACTACGAGGAGGCGGCGCGCGACACCCTACTTCTGCTGGAAGGAGACGATCACTATGCTGACGCCTCGGCCATCCTGCTTTCTCACCTGGACAACAATCTGGCCAATGCGGGCCGCCTGCTGCGGGAGATGCTCGCGCGCCGCGACCAATGGCTGCGGCATATCGGCTCCGCCGCGGACCGCGAACACTGGCGGGAGACGATGGAGCAGACCCTCGCCGAGGTCACCATCCAATGCCAGACCAGGGTGCAAGCAGCGATTCCTACGCAGGCAGCCTCCGCTCTGGCCGCCTACGCGCGCTTTGCCGCTTCGAACCTCGATGGCAGCGATGAACTGCAGGCCTGCCGGGACCTGACAGGCTTGCCTGGAACCAACCTGGAGGACCTTCCTGCCTGGCGCGGTCTCGCCAAGCTTCTCCTGACCGGTAAGAATTGGCGGAAGTCGGTGAACGTCAAAAATGGCTTTCCGGTGACACACAAGCGGGAAAAGGACGGCTTCCACGCGCTGCTGAACACGTTCCGCGACAACCTACCGCTGCTGCACGCCTTGCGCGATCTTGAGTACGCTCCGCCGCCAACATTTGAAGACAGCCAATGGGAGGTGCTGGAGACATTGTTCGATCTGTTGCCGGCCGCTGTGGTCCGTTTGAAGGCTGTTTTTCAGCGCCGCGGAGTGGTCGACTTTGTTGAGCTCTTGGAGGCTGCCTTGCGCGCCTTGGGTACCGCGGATGCGCCGACAGACCTCGCCTTTGCGCTGGGCCATCGCTTTGAACATCTGCTGGTGGACGAAATGCAGGACACCTCGGTACTCCAGGTCCAAATGCTCGAGATGCTGACCGCAACCTGGGAGCCTGGCGACGGCCGCACGCTGTTTCTGGTGGGTGATCCCATGCAGTCCATCTATCGTTTTCGCGAGGCCGATGTCGGCCGGTTCCTGCTCATCCGTCAAGCAGGACTATCCTCGGTGCGGCCGGAGCCGCTCACGCTGACCGCCAATTTCCGGTCTCGACCGGAAGTGGTGGACTGGGTGAATCAGACCTTTCCGCAGATTTTTCCCGATCACGAAGATGCAGCAGTGGGGGCGGTGGCCTACAGCCCCTCCACCGCTTTCCGCCCCGGCCTTGGCGCTGAGGCGATCCAGGTGCACGTCCTGGCGCAGGACGATGCCGCACTGGAAGCCCGGATGGTGGCGGACCTCGCGGAGCAGGCCGCGGGACGCACCGCCATCCTGGTCCGGGCGCGCACACACCTGCCGCCCATCGTTGCCGAATTGAAACGGCGGAGCCTGAAGTTCCGCGCGCTGGACATCGATCCGCTTACGTCGCGTCCCATTACCCGGGATCTGCTGGCGCTCACGCGGGCGCTGCTTCATCCGGCGGATCGCATAGCCTGGCTCGCGGTTTTGCGGGCTCCCTGGTGCGGGCTCACCGTTGCGGAACTGCATTCGATTGTGTCCATCGATACCAAAGGGGATACCAAAGCCTTGATTTGGCCCTTGCCGGCCCCTGCGACTCCGGCACTCGAACGCTTCCATCAAGCGATGTCCGGTGCGCTGGGCCGCATTCGCCGGACCGGGTTGCGCGATTGCGTGGAGCAGGCCTGGATCGCTTTGGGTGGACCGTCCTGTCTGGCAGGGGAGGCCGCCTTCCTGGAGGCACAACGGTTCTTTGAACTATTGGAGGAGTTGGACGAGGGTGGCGCAATCGCCGACAGCGCCCGTCTGGAGAAGGCGCTGGAGGATCTGCACGCCTCGCCTGACCCGCTGGCTCCGGAGACGCTGCAGATCATGACCATACACAAGGCCAAGGGTCTTGAGTTTGACAATGTGATTGTGCCGGGCATGTCGCGTGATGCCGGTAAAGATCCAGATCCGCTACTACGATGGGCCGAGCTGGAGTTCCCGGATCGAGCCGCCCTGTTGTTTGCGCCCGTGCAATCCACGGGAGAGGACAAGGACCCGGTCTACCGCTACCTGGGGCGCCTCGACCGCGACAAGACCGCGCATGAAACTGTGCGCCTGCTCTATGTGGCGGCCACGCGCGCGCGAGAGTCCTTGCATCTCATCGGGCACAGCGGCGCCCGCTCGGGAACTCTGATGCACACACTATGGCCCGCGGTGAAGGAGCAATCGCAAACTGTCCGGCAACCGGCACGCGGGGAAGCCCAACCAGCCGCTCGAGCGCTTCGCCCGCTGCATCGTCTGCCCTCCGGCTGGCAGGCGCCTCAACCGCCGCCCGATCTTCGCTGGCAACGCGTCGAGGCCGCGCGAACGGCGCCCGCCGAGCAGGTTACCTTCGCCTGGGCAGGGGAAACGCTCAAGCACGTGGGCACCGTTGTGCATGCGTATCTGGAGCGAATCGCTCAGGACGGGCTGGACAATTGGAACCGTCAGGAAGTGGAACTGCGTGCGGGAGCCATTCGGACGGCGCTGCTTTCCCTCGGCGTGCCTGCCGCAGAGGTGGACGATGGATTGGACCGTGTGTCCCGGGCACTGGGGGCCGCGCTGGAAGATCCCCGCGGGCGTTGGATTCTTCAGCAGCGCGAGGGCGCCTCCTGCGAGGTCGCCCTCACCTCCGCCTCTGGTGATCTGGTCCGGCAGGTCCGGATCGACCGCACTTTCCTAGAGGACGGCGTACGCTGGATCATCGATTACAAGTCCAGCTCACACGAAGGTGGGGATCTGGATGCATTCCTCGATAACGAAGTGGTCCGCTACCGTGAGCAATTGTCCGGCTACGGCGAATGGTTTCCGGGCGAACGAGTGCGGCTGGGCCTGTACTTCCCTTTGCTGGGCGCCTGGCGGGAGATAGACAAGACTCAGAGTGCGTAGCGGTCGCCCTCGCTGCCCTTGCCGCTGCGCCGAGGGTCACCGCCGGTCAGTGCGAGAATCTGCTGCAACCGGGTCTGGAGGGAATCCACCAGTTGTTTGCGATCCCCGGCCGGAACGTTCATCGATAGCCGCCCCCGCTCGTGGGATACCTTCACGTCTCGCAGGAGGTTGTTCATCTGGCCGGGGTCTTTTTGAATGTCGTAGAGTTCCGAAATATCCCAGATTCCCTGATACTGCATGAAGCTGTACTGCTCGGTTCGAAGTCCGGTAATGGTGGGCGTGTATGGGTAGTCCTGTTCCCATTCGTACTCGTACACAAAGTCCTTCCGCCAGTTGGCCGCCTTGCCTGAAGCCAGAGGCAACAGGCTGCGCCCGTGCATCGAGTCCGGCACTCGAACGCCCGCCGCCTCCAGCATGGTGGGTCCAATGTCGAGATTCAGCGCCATGCCGTCCACTTTTCCGCCCGCCGCAAACAGATCCGGGCAATGTGCCACCATCGGCACGCGCATGGACGGTTCATGCATGGAGCGTTTGTCCACCAGGCCATGCTCGCCCCACAGGTAGCCGTTATCGCCCATGTAAATGATCAGTGTGTCGTTGAGCAGGCGCTTTTCCTCCAAGGCATTCAACACCTCGCCGACGCTATCGTCCACCGATACCAGGCTCTGGCAATAACCGCGATAGGCGTCATCGAAAGTGGCCGTGTGCCCGAACAATCCATCCACACCGTGCCGCGAGTAGCGGCGCCGTTCCACCCATTGCGGGAGATGCTCGTAGAACTCCTTCTTGTAAAGCATCGAAGTGGGCTTGGGCACAGGCTTGCCCTCGAAAAGATTCTCGTGCCGCTTGGCGGGATGGAACGGATAGTGGACGGCCTTGTGCGAAAGATAGAGCATAAAGGGGGACGCGGCGTTGTCACGAATGAAACGCGTCGATTCCCGGGTGAGAATCTCGGTCATGTTGCCGGGAACTTTGCGCCTGGTTCCATTGAAGTTCATCTGTGGATCTTCATACTCGCCCTGCCCGCGAAAACTGACCCAGTGATGAAAGCCGGGCCGGACCTCGTCGCTGTCGCCGCCCATGTGCCATTTGCCGATGAAGCCAGTCCGGTACCCACTCGATTGGAGCAGCGCCGGGAAGGTGGGCAGCTTTGGGTTCAACGGCGAAAAATTATCCAGCACCCCGTGGGCATGCATGTACTGCCCGGTCAAGATAGAGGCGCGGCTGGGGGAGCACAAGGAGGAAGTGACGAAACCGTTTCTGAAATGAACTCCGCCGGTGAGCAGGCGGTCCATGTTCGGGGTGTGGCCCTTGAGCCACGGATGCCCAAGAGCGCCGATGAAATCGTATCTGTGATCATCGGTGAGGATGAACACGAGATTGCGTTTGCGGGATTGCGCCAACAAAGCAGGAGCGGCGGCCGAGGCCGCCGCTTGCAGGAGAGTCCGTCTGGAAATGGAACGCGTCATGGTTGACGCATTGTAACAAGCCGGCCGGGGCGGCTGGCGCGCCTACTTTTTCTCGATTCGGTGTTCGATCCTATGCTCGAACGTGGCTTCGCCGGGGCCCATGTGCATCATCCTTGTGCCCGGGCCGCCCTCCTTTATCGCGTACCCTGCGGGAATCTGGAACAAGGCCTTGTCCGGCTCGGCTCGATTGATCCCCACTAAGCGGAACAGTGTCTCCCCGTGCTGAGGGTCTGTCGTGCGCGTCATGACTACGGTTTGAAGGTCGCTTGAATACCAACGTTCGGTGACAATCTGCAGCGGCCGGTCATTGCCGATCTCTCCTGTTGGAATTGTGTGCGTAATGCGAGTGCCTTCGGCCACCACACCGGAAAAGATCTGTTTGCCGAGCTTCTCCTCCTTCGCATCGGTGAAGCGGTGCGTCAATATGTCTCCGCCGGGGCGGCCAACGAATGTAGAGGTTTTCTTTTCATCGCCATCGGTAGTGATCACGATGTGTTTTTCCATTACTTTGTCGCCGGTGGGGCTCGCCGTGTGCTCCTTCCACTCCGCCACCTGGCCAGCGGTGGGCACTTTTAGCCGGGTTGCCGTCTTGTCGGTATCGTTCAGCATGATGGTCTCTTTTGTGACCGGATCATGAACGGTCACCATGCGCGGAGCCTTGCCGTCGGCGATCACCGGCGCAATCATGCCGAGCGAGTTCTCCATGCGGACGCGGCCTTCGGAATCGCGGGCGATCTTTGAGGTGCTTTTACGCTGAATCCGGGTCCCGTCCCCCAGCGTTTGGGTGAACTCATTCACCTGATCCGCCGAGTAGGGCGCTCCCTTCACGGTCTTGCCCGCCATCATGGGGCCGGCGGAAATGAACTGCATGGTGGCCGCCTGCGGCGCAACGCCGCCTGGAGGCATCATTCGAACGTGAACTTCTCTCCTCTCCTGTTCCTGCGCCTGGGCGCAAAGAGAGGTGGCCAAAATCATTCCGGTGAATACAATCTTGAGTTTCATTATTTCCTTTCCTTATTCCATGAGAATTCTATCGGACAAATCGAATCGCTCGGGCCATGCCGTCCCGGCCCAACAGAACATCCGCGCGTACCGTGGATTCCGGCCCGTCGTGGCCGCCAGGGAGACCATAGCGGGTGAGCGTCGCACGGGGCACGCGCACCCGTATGAGCTGGGACACCTCATCTTCAAACACTGGCCCGTTGCGCACCGGGAAGAAGTCAGTCACCACTTCCGGGGCGGTTGTCACAGGCTCCGTCGACGCGGTCACTGGCACTGGCTTCTGGTTTGCTTTCGGGGCCGGTGCATTTACCAGCAGTGCGCCCAGGAACACGGTAGCGGCGCAGGCGAGTGCCCACACAGGCCAAATTCTTTTGTATCCGTATCGGTGTTGATACGTCTTCAGCAACTTTTTTTCCAGGCGAGCCGGCGCTTGCTCAAGCCTCATCGAGGCGCCCAGGTCCCGCAAGGCCTGATCGAGTTGTTGCTCTTCATTCATGACATTGCTTTCCCCTTTCCATTTTGATTCAAGGCCCGTAAAACGGTTCGACCGGCCATTTGGGGGCGAGCCTTTCTGCCAGCATCTTCCGGGCCCGGTGCAGCCGCGAGCGGACCGTTCCCACAGGGCAGTTCAGGACTACCGCCGCCTCGGCGTAATCCATATCCTCCAGCTCACACAGCACCACCACTTCGCGATACCCTGCCGGCAGCGTCAATACCGCCTGCCGCACCGCCTGCCGCATCAAATTTCGTTCCGCGTCCCCATGGACCGGCTCAAGATAAATATCTTCCAACCGTACGTCAGGGCGTTCCTTCTCGAGTAACGCCAGCGTCTTGTTCCGCGTAATCCCCAGCAGGAGGCTGACAAGGCTGCCGCGCGCCGGGTCGAAACGTCCTGGCTTGGCCAGTAAAGCCATGAAAGTCTCCTGAGCCGCTTCCTCCGCCAATGCCCTGGACCCGCTCATGTGCAGCGCGAATCGGAAAATCCGTCCCTGGTACCGGCGGTAGAGGGTTAGCCATGACTCCTCACATCCCGTGGCCAGCCTGGCCACAAGGCCGGATTCGTCGCTCTCGGGCCGCGGCATGGATACCATCAGATGCATTGTCTCACTGCCAATTCCCACTTCTAAGGAACACGCGCAAAACGGAGCCGCGCTTCGCGGCCCTTTGCGCTTCTAACAGACAATTTAGCGCTAGTAGGCAAAAAGTTCCGGAATATTTTTTGAGCAGTACCGGTACTACTTATCCAAAGAGGCTTATGTTCATTCGCGTCATCGTTTGCAATACTCAATGGGAGTGGGTTTGATGAATCTTGCAGGAATCAGTCCCGTCTTAAGGTACCGCCTGTTGCGGGCTGCGGCTGCCGCCCTCGCACTTGGTTTCCTGCTCTGGAGCCTGATTCAACTTGGACTGTTGGTCCGCCAACCACAACGGGAGACGCCGGGGCCCAACGCGATGGCGAGCCTGGACCACCTGCGCGAAAGCATGTCTCGTGAGTTGGAACGCGTTGCGTTGGAGGGTGACTTCGCCGAAGGAGGGCCGGCGGCCGCAGCCCGGCTCGATCGTATGTTGAAGGTCTTTCAAAGGGGGAGCCAAGACCTTGATCCAACACTGATTTCCCGTGCGAGGGAATGGATGAGCCTGATCCCGAATGCGCGGCGGGACCTGCTTGCCGATATGACCGAGGCCAGAAGGCGAAGAATGGAGGAGCGAGCGAGAACCAACTATGGGTTGGCATTGATGGAAGTGCAAAAGGCAGCCGCCCAGATGCGCCGTCCATCCTCTGAAACGAGCGAGGTGGAGCGGAGCAGCCACATTCTTGACTTGACCCTCTGCAGCCTGTTCGGCTTTCTCGTTCTTGTCTTTCTTGCGGTTCCTCTTCCCAATGCCGGACACCGTCCGCGCGAAGCGGAAAGCTGGAACAAGATTGCCGTCGAACGATCCACCGATGGTATCCTCGCCGTGGATGCCGGCTCAACCATCAAACGCTGCAACCCTGCCGCGATGCGGCTGCTCGGCTACAGCGGCCACGAGATCCTTGGGCAACAGCTTCATTCATTGGTTCCCGCCAGCGTCCTGCATGCGGGAGATCCTGTCCAGGTTTCCGCCCGCCGCCGTGATGGGTCCCACGTCCCTGTGCGAGCCGCGGTCTATCGATTGGCGAAAAATTACCCCCTGGCCGCCATCATCGTATTGCGCGAGTGGAAGCAGGACGAGCCGGAAGTGGAACTGTTCGCGGAGGATTTCGGGCAACCGGTCACTGTGATCAATGGATATTGTGATCTGCTGCTGGAATCCCTTTCTCCGGATGACCCCATCGTGGAGGATCTCCAAGCGATACGACGCGCCGGATCCCGTGCGGCCGACCTGGTCTCCGGCTTGCGCGAAGGCAAATCCTTCACCGCGTCCGCCGGTTGAACTCGAGATTCACCGGGGCGGTTAGAATGGATGATCGCCGTGTTCACTAAAGGAATCATCCAAACATGCTCGCTCTGGTGAAATATCAGAAAGGCGCAGGCAACGTCGAGCTCCGCCAAGTGGAGGAGCCGCGGTGCCTGGCCGGACAAGTGAAAATCGAGATCGCATTTTGCGGCGTGTGCGGAACAGACCTGCACGTGTTGCACGATACCTTCCGCAACTTTCCGCCGGTTACGCTGGGCCACGAGTTCTCCGGCACAATCGTCGAGAAGGGGGCGGGCGTGGACCGGATGAAGACCGGCGATCAGGTGACCGTGCTGCCGGCATCCGCTGTACACTGTGGCCGGTGCTCATACTGCCGTATGGGCAAGTTCATCTTCTGCCCGTCACGCCGGGGGATGGGCCACGGCGTCAATGGCGGATTTACAAACTACGTCGTGGTCCGGGAAGATCAGTGCTACCACATTCCCGATGGCTGGACGCTGGATGAGGCCTCGCTGTGCGAACCATTTTCCGCCACTGTGCAGGCGGTGTCCGAACTCACAAGCCTGCGGCTGGGGGACATCGCGCTGGTATCCGGTCCAGGTCCCATCGGCCTGATGTGTCTCAAGCTCCTGGTAGCCGCCGGTATCAAGACTCTTGTCGCCGGGCCTGTGGCGGACACCTCGCGCCTGGAGGCCGCCAAGCGCATTGGCGCCGCCGGTATCGTCAACGTCAGCGATCCGGACTGGATGGAGCAGGTCCGCGAATTCACGCATGGCGAACTGGTGGACGTCGCCTTTGAGTGCGCCGGTCATCCGGCTTCGGTGAACAACTGCCTGGAGGCGGTCCGGCCGCTCGGCCGGTATACGCAGGTGGGCATCTGCGGCCAAAAAGTGAATATTCAACTGGATGCTGTTTTTTACAAGATGCTGGAAGTGCGCGGCTCAGTGGCCTATTCCGAACAAAGCTGGCATCGCATGATGCGCATCCTCAATCAAGGCAGCGTCCGGTTGGCGGATCTCATCACTACGCGGCTGCCTCTCACAGATTGGCAAAAAGGATTCAACCTTTGCATGGATAAACAGGCTGTGAAGGTGCTGATTACTCCGCAGCCCTTACTGTGATCGTCCCCACAATCGGAACCCGATGTTCAGGTTCAGCCAGCCGGGCGTGACCTGCCGCGGTCCGTTGGATCGGATGGCCAACGTCAAAGGTTCGCGGCAAGTTCTGCTTTCGTGATCTCGGCATCACGAGAATCTTGGACAGAAGGCCGGGTCCGACCGTCTCGCCAGCATGTACGGGCACCACAGTGGATCGGCCATCTGCATGGCGCAAGTAGTGGTGACTGCCTCGAATCCGAACACGTTGAAATCCCATGCGTAGGAGTCCAGCAATGACCTGCCTGCCTGTAATACTGGGTAGGCGCCTCACGCGCTGATCCGCACGCGTTGAACACCGACAAATTCGAGGCTTTTCGCTGGCTCACCCTCAACCTCCAGGCAGAGTTCGATTGCCTCACGGATTCGAGACATCAGTTTGTCGAGAGACTTGGACTGCGTGTGACATCCTCGTAGGGCGGGAACAGAGGCAACGTAATAACCGCGCTCGTCGCGTTCCACAACAACGTTGAACTCTCGGGTCATGGTTCAATTCTACTGCAAGCCTGACCTGCCTTAACCGCCCTCTTGGACATCCATGGAACTGTGCGCGATTGTCCAAGCAGGTAGAATGGAGAACCGGGATGTCCAATACCCCATTCGTTCATCTGCACTGCCATACCGACTACTCCCTCCTCGATGGAGCTTGCGAAATCTCGCAGCTCATGCCGCTTGTGGCCGAGCAGGGAATGCCCGCGATCGCCATGACCGACCATGGCAACCTGTTCGGGGCGGTTGAGTTCTACAACGAAGCCAAAGCCAATGGAGTCCATCCCGTCATCGGCTGCGAGGTATATGTTTCCCAACAGGACCGTTCCGTCAAAAACGAGTCCAACCGATACAACCACCTGGTGCTGCTGTGCGAGAATCAGGACGGCTACCGCAACCTCATCAACCTGGTCTCCACCGCTTTTCTCGATGGTTTTTACTACAAGCCACGCATCGATAAGGACCTGCTTGCCCGCCACTCCAAGGGTCTGATTGCGATGTCGGCCTGCCTCCGCGGCGACGTCAATGAGGCGCTGCTCTCGGAGCGCTATGACGAAGGCCGCCGCCTGGCCTATCAATACCAGGACATTTTCGGGAGGCAAAATTTCTTCCTCGAAATTCAGGATCACGGCCTTGACCAGGACCGCATCCTGCTGCCGGCCTTGCACCGGCTCTCCTCCGATACCGGCATTCCGCTGGTGGCCACCAACGATTCCCACTACCTGCGCAAGGACGATGCCCTCGCTCAGGAGATCCTGGTCTGCATCAACACTGGAAAAACCCTCATGGATCCCAATCGCATGAGGTTCACTCACCCGGCCTTCTACATCAAATCCCGCCAGGAGATGATGCAGTTGTTCGGCGAGGTGGAGCATGCGCTCGATCGAACATGGGACATTGCACAGCGCTGCGCCATCAGACTGGAGCAGGTGGAAGAGCCTTTTCCAAGGTTCGACGTGCCGCCGCTGCATTCGCTCGACAGCTACTTCGACTACGTCACGCGGCAGGGATTCGAGCATCGTCGAGGAAGGCTGGAAGCACTGGCCGCGCTGGGACGCCTGCGGTACCCGATCCCTGAGTACCTGGCCCGGCTGGATTCCGAGATCAGAATGATCCAGCAGATGCGGTTCTCCGGCTATTTCCTGATTGTTTGGGACTTCATCCGCTACGCAAAGTCCATCGGCATTCCGGTGGGACCAGGACGGGGCTCCGCTGCCGGATCCCTTGTCGCCTACGCGCTCGGCATCACCGATATCGATCCGTTGGAATACGATCTTCTCTTTGAGCGATTCCTCAATCCGGAACGCGTCTCGATGCCCGACATCGACATCGATTTCTGTACGCACCGCCGGGGAGAGGTGATTCAGTACGTCACCGAGAAGTACGGCCGTGACTACGTGGCCCAGATCATCACGTTCGGCACGCTGGCGGCGCGGGCGGCCATCAAGGATGTTGGCCGGGTTCTCGACATGGGCTTTGGCGATGTGGAAAAGATCACCAAGCTGGTTCCTGCCCAGCCGCTCAACATCAAGCTCAAGGAGGCCTTTGAGGCCGAGCCGGGCTTTGCCGAACTGCGCGCCGCGGATCCAAAGGTGGAGCAGCTTCTCACCAATGCCGTCAAGCTGGAGGGCATGGCCCGTAACGCCGGCATGCACGCGGCGGGGGTGGTCATCTCCTCCACGCCGCTCAAAGAACTGGTTCCGCTGTACAAAACGAACCGTGACGAAATTGTCACACAGTACGACATGGTGGGACTGGAGAAACTGGCCCTCCTCAAGATGGATTTTCTGGGCCTCACCACGCTCACCATCATCCATGACGCCGTCGCACTGATCCAGAAATACCGCGGTGTCACAGTGGATATTGATCAGCTTCCGCTGGATGACGCCAAGACCTATCAGATCTTCTCCAAAGGGTTCACCAGCGGCGTGTTTCAGTTTGAGTCCGGCGGCATGCGCGACATTCTCCGGCGTTATGAGCCGGATCGCCTGGCAGACCTGATCGCGCTGAATGCCCTCTACCGCCCCGGCCCCATGAAGATGATCGATGACTACATCGACCGCAAGCATGGCCGGAAGCCTGTCACCTATGACCTGCCGGAGATGAAGGCCGTTCTCGAAGAGACCTACGGCGTCATCGTGTACCAGGAACAGGTCATGCAGATTTCCAACCGCGTCGGCGGCTATTCGCTTGGCGAGGCTGACATTCTGCGCCGCGCCATGGGCAAGAAAAAGCAGGAGGCGATGGATGCCCAGCGGGCCAGGTTCCTGGAAGGGGCGCGCGCGAAAAACATCGCGCCCAAGAAGGCGGAAAAAGTCTTTGACCAGATGGCCGAATTTGCCAAGTACGGTTTCAACAAGTCACACTCGGCCGCCTATGCCTACCTTGCCTACATCACCGCGTACCTGAAGGCTCACTTCCCTGTTGAGTTCATGTCGGCTCTGCTGACTTCGGAAACAGGCAACACCGCAAAGGTGGTCAAGTACATCAACGAGTGCCGCGACATGAACATCAAGGTGCTCCCGCCGGACGTCAACCATTCCTACCTCACCTTCACGCCGGATCAGGAATGCATTCGGTTTGGCCTGGGCGCCATCAAGAACGTGGGGGCGGCATCGGTGGAGGCCATTGTAAAAACCCGTGAGGAACAGGGTCCGTTCTCTTCCCTCACCCAGTTCTGCGAACGCGTCGACTGTTCCGCCATCAACAAGCGCATGATCGAAAGCCTGATCAAGGCCGGCGCCATGGACGGGCTCAACGGCACGCGCTCCCAGTTGATTGCCGCTCTCGACGGCGCGATGGAATCCGGCCAGCGTGCCTGGCGCGACCTGGAATCCGGCCAGACCGGTCTGTTTGCCTCCTTCATTGCCGAGGATCAGCCTGAAAAACCGCTGCCGAACGTCCCGGACTTCACCGACAAGGAGAAGCTCACGGGCGAGAAGGAGATGTTGGGCTTCTACGTCACCGGCCATCCGCTCGATGAGTATCGCGAAAAAGTGACTGAGCTGGCCAGCCACGATTCCTCCCGCCTGGAGGGCTTGGCACGGGGAACCGATATTGCCATCTGCGGCGTCATTACCGCCGTGCAGCGGCGCCGCAATAGAGACGGCAAACCCTGGGCCTCCTTTCAATTGGAAGACCTGGTGGGAGCGGCGGACTGCATGGCCTTTGCCTCCGTGTATGAGTCGCTTGGTCCGGAGCTTGTCGATGACCGCGCCGTCCTGATCCGCGGCACAGCCATGCCGGAGGAGAATGCTCCCTGTAAGGTCAACGTTAAGGAGATCATTCCGCTTGCGGTGGCCGGGATTCAGTTCCCTCGCCTGATTTCCATTAAGGTTGTGATCGGCAAGGATGCGGATGCGGAAAAGGTTTCCGCCCTCTCGGATCTGTTCGGGAAGAAGCCCGGCGAGGCCGAGGTCCGGCTCCGGCTTGAGAAACCGCGCGACTTTTCGATTATCCTGGATGTTTCCTCGCGCGTTCGCCCGGACCGTGAGTTTTGCGCGGAAATCGAACGCATCTGTGGTCCGCAATCGATGGAGGTCTTAGCCAACTGATGTCCTCACAATCTCCCGCGCCTGCCCCCACACCCATCAATGCCGGTGGGCGTCGAGTTGGAATGTGCCGGGCATCGGGCTTCAGTCATCAATTGCCTGGAGTGAGAGTCATTTCTCCTCAGCGGATCCGATGAATCAGGGGGAAACTCGGTCATGAAGCGACACTGTATTTGGGGTAGAAGATGTTCACCGCCGCCAAACAGATGGAAACCAGCGATAGCGATCTGATCGCAGCGGTCCTGGACAGGGACCGTAAGGCGACCGCTGAGTTCGTGGAGCGTTACTCCAACTGCATCTATTCCTACGTACGGTACCGCTTGGTTCCCCGGGCGGACATGGTGGATGACGTAGTGCAGGACGTTTTTCTGGCCGCCTGGCGGGCGCTACCCGAATTTCGCGCCGAATCCTCTTTGCAGGAGTGGCTTCTAGGTATCGCGCGCCATAAGGTTGAGGACTATTACAGGAAACGCCTGCGTGAGCCGGAGGCTCTGACCGATTCGAACGAGGACGAGAATGAGCCAGCCGTGGATACGCCTATCGATGAACTGCTCGATCGGGAGCGCGCGGCGCAGAAAGCTTCGACGGTGCTGGGCGAATTAACCGAAATCTACGCGTTGGTGCTCCTGTGGCGCTATTGGGAGCAGCGCAGTACGGAGGAGATAGCCGCGGCTACCGGCAAAACGCAAAAGGGGGTTGAACGAACGCTCGCGCGCGCCCGCGCCGAGTTTAAGCGGAGGTGGAACGATGCCTGACCAGCTACCCGACGACACGTTCTTCAAGAATCTCGCGGCGGCGAGCGAAAAGGCCGGCCCTTCGCCGGCTCCACCTGATTTGAAGAACCGCCTGCTATCCGCCTTGACCAGCGCGCCCGCCGCAGAGGACCTGTTCGCGCATCTTGGGGCACAGTTTCCCGAAGTGTCCGCTCCGTCCCGGTTGAAATCGAGAATCTATTCCGCGTTGATGGTGGCTCAATCCGAGGAGGGTTCGCTGCGCAGCCTCTCAGCCTGTAAAGAAGAGGGGCGGCCGCTGTGCGTTTTCGAGACACTTGTGCGGATCGCGCCGGTTGGGCAAAGGGCGCAGTCGATCAACTACTGCAGGGTCTGTCACAGCCGCGTTCTCGCTGAACATTTTGAGAGAGCCCCGATCTACTGGGACGGCTGCCCATATGCATCGTTCCAGCATCACTGAAGGCCGGCATCACTAAAGGCCAGCATCACTAAAGGCCAGCATCGCTAAAAGTTCTTTAGCACGCCGAACAGGTTTTGGAATGTCGCAAGGCTCCGATCCCCGGCCGGGGTAAATTGAGCGCTGATCGGATTTCGCTGGATGCTTTCGAGGAAGCTGTACCGGAACGCCCAGCTTTTGGTCAATTTCAGGTCGATGCCAACCGCCACCCGAAGCGTTGGGTTGAAGCTGCTGAACTCGGGTGGCGGCGGTCTAGCAGCTCCACGGCGAGCCGTGAATTCCTCCACCTCACTTTTGAACCGCACCGCACCGGCGCCAACCGATAGAAACGGCCGCGCCCAGCTCTTGCGGTCGCGGAAGTACAACAGCACGTCCGCGGCGGCCCCGAGCTGCGTGCTGCGGCGGCTCTGTTCGTAGACCGTGTCCGGTGTTGTGACGGAGGTGATCGTGAGGCCGTTCTGATTCGCCACAAAGTTCGCCTGCAGGCTCAGGTGCTCATTGAGGTGAATGCCGCCGAACAGGTTGAGGGCGCCTCCATTGCGCGGCTTATAGGACGACATGGAAGCCGACTCCGATCTGACGAGAGAGCTGCCGTCCGCCGAGAGCGTCGATATACCTCCCAAGGCTCCAACAAAGGTTCGCCGTTGCGCCATGGCTGGGACGCAGGCGCACAGGGCGCCGAGAAGAATACAAATCGCGATGTCGGCAATTTTTCGAAGGGGGATTTGCTGACTTGCCCCGACTCTAACTGGGAGGAGCAACATATGTCCCAGAATATCTCACGAAGGTCCATTTTGACCGCATGTACATCATTGCCGCTCTTGTCCAGCCTTGCGTCCGGGCAGCAGCGTCCTGTTTATGAGGTCAACATCACGAACCTCACCCGAGGCCAGAGGTTCACGCCGGTGCTGGTTGCCACGCACATCGACGGTTACAACATTTTCCGTCTCGGCGAGCCGGCTTCCACACAACTCCGGACGCTGGCGGAGGAGGGCAACACCGGCCCGATGCTGTTTGCGCTCAGCGGAATGTCGGAGTTAGTGGGAGAAGTGGTGTCCACACCCGCGCCGCCGCCGCTGGACCGGCTGACAAGCCCCGGCAAATCGATTTCTGTCAGCATTCACGGAGGCGGGCGCTTTAGCCGCATCAGTGTTATGGCCATGTTGATTCCCACCAACGATGCCTTCTTCGCCATCGATGCCGCGGAGTTGCCCCGATCGGAGAAAGCCGTTACGTTGTACGCCCCCGCGTATGACTCGGGCACGGAACGCAATGATGAACTATGCTCATCGATCCCGGGTCCCGGCTTTGCGGAGTGCGTGACGCCTTCGAACCCCAGCGGCGACGGCGGCGGGGCCCAGGCTGGCCAGGGAGAGGGATTCATACACATACACGCTGGCATCCATGGCAATGGGAACATGAGTGCCGCGATGCGCGACTGGCGCAACCCAGTAGCCAGGATCACGATTCGCCGGACGAGCTAGCCGCAGGCATTCTGTTGCCGCGCTTCGGCGCCACTCCACACGGAATTGGAATGGATGGCGTCGAACCCCCGGCCAAGCGGTTAGAATAGGGGATCGGGATGTTTAATACCCCTTTCGCTCACCGCCGCAGCGACTACTCCCTTCTCGATGGGGCGTCCGAAATTTCGCATCCGCCCTCTCGGATCTGTTCGGGAAAAAGCCCGGCGAGGCCGAGGTCCGGCTCCGGCTTGAGAAACCGCGCGACTTTTCGATTATCCTGGATGTTTCCTCGCGCGTTCGCCCGGACCGTGAGTTTTG
>Ga0080064_1002254_pt1 | contig 33656 bp, 36 predicted proteins | sample Subgrocontami54m_FD_69260 | JGI IMG/M metagenome (GOLD analysis project Ga0080064, IMG submission 69260) | Subsurface groundwater microbial communities from S. Glens Falls, New York, USA - GMW46 contaminated, 5.4 m (SPADES assembly) (version 2) ...
GGTGCCTATACTGGATGTGTACAGGTGCCCATCCCGGTTGACCTGATTGAGGAATCAGGGGCTTGGGCGTATTCTGGCCGTACTCGACCCCGCATCTGGGGTCTTACAAGGCCCCATTCGATGGGCCGACTTCTTGTTGGGCCGCAAGAATTCCTGGAGGAACTTGAATGTCTCTTACCAATGCTTATGTCCAGATTTATGGTCAGCTCGCCGAACTTTTCGGGCGCATCTCCGAGGGATCAGCGCCAGACAAGTTCACTACCCAACATCTCAAAGACTGGGGCTACACGTCATCAAACTACAGAGCAGTAATCCCACTCCTAAAAGCCTTGGGATTCTTATCGGCGGACGGAACGCCAACAAATAAATATCACGAGTACCGCAATACCGCTCAATCAAAGCAGGTAATGGGCGAAGCCATACGAGAAGCATATGGTGATCTATTCACAATTAAAGCCAAACCCACAACCTCCGACCGGCAACTTATCGAAGGAAAATTCAAGAGCACACATAACTCATCCCCGACTACCGCGAAACTAATGACCAACACGTTTTTCGCTTTACTTGATCTCGCCGACCTCACGACAAACCCAGAACAGAAACCTAAGAGTAAGGCTCCGTCGACGGAACCAGCCGCACCGCCAGTTCAAGAGGAGACACCATCAAAAGGTCACAGTCGCCCTTCACTCCACTACAACATACAGATCCACCTTCCAGCCACAAAGGACATTGAGGTTTTCAACGCCATCTTCAAATCACTAAAGGAGCATCTCCTTGACTGACTTGCGCAAGGACCTCCGTGACTACATGTTTCGCGGGCTGATGTTCGAATCAGAGGCGGGACAATTTCAGGCTGCTGGTATTCAAGTGGGTGCTGATCAGGGCCAAGCGGAAGAACGGCTACTTTCAGAGGCGTTGTCGGCATTCGGCGTAGTGCGGCGAAACAATGCCCTTGAAATGGCACGGCTCTACGCGGTGCTTCACTGCTTTGAAAATGAAGTACGTTCTCTGATTCGGGAAACTCTTGAAGAAAAAGAAGGCGCCGATTGGCTCGAAAAACTTCCAACCAAGATCAAGCAACATGCAGAGTCTCGACAAAAAACCGCATTCTCAGACTCTTGGTTGGAGGGGGAAAAATCTGACACTCTGGGATTTGTTGAGTTTGGACATCTCTCGTCAATCATTTTAGAAAAATGGAAGCACTTTGAAGCTTTGATCCCGTCACAGCATTGGTTAAAGCAACGAATGGACGAATTAGAGAAAACAAGAAACTTCATTGCGCATAACAGAATGTTATTGCCAAGCGAATTTCAAAGAATTTACATGTACATCGCTGACTGGAATAGGGTCATAGGGCTATAACATGCGGCCCAACAACACGTCGCAAAGGACGCGCTGGAGCGGCCAGCTTGTTTTCCACCATCGCGCTTGGCGCGCCTTTGAACGTGAACGTTAGGCAGAATTGAATCAACGATGACGACTCCCGCCCCAGACATCCCTATCTGGCACTATCTCGACCTGGCCAAGTATGTTGGCCTGTTATCACGTGGTCTTTTTTTCGCTCGGCCAAGTGCTTTGCGGGCTTCTGACCCTTGGGAGGGATCGTGGGGCGAACTCGATTTTACCGAGTCGCTCGACGCCACAGTGCACGCGATTCCGAATGGCGTCGAGAGGTGGCAGGAAGCTCTTCGGCTTCGACATCTCAAACAAGATGCATTTGGTATTAGCTGCTGGCACGAGAGCCACACTGAATCCGTAGCCCTATGGAAACTTTACAGTCCGCTTGGACTCGGGGTGGCTGTCAAATCAACGCCCGCCAGGCTCCGCGCTTCGCTTGGCGCTCGCCCCGTGGAGGCGAGGCGAATCGACTACGATGGTCATCAGGGACGTTGGCTTGGCGAAGATCCCCTCGTGCTCCTATCCACAAAGCGGCCAGAGTTCAAACACGAGGCGGAGGTGAGATTCTTCGTATCGCTCACTTCAGATGAAACTACGGTTTTGAACTCTTTCTATAGTGGAATTGAAGATCACGGGACGGTCCGTCGCATCAAGCCAGGAAACAAGAAACCCCTCATTACTGCAGGACCTGCCTTTGCCACAAAGGGCGCGACCTGTCTGCATCGCGGCGCGCCCGCCGGCATGCATATTCCTACTGACGCTGCTGCGCTAATTGATCGGGTGCACCTTGCTCCCACCTGTGCCTACGCCACTCGTCGTGCTGTGATCGATGTCACCGAACGATTTGGTCTACCAAAGAAGCTTATCGGAGAAGCAGAACTTGATCTCGCTCCGTTTGATCGCGTTGAGTTTGAGTGAGGACCATTCTGCCTAACCCGCGCATGAACACGGACGCTCAACAGCGGCGCTACGCGCCACTGTTTCGCGCCGGTTATGCGCAACGTTCGGCACCAGTAACCTGAGTCCATGTGTTGGAGTAATTGACAACATTCTCTATGTGTTGGTATTCTCTCCAATATGAAGGCTGTAGCCTTGGTTCGCCGCCGGGTGGTCGTCGCTGTCGACGCATTCGTCGAGGTGACGATTTGGCGGGTCCCTGAGCCGGTTGCTCCATCAACCCACGAATTCAAGTACCGCCTTGCCTACGTCGTTGGAGACCGGTGCGTTTTGCGCTATGGCAACGAGCGTGGGAAAGGTGATCACCGGCACACCGGAACAACGGAAGCACCTTACGTCTTTTCTACACCCGATCAACTGATGGCTGACTTTGAAGCTGATATCGCGAGGTGGAACCATGAACACGGTCATTCTTGAAGTTCGCTCTCTCAACGAGACACTGGCCGATGCCGCACGCGCCATGAAAAGCGGGCGCGCGGAGCGCGAAGCGCGCATCAGCTTCTCTACGCCCGAGCTTCTTTGGAAGGTGCTGACCGCGAAGCGCTGGGAGCTTCTCAAAGTCCTTTGCGGGGCCGGGCCTGTGTCTATCCGCGAAGCTGCACGTCGGGTCGGCCGTGATGTGAAGGCCGTACATGGCGACATCACGGCGCTCTTGGAGACTGGGGTCCTGATCCGTGCACCCGATGGGCGCATAGAGTTTCCCTTTGACGCCATCAAGGTAGAGTTCCTACTACAGGCGGCGTAATCAAGCAGGGGCTGGTGCCGAACAGTCCCATGCACCGGACCGACAACAGCCGGCTTCGCCGCCTGTCGCCGGCCGGTGATGGGTAGCGTTGGGCGTCAGAACGATGAAGATCCGCACATTCGATATCCAGAATTTCAAGGGGCTGAGTTCAGTCAAGCTTGAGAACTGCGGCAGCATCAACGCAATCGTTGGCAAGAATAACTCCGGAAAGAGCAGTGTGTTGCACGCGCTGGACATGGCGGGACTAGCTCTGAGCGTCAACAACTGGACCCAGTTTCAGCCGAAACTAGAAGTCAAAGACTTATTCGCTGACGTTGGCCAGTTTTCTCTTTCTCTAACTTTCGAGAACGATTCCACGGTGTCTGTATCTGCGACGCCGGACTACGGGCCACAATTCAAGCCCGCGCCCACACCAGAACAGCGAATCAAGACCGTCCTAGTGCTGCCAGATGTCGCTGGGGGGATGTTACGTCGTCGCCACCACACGCCCCGCAACATTATTGATCAGATCGAGAACCGGAATTACTCCGAGATTAACGCGCTCGATATGCTCTATGCAATAAAGTTCTATTCGAGCCGTGCCGAGCGTGGGCTCACACCACAGTCCTACACAGATCTGCTGGAAGAGATCAAGCGCTATTTCCCGGATATCGAAGACGTGCAGAGAGAGGTGGCCGCGCTTTTTTGGACAGGAAATCGGGTCTGCTTAAGTGGATGAACTGCTCTATGGTAACGGCAACCGTGACCGCCGGCACATCATGAAGCGTGATCGTGCTCACTTGAGGTTCCAGGTCACGATCGTGGCCTGCTCCGTGCCCGAGCGTTTGCGTGCCGCGAGCGCCACGGCAGCCACATGTCGGTCCTTTGCATCCGTTTGCGGGAACCATCTCTCGTAGCGACGATAACCGCTGATCAGAGCATCGCCGGCTGCACGATCCATCAGAGTCCGCACACGCTGCAGAACGTCGTGGGAGATACTGTAGTCGCGCTCGACATTGCGCATCCATTCCTCGTGGATTTCGTCGGTCCAGCGCGCGCGCACGGAACCGCCCGCCGCAAGCCACATAGAGAGATCGCGTTGCGCTGTCGGATAGAGGACGCAGGCATCGAGCACGACGACCGGCGGCCTTCTCGTCAATGCAGTCAATATCCGAGGTGATGCTTTTGCGAGAGGGCAGCAAGCTTAGCCAGCGCTGATTCACGCTTTGCGTCGCGCACGCGTTTGTAGCTAAGCACCTCGAACCGGGCGATGCGACGGTGGCTGCCGACCTTGGGCAACTGCGGGATTTCGCCAGTCTCCAGCAACTTGACCAGATGAGGACGGGAAACGTTGAGCAGGTCTGCCGCTTCCTGCGTGGTCAGCGCCTGGTCGTCCTCGACGATGCGTACGCCCTTGCCCGCAAGCAGCAACTCGGTTGTGCGCTCGATCACGCCGGTCAGCGAATCCATCCTGCACCCGGCGAAGGTCATGCCCGTATCATAGACGCATCATCGTTGCTTCACATCCAGGTCAGCTTTCACATTCCCCTGGAAAAGCGATATCTTTCGGCGCACGCAACTTCTTGAGAAAGGCTCGACATGAAAGCAGCGTGGTATTCCAACCAGGGCGCGGCGCGCGAGGTGTTGAAGACCGGCGAGCTTCCGGACCCCTCGCCGGCCGCGGGTGAAGTGCGCGTCCGTGTGCATGCCTCGGGCATCAATCCGACCGACATGTACACACGGAGCGGCGTGCGCCGGCGCGGCATGCCTTTTCCCGGCATCACCCCGCATCAGGATGGCGCCGGTGTCATCGACGCCGTGGGCGCGGGTGTGCCGGCGTCGCGCGCCGGAGAGCGGGTGTGGCTTTACATGGCGCAGTGGCAGCGTCCGAACGGCACGGCGGCCCAATTCATCACGCTGCCCTCGGAGCGCGCGCCGAAACTGCCGGAGAATTGTTCCTTCCTGCAAGGCGCGTGTCTGGGGGTGCCCTGGCTCACCGCGCACTATGCGGTCGCGGTTTGCGGCAATGTCCGCGGCAAGACGGTGTTGGTCGCCGGCGGCACGGGCGCGGTCGGCTTCTACGCGATCCAGATCGCCAAGCAATCGGGCGCCAGAGTCATCGCCACCGTGGGCAGCGCCGAAAAGGGAGCGATGGCAAAGGCGGCCGGCGCCGATGACATCGTTGACTTTCGCAGCGAAGATGTCGGCGCGAGAGTCGGCGCGTTGACCGCGGGCAAACTCGCCGAGTTTGTGCTCGAGCCGCAGTTCACCGCTAACGCGGCGCTGTTGCCGGACATCCTCGCCAAGCTGGGTACGGTGATCGTGTACGGGTCCGGTGGCGCGGAGGGCGTGATTTCGTCGCGCTGGGGCATTCAAAATCAACCGACCATCCGATTCATCTACATGTATGAATTGCCCGCCGAAGCGTACCGTGCCAGTGTCGCCGATTTCGAATTGTGGCAGACGGCGGGCAAGGTCAGGCATTTGCCGATCCGCGAGTTCGCCCTTGAAGATATTGCTTCGGCGCACGAGGCGGTCGAGAAAGGCAACAGCGGCACGCGCATGGTGTTGAAGATCGTTTGACGATCCGCCTGCTTTGCCGGGAAGCCTGGATATCGATCAGGCGCCTGAATCTGTCCTCACGAGGAACCTTCGATCGGACCGGGCACCCCTTCTATCACTTCTCCAAACCCGGCGCGGGCTATGGCGCGATCGAGCCGCTCGATGCCTGTCCCCTGGTCGACGATCCAGCCGCGCGCCGCGCCGATGTCCGTCATCGCCTCGCGCAGAACGCGCAACTGCCGTCCCGACCCGCCCTGGGCGGTCTTCACTTCGATCACCGTGCGTTCATTCCCCCGCTCCAGAACCAAGTCCGCTTCGGCCCCTGCCGCCGTGCGCCAGAAAAACACCTGGCTGCCGGGGTTCGCCACTGCCTCGCGCCGCAGGACATCCTCGATGACGAAGGTCTCCCAGCTCGCACCGCGGACCGGGTGGGCATCGAGCTGCTCAAGGGTGCGGATATTGAGCAGGAAATGCAGCATCCCGGTGTCCCGCAAATAGAGCTTCGGCGCCTTGACCAGGCGCTTGCCGACATTGCGGAAATACGGCACCAGCCGCCGCATGAGAAATACCTGTTCCAGTACGCCCAGATGACGCTGCACCGTCTGGTAATTGACCCCCAGGGCGGCTCCGAGCTGCGAGGCGTTGGCGAGGCCTCCCTGGGCATGAGCGAGCATCGTAAGCAGGCGGCGCATGAACACCGGATCGGCGGAAACCCCGTATTGCGGCAGGTCCCGCTCGAGCACCGTTCGCAGGTACGCCTCCCACCAGGCGGTGTGATCGCCTGCGAGTGCATCGGGGAAGCCTCCCTTGAGCCACAGCGATCGCCAGTCGAGGACCGGCTCTGCGGCGCGCCCTTCGCAGGCCGCCAGGGGCGACAGGTCCAGCAGGGCTGCCCGCCCGGTGAGAGTCTCCGCCGCCGCGCGCACCAGCCCCGGCTGGGCCGAGCCGAGGATGATGAAGCGCCCGGCGCGCTTGCGGTCATCGTCGATCAGCCCGCGAAGCGCGGCGAAGACCTGTGGGACAGCCTGCGCCTCATCGAGGATCAGCCCGCCGCGCTCGCGCGCGGCGATCGCATGACGCGCCTCGCCGCGCAGCAGGTCGGCCGTAAGCGGTTCTTCGCAGTCCAGACGCGGCAACTCCGGGAAAGCAAGGCGCGCAAGTGTCGTCTTGCCCGCCTGCCTGGGGCCGAGGATGACCACCGCGGGAAACTGCCGCGCCAGCCGGTGCAGGCGCTCAACGGCGAGGCGGGGGTACATAGTCATGCATATTACATAGAATGACTGTAATATACAAGTCTATACGCGCCACACCCTCCGGGGTGAACGGGTCCGGGCACCCGGTCCCGATCCCTCGCGGATCGCGTGGGCATTATCGAATGCCAAGCAGGCGCACGCCGCTTTCATCGTGCAGCGTCGGAGAGCAAATCAGGCCATGCGGGCGTTCCGAGGTCGCAGGTACCTGTTTCACCACGAACTTAACCCAATGCTTTCCTGCTTCGTCGGCAAAGAACGTTTCTCCATCCGGCGGCAAAAGGGCATCAAGACTCGCATCACGGTTGGACAATCAACAGTCTTGCGCCGGCGGGCAAGGTGTCCGGCCTCGTCACGTTGTGAGCATGTTCAGGAATTCGTGCGGTTGCAACACCGCCGGGTTCGGCGGCGGGCTTTTATCAATGCCCGGTCGCCTGTCACCAGGACGCAGTTTTTCCCGCTCTGGACCAGCGGCCGGAGATGATTGTCCCTGTGCAGCGTAGGTTACTATACGCGCTCTTTTCACCCGGCAGCCTCTCGCATGGCCCAGGTCATACTCGCGTCCATTGCCGAGCTGCGGCCCCTGGTCGGCGCCGAAGTCGCGGTGAGCGACTGGTTTCCCGTCAGCCAGGAACGCATCGACCGGTTTGCCGCGGCCACCGGCGATTTTCAGTGGATCCATACCGATGCGGCGCGCGCCGCTGCCGAATCGCCTTACGGCGGCACCGTGGCGCACGGCTTTCTCACGCTCGCGGTGCTGCCGCATCTGCTGCAGCAGGCGATAGCAGTGAGCGGCGTGCGCATGGGCATCAACTACGGCCTGAACCGGGTGCGCTTTACCGGACCGGTGCCGGTGGGCTCGCGCATTCGCGGGCGCTTTACCCTGGCGGCGCTGGAGGATATTCCGGGCGGGGTGCAGACCACCTGGGCCGTGATCGTGGAGCGCGAGGGTGAGGCAAAGCCGGTACTGGTTGCCGAATGGCTCACCCGCCGTTACGGATAGGGGCCGTTTTCCGGGAAGGACATCATCGACCGGCGCCGCGGCCGGATGGCGATACAAGGCGCTGCGCGTGGTCCGGTTCGTGAGCGCTGCCCAAATCGGCAAGGGGCATGGTGCTATGGCGGTTGCTGCAGGAGCAGCAATCGGCCTGAAAGACGCCCGCCGGCCGCGGCAAAGGAATTCATGGAAGAAATGCTGGTGCTGCTCGCTTTTGCCGGGATCGCCTGGCTGTGGTACGACAGCCTGCGGGCGCGCGAGCAGGCCATTGCCACCGGCAAGCTGGCGTGCGAACGCGACCGGCTGCTGTTTCTCGACGACACCGTGCAGTGCGTCTCGTTCAAACCGGCGCGCAATGACGCCGGCCGGTTGATGCTGCGCCGCATATACCGGTTTGAATTTTCCGATACCGGCAACAATCGCCGCGGCGGCACAGTGGTGATGCTGGGCGCCGCGGTAGAATCGGTGCAGATGGAACCGTTCTACCTGCAGTGATACGGCGTTCACCGTAGCGGCGGCCCGCTCGCTGCGCGCTGAACGGAACCCCGGGGCAGCACGATTTTTTTGCGCTCCGCGGGCGGCCGGGCTCCTGATCCTGTTGCCGTGCCAGCCGCCATACTGGCCGGCCCCGGGAACCGGCGGCGGTCCGTTCCTGTCCATACTGAGGGCGGACCTGCCTTGGCAGGGTTTCACAGGGAGATTCCATGACGCACGCCTGCAGCAGGCTATTGATCTGACGATCGGGAGGACCGTGGAGAACTGCCGGTGAACGGGGCGCGGTGCGCTCTTGCCGCGAGGGAGCGCGGGCTTGCATGGGGACTCGCGCTCGCAGCAAGGGGACCCGCGCTTGCCGTGATGGTCTTCGCCGCGGTGTTCGCCCTGGGTGGATGCACCGCTCTGCAACTCGGCTACAACAATGCCGAAGTGCTGGCGCGTTACATGATCCACGACTACGTCGAACTGGACCCGGCGCAGAACGAGGATGCCAAGGCGCGCCTTGACACCTTTCATTCGTGGCATCGCAAAAGCGAGTTGCCTCCGTACATCGACTTGCTCAAGGGCGCGCGCAGCCGTTTCACCAGGGGCGTGCAGACCGAAGATGTTACCTGGGGCATTGCCGCGGTGCGCGAGCGCTACCGCATCGTCGCCTCGCGCGCCGCCGCGGAGGCGGCCCCGGTGCTGGCGAGCCTGCGTCCCGGACAGATCGACTCCATCGAGCGCGGCCTGGCCGGGAAGAATGCCAAGTACGCCAGGGAATTCATCAGCGGCGACGAAAAGAAACTGCACCGCGCGCGCGCCAGGCGCATGTTCAAGACCGTCGAGGAATGGACCGGCGATCTCACGCCGGCGCAGCGGGAGCGCGTGGAGCGCTTCGTGCGCGAGCATGCCACCATGACGATGCTGCGCTTTGAGGACCGGCAACGCTGGCAGCGTCAGGCGCTGGAGCTGGTGCGCACCCAGCGCACCGCCGGCGCGCTCGGGCCGCGGCTCGCCGACGTGTTCGCCAACCCGGACAAGGGCCATTCACCGCAGTACAGGCAGGAGATGCGGGGCTGGGAGCAGGGGCTCGGTCAACTCATTGTCGACCTGGTGCGCACCCTCAGTCCCGAGCAGCGCGCCCACGTGCTGAAGCGCGTCGACAAGTACACGGCCGACCTGATCGAGCTTTCCAGGGGGAAGGGTTCGCGCCGGGAGGCGGGGCAGGCGGGGTAACCATCCGGTCCGCTTGGCGGCCGGCCGCCCCAAAAACAAAGGGCGGCCGGGTTAACGGGCCGCCCTTTGAGAGGGAAACCGGTTATTTCAGATGCTTGTTGACCAGCTTGGTCATCTCGAACATGGAGACCTGCTTTTTCCCGCCGAAAACTTCCTTGAGTTTTTCGTCGGCGTTGATCATGCGCCGATTCTTGGCATCCTGAAGCTTGTTTTTCTTGATGTACAACCAGATCTTTTTGGTGACTTCGGTGCGCGGCTGTGCGCTGGAACCAATGACGGCGCCGAGCGCAGCTGTCGGGTTCATCGGCTTCATGAATGCGGCATTCGGCTTGCGCTTCGCTCCGGCGGATTTCTTTTTCGCCGGGCGCTTCGCAGCCTTTTTCTTGGTGGCCATCGTTTAAACCTCCACTGTTGTGTTTTGACAGGATCCGGAAACTGTTCGCGCCGTAGCTCCACACCTGACACGCGACGCGTTGCAACTATAACCTTTTTGCCGTCTGTTGCAAGAGACAAAAGCTAATAATTTGCGCGATTGCAACAGCCCGCTTCCCTCTGAAAACAGGCATCCCGCGAGCGGCGGTGGCGCTGCGAACACCATGCGCAAGCCCGGTCGGCCGCCTGCGCTTCCTCTATAATCGGCCTTTCCCGGCCAGGCGCAGCAGCCATCAAGAGCGAGATGCACCTATGAACCCCAGCGTATCGTCCCCGGCTGCAGACGGGCAAGCCGCCGCGGAGAAGAACAACATCATCGTCCTCGGCGCGCTCCAGGCGCTGTTGTTCACCAACAATGCCACCGCCATCGCCATGAACGGGCTGGCCGGCTACCTTCTCGCGACCGACAAATCGCTCGCCACCCTGCCTGTCACCGCCTGGGTGATCGGCGGCGCCCTCAGCACTTACCCGGCGTCGATGCTGATGAAACGGATCGGGCGGCGGGGCGGCTTTACCGCCGGCGCGCTGATCGGCATGCTCGGCGCCGCGCTCTGCTCGCTGGCGATTTACCTGGCGAATTTCTGGCTGCTGTGCATCGGCACCATGGTGTTCGGCGTGTACAACGCCTTCGGCCAGTACTACCGCTTCGCCGCCGCCGACGCGGCCCGCCCGGCGTTCAAGGCGCGCGCCATCTCGCTGGTGCTCGCGGGGGGGCTGATCGGCGGCATCGTCGGCCCCGAGACCAGCAAATGGACGATCGAATTGCTCTCGACCCGCTTCCTCGGCTCGTACCTGTCCCTGATCGGCTTTCTCGCGATCGTGGTGCTGGTGATTCAGTTGATCGACATTCCGAAGCCGGCCAAGGCCGAGCATCATGAGTCGGGCCGGCCGCTCTCGGAAATCATGATGCAGCCGCCGGTGCTGGCGGCGGTGTTGTCGTCGGCGGTAGCCTACGGCGTCATGAACCTGCTGATGACGGCCACGCCGCTGGCGATGAGTGTCTGCGGCCATCCCTATTCGGCCGCGGCGACGGTGATCAGCTGGCACGTGATCGGCATGTTCGGGCCGTCGTTTTTCACCGGTTCGCTGATCAAGCGCTTTGGCGTGGTGAACGTCATGTTCGCCGGCGTGGCGTTGCTGGTGGCCTGCTGTGGCATCGCACTGTCGGGCGTCAGCGTGGCGCATTTCTGGTGGGCGATGTTCCTGGTCGGGGTCGGCTGGAACTTCCTGTACATCGGCGGAACGGCCCTGCTCACCGACAATTGCCGGCCCTCGGAGCAGGCCAAGACGCAAGGGGCGAACGACACCTGCATCTTCTTCACCCTCGCCTTGTCGTCGATTTTTTCCGGCATGCTGCTCGAGCGCAACGGCTGGGAGACGCTCAATTACCTGGCGCTGCCGCTCGCGGCGGTGGCGCTCGGCGCGGTGCTCTGGCTGATGCTCAAGCGCCGCGTGCCGGCGCCGGCGTAAGATAAGGGCGCGGTGGCATTCGAGCCAAAGCAGGACGTGCAGGGCGGGCCGGAGCCGGAACCCCGACTCGACCCGCGACTCGGTCCGGCGCGCAATCCGCAACTCGACCCGCAGGTGCGCTCGCTCCTGGCGCGGTTCGCCGGCGCCGCCGCGCCGCCCATCCATACGCTCTCACCCGCCCTGGCGCGGGTGCTCTACAGGCAATCGCGCCTGCCGCTGCAGCCCGCCGTACCCGAGGTGGCGGAGGCGCACGACACCAGCTTTCCCGGTGGTGCGGGGCAGGCGACACGGGCGCGGGTTTACCGGCCGTACGGCTCGACGCGCAGCGAGGCGCTGCCTGCGATCGTCTATTTTCACGGCGGCGGATGGGTCTGCGGCGACCTCGACAGCCACGACGTGCCCTGCCGCGCCCTGGCCAACCACAGCCGCGCGGCGGTGCTGTCGATCGATTACAGGCTCGCTCCCGAGCACAAGTTTCCGGCGGCGTTCGAGGATGCCGTGGCGGCGGTACGCTGGGCGGCGGAGCGCTCCGCCGCGCTCGGCATCGAGCGCAGGCGGCTGGCCGTCGCGGGCGACAGCGCAGGCGGCAATCTGGCTGCCGCCGCTGCTCTGGCGCTGCGCGGCGACGCGCGAGCGGAACCGGCCATGCAACTGCTGTTCTACCCGTCCCTGGACCAGCGGCTGGAGACGCCGTCGCACGCCGCCCTCGCCACCGGCTATCTGCTGGAGCGCGAGGGGATTCTGTGGCGCCGCGACCACTACCTGCGTGGCGCGGGCGACATCAGCGACTGGCGCGCCTCGCCGCTGCTGGCGCCGGATCATCGCGGCCTGCCGCCGGCTTACATCGTCACCGCGGGATTCGATCCGTTGCGGGACGAGGGCGAGGCCTATGCGCAGCGGCTCTGCGCTGCCGGGGTCGCGGTAACGTACGAATGCTTCCAGGGCCTGGTGCACGGCTTCATCACCATGGGCGGGGTGCTCGCCGCCACCCATCACGCCTTCTATCGCGCCGGCCAGGCGCTGCGACTGGGCGCCGGCGGGTTGCCGGCCGCGGGCAGCGGTTTCGCGCGTGTGCCCGCGGCTGCCGGGCAGCGCAGTCCCGGCTGAGCGTGCGCGCCGGCAGGTGAAGGCGGCGCATCGCCGCACCACGCTCTTGGCACGCACGATCACTGCAGCGGCGGGCAGCGGGCGTAAAATCCCTCGTTCCAGAGCAATCCTTGTCGTGAAACCCTGGTTGCCAGTAACCCTTCGCGGAATTCCAGATGAAGCCGAATGATTCTCCCCGGGGGGGCGCCGCCAGCATCGTGCGCGCCGCCTGCCCGCACGATTGTCCCGATACCTGCGCCATGCTGGTCACCGTGGACAATGGCGTCGCGGTCAAGGTGGAGGGCGCCAAGGATCACCCCTTCACCCAGGGCACCTTGTGCACCAAGGTGTCGCGCTACCTGGAGCGCACCTATGCCCCGGACCGGCTGCTCCACCCGATGCGGCGCGAAGGCGGCAAGGGTCCCGGCAAGGGCGAACTGCGCCGCATTTCCTGGGACGAGGCGCTCGCCACCATCGCCGGCAAATTTGCCGCGATCGCGGCCGACGATCCGCAGGGCGTGCTCCCCTACGACTACGCCGGCACCATGGGCTACGTGCAGTGGCACTCCATGGGCAGGCGTTTTTTCAATCGCCTCGGCGCGTCGCTGCTGGAGCGCACCATCTGCTCAGCGGCGGGCAAGGCCGGGCTGAAGATCAGCCTGGGCGCCTCCCTCGGCATGGACCCGGAGCGCTTCGATGAGGCGAGGCTGATCATCATCTGGGGTTCCAATCCCATCGTCTCAAACCTGCACCTGTGGTCGCGCGTCCAGGAGGCGAAGCGCCGCGGCGCCCGGGTCATCGCCATCGATCCGTATCGCAGCCAGACGGCGGAGAAATGCACCGAACACCTGGCGCTGCTGCCCGGCACCGACGGGGCGCTGGCGCTCGCCATGATGAACGTGATCATCGGCGAGGATCGCATCGATCGCGACTATGTCGAGCGGTACACCCTCGGTTTCGCGCAGTTGAGGGAGCGGGTGCGCGACTATCCTCCCGAAAAAGTCGCCGCGATCACCGGCCTGCCGGCTTCGAAGATCGTCGCGCTGGCACGCGAGTACGCTGCGACCAGGCCGGCCGCGATCCGGCTCAACTACGGCATGCAGCGTTGCGCCGGGGGCGGCATGGCGACGCGCAACATCGCCTGCCTGCCGGCGCTGGTGGGGGCATGGCGCGAGCCGGCCGGCGGCGTGCTGCTGTCCACCGCCGGGTTTTTCGGCATGAACATGCAGGCAATGGAGCGCCCCGACCTGCTGGCGAACCCGCGCACCCGCAGCATCAACATGTCAGCCATCGGCGATGCGCTGCTCGAGGCGAAGCCGCCGGTGCGCGGCCTGTATGTCTACAATTCCAACCCGGTGGCGGTGGCGCCCGAGTCGCGCAAGGTGATCGCCGGGTTCTCGCGAGCCGATCTGTTCACCGTGGTGCACGAGGTGTTTCTCACCGACACCTGCGACTACGCCGACATCGTGCTGCCCGCCACCACGCAGCTCGAGCATCACGACATCCACGCCGCCTACGGCCATCTGTACGTGCTGGCCAACAACCCTGCGATAGCCCCGCTCGGTGAGTCCCTGCCGAACAGCGAAGTGTTCCGCCGGCTGGCGGCGCGCATGGGCTTCACCGAGGATTGCTTTCGCGACACGGACGAGGACATCTGCCGCCAGGCGCTCCAGTCCACCCATCCCCGCATGCAGGGCATCGAATGGGAGGCGTTGAAGGCGCAGGGCTTCCAGCGGCTGCGCTTGCCGCAGCGCTTCGCACCGTTCGCCGAGGGCGGTTTCGCCACTCCCTCGGGCAAATGCGAGTTCTACAGCGAGACGGCAATCGCCATGGGCATGGATCCTCTGCCGGTCTTCATTCCGCCGCGCGAATCGCTGCAATCGGCGCCGGAGCTGGCGAAGAAATATCCGCTCGCCATCATCAGCCCCCCGGCGCGCAACGCGCTCAACTCGAGTTTTGCCAATCTGCCGGCGTTCCTCGATCAGGAAAAGGAGCCGCGCCTCGAGATGCACCTTGCGGACGCCGCGGCGCGCGGCATTCGCGACGGCGACAAGGTGCGCGTGTTCAATGACCGCGGCGCCCTGGGCGCGCGGGCGAGGGTGGGCGATCGCAGCCGCGAGGGGGTGGTGGTGGTGCCCTCCTTGTGGTGGAAGAAACTCTCGCCGGATGGCAGCAACGCCAACGATGTCACCTCGCAGGCGCTCAGCGACATCGGCCACGGCGCCACGTTCTACGATTGCCTGGTCGAAGTACAGCGGGAAGTTCAGCCGGCGTGATATTTGCGCACGCCGAGTCCGGGATGCGCAATGCCATCGCGCGATCAGGCATCGGCCTGGCCGCGGCCGTGTCTGTCTCGATTCATGTATTCGCTCAGGTGCCCGCAACCGATACCGAACAGCGCCCCGAGCAGCGGCTCCTGCGCGGGATCTACCGGGAACTGGTGGAGATCAACACCACCGACTCGGCCGGCGATTGCACCGCGGCTGCGAATGCCATGGGGACGCGGCTTGCGGCGGGCGGCATTCCGGCCGCGGACGTGCAGATCATCGTGCCGCCCGGTGCGCCGAAGAAAGGCAACCTGGTGGCGCGCCTGCGCGGCAGCGGCGCGAAGAAACCGCTGCTGCTGCTGGCCCACCTGGACGTGGTCGAGGCGAAGCGCGAGGACTGGGCGCGCGATCCGTTCAAGCTGATCGAGGAGAACGGCTATTTTTATGCGCGCGGCGCATCGGATGACAAGGCCATGGCGGCGGTGTTCGTCGCCAACCTGATCCGCTACCGGCAGGAAGGCTACCGGCCGGCGCGCGACCTGATTGTCGCGCTCACCTGCGACGAGGAAATCATCCCGAGCAAGTGGAACGGGGTCGAGTACCTGCTGCGCCACCACCGGCCGCTCATCGACGCCGAGTTCGCGCTGAACGAGGGCGGATCGGGGGTGATCGACCGCAACGGCAAGTACGTTCGGATGAACATCCAGCTGGGCGAGAAGGTGTTCCAGACCTACCACCTGGAAGTCACCAACCGCGGTGGCCACAGCGCCCTGCCGGTGAAGGACAACGCCATCACCCACCTCGCGGAGGGGCTGGCGCGGCTCGGCAGCTTCGATTTTCCCTTCACGCTTTCGGCTACGACGCGCGCCTACTTCGAGCGCATGTCGCGCATCGAGACCGGGCAGATTGCGGCGGACATGCGGGCCATCCTGCGCACCCCGCCCGACCCTGCCGCGCTGGAGCGCCTGTCGGCGAATCCGTCGTACAACGCGACCGTCCGCACCACCTGCGTCGCCACCATGGTGGACGCGGGTCACGCCCCCAACGCCTTGCCGCAGCGCGCCCGCGCCGTGGTCAATTGCCGCATCCTGCCCGGCGAAGCGGTGGCGCAGGTGCACCAGACGCTTGCTGCCATCATGGCCAACGACAGGATCAGGGTCATCGCGGCCGGCGAGCCGATCCTGTCGCCGCCGCCGCCGCTGTCCGCGGAGATACTCGGCCCGGTGGAATCGGTCGCCGCCGGTCTGTGGCCGGGTGTGCCGGTGGTGCCGGCGATGGTGAGCGGCGCCACCGACGGCCGTTTTCTCAACAACGCCGGCATCGCGACTTACGGCATGAGCGGCATGTTCCGCGATGCCGACGGCGGCGGCGTGCACGGCTTGAATGAACGCCTGCCGGTCCGCTCGTTGTACGAAGGGCAGGCGTTTCTGTACCGGGTGGTGCGGCTGTATGCGGGCGGGCAGTGACCGCGTGGCCTGCCATTGTCGATGACGCGAAGTGGCTGCATCGCCACGACTATCCCGCGGCAGGTTGTCCTTCTTTTAAGGCCCTGAATCCGCCGCCCAGGCGGTAATACGTGATCTTTGCGACTTCGAGCAGCGCGTTGCGTGCGCTGTCCTGATCGCGCCACCAGGATTCCGGGAACGATTCATAGGGCGAGGCGACGACGCGAAAGCGCGCCGCCGGCAACACGTCCGCGAAAATCATTTTCACCCGCCGTGTGTGATAGGCGGAGGTCACGATGAGCAGGGTGTCGGCGGTGTGGCCGAGCATGCGCCGCACGGTTTCGGCTTCGTCCACGGTGCTCATGGCCTCCGCGTCGAAATACGCAATCGCCGATTCGGGCACCCCATACCTGGCCAGCACCGCTCGGGCGACGTCATTGCGCCGCGGATGCGGCACGCCGATTTTTTCCAGCAGCAGATCCTCCGTGCTGCGCTGCTCCCGGCTGAGCAGAATGCGCGGGGCGACACTCCGGCGATGCAGATCCGCGGCATACAGCGACCGGCTGTGACTGCCGCCCAACACCACGATCACGTCGGCCGGCTGCGGCGTGTCGCCGGCGTCCAGCCAGTTACGCAAGCCGAGCGCGCCGGCGAAGGCCAGTGCGGCGACAATCAGCATGAGGGAGCAAACACCCAGCAGACAACGTTTCAGGCATTGCATAATGAGGTCCGCGCGAAAGCGATCGACGATTTTAGCGTTTCATAAAAAATTGCAAGGCGCAAAGCATGGCAAGACCCAAAAAACTCGTCTCAGGCGGAGCCGATCAGGTGGCGGTGATGGAAGAGGGCGGGGTGCGGACCCTGCATATCGGCGGCCACGCCATCCAGAGCGCGATCCGGCTTTCCGCGCCCGAGTCACTGGAACTCGAGTACACCCGCGCCATGATGGCGTTCCTGCTGCTTTGCCCGGAACCCAGAGACATTCTCATGATCGGACTCGGCGGTGGGTCCATCGCCCGCTTTGTCCACGCGCGTCTGCCGGACGCGCGCATGACGGTGGTGGAAATCAGCCCCAGCGTGGTCAATGTGGCGCGGCACTACTTCGGGCTGCCCGCTGATGACAGTCGCCTGCAGGTCGTCGTCGCCGACGGCGCAGTCTGGGTGCCGGCGCATCCCGGGAGCGCCCAGGTGCTGCTGATCGACGGCTTCGAGGACGGCAAGCAGCCCACCGCGCTGTGCAGTGCCGCCTTCTACGAGAACGCCTTCAAGGCGCTCCGTCCGGGCGGCCTCATGGTGGTCAATTTCATGGCGGAAGACCGCCGACTCGACGCCTACATCGAGCGCATCAGGACGGTGTTCAATGGGCGCACCTTGATGTTGTCGGCGCAGGACAACGTCAACCTGATCATCCTCGCCTTCAAGGGCGGGCCGGCGCGGCTCGGCTGGGAAACGCTGCGCAACCGGGCGCGCGCGCAGCAGCGCGCGCTCGGCCTGCCAACCGCGTACTACCTCTCGAGCCTGCGCGAACTGAATCCGCACAGCGGCAGCTACCTGCGTGTCGCAGCCGAGTCGGAGGCGTGATGAAGCGTCGCGATGCACTGATTGCGCTGGCCGGATCGGCCTGCCTGGCGGGCTGCGCCGTGCTCGGCTTGACGGGCACGCTCGGCCCCTCGCGCGAGCCGCCCGCGGAGGGCAGCGGCAATCTCACCTTCATTCCCAACGCCCCCTATGTGCCGACGCGGCCGGAGCTGGTCGAGGCGTTGCTCGCGCTGGCCAACGTCGGCCCGCGCGACTTCGTCTATGACCTGGGCTGCGGCGACGGGCGCATCGTCATCGCCGCGGCGCAGTTGCGCGGCGCGCGCGGCGTCGGCATCGACATCGATTTCGACCTGGTCAGCCTGGCGCAGGCGCGGGCCAGCGGCGCCGGCGTGGCCGACCGGGTGCGCTTTGTCAGCGGCGACCTGTTCCAGCTCGACCTGCGCGAGGCGACCGTGGTGACCTTGTATCTGTCGGTGGCGCTGAACCAGAAACTGCTGCCCAAATTGCTGCGCGAGCTGCCCGTGGGCGCGCGCATCGTCGCCAATCGTTTCGGCATGGGCGAGGCGTGGCCGCCGGAGAAGACGGTGCAGGTGGGGGATACGCCGCTTTATCTGTGGACGGTGCCGGCGGACCGATTTGTTAAAATTTTAAAATGAGCAAGACAATCACCGCCGAGAAGGAAGTGGCGACAGACCACGTTTTCTCTGCGACTCGGCGCGCCCAAGCCGTCTTGCCACAACCGTATCGCCATAAATCTTGAAGATTGATGAGGAAGAGTCCTTGCGGCCAGCACCTCTTCTGCATGTTGCGTTTTAAAAAATGATATAGGCAGCTATTCGCCAAGGGCGGACGCCTGGGCGCTGTACGACAACGCCGGCGCGAAGCCGGTCCTGCTGGACTGGAGCGAGAAGCCATGAACAAGAACCCTGTCGAAACGGCGCGCGACGCCGATCTGCGTCTGTCCCCAATAGCGCTGCAGCGCGCCGCGCTCCGTGCGCGCGAATTGGCGGCGCAGACAGGCACCGCCATCGTCATCAGCCGCAACGGCGTAATCGAGCACATCATGCCAGGTTTGGAGCCCGTGGCTCAAAGCGTTCAGGTGGCCGCGCCGCCGTATGGTGATAAGTCATGACAACCGCCTACACCGAGCGCTGCGCCTTGTCCTTCTCGTTCTGCGCCTTGATCAGCTCGCGCGCCCGCTGCCACTGTTCATCGCCCCATTTGAGCATGTCGGTGAACGAGGCGCCGTTCGCCTGCCAGCCGGCGCCGTCGATGGCGATGGTCTGGCCGGTGAGCCACTCGCAGCCGTCGGCCATGAGGAAGGCCGCGAGGTTCTGCAATTCCGGCATGCGCCCGTTGCGGCCCATCGGATTGCCGGCGGCCACGTCGTCGCGCATTTCGCGGCCCGGCGCCAGGCGCTTGCCGGCGCCTTCGGTGGGAAACACGCCCGGAGCGATGGCGTTCAGGCGGATGCCGTAGCGGCCCCATTCGACAGCAAGCGACTGCGTCATCATGTGGATGCCAGCCTTGGACATGGCCGAGGGCACGACGAACGGCGAGCCCGTCCACACCCAGGTCACCACGATGGAGATCACCGTGCCGCGATGGCCGCCCTTGATCCAGCGCTTGCCGATGGCGTGGGTGGCGTAGAAGGTGCCGTGGAAAACGGTATTGGCGATGGCATCGAAGCCGCGATGCGACAGGTCTTCGGTGCGGCTGATGAAATTTCCGGCGGCGTTGTTCACCAGCCCGGTGAGCGGCCCGCCGTCCTCCCAGATCCACTGCGCCATCCTCTCCACCGCTTCCGGGTCGCGGATGTCGATGGCATGGGTCTTGACCGAACCGCCATGCTTGCCGGTCAGCTCGGCCGCGGTGGCGTCCAGCACCTGCTTGCGCCGGCCGCAGATGTAGAGGTCGGCGCCAAGCTGCAGATATTTTTCAACCATCTCCCGGCCCAGCCCGGTGCCGCCGCCGGTCACCAGGATGCGCTTGCCCTTCAGGATATCGGGTTGGAACATGGCTCCTCCTCGCTGGCTCGCGGCGCTAGACCGTCAGGACGATTTTTCCGACGTGCTGCGACGACTCCATCAGCACATGCGCTTTCGCAGCTTCGGCGAGCGGGAAGGTCTTGAAGATCACCGGCTTGATTTTGCCGGCTTCGATCAGCGGCCAGACTCGATCGAGCAGACTGCGCGCCACAGCGCCCTTGAATTCGACCGGACGCGGCCGCAGGGTCGAACCGGTGATGGTGAGCCTGCGCCTCAGGATGGGGCCGAGGCCGATCGTCGCCTGCTGGCCGCCGAGCAGCGACACCAGCGCGATGCGGCCATCGTCGGCGAGGCAGTTCAATTCCCGCTCGAGGTAGTCGCCGGCGACGATATCGACAATCACGTCCACGCCGCGGCCGCCGGTCGCTTCCTTCACCACCGCGACGAAATCCTCGCTGCGGTAGTTGATGGCGCGGTCGGCGCCCAGGCGGGTGCAGGCTGCGCATTTCTCGTCGCTGCCCGCCGTGGCGAACACGGTGCAGCCGATGGCCTTCGCCATCTGTATCGCCGCCACGCCGATGCCGGAGGAACCGCCTTGTATGAGCACGCTCTCGCCGGGTTTCAGTCCGGCCCGGTCGAACAGGTTGACCCAGACGGTGAAGAAGGTCTCGGGCAGCGACGCGGCTTCGGCAGGGGACAGGCCCTTCGGAATAGGCAGCGCCTGGGGCGCGGGCACGACGCAGTATTCGGCGTAGCCGCCGCCCGCGACCAGTGCGCAGACGGCATCGCCCGGCTTCCAGTCGCGCACGCCTTCGCCCACTGCGACCACCGTGCCGGCCACCTCCAGTCCGGGAATGTCGGAGGCGCCGGGAGGCGGCGGGTAGTTGCCCTTGCGCTGTGACACGTCGGGACGGTTGACCCCGGCGGCGACGACTTTCACCAGCAGTTCGCCGGCTTTCAGTTGCGGCATCGGGCGCATGCCTTCGACCAGCACTTCGGGCTCGCCGAAGCGGGTGATCTCCACAGCGCGCATGGTGTCGGGCAGGTTCATTCGATTCTCGCGGACGCAAGTCGTGGAAGGCAAGGGAGCGCACACGCTCCAGGCGCGCGGTTACAATTCGCTCGTCATGGATTCTAACGCCCGAGCCTGTCATTTGCCGCATCGCCCGCCATATCCCCGCGCTTGATCAAATGCAGGCAGCGGATCCGCGTGAGCGGCAGAGCAGGGTTCAGCCGGGAAACCGGGGAAACCGCACGAGCGGATACCACGCAAGAACATGAAGAAGGTCCACAGTCATTACGAGAATCTCAACATTGCGCGTGATGCGTCGACTGCGGCGATTCGCGCCGCCTATCGGTCCTTGTCCCAGAAACATCATCCGGACAGAAACCCGAACGACCCGCAGGCAGCTCGAACAATGGCGCTGATCAATGTGGCCTATGAAGCACTTTCCGACCCGGTCTCAAGGCTTGCGTATGATCAATGGATCGCACAATCGGAGCGGGTGCAAGCGCGAGGGGAGCACGGACAACCCGGCCCCGGCAAGGCATTCGCGGGCGGGGCATCAGAGGCACGCCCGGCACCGGGGCCGAGCTCGCGGCGGAGGCAAAAGTCACGATCGAAGCCGGCCAGCGGCCCGGCGGCATATGGCATGGGACCCGTCATGCGCCACGTGGCGGAGCATTGGTATTGGTACGGGCTTGCCGGGCTCGCAGGCGTGGCGATCGGCATATCGGCAATCGGTGAACCGGATTTTTCATCCCCGGCCCCGGAGCCCCACGCGTCCGGTTCCCCGGCCCCGGAGCCGTTCGGAGTCAGTGTCCCGGCCCCGGTTGCTTTCAGCACCCCCCCTTATGCAAGACCCGCCGTCGCGCCCGACGGACAAGCCTGGCCGAGCAAAGGCGGATACCTCAAGGGATACCGGATTCTCAATGCGGATGGTCTTTCGACGGTCACGATCGACAACGGCGAGAACCATTCTGATATTTTCGCGAAGCTCGTCTCACTGGACGGGGAACAGGCAGTGACCGTCCGGACTTTCTTCGTCCCGGCGCGCAAGCAGTTCACCCTCGAGAAGGTGCGGCCGGGTTCCTACTACATCCGTCACCGTGACCTGGCCTCGGGTCGCATGGCGAGGACCGGCTCATTCGTGCTGGAACAGCAATCAACCCCCGCAGGCACCCGTTACAGCAAGGTGACGATTGCGCTCTACAAATTCCGCGATGGCAATATGCGCAATTATCCGGTAGCGGAGGCTGAGTTCTAGCGCAGTACCCGCGGTCGGCGAGGAGCGGCGCCGCTCCATGATTCCGGGACATTCTGAAACAACGGCACGCGCCCGGAGCGAGCGCCGGCGCAACGCCTCGTCCAGCGCCTCAAGCCAGAAATGCCGTTTTCTCATCGCAAGCAGTATCGCATAAAGTGCTACTAAACGATATTCTGCTTGCGTATGGTTAAAAGGAGAAAAGACACCGGACAACCGTCGGGCCCAGGCGAATGAGGGTGCCCCGACAAGCGACCAGGCATCATTGGTATCAGCGCGCTCCGTCCTGGTCCCGCGCCAGCCGGATGCCGCTGAACTGCCAGCGCGCGGCCGACGGAAAGAAGTTGCGATAACTGGCGCGTATATGGGAACGGGGCGTGGCGCAGGAGCCGCCGCGCAGCACGTATTGATTGCTCATGAATTTGCCGTTGTACTCACCGACCGCACCTGCGGTGACGCTAAATCCCGGGTACGGACTGTAGGCGCTCGAGGTCCATTCCCAGCAATCGCCCCAGGCCTGCAAGAGCCGTGGCGGCAGCGAAGTGCGCGCCGGCACGGCCGGCGCCGCCGGCACGGCCGGCGCCGGATGGTAGCGTGCGTCGTCGCTGAAATTGCCCTGGACCGGATCGTTTTCCAGCTCCGACACGGCCGTTTCCCACTCGAATTCGGAGGGCAGGCGTGCACCGGTCCAGCGCGCGTAGGCGTCGGCCTCGAACCAGCTCACATGGCAAACCGGCTCGGCGGGATCCACCGCGCGCTGGCCGTCGAGCGTGAACTGCCGCCAGCCTTGGCCGCCGGGTTCCCAGTACAACGGCGCCTGCCAGCGTTGCGCTCTCACCCGGTCCCATCCTTCGGACATCCACAATTCCGGGCGCCGATAGCCGCCGTTCTCGATGAAGGCAAGGTATTCACCGTTGGTGACGAGGCGCGAGGCAATCTGAAAACCGTGCACGAATACGCGGTGCCGCGGCAATTCGTTGTCGAAGGCGAAGCCGTTGCCGTCGCTCCCGGCCAGGGCGATGCGCTCGGGGCAGGCAAGCCACTCGAGCGCAGGAACGCTTGCCGCCCCGGTTTTCATGGCGGGCGCGCGATACACCGGGCGCAGGGGATTGCGCGACAGCAGGTGCTTGATGTCGGTGAGAATCAGTTCCTGGTGCTGCTGTTCGTGATGCATGCCCAGTTCGATGAGCGCGCACAGGGCGGCGTCCCGCGCGCCGGCGTCCTCCGCGGATTGAACCCATTGGGATTGCAGCAGCCGGTCCATGGCCGCGTCGACGTGGCGGCGGTAGGCAATCACCTCCGACAGCGCGGGGCGCGACAGCAAGCCGCGTTCCGGGCGCGGATGCTTGTCGCCCACCGCGTTGTAGTAGGAATTGAACAGCACCTTGAACTGCGGATGGAACGAGCGGTACCCGGGCAGCGACGGCTCGAGCACGAAGGTTTCGTAAAACCAGCTGGTGTGCGCCAGATGCCACTTTGCCGGACTGGCATCGGCCATCGACTGTACGGCGCAATCTTCCGCCGAGAGCGGCTGGCAGAGGAACTCGCTTTGCGCGCGTATGCCGCGGTAGGCCGCCGCCGTGACGGCGGAGGACGCCTTCCTTGCGGCACCGGCACCGAGCGGCAGGGCGGACGTGACGGGCATGGCGGGTCTCCCGGGTTGGGGGCGTTGCCGGCATGGCGCGTTTGATGCCGAAGCCGGCGGGCGCTTGCTCGAAGTCGCCGCTTGACGTGCAAACAGTGCGAACAGGCGGGCGCGGCTCATGACCAGCTTACTCCCACCATGAAAATGATTCCAACCGGGAATGGTGCGCCGGACGGGGCATGCGTGTCGCATGCCGCCACGCCGCCACGCCGCGTCGTCCCATGCCTGCGCGTTGCAGCCGGCGATCATGGCATCGTTGACCGGAGCCGGCCGAAGATGAAGCGCATCAGCGCTGCCGCCAGCGGCGGGCATCGGGCAATCCTGCATCGGGGAGCGGTGGAACCCGGCTCAATTTAGTATCACAATGAAGTCGCGCGCGCCCTCAACCGCCCGGGAGTGATCATGCCGAATCGTCACGCATTGCTGGTTGTCCCGCTGCTCGTAGTTTCAGTCCTGACCGTCGTGTTTCCGGGCTTGCCAGCGGGCGCAGCCCCCGCAGCAGGTCCGCCCGAGGGCGCGCTCAAGACGCAATGGGGCAAGCTTCAGGGCGAACGTCAGAGCGCGCCCGATCGCGACCGGGAAGCCGAGGCGATGCTGTCGGCGGTGGTGCGGGTCAGGATGAAGGCGATCGGCGACGCGCGCTCCAATGCCACCCTGGGCCGGACTCGCGAAGGCAGCGGCGTGGTGATCGACGATCGCGGCCATATCGTCACCATCGGCTACATCGTCATCGAAGCCGATTCGATCGAGATCGTCACGCACGACCACAAGACCGTGCCGGCGCGTCTGGTGGGCTATGACCACGCCACCGGTTTCGGGCTGCTGCGCGCGGGCCTGCCGTTGCAGGTGACACCCATGCCGCTGGGCGACGCCGGCGCATTGGCGCTGCGCGAAGCGGTGATGGTGCTGCCTCACGGCGGGCGCGATAGCGCCAGCATCGCCTACGTCGTTGCCAAGCGCAAATTCACCGCCAATTGGGAGTATTCCCTGGAAACGGCCATTTTCACCTCGCCGCCGACCATGCAATGGGCTGGGGCGGCATTGGTGAGCCGCGAGGGCAAACTGGTCGGCATCGGCTCTCTGCTGGTGCGCGATACGGTTGAACCGGGCACGCCGCTGGCGGGCAACATGTTCGTGCCGATCGATCTTCTGAAACCCATTCTGCCGGCGCTGATTGAGCGCGGCCGCCGCGCCGCGCCGCCGCAGCCCTGGCTCGGCATGGCGACCGACGAAGTGTCGGGCCGCTTGTTCGTGTCGCGCGTGTCGCCGGATGGCCCTGCCGACAAGGCCGGCGTAAAGCGTGGCGACATCATCGTCGGCGTGGGCGCTGATCCGGTGCAAACCCTGGACGCGCTCTACGCCAAAATCTGGGCGCTGGGCGCCGCCGGCGTCGAGGTGCCGCTGAAGGTGTTGCAGGGTGCGGAGGTGCGCGACATCACGCTCAAATCCATCGACCGGTTCGAGTATTTCAGGGAAAAGCCGATGCTGTAGGCCGTATCGCGGCCTCGCCGATGACGGTGTAGCGAAGCCGTCCCGTGGCCTCGCAGTAACGCAACCGTGCTAGCATCGGCACCGACACAGGCCCGCCGAACATCTTCTCCGACCTTTCCCCATGAGCGAGCAGTTTGCCGGCACCATGCCGGTGCAGGAGCGGCATCGCTTCGATGAAGCGCGCCTCGAGCAGTTTCTGCGCGAGCACGTTGCGGGTTTCAGCGGTCCGCTCGCGATCGAACAGTTCAGGGGCGGCCAGTCCAATCCGACGTTCAGGTTGTCGGCGGGCGGCAAGCGCTACGTGATGCGCTCCAAGCCCGGTCCCGCGGCGAAACTGCTGCCCTCGGCACACGCCGTCGAGCGCGAATTCCGCGTAATCAGCGCACTGGCGCAGGCCGGCGTCCCGGTTCCCGGAACCTATGCCTTGTGCGAAGACGAAAGCGTCATCGGCCGCGCCTTTTACATCATGGACTGCGTCGAGGGGCGGGTGTTGTGGGACCAGTCGCTGCCCGGCATGGCGCCGCGCCAGCGCGCCGCCATCTACGATGAAATGAACCGGGTGCTGGCGTTGCTGCATGCGGTCGATTACAGCGCCATCGGGCTCGGCGATTACGGCAAGCCGGGCAACTACTTCGCGCGCCAGATCGGCCGCTGGAGCAGGCAGTACCAGGCGTCGGCGACCGAAAAAATGGCGGCCATGGATCGTCTCATCGCCTGGCTGCCGGACAATATTCCGGCCGGCGAGGAGACCGGCGTGGTGCACGGCGACTATCGCATGGACAACCTCATCTTCCATCCGGGTGAGCCGAAGATTCTCGCGATCCTGGACTGGGAGTTGTCCACCCTGGGGCACCCGCTCGCGGATTTCTCCTATCACTGCATGGCCTGGCACATTCCCCCGGGCCGGTTTCGCGGCATCGCCGGCCTGGACCTGGCGGCGCTTGGCATTCCGGCCGAGTCCGAGTACATCGCGGCCTACTGCCGGCGCACCGGACGCGACCGCATCGACAACTGGGACTTCTATCTGGCGTACAACCTGTTCCGCCTCGCCGCCATTCTGCAGGGTGTGATGAAACGCGCGCTGGATGGCACCGCCGCCAGCGCGCAGGCCCTGGACGCGGGAAAACGCGCCCGGCCGCTGGCGGACCTGGGTTGGGAATATGCCGAGAAGTCGATGAAGCAGGGCAACGCGCGGTAGATCAACAGGGAGGTTGAATGGATTTTTCGCAACCCGGCAGGGTGAGGGCGCTGCAGGAGAAGCTGACGCGCTTCATGGACGAGCACATTTATCCCGGCGAGCACCGCCATCACCAGGAGGTCGAGGAAAACACCCGGGCGGGCCGCCGCTGGACGCCGCTGAAATTCATCGAGGAACTGAAAGCGAAGGCGCGCGCCGAGGGACTGTGGAACCTGTGGCGGCCCAAGTCGCACGGCGGCGAACTGAGCAACCTGGAGTACGCGCCGCTGTGCGAGATCATGGGGCGCATCCACTGGGCGCCGGAGGTGTTCAACTGCTCTGCCCCGGACACCGGCAACATGGAAACCTTGCTGCGCTACGGCACGCCGGAGCAGGTGAGGCAGTGGGCCGAACCGTTGCTGGAGGGAAAGATACGCTCCTGTTTCGCCATGACCGAACCCGATGTGGCCTCGAGCGACGCCACCAACATCCAGTCGAGCATCGTGCGCGACGGCGATCACTACGTCGTCAACGGCCGCAAGTGGTGGTCCACCGGCGCGCCCGACCCGCGCTGCGCCATTTTCATATTCATGGGCAAAACCAGCCCCGATGCGGCGCGCCACGCGCAGCAATCGATGATCCTGATTCCGCGCGACACCAAAGGGGTCAATATTCTGCGCGCGCTGAACGTCTATGGTTACGACGATGCGCCGCACGGGCACGCAGAAGTGCTGTTCGAGGACGTGCGGGTGCCTGCGTCGAACATCCTGCTGGGCGAAGGCCGCGGCTTCGAAATCGCCCAGGGGCGCCTCGGGCCGGGCCGCATCCACCATTGCATGCGGCTCATCGGCCAGGCCGAGCGTGCCCTGGAATTGATGTGCAAACGCAGCCTGTCGCGCGTCGCGTTCGGCAAGCCGATCGCCGAGCAGACCGTCACCCAGGAGCGCATTGCCGAGGCACGCATCATGATCGATTCGGCGCGGCTGCTGGTCCTGAAAGCCGCTTACATGATGGACACGGTCGGCAACAAGGTGGCGCGCGCCGAGATCGCGATGATCAAGGTGCTGGCGCCGAACGTCGCCTGCCAGGTGATCGACTGGGCCATCCAGGCGCACGGCGGCGGCGGAGTGTCGGATGATTTTCCGCTGGCGGGCATGTATGCCGCGGCGCGCACCCTGCGTTTCGCCGACGGCCCCGACGAAGTCCATCGCAACGCCATCGCCAAATTCGAACTGGGCAAGCACCTCGCGGCGCCCAGGCCGCGCTGAAACCGGTTCAAGGGCGCCTTACAGGGTGTTCGCACTGACGCCTGCACTCTGCGCACATTTGATTTCCAAGGAGGAGACATGCTGAAACTGTGCGGCTTTGCGCTGTCCAATTACTACAACAAGGTGAAAATTGCGCTGCTCGAGAAAGACGTTCCGTTCGAAGAGGAGCACTGCAGGGTGTCGCAGGACCCTGCGATGCTGGCGCGCTCGCCCATGGGCAAGGTGCCGTTCTTCGACCTGGGCGGGGGCAGGACATTGTCGGAATCGCAGGCGATGCTCGATTACCTGGAAGACGCCTATCCGGGAAAGCCGCTCTATCCGGCCGATGTGGGCGAGCGGGCGCGTTGCCGCGAATTGATCGCCCACATGGAACTGCACCTGGAACTGGCGGCGCGCCGCCTCTATGCGGAGGCGTTTTTCGGCGCCAAGGTATCCGACGAAACCAGGCAGCAGGTGGAAAAGGATCTGGTGAGGGGCGTGCGGGCGCTGCGGCAGCTCGCGCGGTTTTCGCCGTGGATCGCCGGAGGCGAATTCACCGCGGCCGATTGCGCCGCGGCGGTGCATCTGCCGCTGGTCGGCCTCGCCACCAAGACGATCTACGGCAAGGACGTGTTCAGCGACTTCGAACAGGTCAAGACCTACCAGAAGACGGTGTTCGAACGGCCCTCGGTGAAAAAAGCGAACGACGATCGCAGGGCGTACATCCAGGCACAGAAGAAATGAAACGCGTCAAAAGACCGGCTTTGAAAGCCCCGAATTCCAGCCGTTGAGCCCGCCGGGTTTTCGCTTTTCTCCCTCCCTTGCGCGCAGCGCGGGGGAGGGCCGGGGTGGGGGCAGCGCAAGCCGGTTTTCGAATTGCCCCCCTTGCTATCCCCCTCGCACATCTCCGCAAAGGAGATCGCCCGCCGATGCCGCAAATGAGGATTGCGGCATCCGAACCGATGCAATCCGCTATTTGACCCCGAGCGTTTTCATGGCCTTGGCGAGCTCGGCGACCGAATCCTGGTGCTTGCCCGCCTTGTGCAGCGTCTCACCCTCGGCCCGCTGCTTCTTCACCTCCGCGAGCTGCGCGGCCGACAGCTTCGGGTTCTTCGCCAGCGCGGCGTCGATCTTCGCCATGTCCGCGGGGCAGTGGAAAGCGAGCGCGGCGCTGCTTGCAAAGGCGAGAATTGCGAAAAGTACAGTGCGTTTCATGGCTTCTCCCTGGATGATGAAAAAGGCCGCCCGGTCCTGCCGGAGCGGTGCCGGGCGTAAGCATAGCAGGGTGAGGAGCCCATTGGTGCGAGCGGCAAGGCCGCAGGAGACCGATCCGGCTTCGTTCGTTCATTGAAGTATGTCGTTTCCATTCACGCCGCTGACGAGCCGGAAGATGACAATCTCGCGATCCTCAACCCTGAAAGTATCCTCCTCACGGGACAAATCATCAAAAAGCAAAGTGATAAGGCATCCCCATGTGGTCCTGTCCCCGCTGCGGCGAATCGTACTTCACCGCGCCAACCATGCGCGAAGCCGAGCGCATCAAGGCGCTGCGCAAATCCGTTGCGGTTGTTCGCTCCGTTCCGTTTGCCGGGTTTCACGGATAGTCTGACGATGATGAAAATCAGGAGTACACGGTTTACCCTGCATCAATGCAATCCAACCGCAAGCCAAGCATCGCCGCATCGCGCGTCAGCAAGGTCAGCCTTTCATTCCGAGCCTGCGAAATCAGCAGGCGGTCAAACGGATCGGCGTGAGAGCACTCCAGCTTGCGCACGGCTTCGATATGGCGCGGCAAGATGGGCAACATGACGAAGCCTTGCCCTTCGAATTGCTCCACCAGTGATGCTTGCGGCAAGGGTAATTTGCCTTTGGCATTCTTGAGCACCATTTCCCACACGCTGGCGGTGCTGACCACGATTTCGGATCTGGCGATGATGCGTTGCGTGACCTTGCCCAGCCTGGCGTCTGCCGTCATCCACCAGTAGATAAGGTGGGTGTCGAGCAGGTAACGCTTCACGGCAATTTGCCGCCGGTCAGCGCGTCGGCAATCGCCCGGTTGGCTGCGGGGGCATCCCAATCTGCCTTGGCCCTGGGCAGACCCGCCCAGGCGCCCGGCTTGCGCGCAACACCCTGCGCTCCGATTTTGACCAGTCTGACCACCGGAACCCCCTTGTTGGCAATGATTACGTCCTCTCCCGCCAGCGCGGCTTGCACCAGTTTGGAGAGCTGGCTTTTTGCTTCAAGCATGTTGCATTGCATGGCCTGCCTCTCGAGAGGGTTTGAGCAACGTGTTCAGTTTATCCCCGTCTGGCTAACTTAGCCAGACAGCAGCGCCATCAAGCGGGTTCGATGTGGACTGTCCAAAAATTGACTCTGACGTAGCGGGCGCCGATTGAGCATGTGCAACGATGAAGAAGAAAATCCTGACGCTTCTGTAGCACACGATTTGTCCGCTTTACGCCAGTCCCGCTTTACGCCAGTCCCGCTTTACGCCAGTCCCGCTTTACGCCAGTCCAATTGCGCGCGCCACTTTGGCCAGACCTTCATCGTTGGTGATCAGGCGCGCGCCGTGTTGTTCAGCCACAGCCAGATACAGGGCATCGTAGGCGCTCAAACGATGCGCTTCGGCCAAGGCGCAGGCCGGGAAAAGCAAAGGCCCATGCTCACAAAGGCGGATCGGCAGCGACTCAACCGCTTGAAGAAGCTCGCGCAGCTCCTGTGCCGACAGCTCATCGCGTCGCCGCTTGCGCAGCAATACGCTGGCCGCTTCGGCCAGTAACAGGTGGGGCGCCAACACCAGATCGGCGCCGGTGGCCGCTCGATTGAATGCCGTCTCGGTCTCCGGATGCAACGGGCCATCGGGTACGAACAAGCGGATCAGGGCGGAGGTATCGATCACCCATATCATCTTGCGCGATCCTGTCGCACGTCCTCCACCGTATCGCCAAGATCGCGTCCCGCCAGCCGCATCCGCCACGCACGGGCCGCAGCCAGACCGGGGCCCCTGGCCAGCCTGGCTTCCCGCTCGATCATGCAGCGCACCTGTTCCTGCATGCTGCGGTGGTTAGCCGCCGCCATCGCCTTCAGCGCTTCATACACATCGTCCGGCAGATTACGAATACTCAATGCTTTCATAGTGCCCTTTATGCTGTCAAATTGCAGCTTCAATTATGATAGCATATTGCCTGCTTATCCCGACTGCACAGCGCCACTCGGTCGGCCACGCGCCTTTCAAAAATGCCCGGCATGACTTGCGCCGCGAGCGGTCTTGCTCCAGCTGACTCCGCACGGCCATCTTCCAGAAGGCGAACAAAGCGTTCATCGAGCAGGCGCTCGTAAGGGCGCGGCGGCGCAAACAGACAAGACGCCGAAGACCATCATGCTGTCGCCGCTGGAGAACGCATTCGCCAATGCAGTCCATGGCGGGATTTGAGTCGTGAACGCCCGGCAGACTTGGGCAGCGGCTTCGCGTTCGTCGGCAGGCAGGTGCAGCTTGCATTTGCGAACCGCGACTACTCGATTAGGCAGGCCCGCTCGATCAAATCCGGTCAGAAGTAGTCGGCTTCCAATAGCGTCTTGCTGCGCCAGACGAGAGGCGACGTGATGCCGGGCCGCCCGCGGCGCTTTATCGAGCCATGAGTATCCAGCCTTCGAGCGGATCGACCTCGGGCGGCAGACCGTAGCGCCGGCGTTTTCTGCGCCAGGCCCAGGCTGCCTGCATCGCGCAAATTGCCGCGTCGAGACAATCGCCTGTAGCGTCCTGGAGTAGCCGCCGTCGCAATTTGTCCGGCGCGAGCAGGCGGGGTGCGCCTTCCAGAAACATCCAGCCCACCGGCGGGTTGACGCATTTCATCGGGCTCGACGAAATTACCGGCTCCATGCGGCTATCCCTTGGCGGAAGCGCGAGCGCCGCCGCGCACCCCCTCAGGCCGGCGGAACCGGCCGTGGTCGCCGGTTCTGATCGGTCGCCACATAGGTGAGCGTCGCCTCGGTGACCTTGACGGTCTCGATGTCGGACGGATTGCGCTGGGCGTAGACCTCGACGTTGACGGTGATGGAGGTGGTGCCGACGCGCACGATTTGCGCATAGAACGACACCACGTCGCCGATGAACACGGCCTTTTTGAAGACGAAGGAGTTGACGGCGACGGTGGCGACCCGGCCGCGTGCGCGCCGCGAGGCGAGGACGCCGCCGGCAATGTCGACCTGGGAGGTGATCCAGCCGCCGAAAATGTCGCCGTGCTGGTTCGCGTCCGCGGGCATCGGCACCACGCGCAGCACGGGTTCCTTGTCGGGGGGAAGTTGAACCGGGTCGGACATGGCGTATTTAACCGCCGCGCCGCTGAAAAGGCTATCCATTTCCAGGCACCGGCGCTGCCCGGCTTCAGGCGAGGCAGCGCACGATGCAGTCCGGGACAGCGCGCCGCGGCTCGCCTGATTAGTACCGGGTCAGCAGCCTGGCAATGGGCTCGGCCGGAGCGGCCGCCGTTGCCTCCGTGGTGCGCAGGTAATGCAGCGGTCCGCCGCGAAACGGCGCAAACCCGGTGCCGAATATCAGGCCCGCATCGGCCAGATCCGCGTCAGCCACGATGCCTTCATCGACAGCGGCGCGTGCTTCGCGCAGATAGGGCGCCAGCAGTTTTTCGGTCAGGCCGGGTACGGCCGCCGCCTGGCCTTTGAGGGCGCGCCCGTTCTGCCAGACGTAAAAGCCCCGCCCGGTTTTTTTGCCGAGATGTCCGGCTTTCACCAGTTCAGCGAGTTTGCGAGGCGGCGCGGTATGTTCGCCGGCAAGCTCCGCGCCGACCGCCATGCAGATATCGAGGCCGACAGCGTCGGCAAGCTCGAGCGGCCCCATCGGCATGCCGAACGCGAGCACCGCGGCATCCAGGGTTTCGGGCGCGGCGCCTTCATCCACCAGCCGCAGTGCCTGGTTCAGGTATGGCCCGAGCACCCGGTTGACGAGGAAGCCGGGTGCGTCCTTGACGTGCAGCGGCAGTTTGTCGATCTGGCGCACGAAGGCAGCTGCATGCTTGGCGATCTGCGCATCGGTGCGGCTGCCGGAGACCACTTCCACCAGTTGCATCTGCGGCACCGGATTGAAGAAATGGATGCCGACCAGGCGCGACGGCTGCGCGAAATTGGCGCTGATATCGGCCAGTTTCAGGCTGGAGGTGTTGCTGGCGAGGATGGCATCGGGCTTGGCGAGCGCCTCGAGACGCGCGAACAATTCGCGCTTGGCCTCGATGTTCTCGAAAATCGCTTCGATGATGACGTCGGCCCGGCGGGCGCCGTCGCCGCCGACGTCCGGGATCAGCCGGTCGGTCGCGTCGCGTATCCGCGGCTGATCGCGCAAGCGGCGTTTGAACAGTTCGGCGGCGCGTTTCATCGCCGGTACAAGCCGCTCGGCGGACTGATCCTGCAGGGTGACCGTCAAGCCGTGCATGGCGCACCAGGCGGCAATGTCGCCGCCCATCACGCCGGCGCCGATCACATGGACGCGGTTCGCCTTGAAGCCGCTTTCCTTGCCCAGCGATTTGAGGCGTTCCTGCAGGAAGAAAATGCGAATCAGGTTTTTCGCCGTCTCGCCGGCGGCCAGCGCAATGACCGATGCCGGGTGCCCGGAGGGTGGGGAGAGTGGATCGCCATCATATTTCTCCCACAGATCCAGGATGGCATAGGGGGCCGGGTAGTGCTCGCGCTTTGCTTTCGCGCCAAGCTTCTTTCTCGCCATCGAGGCGACGAGGGGGCGCAACAGCGGCAGGTTCAGCAGCGACTGTGGAAACGGCGCTTTGCGCGGCGGCAGCGCCTCGAGCGCGATCATGCGCACGGTGTTCTCCTGGATGCGCCGCGGCACCGCCTGATCGACCAGGCCGATGCGCCTGGCGCGGCGTGCATCGATCGACCTGCCGGTCATGAGCAGATCGAGCGCCACGCTCGGCCCGACGACCCGCGGCAGGCGCCTTACCCCCCCCCCGGCAGGCAGGATGCCCAGCCTCACCCCGGG
>Ga0080064_1002255_pt1 | contig 33651 bp, 29 predicted proteins | sample Subgrocontami54m_FD_69260 | JGI IMG/M metagenome (GOLD analysis project Ga0080064, IMG submission 69260) | Subsurface groundwater microbial communities from S. Glens Falls, New York, USA - GMW46 contaminated, 5.4 m (SPADES assembly) (version 2) ...
CCGGTCTCCTCGGCCATGGGGATGAACAACAGCGGCGGAACGAGACCGCGGGTCGGGTGCTGCCAGCGGACGAGGGCCTCCAGGCCGACGATCCGATCGGTCGCCAGATCGACCAGCGGCTGGTAGTGGAGACGGAGCTCGTGTCGCTCGACCGCCCGCCGAAGGTCGGTCTCGAGATCGAGCCGCTCGGCGCTCGCGGCGCTCATCCCGGGCTCGTAGACCGCCTGGCTCGACACGGCGTGCGTCTTGGCCCGATGGAGGGCGACCTCGGCGTCGCGCAGGAGTTCACCCGGCTCGGTCACGCCGATCGTCCCGATGGCGATGCCGAGGCAGGCCGAGATGAACCACTCGCGATCGTCGAGATCGAACGGGATCCGCAGCGCGGTCTGGATCCGGTCGGCGATCCGGCTGGCACCGTCCGATTCGGGGAAGCCATCGACCAGGACCGCGAACTCGTCGCCACCGAAGCGGGCGACGGTGTCCCCGGGCCGGAGGCAGGTTTCCAGGCGTCGCCCGACCGCTTCGAGCAGTCGGTCGCCGGCGGCGTGGCCGAGGCTTTCGTTGATGACCTTGAACCGATCCAGGTCGACCAGGATCAGGGCCACCGGGTCGTTGTCATCCGGCCGCGCCCAGGACAGGGCATGGGCCGCTCGCTCGAGCAGCAGGGCCCGGTTCGGCAGCCCGGTGAGACGGTCGTAGAAGGCCGACCGGCTGAGCTCGGCCTCGAGCCGCCGGCGCTCGCGCAGGTCACGGACCGACACGATGTGAGCCGACTCGCCATCCGGATAGGGGATCAGCCGCCACGACACCTCGACCGGGAAGGGCGTTCCGTCACGATGCTGGGCCATGACCTCGACTGGCACATTGGGCTCGAGGCTGAACTCGCCGGTCTGGATCGCCGAGACCGTCTCCGGAGCGGCAAAGTCGAGGACCGTCCGTCCAACGCACGCATCGGCGTCGTACCCGAGCAGGCGGGCAAACGCGGCATTGACCTCGAGGATGGTCCCCTCGCGGTGAATGGCCAGGGCCTCGGTCGACGCGTCGGACAGCCGTCGGTAGCGCTCCTCGGACGCGCGCAGGGCATCCTCGGCGCGGGACCGCTCGGCGATCTCGCGGCGGGCACTATCGAGCAGGTTGGCGTTGTCGAGGGCCAGCGAGGCCAGCTCGCCAAATCGGGTCAGGACTTCGATCTCGCGTGGCCCGAAGGACAATTCGAGATCGCCTGAGGCCAATCCGAGAACGCCCATGACCTGGCCCGCCGAGTGGAGCGGGATGCCGATCACCGAGCCAATCCCATGGGCTCGGTCGGGATCGCGGTTCGGCATCTGGTCGTAGTCCCGGACGACGACCGGTGCGGCGGTCTCCCAGACGGCGCCGCCGACCCCGACACCACGTCCCAGTCGATAGCCGAGGTTTGCTTCGAACATGCCGCACGCCGCGGCCATGATCAGGGCCTCGTCGGCCTCGTCGACGACGTACATGTATCCGTGCGGCGTTCCGACCAGGTCGGCCGCCCGGCGAACGATCGTTCCGAACAGCTCGCCCAGGTCGAGACGGTCCATCAGGGCGACCGCCGTCTCGTTGAGCGCGGCCAGGTACGTGTCGACCTCGAGCGAACCAGCGCGCCCGCCATGGTGGGCCGGCTTGGCGAGGTACAGATCGGCGTCGGCGGCCTTGACCAGCGCATCCTTCGCCCGACCGTCGTGCGGGAAGGTGGCGATCCCGACGCTGATCGTCACGATCGGGCCGCCCTCCTCGGTCTCGGCGCGGGCCGCCGCCACGACCGCCGCCTGGATCCGCACGGCGACGTCCGCCGCCTGGACCTGGTCGAGTCCCGGCAGGAGGACCGCGAACTCGTCTCCGCCGTAGCGGTAGGCGCGATCGTCGTCGCGGATGGCCGCCACGATCGCCCCACCGACCGACTTCAGCAGGCTGTCGCCGGCGGGGTGCCCGTAGGCATCGTTGAACGCCTTGAACGCGTCGAGGTCCATCATCAGGACCGCGAACCCGGACCCGTCGTCGCCGCTCACCGCGTCACCAAGCTCGCGCTGGAAGGCGCCGTGGTTGCGCAGTCCGGTCAGCGCATCGAGCTCCGCCCGTTCCTCGACCGCGCGATGGATCTCGGCGTTCTGGAGGGCGATCGAGGCCTGACCGGCAAACAGCTGGGTCAGCTCGAACTCCTGGTCCGAGAAATGCGACTCTTCGGCGCCCATCCGACCGATATTCAGGGTGCCGATGACCTCGCCGCCCACCCGGAGCGGAACCACGATCATCGACTCGGCCTCCTCGGGGGTCCCGGGGATCTGGATCGATCGGGAATCCAGGTGGGCGTCATTGGCCTTGACCGCCTCATTGCGGTCGATCGCCCAACCGGTCAGTCCCACCCCGAGCGGTCCGACGTAATCCATGATCACGTCCGCGAACCGGTCCCGGGCAACGACCGGCCGCCGAACCGCCGCCTCCTTGTCGACCCGGTAGATCGTCAGCGTGTCGTAGGCGACGACCTCCTTGAGCGAATCGGCGATCATCTCCAGGACCTCGCGCGGATCGAGCGTCGAGAGGAGCGTCTCATTGACCTCCAGCAGCCGTCGCTGGTTGGTCAGCTGGTGCTCGAGCTCGAGCTGCTGGCGGCGGACCCGTTCGGCGTTGTCGGCATTGACGAAGGCCTGGGCGGCGTGGCCGGCGAAGATCGACAGGGTCGCCTCGTGGTCGGCGGTGAACCGATCGCGACCGAGCTTGGCCAGGACAATGACCCCCTCGACCCGATCGTCGTAGGTCATCGGCACCAGGAGCATCGATTCGGGTCCATCGGTGATCCCGACCAGGAGCCGCCGTGGATCGTTCTCGGCGTCGCCGATCAGGAGCGACTGGTTGTGCTCCGCGACCCAGCCCGTGAGCCCGTCGCCGACCCGACAGCGGAGCACGTTCATGTCCGGCGACTCGACGCCCATGAACACGCCCTGGAAGGCGATCGGCTCGCACATCCCGGTCGTGTGATCGATCCGGTAGACCCGGATGTTGTCGTGGTCGATCAGCGTCCGCAGCTCGGCGACCATCGCCTCGGCGATACCCCGGACATCCTGGATCCGGTTGATCCGCGCGGTCAGGTCCTGGATCGCCCGTAGCCGCGCGGCCAGGTCGATCGTGGCTTCGTACAGGCGGGCGTTCTCGATCGCCGAGGCCATCTGATCGCCGAACGCGGCGGCCAGGTCGAGCTCCTCGGTCGGCCACTCTCGGCGGGTCTCGTGGTAGAGCACGAGCAGGCCGAGCATCCGCTCGCGGAACACGACCGGCACATAGCAGACGGTCTGGATCCCGTCGGCCGCGTAGATCGCCCGGAGCTCCGCTGAGACCGCCGTCGTGCCGGCATCCTGGATCACCGTGAGCTCGTGGTCGCGGGTGACCTGGAGCCCGTTGGATTCCGAGCTGAGGGTCAACCGACTCACGGCTTTGCGGAGGGCCGGACTCAATCCGCGATGCGCTGCTAGGCGAAATGGATGCTCGTCAGACTCCTCGATCAACCATAGCGCGGCTCGCTCGACCGAGAACAGGCTGACGGTGTAGGCGATGACGTCGTCGAACAGTGCCGCCAGGTCGGTTCGGCCGGAGACCGCCGCGGCGATCTGGCGAAGCGCCACGTCGCGCGTGACGTCGTACGCCGGCGAGGACGCTCCGGTCTCGTTCGACCCGCGTTTCCGCCGTCCCCGGGCGCCTCGTTCGCGATCTCGCCGGTATGTAACGGCCACCTGCTCCGCGGATCCTCCGTGGGCCGACCCCACGGCCTGCGCGAGGGCGTGCCTCGGCCGGCACCGGACGGTCGGGTGCTGCGTGGACGCACCGTACCGATCCGATCGCTCGATCGCGATGGCCCGACAGTCCTAGGTCGTACGGGTGACGCCGACGACCCGACCAGGGTCGCAAATTCCCGTGGAGGGCTGGCACGGAACGTGCAACGCTCCGCACGGCGACGTCCCCCGGACGTCGAAGCGTCAAATAAAGGCGCGCTTCGGAGCATCTGACCCGGGGCAGGAAGCCGGTCAGCCGACCCGGACGGTGATCGTGTGGTGGCCGCGCGCCCCGTCGGGGATTGGCGGGCTGACCTCGTCGGTCTGGACGACGCCCGTGCCGTCGGTCGCCTGGACCTCGATCTTGTGCTCGCCGGGCGTCGCATCCCAACCGACCCGCCACTGGACCCAGGTCGCCTTCGAGATCGAGGTCGACAGGGTGGCCTGCTGCCAGGCCCCGCCATCGATCCGGATCTCGACCTTCGACACGCCCCGGTCGGGCGCCCAGGCGACGCCCGCGACGGCCACCGGTCCGGTGGTCAGGCCGGCACCGTTCCTGGGGACGTCGATCCGGGCCTGGGTCAGGATCGGTGCCTTCTTCGCCCAGCCCAGGGGGACCCAGTAGGCGTCGAATGCCTCGAGGGTGGTGAGCTCGATCTCGGCCAGCCATTTCGTGGCCGACACGTAGCCGTACAGGCCAGGAATGATCAGCCGGGCGGGATATCCGTGCTCGACGGGCAGTGGATCTCCGTTCATCCCGATCGCGATCATCGGTTCGCGGGCTGGATCCATCGCCCATTCGGTCGGGAAGCCGACCGTGAAGCCGTCGACGGATCGCCCCACGATCTGGGTCGCGCCGGCCTTGACTCCGGCCATCGCGAGGACTTCGCGGAGGTGGACGCCCCGCCACAGGGCGTTGCCGACGAGATTGCCTCCGACTTCGTTCGACACGCAGGCGATGGTCACGTACTGCTCGAACACCGGCAGGGCGACCAGCTGGGCGTAGGTCAGGCTCACCTCGCGCTCGACCATCCCGGTCACCTTGACCGACCAGGTCGCCACGTCGACCCGGGGCACGATCAGCGCCGTGTCGATCCGGTAGAAGCGTTCGTTGGGCATCACGATCGGGGTGATCCCCGGGACCGGCAGCGAGGTGTCGGGGGTCAGTGGGGCCGGGGTCAGGGAGGATCCGGGCAGGGCGACTCCGGCCGGCTGCTGTTCGTGGGCACCCTGGAGGAGGGCTCGCCCGATCGAACCGACGACGACCGAACCAGCTGCCAGGGAGCCGGACAGGACCAGGAACCGGCGGCGATCCCAGTTGGGCATCGTCGCGGTCTCGAGCCGTTTGGCGCGTTTGGCCCGGCCCATGGCCGTGGCGACCATGCCGCCGACCTGCCCCGTCCGGGCGGCCTCAGCCAGGAGCTGGAGGGTCATCAGGGCCGCCCCGACGGCCAGGACGACGGTCACCACCGACAACGTCGCGGACGACGTCGGCATGCGCACCGAGGCGAACAGGGCGATCGCGCCAAAGACGACGAACCCGATCGCCGCCCGTACGAAGCTGGCCCGGGCGACCAACCCGAGCCAGCCACCAACGGCCAGGGCGACGACCAGGACCAGGATGTTGAGGGCCAGCTTGTCGTTGGTCCCGAACAGGGACACGACGACGTCCTTCGCGCCAGCGGGCTGGAGGTCGATCAACAGGGTGCCGACCGACACGACCAGCGACGGCGCCCCGATGACGAGCCCGGCGACGATCTCGCCGACGGCGATCGCGACCGCCACGGCAACCGCACCGGCGACGAAGAACGGCCAGCGACGCGGTCGTGAGGCGGATCCAGACGCGGGGGACGTGGCGACGAGGTCGGAGGTCATCGGCTCATTCAACACGGAGAATGTGACAACCGTACGTCAAATCGGGCGCGGCTCGGTCGCGACGCCCGATACGATGCAGGACCGATGGACCACCACGATCATGTCCGGCTGATCCGCGATGGCGTCGCCGGAGCCGGTCCGAACTGGGCGGAGCTCGGGTCGGGTGAAGGAGCCTTCACCCTTGCCCTGGCCGATCTCCTCGGATCGGCGGGCCGGATCGTGTCGGTGGATCGCGATGGGAATGCCCTGAACCGCCAATGGCGCGCGTTGCAGGACCGCTTCCCGACGGCCGAGATCGAGCAGCGGACCGCCGACTTCACCCAGCCCCTGGGATTGACCGAGCTCGACGGGATCGTGATGGCCAACGCGCTCCACTTCGTCCGCGACCAGCCGGCGGTCCTGACCCTCGTCCGGGGCTATCTGCGCGAGGCCGGTCGGCTGATCCTGGTGGAGTACGACGCCGACGCCGGCAACGCCTGGGTGCCGTTCCCGATCTCGTTCACGAGGTGGGAGACGATGGCCGGCGGCGCGGGCTTCCTGGATACCCGTCGCCTGGCCGCGATCCCAAGCCGGTTCCTGGGCTCGATCTATTCGGCGGTCAGCGTCCGCTGAGGGCTCGGCCCCGCGTTGACGCCCAATCGCAGGGACGGGTAGACTCAATCCCGACAGATTAAGTCGGAATTCGAGGACCGTTCCCTGAGCTCTCGCACCCAGTTCCATGGCAGCGGCGCCGTGTCGTTCTCGACCAAGGGCGAGTACGGCGTCCGGCTGATGGTCCAGCTCGGTCGTCACTACGGCGCCGGACCGGCCAGCCTGGCCGAGATCGCCGCCGAGGAAGAGCTCCCCCGGCCGTATCTCGAACAGCTCGTGATGAGCCTGCGCGATGTCGGCCTGGTCGTTTCGACCCGCGGTGCGCACGGTGGCTATGAGCTTGCCCGTGCCCCCGGTGAGATCCGGATGGCGGACGTCCTGCGGGCGCTCGAGGGGCCGATCGCGCCGATGATCTGCGCCACCGAGGACGACCACCTCAGCCACGAGCTGGCCTGCGACCGGACGGCCCGCTGCTCGGTCAATCTGCTGTGGGTCCGGATCCGCGACGCGATCAGTGGCACGCTCGATGGGATGACCCTGGCCGATCTCGTCCCCCAGCGGATCGCCCCCGCCGATCCGCAGCCGACCGTCCGCACGTCCACCCCTTCCGAACCGCTCGTCGTCTGACCGACGCGACGCATCCTCGACCAGGAGCCGGACCACCCGTGACCACCGACCACGACCTCGTCATCCGCGATCTGCGGGTCGCCCCGATCGCCGATCCGAAGCGCGAGATCCTCAATGGGATCGACCTGACCGTGAGCCCCGGCGAGGTCCACGCGATCATGGGCCCAAACGGCTCGGGCAAGACCACCCTGGCCTATGCCCTGATGGGTCACCCGGCCTACGTCGTCACCGGTGGGTCGGTCACCTGGCAGGGTCGGAACATCCTCAAGTTGAGTCCCGACAAGCGCTCGCGCCTTGGCATGTTCCTGGCCTTCCAGTACCCCACCGCGATCCCCGGTCTGAGCGTGGCCAGTTTCATCCGCTCGGCGCTCAACGCGAAGCTCCAGGGGATCGACAAGGATCCCGCCGTCGACCCGACCGATCCGGTCAAGGGCGGGCTCAACATGGGCCAGTTCCGGCGTCTGATGCGCGAGAAGATGGCCCTCCTCAAGGTCGATGACGCCTTCGCCAGCCGCTACGTCAACGAGGGCTTCTCGGGCGGTGAGAAGAAGCGCCTGGAGATGCTCCAGATGGCCGTCCTCGAACCCAGGATGGCGATCCTCGACGAGACCGACTCGGGCCTTGATATCGACGCCCTGCGGATCGTCGCCGAGGGCGTCAACGCGATGCTCAGTCCGGACATGGGCGTCCTCCTGATCACCCACTACCAGCGCCTGCTCAACTACATCACCCCGGACGTCGTCCACGTCCTGGCCCTCGGACGGATCATCAAGACTGGTGGCAAGGACCTGGCCCTCCGACTCGAGGACGAGGGCTATGGCCCCATCCTTCGCGAAGAGGGCTACGCGATCGACGTCCCCGACGAGGCGCTGCAGCTGCCGGCCGAACCGGCCGAGGTCGCCAGCTAGCCGGCTGGCGAACGACGATGACGACCACGACCGAGCCGACCACGACCCCCGTCGCCAAGCGTCCGACCATGCGCCGGCTCGATCCGATCGCGCTCCGGGCCGACTTCCCGATCCTGTCGGCGCCGACCCACTCGGGCCATCCGCTGGTCTACCTCGATTCCGCCTCGAGCAGCCAGAAGCCGGCGGTCGTGATCGACGCCCTCGATCGCTACTACCGCGAGTACAACGCCAACGTCCATCGCGGGATCTACGAGATCGGCGAGAAGGCGACCGCGGCCTACGAGGAGGCCCGTGCCAGGACGGCCCGGTTCATTGGCGCCTCCGACCCGCGCCAGGTCGTGTTCACCCGGAACGCGACCGAGGCGATCAATCTGGTCTCCTACAGCTGGGGCCGCCGGAACATCGGACGCGGCGACGCGATCGTGCTGACCGAGATGGAGCACCACGCCAACCTCGTCCCGTGGCAGCTCCTCGTCCAGGAGAAGGACGGCGACCTCGAGTTCATCCCGATCACCGACGACGGGCTGCTCCGGCTCGACGTGCTGGACGTCCTCCTCCGGCTCAAGCCCAAGCTGGTTGCGTTCACCCATGTCTCGAACACGCTGGGCACGATCAATCCGGTCCGCGAGATCGTCGATCGGGCGCACGCGGCCGGCGCGCTGGTCCTCGTCGATGGGGCCCAGGCCGTGCCCCACGTCCCGGTCGATGTCGAGGCGCTGGGGGTCGATTTCTACGCCTTCAGCGGTCACAAGATGCTCGCCCCGATGGGCTCCGGCGCGCTCTGGGCCCGGCGCGAGCTGCTCGAGGCGATGCCTCCGTTCCTGGCCGGTGGCGAGATGATCCGCGAGGTTCACCTCCGACGGAGCGAGTGGAACGAGCTGCCCTGGAAGTTCGAGGCCGGAACCCCGGCGGTCGGTGACGCGATCGGGCTCGGCGTCGCCGCGGACTACCTTCGCGGGCTGGGCATGGACGCCGTTCGGGTTCACGAGCGCGAGCTCGTCGCCTACGCCCTGAGCGAGCTCCCCCGGTTGGTCCCCGACATCGAGCTGTACGGACCGCTCGACCCCGATCTGCGGGGTGGGGTCGTGCCCTTCAACCTGCCGGGCATCCACCCCCACGACGTGGCCCAGGTCCTCGACCGCTTTGGCATCGCGGTCCGGGCCGGCCATCACTGCACGATGCCGCTCCACGAACGGCTTGATCTGGCCGCGACCGCGCGGGCCAGCTTCAGCGTCTTCACCACCCCGTCCGACATCGACGCCCTGGCCGCCGGGCTGGTCGAGGTCGAGCGGATCTTCCGGGCCTGACCGGCCCGCCACCGGGAACGGATCTCAATGGACGACCTGTACCGCGACTACATCCTCGAGCACTCCCGGCGACCCCACAACTTCGGGGTCCTCGAGTCACCCAGCGCCGCCCACGAAGGTGCCAATCCGCTGTGCGGCGACCGGATCACCATGCAGCTCGGGATCCGGGATGGCTTGCTGGCCGAGGTGGCCTTCACCGGTCGCGGCTGCGCCATCAGCCAGGCCAGCGCCTCGCTCCTGACCGATGAGGTCAAGGGGATGACCGTGGACGCGGCCGCGGCCTATCGAGCCGACGACCTGCTCGAGCTGCTGGGGATCGAGATCAGCCCGGCCCGCCTGAAATGCGCGATGCTCAGCCTCGAAACGCTCGACGCGGCCCTGGCCGATGTCGAGACCGCTCGGCCGGTGACGGCCGTCCCCGCAGCCCCTGAACCGGAGTCCTGAACCCGATGCCGAAGTCATATGCCGACCTCCTCAAGGAGGCCCGCTCGCAAGTCCGTGAGGTGAGCCCGGCCGAAGCCGATGCCGTCCGCGAGCGTGGCGAGGCCGTCCTCGTCGACGTCCGCGAGACGTCCGAGTGGGAGCAGGGCCACGTCCCGGGCGCCCTCCATCTCAGCAAGAGCTACATCGAGCAGGACATCGAGGCGGCCATCGCCGACCGTGCCCGGCCGATCGTCCTCTACTGCGCTGGCGGCGTGCGCTCGTTGTTTGCCGCCCAGACGCTGTCCGAGATGGGCTATACGGATGTCGCGTCGATGGCCGGCGGGTTCCAGCGCTGGAAGACGCAGGGCCTGCCCTGGACCGTCCCGCCCGTGCTCAGCGCCGAGCAGAAGCAGCGCTACAGCCGGCACCTGCTGATCCCCGAGGTCGGGATCGAGGGTCAGGCGAAGCTGCTCGACTCGAAGGTCCTGTTCATCGGTGCCGGCGGGCTCGGAGCCCCGGCCATGCTCTACCTGGCCGCGGCCGGGGTCGGCACGATCGGGGTCGTCGACTTCGACGTCGTCGACCTGTCGAACCTCCAGCGCCAGGTGATCCACACCAACGATCGGATCGGCGACAAGAAGGTCGACTCCGCCCGGCGGACCATCCAGGCGCTCAACCCGGATATCAAGGTCGTGGGTCACGAGGAGATGCTCGTCGCCGACAATGTCGAGCGGATCATCGCCGGCTACGACGTGATCGTCGACGGGACGGATACGTTCGAGACCCGCTATCTGCTCAACGACGCAGCGGTCGTCGCCGGCATCCCGGTCGTCCACGCCAGCGTCTTCCGGTTCGAGGGCCAGTTGACGGTCTTCAAGCCGTTCGACGGGCCATGCTATCGCTGCCTCTACCCGACGCCACCCCCGCCCGAGCTCGCACCCGGCTGCTCGGTGGCCGGCGTCCTTGGGGTCGTGCCCGGGATCATGGGTCTGCTCCAGGCCAACGAGGCGATCAAGCTTCTCCTCCAGATCGGCGACAGCCTGGCCGGACGGCTGCTCCTGTTCGACGCCCTCGACGCGACGTTCAGCGAGCTCAAGCTCCGGCGCGACCCGGCCTGCCCGGTCTGCTCGGAGGGAGCGATCGAGGCGCGCCGGATCGGCCGCCCATTGGCCGTCGCGACCATGGGTGCCGACGCGCCGTTTGTGCTCGGGGGCCCCGGGATCGGAACCGCTTCGTGAGTGTCGTTCGGATCCCGCCCGTCCTGCGCTCCAGCGTGGGCGGGGCCAAGCAGGTCGTCATGACTGGTGCCACGGTGGGGGAGTTGCTGGCCGGTCTGGTCGCGGCGCACCCCGGTCTGCGCGATCAGCTCTTCACCCCGGACGGTGAGCTCAACCGTTTCGTAAACGTCTACCTCGACGGTCAGGACGTCCGGTATCTCGGCGGAACCGCCACAGCGGTCCAGCCGCGTGACGAGCTGGTCATCCTGCCGGCCATGGCTGGGGGCGCGTGAGCGTCTACCCGGACATCGTCGCGGCGATCGGCTACACGCCGCTCGTCGAGATTCCCCGGATGTCGCCAAAGCCGGAGGTCCGGCTGTTCGCCAAGCTTGAGATGGCCAACCCGACCGGCTCGGTCAAGGACCGCGTCGCGCGGGCGCTGATCGAGGACCTCGAGGTGTCGGGCCGCCTTGGACCCGACTCGATCATCCTCGAGCCGACATCGGGCAACACCGGGATCGCCCTGGCCATGATCGGCAGCCGGAAGGGCTATCGGGTCGTCCTGGTCATGCCGGACAACATCACCGTCGAGCGGCGCCAGCTGGCGGTCCTGTTCGGCGCCGAGGTGGTCGACTCGCCCGGGGCGCTTGGCTCGAACGGGGCGATCGCCCTGGCCAGGGAGCTCGCCGCGGCCGATCCGCGCTACGTCATGCCCTACCAGTACGGCAACGAGGCCAACCCACGGGCCCACGAGGAGACCACCGGCCCGGAGATCCTGGCCGACTGCCCGGAGGTCGACGCGTTCGTGGCCGGGCTCGGGACAGGCGGCACGCTGATGGGCGTGGCCCGCTTCTTTCGCCGGGCCAAGCCGTCCGTGCGCATCTACGCCGCGGAGCCGTTGCCCGGCGAGAACGTCCAGGGGCTGCGCTCGCTTGAGGAGGGCTTCGTCCCCGAGATCTTCGACCCGAGCCTGCTGGCCGGGAAATTCCTCGTCTCGAACCGCGACGCGGTCACAGCCCTGCGCGAGCTGGTCGCCCGCGAGGGGATCTTCGCCGGGCCGTCGTGCGGGGCGGTCCTCGTGGCCGCGGCCCGGGTGGCCGCGGCGATGGACCGCGGGACGGTCGTGGCGCTCCTGCCGGACGGTGGCTGGAAGTACCTCTCGGTGGGCACGTTCTCGCGCGACATCGACGAGATGGAGTCGGATCTCGAAGGCGGCGTCAGCTGGTGGTGACGCCCGAACGTCCCGTGCCAGCGGCCCATCCTGGACCGGCAGCGGTCGCCATTTCGTCGGAGATCCGCGCGGCGCTCATCGCCCACGCCCGGGCCGAGTATCCCAACGAGATGTGCGGGGTCATCGCCGGTTCGGCCGACCCGGCCGATGGTGGTCAGGCGCTTGAGTGGTTCCCGGCGCGCAACGAGGCCGCCTCGCCGCTCCGTTACGTGATCCACCCCGATGACGCGTATCGGATCTTCCGCTCGATCGACGATGCCGATCGGGCGTACTGGGCGGTCGTCCACTCGCACGTGCGGAGCCCGGCCGTGCCGTCGCCGACGGACCTCGGCCTAGCGCTCTTCCCCGAGGCGCTGTACATCCTCGTCTCGCTGGCCAAATCGGAGGCCGATCCGGTCAGCGGCGCCCCCTCGGTCCGGGCCTGGCGGATCGTCGACGGGACGAGCTTCGAGGTCGCACTCACGAGGTAAGACCGCTCCGGCCGCTCAGGGCGGGGAAGTCGGCTGGATCCTCGGCAGCCCGGTGTCTCGGCGTTCGCGCGCGAGCTCGCGGGGATGCACATCCTGGACAGGTCGCCCCTGTCGCGGGCGGTCAGCCTCCACCGGGTGGCGCCGTGGGCTGAGCCCGTGCGGTCAAGGCGGCGATAAGCGAAGGGACGGTCGGGGTCGAGCCGAGCCCGAGAGTAGACCCAATCCGGGCAGCCGGAGGCGGCTCCAACCCCGCGGACGCGAGCAGCGCTGCGCGTTCCGGGGCGAACACCTCCGTCGGTGGGCCGTCGCTGACCACGAGACCGCCCCGCATCACGACGATGCGGTCGAAATGGTCGGCAGCGAATTCCATGTCATGGGTGATGGCGATCACGGTGCGACCGGAGCGGGCCGCGGCGTCGACGATCTCGCCTACTCGACGAACACCGGGATCGTCTTGACCAGTCGTCGGCTCGTCGAGGACAAGGATGGCCGGATCCATCGCCAGGACGCTGGCCAGCGCCACGAGTTTCCGGAGGGACAGGTCCAAGTCGTATGGGTTTACCTGGCGCGACGCTTCGAGGCCGACCACCGCGAGCGCCTCCACCACGGAGCGCCGTATCGAAGCCTCCGGGTGCCCAAGGTTCCGTGGTCCGAAGGCAATTTCGCGCTCGACCGACCGGTCAAACAACTGGTCGTCTGGGTTCTGGAATACGAGCCCCACCGTCGCCGCCAGCTCGTGGACGGGCGTCCCAATGATGTCCGTACCGTCCAAGGCAACGCGCCCGTCTGTCGGCCGAAGAAGGCCGTTGAGATGCTTGACGAGTGTTGTCTTCCCTGAACCGTTCTGGCCTACGATGGCTACGGTCTCGCCCGGCTCAAACACGAGCGATACGCCGCGGACGGCTTCCAGACCCGTCGGATAGCGGTGGGCCAGGCCTTCGATCGCGAGGCGGACATGTCGGCGCGCTCCCAACAGCGTCGAGTCGGGTATCTCCTGGCCTCTGGTTTGGGCGACTCGGTCAAGCCGAGCCGCGTCGACACCGGCGAGAGCCCGCGCGACGGCGTTGTGGTGGAAGGCTTCGATCGCGTCCAAACCTGCGGCCTCAGCCAGCCGGACGAGCGTCGGTGGGATCAAGCCAGTCGACTCTAGGTGATCGCTCGACAGGGCACGGCCGGGGACGTCGTTCGCGATCGCTCGACCCGCATCGAGGACCAGGCATCGGTCTAGGCCGCCGAGGATGGCCGGGTCGTGCTCCGCACATAGAACCGCCGTTCCGTCTCGAGCGAGCTCGTCGAGCAGCCGGCCGACGGACGCGCTCCCGCCTGGATCGAGCTGGGCCGTCGGTTCGTCCAAGACGAGGAGCTGGGTGCCCATCGTCACGATGCTGGCGATCGCCACCCGTTGTTGCTCACCACCGGACAGGGCGAATGGTTCGCGCTCGGCGAGATGCTCGATCCCCAGCCGAGCCATGACGCGATCGATCCGGATGTCCATCTCGCCACGCGCCACACCCAGATTCTCTAGACCAAAGGCGAGCTCCTCGCGAACGGTGAGCTTGGAGGCGGACAATTGGTTTGCAGGAGTCGAAAAGATGATCCCCACCCGCCCAAGTAGCGCACCAGCGTCCGCGCCACCGAGGGTGACGTCTCCGATCGTCGCCCGGCCGGATAACTTAGCTCGTACGACTCGCGGTATGAACCCTGCGGCGACCATCGCGAGGGTAGACTTGCCGGCTCCTGTCCGACCGGCCACTCCAACGCGCTCACCAGCCGCAATCGTCAGCTCCAGACCGCTCAGCGCTGGCTCGCGCCGCCCGACATAACGGACGGAGACGTCTTCCAGGACCAGGTCCGAAGCTCCCGGCTGGTTCCGGGTCTTCCCGACTACGGCATTCTTGCTGGTAGGGCTCGTGCTCATCTCTTCAGAGCGCCGGTGACAGCGAGCGCGAGGACTCCGATGATGGCGACCAGAAGGACGAGACGGAACCACCGATCGCTCGGTGGATCGGGGACCACCCGGTAGGCGCTCCGGCCGGGGCGAGCTCCGAACCCGCGTGCCTCGAGCGCGAAGGTCCGCTCCCGCACGTCGATGAGCGAGCCCAAGAGGACCGGTCCGACCAGGGGCACCAGAGCGCGGACCCTTTGTCGCAGCGAGCCACTGACTGCCAGGCCGCGCGCCTGCTGAGCCTCCAGGATGGACCCAGCCCGGTCCTGCATTCGAGGGACCATTTGGACCGCCGATAGAACGATGAATGCGATGCGATGGCCGACTCCCCGGGAGACGAGCGATTCAAGCAGGTCGTCGGCAAGGGTCGTGAACAGGAACGTAACCAGGACGAAGAACGCGACGATGAGCCTTCCCGCTGAGATCAACCCGAAGGTCAAACCCTCGCGGGTGATAGCCAGCGGTCCGAGACTGACGAGGCGAGTCGTGGCTCCTGGGAAGAACAATGCGTTGATCAGGATGATCGAGGCGATGAGAACGGCAGGGATCCGGAGGGCCCGAATGATCGCGCGGCCGAGGCCGGTCGACCAGGCCACGACTGCCAAGATCGCTCCGATGACCGGCAGGATCATCGCCGGGAGCAGGAACGTCGCCAGCAGGACGAGGGCGACCGCCAGCAGCTTGGTGATCGGGTTACGGCGATGGAGCCAACTGTCTCCGGTCCGGTAGTAACCGGTGGCGGTCGACATCGCGCCTCGTCAGATCGATCCGGTCAATCGGCGACCGTGGCCTCGCCGCGGCTGAACATCGTCCGGACGGTCAGAGGCAACGCACCGAGGATGAGGAACACGATCGTGTACGAGATGGTCTTGTCGAGCGGATCGCTCGTTAGTCCCTGCGCGAAGGCCGACTGGAATACGTTCAAGCCGAGCGTCCGGAACAGCGCGACGAGGGCGTCCGTTCCGCCACCGGTGACCCCGCCGAAGGCTCCGGCGGAAATCGGCGCAGAGATCGCGGCCGCAACCAGCCCAGTCGTGAGGCCACCGATCCAAACCGGGAAGAACCTGGCGTTCTCCCCGCGTCGTGCCCAAGCCCATGCGCCGGCTGCAACGAGGAGTGCGACGACCGCGACGCCGATCAGCCCGACCGAGTCCGGAATCGCTAGCCCTGAGAGGTTCGCTCCGCCGAAGAGGCTATCGGGCGTGCCATCAGGCTTGACCCCCGTCACGGTCGAGAAATAGCCTTTGGGACTGAACAACAGGCGGAGGATCGTAAAGACGAGTACGAACGTGGCGATCCCGGTTGCCGCCGTCAGGTCCGCGCGGATCGGCCGGTCGTTCGGTTCGAAGCGGAAGACGGTCCGGCCGGTCAGCCAGGCGACAACGATACCGATAATGGCAATCGCGGTCCCCATCAGTGCGAACTGGGCCTGGTTGGCGATCGCTTGATTCGGGTCGTCGGGGAACAGCTCCGGCAGTCCGATCGTGTTCTGGACGACGAGGAGCGCGATTCCGGCTGAAGCAACGCCCGCAGCGAGCGCGAGGAATTGCCCGACCCGCGAATCATCAGTCCGAAGGCGGAATACGCCTCGGCTAGCCCAGAACCCAGCCATCAGGCCGATGACGCCGGCCACCGGCGCGAAGAATGCGATGGTGGGTCCGGCCCCGCCTGGAACCGGCAGGATCGACCAGATGAGGTTGGCCAAGATGCCCGTGAGTGCCCCGGCCCAAGGACCTGCAACAACGCCGACGAGGACGGTGCCGATCGAGTCGAGGTAGACAGGCAGGCGCAGAGCGGTCGTGAGCGAACCGATCGCGACATTGATGGCGATCGCGACCGGAATGAGCGCGATTGTCGCCGTCGAGAAGTCCCGTGAGCGGATGGCGATGATCGCCAAGAGAACGGCTGCGGCGATGAGGCCCGCGAGGTAGGCAAGCTGGATCGCTGGGATGCAATCCTGGGTCTGCCCGGCGGCACAAACCGTCAGCCAACTCAAGCTCATAACTGGCATCCTCCTCGCGCCGCCGGGCTGGCCGAAGCCAGAACATGACAGGCGTCCACTCCCGTGGCGTTCAGAGTGCCACGTCCGACCGTCGCTCCGCCAGCCCCCCGACCCGATCGATGAACCGGCGCAGGAACTCGTCCCCGTCGGCGGATACAGCGACATCGACGTTGGCTGCTTTGCCCGTCAGGCGCCGCCAGTCGGCGATGGTCTGCCCATCGGCCAGTCCGCCTGCCGTGTCGACATCGACGTGGACGGCCTCGGTTCGGATGAGACCCGGGTCCAGCGCCGCCGCCATGGCGAGCGGGTCGTGGATGTAGGCGCCGTAGAAACCGTCGTAGCGGGCATGGAATTCCATGTACCAGCGGAGGGCGTCCGCGATGTAGCGGACGATCGGGTTCGAGGCGACGCTCCTCGTGGCGACGAGCGGATCCTCGTGATCGGTCAGGGCGATCGAATCGTCCGGTTGGCTGCCTGCACGGCGGGCCAGGGCGACCACGTGTTCCGGGAGGACCGCCGCCTTCTCGGTCACGTCGAGACCGACCCCGAGCGGATGGCGCGGGGCCGCGCCGAACGCGGCGAACACCCGCCGCGCCGCCTCCGGATCGCAGTGGATGTTCCATTCGGTCGTGGGGGTCGTGTTGCCGGGAACGCGGAACGCCCCGCCCATGAACACCAACCGCTTGAGCAGCCGCGGCAGCTGTGGTTCGCGGTCCAGGGCGACCGCCAGGTTGGTCATCGGGCCGAGGGTGACCAGGGTCACGTCGCCGGGTCGCGCGCGCGCCGCCTCGATGATGATGTCGGCCGCATGGCGCTCGCTGAGCTGGCGAGTCGAGGCTGGCAGCGTCGCGTATCCAAGGCCCTGCGGTCCGTGCGTCTCGGGGGTCACCTCGACGGGCCGCACCAGCGGCACCTTCCGGCCGAGCGCGACCTCGATATCGGTCCGTCCGGCCAGCTCGAGGACCGCCAGGGTGTTGGCGGCGACCTGCTCCGCCTCGACGTTGCCGGTGCAGCAGGTCACGGCGAGGATCTCGGCCTCGGGCGATGCGACGGCGTAGAGCAGCGCCAGGCTGTCGTCGATGCCCGTGTCGCAGTCGATCAGGAGGGGGATCCGCTCGGTCATGGTGGCGATGCTAGCCGACGCCGCCTGCGCGATGCGTCAGGGCCGATCCGCAACCTTCGACCAGCGATCGGCGGCGATGTCGACCACCGCATCGACGGCTCGGACGATCTCGGCGCTCCGCTCGGCGGTCAGCGCGGCCGCGAATCCGGGGAGCAGGGCCGCCCGCGAGCGACCGGCGACGAAGACGCAGTAGCGGAACCCGAAGTGGGCCTCGTAGGCGTCGTTCAAGCGCTCGAGCTCGGCGGCGACGAGCGCAGCCTCGGCCTGCGCCCGCGCGACCGCCTCGGCCTGGGCGACCGCCTCTGCCGCGGCTGTCTGGCGGGCGTAGCCCTGCTCCGCGAACGACAGGGCCGAAACGGAGGCTGCCGGTGCCCCCAGACGTGGATGGGCGTCGATCAGCTCGATCTGCTCCGGTTCGGGCATCGCCAGCGCGATCCGGTGGGCCGCTGCGAACAGAGCGGCCTCGTCCGAGAACGGCCGGGCCGCGCACAGCCGAGCCAGGAAGCGTGGCGCACCTTCGAACAGCGGGGCCAGATCCGCGATACAGGCGTCGGGCGGCAGGTCATCGATGGCCGCGACCGCCCGGTCGGCAGCGCCGGGAGTCCGTCGCTCGGAACCCGCGCCCGACCCGTCAGCCACCGACCTACGACCCGCGATAGGTCGACAGCCCGAACGGCGCCCGGAGGAGCGGGACGTGGTAGCTCCGCGACGCGTCTTCGACCCGGAAGTCGACCGCCAGCCCGGTGAAGAAGCCACCCGAGTCGAGCCCGAACTCGACGCGATAGGCGCCGGCCTTGAGCGCGGCGCCGGCCAGCAAGTCGTGAATCCGACCGTCGGCATCGGTGACCGCCTCGCCGACGATCCCGGCCCCAGGGTCGACCCCAGCGCCGGCACCCAGGCGCCACAACCGGACCGGGACGCCGGGCGCCGGCTGACCGCTGCCGATGTCGAGGACGTGGGTGGAGATGGTCGGGCGGCTCTCGGTCACGCTATTCTCCGGCGATGAGCGACCTGTCGATCCGCGTCGGCGGTGACCTGCACTTTAGCGCCCGCTGGGAGCCGGAGGCGCCGACCACGATCGATGCGATCCGGCGGATGCTCCCGCTCAAGAGCCGGATCATCCACTGCCGGTGGAGCGGCGAATCGACCTGGATCCCCCTGGGCGATTTCCGACCGGGGATCGACTACGAGAACCACACGTCGCACCCGGCACCCGGCCACCTCGCGATCTACCCCGGCGGGATCAGCGAGTGCGAGATCTTCTTTCCCTACGGCGCTTGCACGACGAGCTCCAAGGTCGGCCAGCTGGCGGCGAACCATTTCGCGACGATCCTGCCCGACGACGACTGGGAGGAGCGACTGCGCGAGGTCGGCCGGCGAGCACTCTGGGAAGGCGCCCAGCCGATCGAGATCGTCGAACTCGGCTGATGCGCCCGCCGGCCAGACGGGGCATCCGGTCGTTGCCCGGGTGACCGACCTGCTCATCCTGGGCGGCACGGTCGTGACCGCCGGCGGCTCGCATCGGGCCGACGTGGCCGTCGACGGCGGGCGGATCGCCGCCATCGTGCCGGACCTCGCCGCGCTGTCCGGGACGGCTCGTGAAACGGTTGATGCCAGCGGGTTGCTCGTCCTACCCGGGGTCATCGACGTCCATACCCACACCCGCGTCGCCAGCGACGACGAGCCTGACCGGTTCTTCCAGGATTCGGTGGCCGCGGCGTTCGGCGGCACGACCACCTTCCTCGCCTTCAACAACCCGGGTACCGGATCGTCGCCAGCCGCGGCGCGGAGCCTGCTCGCCGGACTCCGGGAGTGGCGAACGGCCACGAACGCCGACAGCGCGGTCGATGTCGCCCTGAGCCTCGTCGTCACGTCTACCCACGACGACCCGATCGCCGAGCTGCCGGCCGCCATCGCGGCGGGCGTGCCGACGTTCAAGGCCTTCATGGTCTACGACTTCGGGGTCGACGACCGAACCTTGTTCCGACTCCTGGCCGCGGCCGGGGCGAACGGCGGGATGCTCGAGGTTCACTGCGAGAACGCGACGATCCTCGAGGCGCTGACGGCCCGTCACCTCGCCGCCGGGGAGACGGCGCCGCGTTTCCACGCCAGCTCGCGGCCGCCGTACGTCGAGGCGGAGGCAACCGGTCGGGCGATCGCCCTGGCCCGGGCCGCGGACGCGCCGCTGTACATCGTCCACCTGTCGTGTGCCGAGGCGCTGGCGGCCGTGCGCCAGGCTCGAGCCGAGGGTCGGCCGGTCTTCGCCGAGACCTGCCCGCACTACCTGACCCTGACTGGCGAGCGCTACGACGGTCCGCCCGAGGAGGCCGCGCGGTACGTGATCTCGCCGCCGCTCCGTGCCGCCGGCCAGCCCGAGGCACTGTGGCGCGGTCTCGCCGAGGGCGATCTCGCTCTTGTCGGGACGGACCACGTGCCGGATCGAGTCGGAATCGAGAAGCGATCCTGGCCCGAGTCGTTCGATCGGATCTCGAACGGAGCTCCCGGGATCGAGACCCTGGTCGCGCTGGTCTACTCGGAAGGGGTGGCAGGCGGCAGAATCGGGGTCGAGCGGATGGTCGATCTCCTCGCCACGACCCCGGCCCGTCTGTTCGGTCTCCGGTCGAAGGGCGCCGTCGAGGTCGGTCGCGATGCCGATCTCGTCCTGTTCGATCCCGCCGCCCGACGGATCATCCACGCCGCCGAGCTCCACCACACGAGCGACTACACCCCATACGAGGGGTTCAAGGTCAGCGGTGCAGTCCGCTCGACCGTCGTCCGCGGCTCGTTCGTGGTCCGCGATGGCACCTTCGTCGGCCGCCGCGGGCACGGCCGGTTCGTCGAGCGGGGGCTGGGGCCGTTGGCCTGACCGACGACCGGCCTTCAGTGGCCTGGTTCGTAGAGCACGTACGAGGTGAGCGGTCGGAAGCCCATCGCCTGGTAGACGCCGAGGCCCATCTCGCTCGACTGGAGGACGGCCGTCGAGCAGCCCCATTCCAGGCCCATGCGGACACCGGCCCAGGTCATGGCCGCGCCGATCCCGCGCCTCCGGTACGCCTCATACGTGCCGACGGCATAAACGCCGACCACCGAATCACTGCGGATGGCGATCGAGGTCGCCACGCCACGGCCGTCGACCGACCCGCTGAAGAACCGGACATCCGGATCGGTGACCATCCCTGAGCCGAATGTCCGATTGACCCGGACGAGGGCCTCGTCGCCCTCCGCGAACACCCGCCGCCAGCGATCGAAGGTGTCCAGGTCGGCGACCTCGATCCGGACATCCGCCGCCGGCCCCGGGGAGTCGGGGATCGGATGGATCGCCATCACCGGCGTCGACCATGGATCCGGTTCGAGCTCGAACCCTCGGAGCTCGACCGGCAACCGCGCGTCTCCGACCCCGTCCCGCACGTGGACCGAGACGGGGAGACCGAGGCTTCGTACCCAGGCGATGGCAGACGTGACATCCTGGGTCGGAGTGCCGTCCGCGGTGGCGATGACCGGATTGTAGAAGCCTACCGACGGGTGGCCGGTGACGATCGCAACGGCCCGGCCAAAGTGGCGCACGTCGCTCGCGACGTCCCAGCGGGCATGGCGGGCCACCCGTTCGTAGGCGGCGATGTAGTTGCGGTCCGCGGCCTCGATGAGCGCGGCGGCGTTCATGCCTTGAGAAGTTCGTACGCCCGGAGGGTCAGGAAGTCGGCGAACTCGTCGCTCAGGACGAGCCGATCGAGCAAGTCGGCCGCATCACCCAGATGGCCGGCCGCGGGGCCGCCGGCGCGGGCCAGCTCCTCGTCACGGATCGAGCGGTAGAGGGTCGCATCGAAGGCCCGCCCGTCACTGAGCCGCGTCGCGTGGCGGCGCCATTGCCAGAGTTGCGAGCGGCTGATCTCGGCGGTCGCGGCGTCCTCCATCAGGTTGTCGAGCGCCGCGGCGCCGTTCCCACGCAACCAGGCGTCGAGATAGCGCAACCCGACGCTGATGTCCTGGCGCACCCCCGCCTCGGTCACCTTTCCGCCCGGGATCGCCACGTCCAGAAGGCCAGCGGCGGCCACTCGGACATCCTTGCGGAGACGGTCCTTCTGGTTGAGGCGCGCGCCGAGGACCCGATCGAAGACCTCGCCGGCGACGGGGACCAGGTCGGGGTGGGCGACCCAGGTGCCATCGAAGCCGTCGGCGGCCTCGCGTTCCTTGTCCTCGCGGACCCGGGTCAGGGCGTTGGCCGTGACCTCCGGTTCCCGCCGGTTCGGGATGAACGCGGACATCCCACCGATCGCATGGGCGCCTCGGCGGTGGCAGGTCCGGACGAGGAGCTGGGTGTAGGCGCGCATGAATGGAACGGCCATCGTGATCTGACCGCGGTCGGGCAGGACGAACTCGGGCCGGTCGCGGAACTTCTTGATGATGCTGAAGATGTAGTCCCAGCGGCCCGCATTGAGCCCGGCCGCGTGGTCGCGCAACTCGTACAGGATCTCGTCCATCTCGAACGCCGCCAGGATGGTCTCGATCAGGACGGTCGCCCGGATCGAGCCCTGGGGGATCCCGACCGCCGACTGGCCGGCGACGAAAACATCGTTCCACAGGCGGGCCTCGCGGTGTCCCTCGAGCTTGGCGAGGTAGAGGTACGGCCCGGAGCCGCGGGCCACGGCTTCGGCTCCGTTGTGGGCGAGGAACAGACCGAAGTCGAACAGGCTGGCCGAGACCGGCTCGCCGTCGACCAGCAGGTGGGCCTCCTCGAGGTGCCACCCACGCGGCCGGACCACGAGGGTGGCGGTCCGCTCGGCCAGCCGATAGGCCTTCTCGGAGGTGGTCAGCTCGAGCGTTCGACGGACGGCCGAGCGCAGGGCTGCCTGCCCAGCGACGACGTTCGTCCAGGTCGGACTGAGCGCGTCCTCGAGGTCGGCCATGAAGACGCGAGCGCCCGAGTTGAGCGCGTTGATCATCATCTTTGGCTCGGCCGGACCGGTGATCTCGACCCGCCGGTCGTCGAGGTCGGCCGGCGCCGGCGCCACCCGCCAGTCGGCCGCTCGGATGCTTGCCGTGTCGGTCCGGAAGTCGGGCAGGACGCCCGTGGCGAGTTCGGCCTGGCGCTCCACCCGGGCGGCGAGTAGCGCCCGACGCCCCGGGCCAAACCGGCGCTGGAGATCGGCCACGATCCCGAGCGCCTCGGTGGTGAGCACATCCGAGGAGCCGGGTACCTCCGGCCCGAGGATCCGGACACCCCACGGGAGGGCTCGGGTCATCGACCTTCCGTCCGGCGGACGGTCGCCTCGATCAGCCCGTGCGGCTCGGTCGTCGCGACGAAGATCTCGCCCCGGTTGTCCATCCCGAACGGGGTCAGGTCGGCGGTCCAGTGGTGGAGGTTGGGCAGGACCATCCGGATCTCATCGAGGGCGACGTGGCGCTCCAGGATCGCCCGGCCGAGGATCCAGATCGAGGCCTGGACGGACGGGCTGTCGTGTTCGGCCATCACGTCGAGGAGGGTGCCCCGGACGCCATCGAATAGGGCATCCCAGTCGAGATCGGTCGAGTGGTAGCGCCAGGTCGCGCTGACCCTGGTGGCCATGATCCGGTCGCTCGTCTCGGGCAGGGTCGTGTGGGCATCCCGCGGGAAGCCGGAGAAGCCGGATCTGGCCGTCTTCATCACGGTCAGGTCCTCGAGCCCGGCCTCCACGGTCAGCGTGCCGTCTGCGAGCGCGGTCACGGCGGCGGTCCGGGTGAAGTCGCCGGTCCGGAAGAACGCGTCGCGGGCCGGCCCGGCGTCGGTCGGGATCGGCGCCCAGCGATGCTCGCGGATCGAGACCGTCGCCCGCTCGACCTGGGGAAAGGCAGCGAAATGCCTCGCCAGGACCTGTCCAAAGGCCTCGATGGCCCCGGTCAGGTGCTCCGGGGCGAAGGCGTAGACGGTGTTCTTCATCGTGTCGGTGGCGATCACCCGGGAGTTGTTCCCTTCGGTGTGGGCCGCCGTGAAGTCGCCTTCGAGCGCGATCGCCAGGGTCAGATCGCGGACCCGATGGCGGTCCGGCTCGCGGATGACCTTGACCAGGCGGATCGCCGCCTTGCCGTAGCGGTTCGGGCCGAGCTCGATCATCCGGTTCCCTTCTACCAGCCGCCGGCGTCGCGGAGGAGCCGGTGGAGGACCCGACCGGCGACCTCGCGACGATACGCCGCGGTGGAGCGCACATCGTCGATTGGCTCGAGCTCGGCGGTCAAGGCCGCAACGGCACGCTCCGCCGTCTCCGGGGTCGGTCGGCCGCCCTCGAGGACCGCCTCGGTGAGGATCGCCCGGATCGGCGTGGCGGCCACGGAACCGAGAGCCAGGCGTACGTCGCGCCACCTGTCGGCGGCCGCGTCTGGACGCCAGGCCAGGCAGATCACGACCTTCGAGATCGCCTGGGCGCGTCGCGTTCCGACCTTTCGAAAGCGCTGCTGGCGATCCGCGACCAGCGGGATCCGGATCCGGACGAGCAGCTCATCGGGGCGCAGCGCGGTCGTGCGGTAGGCGGGCCAGAACGCGGCCGCCGGGATCCGCCGCTCCCCAGCAGCGCTGCCCGCGACGAGCTCGGCGTCGAGGGCGAGGAGGACCGGCAGGGTATCGCCGGCGGGCGACGCATTCATGACGTTGCCGCCGATCGTGCCCCGGTTCTGGATCTGGGCCGCCCCGATCGTCGCGGCCGCCTCGACCAGCGCGGGGGTGTGCTCGGCGCACGCCGCCGAGCGCCGGATCTCCGTGTAGGTCGTGAGGGCGCCGAGCTCCAGGGCATCGTCCCGAACCGCGATTCCCCGTAGTTCCGGGACCTGCCACAGGTCGAGGACGTGCTCCGGGGTCGGGCCGATCTCGCCGCTGATCTGGACCAGCAGATCCGTGCCCCCGGCCAGCGGCCGATGGTCGGTCCGGGCCGCCACGGCATAGGCCTCCGCGAGCGAGCTCGGCGACACGACGGGCGGCTCGGCGGGCACGACTCAGCCAGGCTCCCCGGCCGGCGCGACGGATCCACCCTCGTCGCGCCATCGGGCCGCCAACGCAATCGCCTCGACGATCTTGGTGTAACCGGTGCATCGGCACAGGTTGCCGGCGATCGATTCGCGGATCGCCGCGTCGGTCGGCTCGGCTGCGGAGGCAAGAAAGGCGTGGCCCGCGATGAGCATTCCGGGCGTGCAGATCCCGCACTGGGCGCCGCCGGTCTGAAGAAATGCCCGCTGGAGCGGCCCGAGTTCGTCCACGGTCGGCGCACCGCCCACGGTCCGTGAGCCGTCGCCGGGAGGCCCCGCGCCGAGCCCCTCGACCGTGGTGATGACGCGGCCGTCGACCTGGCAGACGGGGACGAGACAGCTCACGGCCACCTCGCCGTCGATCAGAACCGTGCACGCTCCGCACTCGCCCTCGCCGCAACCCTCCTTGGTGCCGGTCAGCCCGAGATCTTCGCGCAGGACGTCGAGCAGGCGGCGCATCCCCGGGACGGTCACCTCGGTTGGTGCGCCGTTGACGACCAGGCGGTAGGTCATCGCGGGGGCACGGCGGGCGAGACGGTCGAGATCCCGGGCGGCTCGGGTGGGGCGATCCCGGCCAGGGCCGCCAGGATCCGTTCGGGGCTGGCCGGGAGATCGTGGATCCAGACCCCCGTCGCATCGTGGATTGCGGCGATCACCGCCGGGGCGCCGACATCCATCGGCAGCTCGCCGACTCCCTTGGCGCCGTGGGGCACGTCGGCGAAGGGCGCCTCGACCAGGATCGTCTCGAGCCGCGGCGCATCGAGCGCGGTCGGGATCAGGTAGGTCTGGAGGCGGTCGTTGAGGTAGCGCCCATCGCGCAGCTTGATCTCCTCGATCGTGGCGTAGCCGACCGCCTGGAGTGTGCCGCCCTCCACCTGGCCTTCGCACAGGATCGGGTGGATCACCCGCCCGACGTCGTCGACCGCAAGGACCGAGCGAACGGTCACCTCGCAGGTGTCGAGATCGACCTCGACTTCGGCCACCGCCGCGGCCCAGCCAAACGCCGGGTAGGCGTCTCCCGTGTAGGTCGCGTCGTCGAAGCCGACCCCCGGGTAGGGCTCGAATTCCTGGTCGATCCGGGTGGGACCGTGACCGGTGGCGTCATCGCGGTAGCTGTCGGGGAAGGCTCGGCCGGTTCGCGCCTCGACCTCGGAACGCAGGCGTCGGGCGGCCATGACGAGCATCCCGCCCACCACCATCGCCGTCCGCGAGGCGACGGTCGGGCCGGAATCAGGCACGAACGCCGTGTCCTGGGGCGCGATCTCGACCGCCTCGTAGGGCAGCCCGAGCTCGGCGGCGACGAGCTGCGGAAAGATCGTCTTCGTACCCTGGCCCATCTCGGTCGACGCGGTCAGGATCTGGATCCGCCCGTCCGTGGTCAGCTCGAGGCTGACGATCGAGCCCATCCGCGCCTCACCCGAGCCGGTGAACCCGGCGCCATGCCAGGCCAGGGCCAGACCGACCCCGCGCGCCGTCCGGTCGCGTCCGGTCCGCGCCGCCCGCGCCTCGGCGGTCCGTACTCGCAGGCGCTCGAATTCGGACGCCTCGGCGGCCCGCTCGAGGACCTCGGATCCGGTCACGCCGGCGCGCAGAACTTGCATCGTCGGGGTGATCCCGCCGAGCTGATAGACGTTCCGTCGTCGGATCTCAACCGGAGACATCCCGAGCGCGTCGGCCACCCGGTTGAGCTGGGTCTCGGCCGCGAACTCGGTCTGCGGCGCACCGAAGCCGCGGAACGCGCCGTTTGGCGGCGTGTTCGTCAGCACGGCCCGGCTCCGGATCCGGACGTTGGGGACGTCGTAGGGGCCGCCGGCGTGGATCGTCGCCCGCGACAGGACCACGGGGGTCAGCGTCGTGTAGGCACCGCCGTCCATCACGATCTCGATGTCCTGGGCCACGATCCGGCCGTCGCGCATCACCCCTGTCCGATGACTGACGATCGCCGGGTGGCGCTTGGTCGTGGCCGCCAGGTCCTCGTGCCGGTCGTAGATCATCCGGACCGGTCGCCGGGTCCGCAGGGCGAGGAGGGCGGCATGGAGCCCGATCATCGACGGGTACTCCTCCTTGCCACCGAACCCGCCGCCGGTCTCGGCCTGGACCACCTGGGCCTGCTCGGCGGTCAGGTGGAGGCCGCGTTTGAGTGCCTTGTGGACGTAGTACGGGCATTGGAGGCTGCCGTGGACGGTCACCCCGCCGTCCGGGCGGGGCACCGCGATCATCGCGTTGTTCTCGATATAGAGCTGCTCCTGGTGGCCGACCCGGTAGGTGCCCACGACGACCAGGTCCGCGCTGGCGAGACCGTTCGCCGAGTCGCCCTTGGACAGGTCGTAGTGAGCGAATACGACGGTCGAAGCGAGCGGATCGAAGACCGCTGGCAGCGGCGCGGTGCGGGGATGGATCCGCTGGTGCGCCTCGCGGAGGGTGTCCCGGTCGGCGGCGGCCAGGAGCACCAGCGGCTCGGTCTGATGGCGGATCTCGCCGCCGACCGGGACGAGGATCGGCTGGTCGTCGACGATGCTCGCAACGAGGTTGTCGCCGGGGATGTCGGCGGCAGTGACCACGACCACGCGCGACCAGTCGAACGCCGGGTCGAGATCGAACCCGAGCAGACGGGCGTGCGCATCGGTCGACCGGATCGTGGCCCCATACCAGGCGCCAGGGAAGACGAGATCGTCGGTGTAGAGGGCGGTTCCGGTGAGCTTCGCGGGACCCTCGCGACGAAGCGGAGCGTCGGTTCGGCTGGCGCGGCCGCGGACGGGTCCCGTCGGCGGCACGATGACCGGGGTCGGCGCAACGGTCTGCCCGCGCGTCGAGTGGCTCGGGCGGCTGTCGACGGTCATCGGTCGGGTCGTCTCATCAGGTTGCCGAAGGGTTGCGTCGACCCGAACGGCCTGTCAAGTCGGAGTCGCGTTCAGCCCGTAGGATGGCCTGGCGATGGGCACCATCCGGCTCAAGACCTTCGTCGCCGCCCCGATCGAGCGGGTGTTCGATCTCGCCCGCGACATCGACTTCCATCAGCGCTCTGTGGCGCATACGGGCGAACGCGCCATCGCTGGCCGGACGTCCGGACTGATCGGTCTCGGCGAGACCGTGACCTGGCGAGCCCGCCACTTCCTGATCCCCTGGTCGCTGACCAGCCAGGTCACCGCGTTCGATCCGCCCGACTCGTTCGTCGACGAACAGGTGTCTGGTCCTTTCCTGCGGTTTCGCCACGTGCATCGGTTCGCAGCGGTCGATGGCGGGACCCTCATGACCGACCGATGGCGTCACCGGTCGCCCCTCGGTCCGCTCGGCCGGCTGGTCGATCGTATGGTTCTCGATCGATACATGCGCCGCTTGCTCGAGGCGCGGAACGCGAGCTTGAAGCACGAGGCCGAACGAACCCGCTAGGCTCCGCATCAAGGAGCGATCACAAGGTGCGCCTGTCAGGGACCTTCGCCGTGTTCGGATTGATCGCCGGCCTGGTCGCCGGCTGCGGATCACCGGCTGCCAGCCAGGTCTACGCGCTCGGCGTCTCCAACGGCACCACGTTGAGCGTCTCGATCGTCGTCAATGGCCGGCCGGTCCGGACATTCGCCCCGCTCAGCGGCACCTCCGACCCCATCCCGGCCGGTGAGCTCGGACCGCTCCCGTGGGCCGTCGAGGCTCGCTCACCAAGCGGGCGACTGCTGACCTCGATGACGGTCCACGACGGCGACGTCTTCGCCACGTCGTTGCCGGGAGGAGGTGGTTCGTCACGCGGCGACGGCGCCCGGATCGACCTGTCATGCGGTCGGCTGGACATCTGGGCCGGTCCGCCGTTGGTGGGTCCAATGCCCGGGTCCGGCGCACCGGGTGACTGCGACCCGTGATCAGCGGCACGGCCTGGCCGCGCCTCGGATTTGCCTTTCAGGCCGACCAGCGGACCCGACCCACTGGCGGGCAGACGATCGTCGGGCGCTTGATCGTGTCAGATGCCCACCAGGCGGTCGTACGTCCGGAGTCAATGGTCGGCTGGGGTGAGGATTGAGCACGACCGATCGTCCGGCGGCCGCCCCAACCGTGACGGCCGCTCGCCTGGTGGTCGCCTGACACAAACGCTGTGACGAACGCTCGCCTGGTGGTCGCCTGACACGATCTCGCCAAGACGCCTGCCTGGTGGCATTGACGCGACGACGCCATGAAGGCCGTCGAGGTCGAGCCGCAGCGCCGGCCCGAACCGACGATGCGGCGATGTGCATCGCAGACGAAAGGTCCGGGATCCGGCGTACCGGGAGACAGCGAACCGTGATCAGCGCGTGGCTGGCCGCGCGTCCGGGTTTCCTTCGGCCAGCCAGCGGACCTGTTCGACGCTGAGTCGCAGATCGGCCACCGCGACGGCCTCCTCGAGTTGCGCGACGGTCCGGACGCCGATCACCGCCCGGGTGGGGAACGGCTGGTTGAGGACCCAGGCCAGGGCGATCTGATTGGCGGTCAGACCGAGCTCGCGGCCGAGGCCCCGCGCTCGGTCGCGGCGCTCGCGATTGGCCGGCGAATTGAACGCTTCGGTCGCCGCGATATCGACCCCCGGGCGTCCGCTCCGAACGCGGTCGCCTGCGCCGTTCCGGCCGCGCCCTCGACGAAGTACGCCCGGGCCAGCGCGGCCCAGGCGAGCAATGGCAGCTGGGTGGCGGTGTACCAGGCCATCGACGCCGGATCGCCCGCGACGACGCAGTCGGTCCACGGTGGGCGGGTCGCATGGGCGAGGGCGAGGTTGGGGCTGCCGACGTCGAACGGCGGGATCCCGTGGGCCGCCGCCCAGGCGTTCGCCGCGGCAAGTCGGTCGGTCGTCCAGTTCGAGCCACCGGTCGCCCCGATCCGGCCCTCCGCCCGATGTTCCGCCAGCGCCGCCATGATCTCGCCGACCGGGACCGCGGGGTCATCCCGATGGAGCAGGTAGAGGTCGATCCGATCGAGGCCGAGCCGGTCGAGGCTCTCGGTCAGATCGGTTCGGATCGCGACTGGGTTGACCCGCGGCGGGCCATCCTGGATGGCCGGGTGGCAGCCCTTCGTGACCACGAACAGGTCGGCCCGGTCCGTCCGTCCCGCCAGCCAGCGACCGAGCACCGGCTCGGTCGGGTACCAGCGCGCGGTCTCGAAGGCGTTTCCTCCGAGCTCGACGAACCGGTCGTACACGGTGGGCAGGTCCTGCGGCAAGGCCGACTGCCCAAGGATGATTCGGGAGACCGGTCGCCCGACCCGGGCCAGGACGGGTCGTTCGATTGGCGATCGAGCTTGGCCTTTGGTTGCCATCGCCTTCGCGCTCAGACCGGGCGGCCGCGTCGCAGGGCGCGACCGGGGAGTGCGCCGGTGTGCTCCCCTCCGTCGATCACGGGTTGGCCGTTGACGATGACATAGGGGATCCCGGCCGGGTAGCGACGGGGATCGTCGTAGGTGGCCAGCGAACGCACCGTGGCCGGGTCGAACACGACGATGTCCGCCTTGAGCCCGTCGTCCAGCCGCCCGCGATCGGTCAGGCCGAGCCGAGCGGCTGGCGCAGCGGTCATCTTGTGAACGGCGGCCTCCAGGCTGAGCAGCCGATCCTCGCGGACGAACTCGCCCAGGATCCGCGGGAACGATCCGTAGGTCCGCGGCGAGGGCTTGGCCCCGATCATCACGCTGTCGGTACCGATCATCGCCTGATCGTGGACCAGGAACGGCGGGATCCCGGCGCGATGGGGGCCGGGCGAGACCTGGTTGATGCGGAGATCTTCACCGAGCAGGAGGTCGCAGATCCCATCGACCGGGTCGAGGCCGGTCTCGTGGAGGTACTCGCCAAGGGTGCGGCCCTCCCAGCGCTGGTGTTCGGGCCGCTGGAAGTAGCCCAGCCGGAGATCGTCCCAGGCACCGACCCCGGCGAACAGCCGACCACGCGCCGCGAGCTCGGCGCGGATCTTCGTCCGCGTCACCCGATCCACCAGGCGCTCCTTGAGCTGGCTGACCCCGCCGGCCTGGATCCACGTCGGAAGCATGATCAGCAGCCGGGTGCTGGCCCATTCGTAGGGGTACAGGTCGAAGGTCACGTCGAGGCCCTCGGCCCGCGCGTCGTCGACCAGACCGAGCATGTCACCCGGGCTGCCGGGGAACGTCGCCCGATGATAGAAGTGGGTGATGTGGACCGGGCCGCCGCCGGCCCGTCGACCGATCTCGATTGCCTCGCGAAACGGATCGAGGAACCCGTCGCCGAGCGGATATCGGACATGGGTGTGATAGAAGCCCCCGAGCCTGGCGGCTTCGGCCAGGAGCTCCGCCAGCTCATCGGTCGAAGCGTACGCCCCGGGCGGGTAGTCGAGCCCGCTCGATAGCCCAAAGGCGCCTTCCTCGAGGCCCTCGCGGAGGAGTGCCCGCTGGTCGACGAGCTGGGCGGGCGTCGCCGGGACATCGTCCCAGCCGACCGCGGCGATCCTGAGCGCCGAGTTGCCAACCAGATAAGCGACGTTGACGGCGATCCCGCGGTCGTACCGGGCCAGGTACTCCGCGACCGTCCGCCAGTCGTAGGCGATGCCCTCGGGCCGACCGTCGAGGCCGGCGTTGAGGGTCAGGAAGTCGTCCAGGTCGTGCTGCGTCCGGAATGGGGCGTACGCGTTGCCGTCGACGCCGATGACCTCGGTGGTGACACCCTGGCGGACCTTCGGTTCGTGGCGCGGCTCGGCCAGGATCGTCAGCCCGCCGTGGCTGTGGAGATCGATGAACCCTGGCGCGACGACATGCCCCCGGGCATCGATCCGCCGTTGAGCCGGCTGCGCCGCCAGGGCCTCGGGCTCCGCCGCGGGCCCGTGCAGGATCCGCAGCGTATCGCCAACGATCGCCACCGCTCCCCGATAGCCCGGCGCGCCGGTCCCGTCCACGATCGTGCCGCCCTCGATCAGCAGCTCGAACGGCTCGGTCATGCCGCGACCCTGCCCGATGAGGCCGTTAAGTGGCAGGTAAGCGGCGAGGGCGACGCTGACCGGCGATGGCCAGTCGCGAACGTCCGATCGACCGAGCGAATCGGCTCGCGCGACGCGCTCTTCTGTCTCTCGGGGACGAGATTCGAGAGGCTCGCCGAGCGGCTGGGCTGAGTCAGGCGTCCGTGGCCCTGGCCGCGGGCGTCTCCCACGCCACGGTCGGTCGGATCGAACGCGGTCAGCAGGGAGGAGCAAGCCTCGGCGTTCTGAGTCGGGTGTGCGTGGGAGTCGGGCTGGATCTGTCGGTACGCGCATTCCCCGGCGGCGATCCGATCCGTGACGCCGCGCAAGTGCGTCTCCTCGCCCGCCTTCGCATTCGGATCGGTTCGGGCTTGCTCTGGCGGACGGAAGTGCCGATCCCCATTCCAGGCGACCCGAGAGCGTGGGACGCGATGGTCTCCGACGGCGTGGGGGCGCTGGCGGTCGAGGCCGAGACGCGGTTGCGCGACATCCAGGCGCTCGATCGTCGGATCGCTCGCAAACGTCGTGACAGCGATATTGATCGCGTCCTGCTTCTGGTCGCGGACACCGCGACGAACCGCCGCGCGTTGTCGATCGGGCGTGACGCGCTCGCATCGAGCTTCCCGCTGAACAGCCGTGAACTGTTGAGCAGTCTGGCAGCGGGTCGGCTGCCTGACATGGGTGGCATCGTCCGGCTGTAGCCACGCCCCGGGGTCCGAGCCGAACATGCCGCGTTCAAACGGGCGGTCGAGCCAACGGCGCTCCTCGCATCTGAACGCCGGGCGTTCAAGGGCAACCCGAGCCGCTGCCGCGGCCTCGATCCTGAACACGGGACGAGCCAAATCGCCGCGACAGGCCGGCGCGCCGGTCGTCGACCGCCACTTTGCACACGGGGTGAGAACCCGCTGGCCGCGCTCGCCCGCATCACACTGCGGCTCTGGCCACGCCCCGCTCATGCCAACAGCCCATCGATGCCGGCCGGGCCCTCGAGGCGGCGACCGCGGACCCAGGCGGCTCGGACCATGTCAGGGTGGGGTCGGAAGGCCAGGCGCGACATGATCTCGTCGGGGTCGTCCGAGTCGATCCCCGCGACGGGCGCCACGATTCGCGGATCGACGGCGATGAGATCCGCCTCCTTGCCCGCCTCGATCGAACCGATCCGATCCTCGAGTCCAAGCGCCCGAGCTCCTTCGTAGGTGCCCATTCGGAGCCAGTCCAGCGGACTGAGCGGTGCCGCGGCCCCGTCGCCCTCGAGGACGCGGAGTCCGTTCTGGGTGTACGCACCCGCCCGCATGTTGGCCGGGATCGACAGCTCTGGACCGGCGGCCACATCCGAGCCAAGCCCGACCCGGATACCGGCCGCCCGGTAGCGGGCCAGGGGCATCGCCCCCGACGCGAGGAAGAGGTTCGAAGCCGGGCAGTGGGCGAGCGCCGTATCGGTTTCGGCGATCCTGGCGATCTCCCGCTCCGAGAGGTGGATCGCATGGGCCAGGACGGTCTTCGGCCCGAGACCACCGGCGCGGTCGTAGACATCGAGATAGTCGCGCGCCTCCGGGAACAGCCGGGCGACCTCGCGCAGCTCGTGGACGTCCTCCGAGAGGTGGGTCTGCCAGTACGCCCCGGTCTGACGAGCCAGCGTGGCGGACTCGCGGAGCATGTCGCCGGTGCACGAAACCGCGAACCGCGGCGTGAACGCGTACAGGAGGCGCCCGTCGTCGCGGCCGTGCCAGCGGGCGCACAGGTCGGCCGACTGGCGAAGGCTGGTGTCGAGGATCCGGTCGGCGGGCAGGCGCTCGTCGTAGGTCAGCCGATCCATCATCACCTTGCCGATGATCGCCCGGATCCCGTGGGCTTCCGCCGCCCGGAACGCGGCATCGAGGCTCGGTTCGAAGACGGCGCCGTACATCAGCCCGGTGGTCGTCCCGGCCGCGGCCATCGCCCGGAATGCCGCCGGCGCGACGATGTCCGCGGTGGCTGCATCGAACTCACGCTCGAGCGGGAAGATGTACCGACCGAGCCAGGTCAGCAGGTCCAGCCCGGCCCCGACACCGGCATTGGGGAGCTGCGGGAGGTGAAGATGGAGGTCGACCATCCCGGGCAGGACCAGCCATGGCCGGAGATCGACCAGCGGTCCGGTGACGGCACGGCTGGCGTCGCCGTCGAGATCGCCCCCGGCTGAGCCCGAAGGCTCGGACCACGGACCGACGGACGAGATCCGGCCGGCGACGTCG